>Ga0134126_10007487_pt1 | contig 13717 bp, 11 predicted proteins | sample KB31752_FD_96881 | JGI IMG/M metagenome (GOLD analysis project Ga0134126, IMG submission 96881) | Terrestrial soil microbial communities with excess Nitrogen fertilizer from Kellogg Biological Station, Michigan, USA - KB3-175-2 | ecosystem: Environmental > Terrestrial > Soil > Unclassified ...
ACGCGGCGGCGCATCCCGCCGAGGCCACGGCCATTCTCCTCAAGGTGCCGGGCGTACTTTCCACCAGTGCTAGCCTGATCCAACAGAGCATTCGGTTGCTGGGGCCGCTGTTCCACGACAGCCATGGCCACTACGGAACTATGAGCACGGGGGCCTGGCAAGCCTACGCGAACTGGATGACCGCGACCCATCTCTTGCCGGATCACCTGAACGCCGGGAAGGCTCTCACCTTGCGCCTTCTCCCCTGAACGGGAGAAAGGACGAGATCCCGCGCCTTGGCGTCTTCGCGAGGGTGGGGGCACTGGGACTCGAACCCAGGACACACTGATTAAAAGTCAGTTGCTCTGCCGACTGAGCTATACCCCCGAGGACACCCTGATGAAAAGTGTGTTACTCCGCCGCCCTCCAGTATACCTTGTCCAACCACCTCCCGGCGTTTTCAGCCCTGGTGCAACCTTGAACCAAGGTTCACGCGGTTGACACCCCCGGCGTCGCGTCAGTACAATGCCCGGTGTTATGTCCGGTAGCTAGGGCTAATCTGGAAGGGAGAGCCGGTTGATCGAGGAATCGGTACGTACTCCGACCGTGAGCGGCCGCGCACGCTCCACCCCCGCGTCTCCCATTCGTAAACTCACCCCTTACGCCGACGCCGCCCGTGCCCGTGGGACCTCGGTGTTTCAGATGAACATCGGGCAGCCGGATTTCCCCACCCCCTCCCCGATCCTTCAGGCCGTGCAATCGTTCCCGCGCTCGGTCCTCGCCTACGCGCCTTCCTCCGGTCTGCCAGAGGCGCGCGCCGCCTGGTCCGAGTACTATAGGCGCCAGGGCTTTGAGGTACCGGAAGAGGAGGTTCTGGTCACAATCGGCGGCAGCGAGGCCATTCAGTTTGCCATAGCCGCGGTTGCCGATCCCGGCGACAATATCCTGGTCTTCGAGCCTACCTATACGAACTACGTCGGTTTCGCCGCCGGAACCTCGGTCGAGTTGAAGCCGATCGCCCTCGACGCATCCAATGGGTACGCCCTTCCTTCCCTGGAGGAGGTGGCGCGCGCGGTTGATCCGCGGACCCGCGCGCTTTTGCTGTGCAATCCCAACAACCCCACCGGCTCGGTCTACGACGCCTCGACCATGAGCGGCTTCGTGACCCTGGCCGAGCGGCACGGGCTGTTTTTGATCGTGGATGAGGTCTACCGGGAGTTCGTCTATGATGGCCGCTCCCGCGTCAGCGTCCTGGCCCTGGCCCCCCGGTCGCCACATGTGATCATGGTTGACAGCGTATCCAAACGCTTCAATGCCTGCGGCGCCCGTGTGGGCTGCTTTACCACCGCCAATCAAGAGGTGTTTCAAGGAGCGATGCGCCTGGCCCAGGCCCGGCTCTCAGCCCCTACGGTCGAACAACTGGCTGTCATCCCGATGCTGCGTGATCCGCTCCCCTACACGATTCCCCTGGTGGCCGATTATCAGGGGCGGCGCGACGCGGTCATGCGCCACCTCCGCGTCATCCCCGGAGCCCGCTACAGCGAACCGCAAGGCGCCTTCTATATGGTCGTGCGGCTCCCGATCGATGATAGCGAGGCGTTCGCTCGCTGGCTCCTGGAGTCGTTTTCCGACCAAGGAGAAACCGTATTCGTGGCGCCAATGCCCGGCTTTTATGTCACGCCAGGCCAGGGCCGGGACGAGGTACGTTTAGCCTTCGTGCTCGAGGAAACCCGACTAGCGCGCGCGGCGGCATTGTTGCGGCTTGGAGTTGAGCAATATGGCCAGCACTAGTCCGGCGGGGGGTGCGTTAATGCACGAGCAGGTGAAAACATTCATCCAATTCCTCCGGGCCGAGAAGGGATTCTCGATCAACACGATCAGCGCCTATCAGAACGATCTCTCGCAACTCCAGGAGTTTCTCGCGGCGCAGCCTAATCCGGAGGCAGCCGGCCTGGCCCCGCTCACCCGCGAGATGGTGCTCAGCTTCGTGCTCCATCTGCGGGAACGAGAGTACGCGGCTACCACGGTGGCCCGAAAAATCGCGGCGGTAAAATCCTTCTGCCACTTCCTCGAACAAGAGGGACACCTGCGCGAGGATCCCACGGCCCACATTGATTCACCGCGAGTCACCAAGTATCTCCCACGGGCCGCCAGCGTCAGTGAGATCGAACGCCTGCTCGCCCAGTCGGTCGGAGACGCGCCGCCAACCTTACGGGACCGCGCGATGCTGGAGCTACTCTATGCCACCGGAATGAGGGTCAGTGAATTGGTCTCGCTCAACCGCACCGATCTGAATCTTGAGGAGGATGTGGTGCAATGCCGAGGCAAGGGCAATAAGCAGCGTCAGATTCCCTTTGGCCAACAGGCGCGAGGCGCCGTCGAGGCGTATCTCGCGGGCGGTAGGCCGAGCCTGCTGGCAGGGCGTCCCGGCGAGGCGCTGTTTCTCAACCATCATGGTGAACGCCTCACCCGCCAGGGGTTCTGGCTCATTATTAAGTCGTACGCGCGCCGGGCGGGGATCGAGAAAATCACCCCCCACACCCTGCGCCATAGCTTCGCCACGCACCTGCTCAGCAACGGGGCCGACCTGCGATCGGTGCAAGAGTTGCTGGGCCATTCCAGCATCGCCACGACCCAGGTCTACACCCACGTCGCGGACCAACGGCTGCGTCAGGTCTATGATGAGGCACACCCGCGGGCCCATGACAACGGGCTGAAGGCCGAAGTGGTCGAGGAGATCGAGGAGATCGAGGGCCTGCCGCGCACCCCCGAGACCGCGCGGAACTGATTATTCATCTCCATCCACGCCGCCGCGGTCGTCGGCCTCGAACAGGTTGAGTTGCATTTGGCTGGTTGACTCCAGAACCCGTCGCTTGGCGGTTCGCGCCCCCGGCGTGGTCGCTTCAAAGCCGCGCAGCAATTGGCGGGCCCGATGAACCACGCTCTTCGGCAACCCGGCTAGCTCCGCCACATGCACGCCATATGAGCGATCCGCGCCCCCTGGCGCCACGCGGCGGAGAAACACCACCTGATTCCCCTCCTCCACTACCTCCATCCTATAGTTACGCACATGGGGCCGCTGCCCCGCCAACGCGGTCAGCTCGTGATAATGGGTGGCGAACACAGTCTTGGCCCGGTGCCCCGGATCATCGTGCAGGTATTCGATCACCGCCTGAGCGATCGCCAGGCCATCATAGGTACTGGTGCCGCGCCCGATTTCATCCAGAATCAGGAGGGACCGAGGTGTACATTCAGCAAGAATGGCGCTGGTTTCGGCCATTTCCACCATGAAGGTGGATTGGCCGGCCGCCAGGTCATCCTGCGCGCCCACACGGGTAAAGATCCGGTCAACCAGACCGATCCGGGCAGCCCGCGCCGGCACGTAGCTCCCTACCTGAGCCAGCAGGACAATGAGCGCCACTTGCCGGAGGTAGGTTGACTTCCCGGCCATGTTTGGCCCCGTCAGGACCGCGATGCGGCCACTGGCGTCCAGGAATGTGTCGTTCGGCACGAAGGCCACCTCGCGCTGGGTCACCTCCACCACCGGATGTCGTCCTTCCTCGATGATCAGTGAGTCGCCTTCATCCAGTTCCGGTTTGCAGTACCCGCGTTCCAGTGCCACCACGGCCAACGCGCCGTAGACATCAATCTGTCCCACGGCGTCCGCCGCGCGCAGGAGGTGCTCCGCTCGCGACGCCACGCGGGCTCGCAGATCCTCAAGCACCGCCAATTCCAGCCGGAGCCGCTGCTCGCGGGCCTGCAGCAATTGGCTCTCACGCTGTTTGAGTTCCACGGTCACGTAGCGTTCGCCGCCCGCCACGGTCTGCTTCCGTACGTAGTCGTCCGGCACCTGGGCCAGGTTGCTCTTGCTGACCTCGATGGCGTAGCCAAAGACCCGGCTATAGACGACCTTCAGTGACCGGATGCCGGTGCGCGTCCGCTCGGCGGCTTCCAGACCAGCCATCCATTCCCGCGCCTCGCGGCTCCCGGCGTCGACCGCATCGACATCCTCTTGGTAACCGGCCCGGACGAAACCGCCTTCACCGGTGGTCGCGGGCGGCTCATCCACCAGGGCAGCACGAATCAGGGTGGCCAGGTGATCGCTGCTGTCCAGGCCCTCGCGGCAAGCGTCCAGGGTTGCCCCGGTTGGATAGAGGAACTCCGCCTCCCCCGAGGGCCCGGTCCGGGGTATTCCGGCCAGCACCGACCGGAGCGCCCGCGTCCGATCGAGCGCCCTGCACAGGGCGAGCAATTCGCGGGGGGTGGCCTGCCCCTGCTGCGCCCTGGATACCACCCGGTCAATGTCGCCGATCCCGGCCAGCGCTTCCAGAATCCGCAGGCGAAGCGCGGTGCCTTCCACCAGGTGCGCCACCGAATCCTGACGCCGCTTGAGCGGCGCTGGCACTACCAGGGGCGCCGCGAGCCATCGGCGCAGCAGTCGCCCGCCCATCGGGGTGCGGGTGCGATCCAGCACCGCGAGCAAGGAGCCCGAGGGCGCCCCGCCCCGCATGGTGTGGGTTAACTCCAGGTTGCGCCGGGTCGCGGCATCCAGGGTCATGTGCTCGGATGCCCTAAAGAAGACCGGCGCCCGCAAGATTGGCAGCGATCCCGGTTGGGTATGCTCCAGGTAGTCAAGAAGGGCGCCGGCCGCCCCGATCGCCAGCCCATATGGGGCCCAGGGCGCCTGGTTTGCCTGATCGCTTCCGGTCAGCGTCGACAATCTGGCTCGACCGTGGTCCTCCGCGAAGTGTGACTCGGCGAAGGGAGTCATCACGGCTCCCGGCAGTACCACGGGAGGGGCCGCCGGGTCGGCCAGTACCGGCGCCGCTGGATCGGACTCCATCGAGTTAGGCTCCAGGCTCCCCTGTAAGGCAGCCAGCGGCCATAGCACCTCGGCTGGTTCAATCCGCTGCAATTCCCGCAAGAGCAGGGGATACAGGGGTTCCCCCACCACTTGCTGGAGGGTGAACTCACCGGTAGTAATATCCGCGTAGGCGATCCCCGCAGCCTGGGACCGCGGTAATATAGCTGCCAGGAAGTTGTTCCGGCCGGCATCGAGCAGCCCAGGCTCGCGGATCGTACCGGGGGTCACCAAGCGCGTGATCCGGCGCTCGACCAACCCTTTGGCCAACCGAGGGTCGCCCACCTGCTCGGCTACCGCCACGAGGTGGCCACGTTCCACCAAGCGGCCAATATGGGTCTCGATATGGGCATGCGGGACGCCCGCCATGGGCGAGCGTTCGCCCTTCCCGAACTCTCGCCCGGTCAGGGTCAACTGGAGCTCACGCGAGGCTATCTCCGCATCATGATCGAACAACTCATAGAAATCGCCAAGGCGGAAGAACAAGAGCGCATCCGGATGTACGGCCTTTAAGCGGAGGTATTGCTGGCGGACCGCGCTGCTCACTCCTGAGTGGTGCCCTGGCCAACAATCAAGATGAGTTTGCCCAGACGAATCTCGTCCCCCTCCTCTACTTGAGTGGGAGTATGCGAGGGGAGTCTGGTCCCGTTGACCAACGTATAGTTGGTGCTCATCAGATCCTCGATCAGCCAATGTCCGCTCCGCCAGATCAGCCGGCAATGGCGTCGCGAGACCCCTGCCTGCTGCGCTGCCTCAAGGCTGAGATCCACGTCCGGGCGCACTCCCGAGCGCGAATCGGCACGGCCGAGGATGACCTGTTCCTGAGCGGGGACGGCAATCCGTCGCCCCGAGGTCGTTAGCAGGTAAAAAGTAGTGGGAGGTAGATCGCTCAGCTCGGCGTCCGGCTCGTCCTCGCCTCGGTCGTCGAGAATGACCGTATCGGGCCGATCATGATTCGGGCCGTTCAGGACGGAGGCGATGAGCGAGGCTGTTTGGTGCCGAGGACGAACCGCGTTGAGCGGCGCCGAATCGTCGAGGGTGCTCCCGCATTGGTCGCAAAACAGCGCCCCCTCGATATTTTCATGTTGGCACTGTGCACATCTGGCCATGACTACGACACACGCACGATTACTACGCTGATGTTATCCACGCCGCCGTTGGCGTTCGCCTGATCGATCAGGGCCTTGGCCGCTTCGTGGGGATCGTCCATCGATTCAGCCATCCCTCGAATCTCCTCGTCGCGCACCATTTCCCACAGACCATCCGAGCACAGAACCAGAATATCACCCTCTTGCAAGCGCTGCATGGAAATATCCGGGCTGGCGTCCGCGCGGGTTCCCAACGCATTGTAAATCAAGTTCCGCTGTGGATGGGTGTAGACGTCGCTTTCGCTAATAATTCCCTGGCGAACCAAGCTGCCGACCAGGGAATGATCCTCGGTGAGGCTGCGAATGGCCCCATCACGAATCATATAGGTTCTGCTGTCGCCAATGTTCCCCACCAGGGCCAGCTTTCCCGCCAACATGACCACGGTGAGCGTCGAGCCCAGGCCGGCGGCGTCCGCGTGAATCTGGCCGTAATCGCGGATTCGTTGGTTGCATAGCTGCATGGTGCCGGCGAGCACATCCACCATGGAGAGGTTGGGATTCTCCGTGTCGGCTGGAGGATCCTCCAGCCGCACCGTAGCCGCGTCCGATGAATCAGCCTGAGCCATTCCCATGGTTCGTTCCAGGTATTGGCCCAATTCCCCCAATACGGTGTCGATAGCGATCTGGCTGGCAATCTCGCCCGCGCTTTGACCCCCCATGCCGTCGGCCACCGCATAGAGTCCCACGGGACGCTCGGTCGCCACTAAGGTTGAGCATAGGACGCAATCCTCGTTCCGCGAACGCCGCACGCCGTGATCGGTAAGGGCAAACGCCTGGACCCGCATGATCCCCCGCAATTCCTTGCCTAGCCTTCACCCGCCTTTGGGTGCCTCTCTCGCATGTGGAGTCATTATACCGTACCCCACGCCTCCGTCCGTGCCCCGTTCAGGTACCTTGATCAGGGATCTTCTCCCCTGGTGGACTCTGGAGCGAGGCGGACGCAAGATCTCCCCGACTCACCGTGGCCGCTCCCAGACGCTGGACGACCAGGCCGGCCGCCAGATTTCCCAAGATCGCGGCCTCCATGAGGGTCGCTCCGGCTCCCAGGGCAAGGGTAGCCACCGCCGACACGGTGTCGCCCGCTCCCGTGGCGTCCAAAACCTCGCTCACCTGCCGCGCCGGGAGCATCTCGAAAAGACCCTCCCGGTCGAGGACAACCATGCCCAGGCTGCCGCGCGTGATCAGCAATCCCTCTGAATCCATCCGATCTAGAAGCTCGCGTCCTCCCTCACGCAAGGCAGAGAGGTCCGGCAACGTCCTCCCCAGGGTGGCCTCGGCTTCCGGCTGATTCGGCGTCGCCAACGACACCCCGCGGAACCGCGAAAGGTCGCCGTGCGCGTCCACGGTAGTCACCATCTCGCGCCGCCGATGCCAGGCCAAACAAAGATCGATCAACTCAGGATCGATCACCCCATGCTCGTAATCAGAGAGGATGAGCCCGCCCGCCCTGGCAAGCAAGTTATCGGCGGCGGTGAATAACTCCTGGCGCGAGGCACCCTGGACGGGGTTGGAGTCCGCCCGGTCTATCCGCACTATTTGTTGACGCACTATCTGGGCGCCACCGCCCACCACACGTGTTTTAGTCGAGGTCGGGCGCCGAGCGTCTACCACCAGGCCATCGGTGTCCACTCCCAGGGCCGCCAGCGCCTCCGCTAACTCGCGGCCGGACGGGTCGTCCCCAATCACCCCAACCACGCTTACCACCGCGCCGAGCGCCCTGAGATTTACCGCGACGTTGGTCGCGCCCCCCGGTACCAATCGCCTCCCGGTGTATTCAAGCACCAACACCGGAGCCTCGCGGGAAATTCGACAGGGGGTACCGAAGATGTACTCATCCGCCACCATGTCGCCCACCACCACGATGTGCTGGCTGGGAAACGACTCCAGGATGGCGGCTACACGGGCGGGGTCAAGTTGGGTGTGTGTCATCCCTGCCACTATACCCGATTCCCCCGCATCCAGGACCAGTACAGTGTTGCCTAAACGCCTTGGCCGTTCCGGTAGGGGCGCCCCTACACGCGCGTGGAAACCCTTTTAGAAAAGTTTCGGGAAGGGGGTCTATCGAAAGGTGCCCCTACAAGCGCGTGGAAACCTTGCGCCAGTCTACTAGCCCAAATCCTCGCTTGCCCCCAGGGCCAGGATCGCGGCCGCCAGTCCAGCGGTTTCCGAGCGGAGGATGGCGCCGCCCAGGCTCACGGAACTCAGCCCGTGAGCCTGGGCCACCCTCCGCTCCTCCTCGGTTAGGCCCCCCTCGGGCCCGATGTAAAGCCGAACCACTGAGATTGCCGGCGCCAGGGCCGCTCGCAGCGACCGCTCCCGCTCACGTTCGTCCAGGAGCAGGCAGAGTTCGCGCCTCGGATCGCAGGCGGAGACCGCCACCGAGAATGACTGGGCGTCTCGTACCTCGGGCAATGTGGCTCGCTCGCACTGCTCCGCCGCCTCCCGCACGATGGCCTGATACCGCGTCGCCCGCCCCAGATAGTCGGCACCCTGGGTGCGCTGAAAGAGGACGGGGACGAAGCCGGCCACCCCAACCTCGGTGCCTTTCTGGAGCAACCAGGAAAAGCGATCGCCGCGGAGGGCACTCTGGTAGAGCCAGACCGAACGGCTTGGCGCCGCGCGGCCTGGGCGCCGCTCCACCGGTACCGCCCAGACCTCGTGGCCCGCCATGGCCAGGGCTGCCACGATCTCGTCCCCGGAACCATCGCAGGCTACAATCGGATCGCCAGCCCGTAGCCGGAGTACCCGGCGAATCTGGTGCTGCTGCTCCGCCGTAAGGGAGACGCGCTCCGCCGTTACAGCTACCGGATCTACAAAGAATCGGGGCGCCGCGAGGCGCGGCGCCGCGCCACTAAGGTCACCCATTCGTCCTCCGCCAGCCGCTCGGTGATCGAGAAGCCGACCGCTGCCAGAGCCGCCTCGACCTCGGATGCCCGCTCGCGGATGATCCCGGACGCGATCATGGTCGCGTTCGGTTTCGCGGCGGCCGCCAACGCGCCGCCGAGATTGATCAGCACGTTGGCCACGATGTTGGCCAGAATCAGACCGGCGGGCGGCTGGTTGGCGGTGAGAAACACTTGATCGTGGGGCGAATCACCGAGGTGAACCCGGCGAACCTCCACTCGGTCGGAGAGACCGTTGAGCGCGGCATTCGCGATGGTTGCTTCCACCGCTACCTCGGCGATATCGCGGGCCAGCACGCGCGCGGCCCCCAGCTTCGCCGCCGCCAGGGCAAGGATACCGCTCCCTGTGCCCTGATCGATCACGATCGAGCCGGGCTCAAGTAACCGTTCGAGCGCGGCCAGGCACATGCGCGTGGTTTGGTGGATCCCCGTGCCAAAGGCCATTCCCGGATCAATCTCGACCACTACCACTCCCGGATCGGGCGTCACCGGGCGCCAACTGGGCTTGATCAGGAGCCTGCCCACTCTGAGCGGATGGTAGTGCTCCTTCCAGGCATTGGCCCAATCCTCCTCGGCTACTCCGCGCACGCGCAGGTCGCCGATTGGGGCCAGATCGAAGGCGCTTAGGTGCCAGAGCCCTTCCCGGATCCAGGTGAGACGGGCCTGGCCTTCCCCAGTATCGGGAAGATAGGTCTTGATGACAGCCGGGCGGTGGCTGTCGATGCCGAAGTGCTCACCCTCGGGATCGGTGAAGAAGGGCTGATCAATCGCCACCCCACCCTCGCCGTACTCCTCGAATAAGGCACTGATCGCCTCAACGGCGGCTAGGTCGGCCACCACCGATACTTCGAGCCAGGTCATCACCCTCGGAGGCTATCCTTCACCTTGGAGAAGAACCCTCGATCGTGGTTGTCGGCCTGCTGCCGGGAGATCGTGGCCAGTTCCTCGAATAGTTCGCGTTCCCGATGCGAAAGACCAGTAGGAGTGCGGAGTACCACCGTCACATACAGATCGCCCCGGCCCATGCTCCGGAGGCGCGGTACCCCATGATCGCGGAGACGGAAGACTTTGCCGTGTTGGGTGCCCGCCGGAATAGTCAGCTTCTCGGCGCCGTCAATAGTCGGTACCTCTACCTGGTCACCGAGAGCTGCTTGCGGGAAACTGATTGGCAACTCAAAGTGCAGGTCGGCGCCATCACGCTTGAACTGAGGATGCGGACGGACGGTCAGCACCACGTAAAGGTTCCCCGCCACCCCGCCGCGCGGGCCCGATTCCCCTTCGCCGGTAATCCGAATCTGCTGCTCGTTATCGACTCCTGGGGGAACCTTGACCGAGATCTTCTTGACCGCGTGGATCCGGCCCTCACCCCTGCATTCCTTGCAGGGATTGGAGACGATCTTCCCTTCGCCGCGGCATTTCGCGCACTGAGTCACATTGACGAACTGGCCGAAAAATGATTGCTGTACCTTGCGGGTCTCGCCAGTGCCGTTACATTGCGGGCATCGTTTCAGCTCGGAGTTTGGTTCAGCCCCATTGCCCGTGCAGCGGGGGCAGGTCTCCCATCGAGGGATCTCCAGGTTCTTTTCCGCCCCGAACACGGCTTCCTCGAACGAGATCGTCAGATCATACCGAAGATCCGCGCCGCGTTGCGGACCCCGGCGCGAGCCGCCCGCCGAACCGAAGATATTGCCAAACTGCTCGAAAATGTCGGCGAACGAGCCAAAGTTCCCGAAATTGCCAAAGTCGGCCCCGGCGCCATCCACGCCTGCGTGCCCATATTGGTCGTACAATTGGCGCTTCTGCGGGTCGCTCAAGACCTCATAGGCCTCGCCGATCTCCTTGAAAGCCGCCTCGGCTCCTGGCTCGCGGCTGACGTCCGGGTGATATTGGCGGGCCAACTTCCGGAAGGCGCGCTTTAGAGCGGCGTCGTCGGCCCCTCGCTGGATGCCGAGGACTTCATAATAGTCGCGCTTAGTCTGTGCCAACGTTCACCCCGCCCGCATTTTAGACATCCCGGCACTCCTGGCCGGCTCACCTCATGAAAGGCTAGAAGCAAGGCCGGTATTCCTGCCCGGCCCTGCTCCGTCCCTCACCGCCCCGGAGCGGTCCCCTCGTCACCGATCGGAGGCCGCCGCCAACTCTACACTTCCTTGAACTCACCCTCGACGGTGTTTTCGTCCGCGTGGTCGGTCGTCGTGCCGGATTCACCGTCCGGGCCATGACCGAAGTCACCGGCACCCGAGCCGTCAAAGCCGCCCGAGCCATCAAATCCGCCTGACTCCTGGCCGCCAGTCGCCCCGTAGATGGCCTGGCCGACCCCCTGCAGCGCCTTCTTCAGGCTCTCCGAGGCATCCTTGATCCGGGTCACATCCTCGGTCTTCAAGGCGGCCTCCACGTCACCGATGTTCTTCTCGATGTCCGCCTTGAGCTGCTCGTTGATGTGCTCCTTGTGCTCATCCATGGTCTTGCGGGCACTATAGACCATGCTGTCGGCGGTATTCCGGACCTCGACTTCCTCGCGGCGCCGCGCGTCGTCGGCGGCGTGAGTCTCGGCGTCCCGGACCATCCGCTCCACCTCTTCCTTGGCCAACCCACTGGAAGCGGTGATCGTGATCTTCTGTTCACGGCCAGTGCCCTTGTCCTTGGCCGAGACATGGACCACCCCGTTGGCGTCGATGTCGAACGCGACCTCGATTTGCGGGATCCCACGGGGCGCCGGGGGAATCCCTTCCAGGTGGAACTTGCCCATCGTCTTGTTGTATTGGGCCAGTTCGCGCTCCCCCTGGAGCACATGGATTTCCACGCTCGGTTGATTATCCGAGGCGGTGGAGAATACCTGGCTCTTGCTGGTCGGAATGGTGGTGTTCCGCTCGATCAGCTTGGTGAACACGCCGCCCATGGTCTCGATCCCCAGGCTAAGTGGGGTGACGTCAAGCAGCAACACGTCCTTGACCTCGCCGGACAGGACGCCCGCCTGAATGGCGGCGCCGATCGCCACCACCTCATCGGGGTTCACGCCCCGGTTGGGTTCCTTGCCAAAGAGATCTTTCACCATCGCCTGGACCGCGGGCATGCGGGTCTGGCCACCGACCAGTACCACTTCGTTGATGTCCGACGCCTTGAGCCCGGCATCCTTGAGCGCTTGCAGCACCGGTTGCTTGGAGCGCTCGATCAGATCGCCCACCAGTTGCTCGAGCTTGGACCGGGTGAGGGTCATCACCAGGTGCTTGGGGCCACTGGCGTCGGCGGTCACGAACGGGAGGTTAATCTCCGTGGTCATGGCGCTGCTCAGCTCGATCTTGGCTTTCTCCGCCGCTTCCTTGAGGCGCTGCAGGGCTACGCGATCCTCGCGGACATCGATACCCTGCTCACGGCGGAACTCGTCGGCGAGCCAGTTAATGATCCGTTGATCGAAGTCATCACCGCCTAGATGCGTATCGCCATTGGTGCTCTTGACCTCGAACACCCCATCACCCAGTTCGAGAATGGAAATATCGAAGGTGCCGCCACCCAGATCGTAGACAGCGATTTTCTCGTCCTTCTTCTTATCCAATCCGTACGCCAGGGCCGAGGCGGTAGGCTCATTGATGATACGGAGTACTTCCAGACCGGCGATCTTGCCTGCGTCCTTGGTCGCCTCGCGCTGCGAGTTATTAAAATAGGCCGGCACCGTGATCACGGCCTGGGTCACTTTACTACCCAAGTACGCCTCGGCATCCGCCTTGAGCTTCCCGAGGATCATGGCGCTGATCTCGGGCGCCGTGTACTGCTTCCCCATCACGTCAATCGCGACATCGCCGTTACTGCGGGCCACGACCTTGTAGGGGACCAGCCGCTTGTCGCGATCCACGTCCGGGTCGTTGAACTTGCGGCCCATGAACCGCTTGACGCTGAACACCGTGTTCTCCGAGTTGGTGATCGCCTGGCGTTTCGCCACCTGGCCGACCAGCCGCTCGCCGCCCTTGGTAAAGGCCACGACCGACGGAGTAGTTCTGTTCCCCTCCGCGTTCGGGATCACAACCGGCTCGCCGCCCTCCATCACTGCCACGCAGGAATTGGTGGTGCCAAGGTCTATTCCGATTACCTTACCCATCGCTCCCCTGATCTCCTTCTTTGCATTATTCCGTGCTTGCTACGTGTTTGGCGACTTTCACCAGGGTTGGCCGCACCACTTTGTCGTGGAGCATGTAGCCGCGCCGCAATTCCGCCACTACCTCATCATCCGCGTAATCCGAGCTTTCCTCCTGGATGATCGCTTCGTGTAGCATCGGGTCGAAACGAGCCCCCACTGCCTCGATCTGCCGCAGGCCCTGCTTTTCCAGCGTACCGCGGAGAATGCGATCCACCAGGAGGAGCCCATCGGTCCAGGGAAGTCCCTGCACGGACTCGGGCATGGTGGTTAACGCCCGATCCAAATCGTCGAGCACCGGCAGCAACTCAGACACCAGAAGCAAGGTCGCGAACTTGCCTTGCTGTTCGCGTTCCTGCTCATTGCGGCGTTTATAATTGGCGAAATCCGCCTGGGTGCGCTGCCAGCGTACGTTTGCCTCTTCCGCTTTCGCCTGTTCTTGCGTCACTCGCTCGCCCACCAGGCGATCCACCAGGGCACGCTGCTCCTGACTCAAGGAAGCGGCCACGTCGTCACCCGCCGCGGCGGGCGTTCCCTCCGGCGCATGTGAGTCTCCATCATTCTGGGTACCCCGCCGATGCCACTTACGACGCGAGTCCGCAACCTCGCGGGTCGCGGACGCGGTCTCGGCTTCGCCCCGATTATCTACTGTCTCGGTGTCTTCAACCATAAAGCTCTCCCGCAAGCTCGGACAACA
>Ga0134126_10007489_pt1 | contig 13715 bp, 8 predicted proteins | sample KB31752_FD_96881 | JGI IMG/M metagenome (GOLD analysis project Ga0134126, IMG submission 96881) | Terrestrial soil microbial communities with excess Nitrogen fertilizer from Kellogg Biological Station, Michigan, USA - KB3-175-2 | ecosystem: Environmental > Terrestrial > Soil > Unclassified ...
CCATCTCAATGTCAACGAACTCGCAGTGATTGCCGCCGATTGGATCGATATACGGTGGTGGGCCGATGCAATGCTAGAGGTCGCGCCCAAGCTGAGCGATATGCTCGTGGCCGTAGAGCACTCTACAGCCGCGGACCCGACAACCGATCCTGAGTTTATGAAGAGGCGCGAGGCTTTGGCTCACGTCCTCGGCGCTGTCGCGCGCAACACGCGTTCGGCATTCGCCGGAGGGTGGGGTCTGGCCGTAATGGCCGCCGTTTCGGGTGGCGCGGCCAAGGTTTCGCTGGATATCGGATGGAACAGCCAAACCCGGCATTATCAGAATGGACAAATGTTGTCCGCTGGAGCGCCAGCAGCCTGACATGCCTACGTTCGATGCCGATTGCTTAGGTGATGATCGCCTACGCTTCCGGGCCGGATTCAAGGTTTTTCATCGCTCTTGGGGTATGTAATCGCTCATCCGATTGCGGTAAAGACGGCGCGCAGCCATACCGCCGCAGCTACCGCGCCGGGGTCCGGATGCCCCAATGCGCGGTCGCCCAGATAGCTTGATCGGCCTCGTTTCGGAAACATGCTTGCCGTCGCTTTGGCGCCGGTTTCTGCGGCGTCCACAGCGGACGTCAAAGCTTCCGAGGCATTCAGGCCAGCGAGAAGACCCGAACGGAAGGTCTCCGCAAATGGAATGAGCGCATCCAGCATGGTTCTATCGCCCACACTGGCGCCGCCCATCTCACTAATGGCTTCGCATGCTTCCATCGCTGTCCGCGCCCAGTCCATTGCGTCGACGGTGAAGTTGCCGCGGAGCGAATTTGCAGCTCTCAGGAAAAAAACGCCATACAGCGGCCCCGATGAGCCGCCCATCGACTGCTGCAGCGTCATGGCGATCTCTTGTAATATCTCCGACTCATTGTTAATCGGGCGCGTGCTTATGTTCTGAAGCACCGCCTTCGCCCCACGAGATAACGTGATTCCCATGTCGCCGTCTCCGACAGCACGATCCAGTTCGGTCAATCGGGCTTCCGCTTCGATCAAAGCATTACAGGCTGCTTCAATGACAATTGTCATTCGCTGCCCCGCTTCCGTTCGGACCGGAATCTCGCGTACTGGCGTCTTTCGAACAGTAACAGGACGTTGGATTGGCTGCGGCGCCTCAGCCGCTGCATTGGGCCAGCCAGGAGCCGAAGTCGGCGCATCCAACCAGCGAAGGCGGGAATCATCTACCTTCAAAAGCGATATCGAAACGCCGGCGGCATCCAGCGACGAAACGAAAGTACCCGAATAGACTCGTTCGATTACTAATTCCTGTTCTCGCAACGCCGCGAGCGCACGCCTCGCGACAATCGCAAGTTCCATTGTGGTCGTTGCGCCCAGATTATTGATCAGCAACGCTACGCGATCGCCCGGCGCAAAATGCTGACTAGCCAAAACCGGCTCCAGAAGTCGATCCACCAACTCGTCGGCCGAGGCCAGTTGCATCCGGCGGAATCCGGGCTCCCCATGAATGCCCAGGCCCAGTTCGATTTCGTTTTCACCAAGCGTGAAACTAGGCTTGCCAATCGCAGGCACGATGCCAGCGGAAAGCGAAACTCCCATCGTAGAGATCGCATCCGCGGCAGATTGTGCAATGGCGGCCACTTCCGGCAAGCTTCTGCCTTCCGCGGCCGCGGCTCCCGCAATCTTGTGAACCAGTACGGTTCCGGCGATGCCGCGCCTTCCCGCGCGATCCTGCGCTTGCGCCAGCGCTACGTCGTCCGCAACGTAGGCGGCCGCGACCTGAATGCCTTCGGTGCGAGCCATTTCGGCCGCCATCCCAAAATTCAGCCGGTCCCCTGTATAGTTCTTTACAATTAGCAGCACGCCGGGCCGGCCAGCCACGGCTTTGATTGCAGCCAGTACTGAATCGGCGCTAGGCGAAGTGAATACTTCACCGGCCACCGCCGCGCTCAACATGCCGGCTCCGACGAACCCGATATGCGCCGGTTCGTGGCCGCTGCCTCCCCCTGAAATGACCCCCACTTGCCGTTCAGAAGCGGCTACAAAATCTGTCCGCAGAACCACATTTTGGCCTTGAAGCTGCGTCCACCCGGCATGCATTCCGACGAGTCCTTCAATCATTTCCGGGACAACCCACGCGGGTTCATTGATGAATTTCTTCATAAGTGGCTCTCGGGAAAAGGACAAGGGCCGCCGGCTGGCTTGGTTTCAACCGCTGGCTGCGCCTGTCCAGACCCGCATCATCTCACGCCAAAACGAGACCTGTATGGATTCCGAGTATTTCTCAGTATCATGAAGCTATGAAGACATCAAATCCTGCTTTCGGACCGAATGCCTATCCACGTACGCTTGCGTACCGCGACATCGGCAGCCCGATGACGATTGCAGGTACCATCAACCGCACCGGCATCCTTCTGCTCTTAACGATGGCGTCGGCAGCCTGGGTATGGAATCAGTTTTTGACCACGCGCGACCCGAGCACGGTCGGTCCATACGTGACCATTGGAGCAATTGGCGGCTTCATCGTCGCGCTCGTCACTATCTTCAAGAAAAGCTGGTCGCCGATGACCGCGCCGATATATGCAGTATTGGAGGGTTTGTTTCTTGGCGCTGTCTCGTCGGTGCTCGAGGTCCGTTTTCCCGGTATCAGCATTGAAGCCGTGGGCCTCACGTTCGGCACATGCATCTGTATGCTTCTGGCGTACCGCTCGGGCCTCATCCGGCCAACGCAGAAGTTCATGATCGGCATTGTGGCGGCAACCGGCGGGATCATGGTTGTCTATCTAGTCACTATGGTTCTGGGTTTCTTCCACGTTAACGTTCCGCTCATTTATGGCAGCGGCCCAATCGGCATTTTGTTCAGCTTGGTTGTGGTCACCGTTGCGGCGCTGAATCTGATCCTCGACTTCAACATGATCGAGGAAGGCGCGCGGCGCGGCGCTCCCAAATACATGGAGTGGTACGGAGCCTTTGGACTGCTCGTAACGCTAGTGTGGCTGTACCTTGAAATGCTGCGGCTTCTCACCAAAATACGCGGAGACTCACGCTAAACTACCGGCTGCATTCAGCTTCCAATTTTTTGTAAACTTCCTCGGCGTGATCGTAGGCAGTACGTGCCGCGCCGAGCTGGTCGACTGCGATTCGCGGTGACTTCTGCGTCCAGCATTGGTGGACCGCATTCCGGCACCATTCCGCGCTGGCACGGGAGGCGCGGATGGGCTCGCCTGCCACTGTGACAAAAATCGGATTGGTATGCGCGGCAGGCAGGATTCGGACAGCGACCCAACTGCTTCGCGAAATCGGCACATCGAATGAGACATCGTGGACTGCGCCATCGGCAATCACCTGCTTTCGTGCGGCGACAGCGCCATTCACAATAAATTCAACCGGCACTTCGCGAGAGTCGCTTATACGCGCGCGCTCGATTGTCCAATAAGGTTCTTTATCATAAGGCAAACTTTGGATTTCCGGATGCGGCGTGGAATCTAGCAGCGCCGCGACACGGACCGTGGCATGCGCGACGCCAGGCGAAGATAGGGGCGCCTCGCTTCCGTGCGTGCCTATTTCAACGCCGTTCACCGTGAAGTCCATCAGATGCGCGCGTCCGTCCGAAACGTAGCTGCGGCCGGCTTTCAACCCGCTAAGCCACGATGTATACGTAAGCGGTCCGTCGACTTTGACGTAGCTACGTCCTCTGCCAACGCGGTCGTCGGTAATACACGGGAAATCGGTCTCGCCTGCAATGCGGGTGCGGAACCCCACGTTGAGCGTGTGATACCAGATGCTGAGTTCCCAGACGAACGGCGTATCGCCGGCGGAGATAAAGTCAACCGCGTCCGGTTCCGTGACATCGACGATATATTCGTTCGCGCCGATCCCATCGAATCCCGGCATTTCGAAACTCGGCAGCGCACGGTCGGAGACCTGTAAGCCCCAACCCGAGTGGGCAAATCCAACGACGGCCCCTTGCTGCTTCGCCCATTTCAGAATCGGAAGATCCCACGTCGGCCAGTCTTCAATTTTCCGCGTATGGGGATAATCCTGGTCCTTCAGCCCCAGCAAGACCAAGTGTCCGGCATGGCTCGACGGAAAACCCGAGACTTCGAGATCGTAGTGCATCTTCTCGTTGGGGAGCGAGAGAGGGTCGTCGTGGCCGGAAAAGAACTGCTTCTGATAGTAGTAATCAGGCCCCCATGTCAGCACGGCTCCCACGTTCAGCTTTTCACCGGAGATTTGGCGCATCATGTCTTTCGGCAGCACGCCTTCCGCCGGGTTCTGGTAATGTGAGCAACCGGCTGCGTGAACATGATGATCGCCCGAATACCAGCCGAATTTTGACGGATCGATCCAGCGATCCAGTTTGAAACTCAGATCGTCCGGCCCTTTTGCGTCGACCGAAAACTCTTTCGTATGTTGGTTGTACTCAGGACCGCCGGTGGCGACAACCGTGTAATAGCCAGGCGGCAACTCAATAGATTCGCCATCGGCGCGATAGATCTGCGGCTGGAAAAAGAAATCCGGAGCAAGACGCTTCGACGGATTGGGATAGAGTCGGTTCCATCGATCCCGGATGGTGAGGGACGCGATGCTTGGCTTACCATTCTCGTCCAGCACGTGAAGCTTGATTTGCCGCGCGGCATCGGCATGAAACAGAACAAGCATGTCGTTCCGGAAGCCGATATCCTGGGTGCCCTGCCCTACGTTGAAGCTGATGTCCGCTGAGCGTTGGCCCGCATCGCGGCTGTAAATTTCGAGAATCTGATACTCCACGGCCAACCCAGAGAGTCGCGTCTCCATCGGAGGCTTGTTGTAAATCGAAATATCCGCCCAGCGATCGCGCACATCCGCCTTGGTGAGAACCATTTTGGGCGAAGGATCGTTCTTCGACGGAACAAAAACCCGGCCGCTATTGGGGCTGGCGACATTCAGTGCGGAGGTCACGTTTCCCTGGTTGATTATCTTGACCAGAAAAAAGCGTGAGCCGCTCTGAACCAGCGCTGGTTGCGCGGGGCCGCGCTCCACCTTGACGCGGCTCTCACCATTAATATTGACCACTGCCAGCACAAACGGTTCAAGCGCTGTTTCGATTTGAGTCACTGCCGCCAATTCATCCGGAGCCGCGATTGCGCTATTAATAGCTGCGCGAGTTCTAGCAGGTAGCGGCTGGCCGAGAAAGCTGAGCGCATCCTCAAGCCTTCTCACCTGTTGCGCGAGCGGCTGAAGAGGCACACGAGGAAGAGCGTCAGCAGGATGTACGTGGGGCGCTTGCGCCGAGAGAGGCGGCAAGGCGAATGCGGCTAGCGCTAGCGGAAGTAAGAAGGATTTTATCGCCACAAGCGAATCTATTGAATCACAAGTGAAGGTTTGGCGCCGGAGCTAGCGCTGGGCCAGCCCATTGAAGACGCCGGTAAAAACGTCCGATCCTTGACAGTCGCGGTTCGGTGCAGATGACCGGGATTACACGGCCTCCGGAAAACCCGCTTGCTAACGCAAGGCGGCTCCGTATCGAGGTTACCCGGAAACGGAGCCGCCGCACGAGTGCGCGGGTCAAAAGGCGTTTTCATCAACTTTGGTGGCCCGTAGGGCCATGGACACTCCGTGAGGTCGGGGTTCAGACGCGGAAATCAGAAGGCGAAACCCATCGTCAACTGAAACGTGCGCGGCGAAACCCAGTGAGTGCCGCTGAATGTCGACAGGAAGTTGTATAGCGCAGCTTCATTGGTGATGTTCACCGCTTGAAGTTTCAACGTGGTCTTGAATCGCTCGTAATGGAAGAGGTTATCCGTCCCGACTCCGACATCGAACAGATTGCGCGGGGCAATGCGCGGCGGATTATGATCCTCGTTATACGTGCCGGGCTCCGGAATCCGGACGCGAGTAGCGCCGTAATTCGATCCGCACGAGCTGATTCCGTGGTAGACAGTGGCCTGGTCCGCCCCGCAGTAAAACCCGATGGTCGACTGCTGGGCTGGCGTCAGGGCAAGAACATCGTCGAGTGTGGCGACGGCGCCGGCGACCTCGCCACTATCGAAGCGCCAGGTGAAAGCGATCCAGGGGCCGTCCTTCTTATATTGATAACGGAAGTCCGTGGTCTGCTGAAGAGCCTGATCGTGATCGATGCGAAAGACTCCGGCGCTCACAGCGGAATTGAAGACAAGGCCGCCGGTCTCCGGTCCGAAAAAACGAGCTCGTGTGTGTCCAAGTGTCGTGTAGGCCTGGAAGCCATGCAGGTTGGGTGTCGATAGCCGGAGCGAAACGCCATCGATCTTCGATTGACGCCATGAAATCGGAAACGTGATAGGAGTATTGAACAGCGTATCGAAATCGTAGGCGTTTTTCGTAAATTTCCAGAAGTAGCTGCCGTCAATTTGCAGGTAGTGCCCAAGCGCCTGCTGCAACCCGGTGTTATATTCATTGCGATGCCCAGGCCGCAGCGCCTCGCTGCTTCCGCCGAGGACATCCCCGGCAAGGCCGCCGGCCCCCGTGGAACTCGACAGCACAAGGTTTTCGTTGTACGGCGTCTCCATGCTCCTGGTGTATGACGCTTTCAGCACCGTGTTGGTGGGCTTGATCAGGTACGAAACCGCAGCTCGCGGCTGCAGCAGGTTGTCCGTCGAAATGCCGTCGTAGTTGTCGAACCGCAAACCGAGATTGAAAGTCCAATTGCGCCACGTGATCTGGTCTTGCGCGTAGACGGCCTGCTGGTTAATGTTGGCGTTGCCATGAAACAGGAACGGGCTGCCGCCTCGCGTGAGGTCGTATGGGATCAGTCCCGGCGAAAGGTTCGGGTTCGCCATATAGCCGAGGCCGTCGCATGAAGCCGGATTAGTCACGCTGGGGAGGGCCAGCGGATTTCCCTGAACGTCGACGCAGACAGCGTTGAACAACGGATCGGTCAGCCCAAAGTTGAAGTTTTCCTTGAGCTGCGTTTGCGTGATCTGGGTTCCGAGTTTAACGTTATGGATGCCCCTCACCCAGGCAAGGCTTGCGCTGACGCCGAAATTGGTGAGATGCCGGTTCTGGCCCACGGTCGCGGGCGTGTCGTCGAACTCGTCGCGACTCGGCCAGTAGTCGATCCGATCCTGGCGAAAGAATGGATTGATCGTAAGCAAGCTGGAAGTACTGAAGGTGTGCTGATAACCCGGAGCCACGCTGAAAGTGGTCGCCCGCTGCCGTTGATCCTGGTTCAATTGATCGTAAGTGTTCGGAATCTGAAACCAGTTTCGAGCGCCGAAGATATCCAGGTGCGTAGAGTCGCGCCCGGTAGGCTGATAGTCGATGCGATCGAAGATCGTCGCATTGGTTCCTTTGTCGTGAAACGGCGTGAACTCGGGCGTATCGAGGAACCGCGCCGTGCGACTGGAGTTTGCAACCACGAAATTGCCGAATTTCGCGGAGCCGAAGCCAAATGTCGCTTCTTCCCCATATGTGCCGAAAGAGCCATAGTAGGTGTCCAGACTTCCGGTGGGCTTATGCCCCAATCCGCTTCGGGTCACGGCATTCACAACCAAGCTGGTCTTATCGCCGTATTCGGCGCTTGGCGCGCCCGTAACCAGTTCCAAGGATTGAAACGCATTCGCCGGGAGTTGAGTTGAAAACGATTTGCTCTGCTGGTCGTTGATGGGCATACCATCGATAACGTAACTTGTTTGCGCGTGATCGCCGAGCGGGTGAAATGAGCCGTTCGAATCGGCGACAACGCCTGGCGTCGTCAGCGTGATCGCATCACTTAACCCTTGCGAGGCGGATGTGAGCGGCAGCTTTTGGATCAGGTTCTGATCCGCATCCGTATGTTGAGTCGGCACCGTTTCGAGCAGGTCGGCGCCCGACGCCTCCACCGTAACTTCCTGGCTGGAACTCGCGAGGTCCAATCGCGCTTGCACTTTCACCGGCACGGCGCCGTGGATGGAAACCTTTGTTGCAAAAGCCTGAAAATTCTGCGCGGTGATCTGAAGCTGATACTGATGCGGTGGAATATTCACGAAATGGAATACGCCGTTCGCATCGGTTGTCGTTTCTTGCTGGTAGCTGGTAATCGGATTCTTCAGGACTACCTGGGCGCCGGCAACGCTCGCGCCCGATGGATCGAGCACGGTCCCGTCTATAACGCCTGCTGTTCCCATGGCCTGGCCATTCGGTCCTTCCGCGCTCCGGAGCGTGGAAGGACAACAGATCAGACCAACCAACAGCGTGGCGCATGCTGCAAAAGCTTTCATCAACATCAACTCCTCGTTCGGTTTATCGAAGGGGACGTTTGGTGTGAATTACGAGAAGAAATGCCAATCACTCGTTCAGGCAATCGTCCCCAGACACAAGCGGATCAAGCAAATGCCGGAGGCGCTCGGGGAGTTTTTCGAATGACATTGCCCGCCATCGCCACTGCATGCTGGCGCGGCGCGAGGAAGATGACGGGTGGATTGTTGAGCGGTTTGCCAGTCTCCGCGGTCACCGGAACAACTATGGCGCGGTCTGCCGCGTGGCACAGCAAGCACGCCGTATCGGAATTCGACGAACTGTGATGCGTATGGAGCGGCCCAACCAGCACAACGAATAGCGTAAAGAAAAGACACACATACGCTGTTAGGAACCGTCGGAGCCGTCGATTCGCGGAGATGCGGTCGTGCACTTGCCTTCAGTGTACTAACGTACTAGTGAAGTTAGGCGTATACGCATTGCCAGTGGTTACTGAAAACTCATGCATCGGCGCGGGCCAATTGCGAGGCTGAAGCAGTCGAGCGAGGCATGCCTGGCCTTACCACACACAGGTGTACGCCGCAACCGCCATCGGTCTTGGAATTCTCGAAAGAGCAGCGATTTCTATGAGCCAGACAAAAACAATTTACTTCAAGAACGTCGTTGACACCTATAGAATAGGGTGTATGCAGTTCAGCAACAACAAGACGAGACGGACGCGGAAGAGCGCGGAAGAGAGTGCTGCCGCACCTTCGGAAGGGGCGGCGCGAGTAGAAGAGAACGCAAAGCCTCGGCAGAAACGTACGGCGGAAAAGGCTACCGAATCTGCCGCAGCAATTACAAACCATCGTAAGGCAACGAAAAAAGCGGACCAAACCATTCCCCAGACCGCTCCGGCAGTTGAACCGGTTGTTGCACGTCAATCCGCGGCGGCGCCGCCTTCTATCGCTCACCGGCAGAGCACGCCCCGCATTGTGACGCATGAGGATATCGCCAAGCTGGCCTACTCTTACTGGGCAAGCCGCGGATATCAGGGTGGCTGTTCTGTAGAAGACTGGCTGCGCGCTGAACGCGAATTGCGGCTTTCCTAAAAGGACTCGCGTTTCGCTGCCGGGAAACGAATTTCGAAATCACCCGTCTGTGGAAATAGAGAGGCATGAGAAGGCGCTCCACGCGATACGCTCCCGGCCTTTCTAATCTTGTAAGCTAATATTCAAGCTTTCAGTTTTCACCATGGACGCTGACGCATGAGCGAACCGAACGGAGATCAGGATCTCCCGGTTGACGCCGCACCACCTCCGCGGGCCAGTTCGGCCCTGATTACTACAATTGTGTGGTTTCGCGATCTGATGTTGTCCGTGTTGATCGCGATGCTGATTATCCTGTTCCTTTACAGGCCCGTAAAGGTCGAGGGGACGAGCATGATGCCGAACCTGTACGATCAGGAACGGCTGTTTATCAACCAATTTAGCTATAAGTTCGGAGGCGGAATCAAACGGGGCGACACGGTGGTTTTCTGGTTTCCGCAGGATACGACCAAATCGTATATTAAACGCGTGATTGGATTGCCAGGTGATGTCGTATCGATGAAAAACGGCACGGTCATCCTGAATGGTAAGGCGCTCACCGAGAAGTATGTGCCGCCGGAATACCAGGATCATTTCTCAATGGCGCCGCGGGTAGTTCCACCGCGCGATTATTTCGTGCTTGGCGACGATCGTAGCGCCTCCTACGACAGCCGGATGTGGGGCTTCGTCCCGCGAAGCTACATATACGGCAAAGCGGTATTCGTCTTCTGGCCTTTAGCGCACCTGGGATCGGTGAACTGAGGGGCGGGCTTCCCCGGATGTTTACCTGGGCGACGGTCGGTGACACTTCCCGGCGCAGAGTCGGATTTCCATCACGTTAGGCGGCAGTTCAAAACGCCAACGCGGGTCCGCATGATTCGTGATTGAAGTTCCAGGTCCCTTGTACTGCAGTCGGTTCTCCATACCGTTCTACTACCGCAAGCCTGAAATTGAATTGGACATCGATATGCTCATAAAGGCATCGGTCGTGGCTGGAAGCGCTGAAGATGAGGGAAGTCTTTTCCATTGTGTCGACGTGCTTCAGCCCTTTGTAGAACGCCGCCGGGACGGTGAGACAGTCGACCTATTTTCGAGTCTGAGCCTTCCATTGCGCTAAGATCGTCATAGTAAGCCCACAAGCACAAATCGCCTGCCCATTGCGCGACGACGAAACGTCTTGTGCACGCGGATGCAAAGGATTGCTACTTCGCGAAAGCTTGATTCATCTGTAAACTTGGGGAACCTTCAATGAGTTCAATTGCGATCGGCCTGCGCGAAAACAAGGCCGTGCGCCTATGGGACTCCACCAACGGCAAAAAAGCCGTGATGGCAGTCAGCGGTTTTATTCTTTTCCTTTTCGTTTTGGGGCACATGCTCGGAAACCTTCAGGTGTTTGAAGGCCCGGCGCAGTTTAATCGATACGCCCAGTTGCTCAGAACTCTGCCGGAAGGCTTATGGGCCGTACGGATCATCCTGCTGATCATGGTGGTGCTCCATATTGTGGCGGCGGTTCAGCTTGCCCTCAGAAAGCGTACGGCCCGGCCGATCGGGTACGCCAAACGAAAGCCGATTGGCTCCACCTATGCGTCGCGAACGATGTATTGGAGCGGCCCCATTATTTTTGCCTTCATCGTCTATCACCTGCTTGACCTGACCAGCGGCAATCTCAATCCGAATTTCATCGAAGGCGACGTTTACCACAACGTGATCGCCAGCTTCAGCAACCCATTTGTTTCCGCTTGGTATATCTTTGCGATGGTGCTTTTAGCGTTCCATCTGCGGCATGGCCTCTGGAGCATGTTCAATTCGTTGGGTCTGACCCATCCTCGCTATACTCCCGCGCTGAGACGAGCGGCGACATTTTTTGCCGTCGTGATTTTTCTGGGCTTTATCTCGGTGCCGATAGGAGTTCTGACGGGGATCGTGAAATAGCCATGGAACTCCATTCGCGTACACCCTCCGGGCCCATTGAACAGGCATGGGACAAAGCACGCTTCGAAATGAAGCTGGTGAATCCCGCTAATAAACGCAAGCACAACATCATTGTTGTCGGCTCGGGTTTGGCCGGAGCGTCGGCCGCCGCAAGTTTGGGCGAACTGGGCTACGGCGTGCAATGCTTCTGCTTTCAGGATTCGCCGCGGCGCGCCCACTCCATCGCGGCGCAGGGCGGAATCAACGCTGCCAAGAACTACCCAAACGATGGCGATAGCGTTTACCGGCTGTTCTACGACACGGTAAAGGGCGGAGACTTTCGCTCCCGCGAAGCCAATGTCTACCGTCTCGCACAGATCAGCGTTTCCATCATCGATCAATGCGTTGCGCAAGGCGTTCCGTTCGCCCGTGAATACGGAGGCACGCTGGCGAATCGCTCGTTTGGAGGAGCGCAGGTCTCGCGTACTTTTTATGCACGCGGCCAGACAGGTCAGCAGCTTCTCCTGGGGGCTTACCAAGCGCTCGAACGGCAGATCGACGCGGGGCGCGTGGCAATGTTCCCGCGTACGGAGATGCTCGATCTGATTGTGATCGACGGACGAGCGCGAGGCATCGTGGCGCGGAACCTCGTGACCGGCCAGATTACGACATACCTGGGCGATGCGGTTGTCCTGGCGACGGGCGGCTACGGCAATGTCTATTATCTTTCGACAAACGCTAAGGGTTCGAACGCAACAGCCATCTGGCGGGCGTACAAACGCGGGGCTTTGTTCGCGAATCCCTGTTTCACGCAGATTCATCCTACCTGTATTCCGGTTTCAGGCGATTATCAATCGAAGCTCACGTTGATGAGCGAATCTCTGCGAAACGACGGACGCATCTGGGTTCCGAAGACCAAGGGCGACAAGCGGCCGCCGAATCAAATACCCGCGGAGGATCGCGACTATTATCTGGAGCGCCGCTATCCCAGCTTTGGCAACCTTGTGCCACGAGACGTCGCATCGCGAAACGCCAAGAACGTTTGCGACGAAGGGCGGGGGGTGGGCCCGGGCGGATTGGGCGTTTACCTCGATTTTGCCGATGCGATACGGCGGCTGGGCGAGAAGGTGATTCGGGAGCGCTACGGCAATCTATTCGACATGTACGAGCGCATCACGGACGAAAATCCGTATAAGGTTCCGATGCGCATCTACCCCGCGATTCACTATACGATGGGCGGCCTTTGGGTGGATTATCAACTGATGAGCACGATCCCGGGTTTGTTCGTCGGTGGAGAAGCGAATTTCTCCGACCACGGCGCAAACAGGTTGGGGGCAAGCGCCTTGATGCAGGGACTATCGGATGGCTACTTCATTCTTCCGTATACCATCGGAAACTATCTCGCCGACAATAAACTAAACTCCGTCGAAGAATCGAGCTCGGAGATTCGCGGCGCCGTCGCGGGCGTCGAGAATAACATCCAGAAGCTACTCTCGATCAACGGCAAGCGAACTGTCGATTCGTTCCACCGCGAACTCGGCAAGGTCGTCTGGGAATACTGCGGCATGGCGCGAACGGCGGCCGGCCTGGAGCACGCCATTGAACGCATTAGGGAACTGCGCGAAGAGTTCTGGCAGGACGTGAATGTGCCCGGCAGCGACGCGGACCTGAACCAGAGCCTCGAAAGGGCCGGGCGTGTAGCGGATTTCTTCGAGCTAGCCGAACTGATGTGCATCGACGGACTGCATCGTAACGAATCCTGTGGAGGTCATTTCCGGGAGGAGCATCAAACTCCGGAGGGCGAAGCGTTGCGTGACGATGAACATTTTTCGTACGTGGCTGCTTGGGAATACCGCGGCCCCGGCAATCCGCCTGAGCTGCAGAAGGAGCCTCTCGCCTTCGAATACGTACACCCAAGCCAGAGGAGCTACAAATAGCGATGCGTTTGATTCTCAGGATCTGGCGGCAGAAGAACCGGAATACGAAGGGGAAGTTTGCGCGTTATGAAGTCAATGACGTGAACCCCGACATGTCGATGCTGGAATGCCTCGATGTTCTGAATGAGGACCTGGCCCGGAGGGGCGAGGAGCCGGTTGCTTTTGAACACGATTGCCGCGAAGGTATTTGTGGCTCCTGCGGGTTCATGATCAATGGCGTAGCGCACGGCCCATTGTCCGGAACCACGGTCTGCCAACTCACCATGCGTCACTTCAAAGATGGGGAAGAGTTGATTTTGGAGCCTTGGCGTGCCCGAGCATTTCCGTTAGTGAAGGATCTAGCGGTCGATCGCAATGCTTTCGACCGAATCATCGCGGCCGGCGGCTATATTTCGATTTCGACAGGTAGCGCTCCCGATGGGAATGCAATCCCGGTTTCGAAAGAACGCGCCGATGCCGCCATGGATGCAGCGCAGTGCATTGGCTGCGGCGCATGTGTCGCGGCATGCCCCAATGCGTCCGCATCTTTATTTGCCGGAGCGAAGATTACGCATCTCGGTCTGCTGCCACAGGGGCAGCCGGAACGGGACCTTCGGGCGGTTCGCATGGTGAC
>Ga0134126_10007490_pt1 | contig 13715 bp, 13 predicted proteins | sample KB31752_FD_96881 | JGI IMG/M metagenome (GOLD analysis project Ga0134126, IMG submission 96881) | Terrestrial soil microbial communities with excess Nitrogen fertilizer from Kellogg Biological Station, Michigan, USA - KB3-175-2 | ecosystem: Environmental > Terrestrial > Soil > Unclassified ...
AAATGACATCCCCATCCACCGCAGGCGACGCAATCACCTGGCCTCCCGCATGAAACGTCCACTTCACGCCCTTCAATTGCGCAACGCCGGCCGCATCGTACGCCCCCGTGTGCGCCGCATTGCCCCGGAACATCGCCGTGTCGGATCCAAACAGCAGCGCCGCCCCCATCAGGAAAATCAGCAGCGCGGTCAGGCGCAGTAACAATGCCGTCACCTTGCCCCACGGCAGCACATCCTCCACCGCCAACGCCTCGACCCGCACGGCTACTTGTTCCCCGGCCCTCTCCTCGCGATACGCATGAAAACGTACGTCTTGCATGCCCCCAGCCTACCTAGGCTTTCCCCTCGCGTCGACCAAAGCGTTACAGCCGGGACACCCGGCCTTCCGACCCGGTCCGGCATTCTTTCCGGCAGCGCGCGCCACTCCGCCGATTTTCCCGTTCGTTCACCGGCTGTTACCATAAAAAGGCAAATCTCCCGGCAGGCTCCACAAGGCCCGCTGGACACATCTCCATAGCAGCGAAAGAGGAATTCGTGGCCAACACCACCAAGATCGAAGACAAGGCAGAACGCAAAAAGGTAAAGCGCGCCGCCCGCAAGAAAGCCGCCCCCAAGGCCAAGCGGATCACCCCCCGTGGCTCCAACAAGAAGAAGGTCAAAAAATTGGCGCGCGGCCAGTCCAAGCGGTAACCACAGCCATCAGCTACTAGCCTCTAGCTTCCTGTCGTTCGGGTTCAACCGGCCAGCCTCGGTTGCCGAACCCGCAGCTAGAGGCTAGAAGCTAGTAGCTAGAAGCCGTTCCTCTCCGCTATCTTTGAGCAGGTCCCTCGCTCCGCAACGGACAAGGTTCAGATCAAGAGGAGAGCTGCCCTGCCCAGCCAACTCGTAGCGCGCAAATCCATTGACAAGCTGATCCGCGAGTCGGAAGAGCCCGGCCAGTCCCTCAAAAAGACCCTCGGCCCGTGGTCCCTCACCGCGCTGGGCATCGGCGCCGTCATCGGCTCCGGCATCTTCACGGTCATCGGAACAGCCATGGCCGGCCAGCACTTCGACACTCCGCAGATCGCCAATACACCCCTGATCCACTGGATTATTTATCATACGGCCCTCAACGGCCGTCCCGGTGCCGGCCCGGCCCTCGCCCTTTCTCTCGTCTTCGTCGCCATTGTCTGCGCCTTCACCGGCCTCTGTTACGCCGAGATGTCCTCGATGATCCCCATCGCCGGCTCGTCTTACACCTACACCTACGTCACCATGGGCGAGCTCGTCGCCTGGATCATCGGCTGGGACCTGATCCTCGAGTACGCCTTCTCCAACATGAGCGTCTCCGTGGGCTTTGCCGCCCACGTCGTCGACTTCCTCGACTGGTTCGGCATACATCCATCTCTGCGATGGATCTCCCCTGCCTACCTGCCCACCGGCCTCCAGGACATGGCCGGAAACAACCTCTACGATCCCGGCTGGCACTTCGGCTTCAATATTCCCGCGTTTCTCATCGTGATGATCCTCACGGTCATTCTCGTCCGGGGCATCCGCGAGTCGGCCCGCACCAACAACATCCTCGTCCTCGTCAAGATGGTCGCCATCCTCGCGTTCATCTTCGCCGCCGGCAGCTTCATCAAGCCACACTACTGGCACCCTTTCATGCCCAACGGCTGGAGCGGCGTTCTCTCCGGCGGCTCCATCATCTTCTTCACCTACATCGGCTTCGACTCCGTATCCACCGCCGCCGAAGAATGTAGAAACCCCCAGCGCGACATGCCCATCGGCATTCTCGCTACCCTTGCCGCATGCACCATCCTCTATGGCGGAGTCGCCATCGTCCTCAGCGGCATCGTTCCCTGGCAGTCCGTTATGGGAGATGCCGCTCCCGTCGTCAACTCGCTTAAGCGGCTGACCCTCTCCACCGGATCGAACACCCTGCACTGGATCCGCCTCGTTGTCCTCATCGGCGCCATGCTGGGCATGATCTCGTCCATCCTCGTTTTCCAGCTTGGTCAGGCCCGCGTCTGGTTTGCCATGTCGCGCGATCGCTTGCTGCCGCGCGTCTTCAGCAGGCTGCATCCGCAGTTCCGCACGCCGGCATTTGCCACCTGGGTCGCCGGATTCGTCGTCGGCGTCCCCGCCGGCCTGCTCGATATCGGCACCGTCGCAAACCTCTCCAACATCGGCACGCTGTTCGCGTTCGTGCTGGTGTCCATCGGCGTCCTGGTCCTGCGTCACCGCGAGCCCAACCGACACCGAGGCTTCCGCACGCCCTTCGGACCGCTCTTCCCGATCCTCAGCATCGTGTTCTGCATCCTGCTGATGATGGGCCTCGAAGTCCTCACCTGGATCGCCTTTTTCATCTGGCTCGCCATCGGCCTGATGATCTACTTCCTCTACAGCCGCCACCGCAGCGAGTTTGCCCGGCGATAAAGCCACCTTCGAGACCGGCCAGCCCAACGGTATGAATCGCCCCTCACCGCCCTGCCCTATCGCTGCCACTCCCCTTCTGTCCCCGCTTCAAAACCACCTCCACCAAATCCCCCAACTGCTCCGCCGTAAACTGATTCCCTTCCAGATTCCCCGCCAGCTTCCCCTCACGATCGATCACCACCGTATGAAACGAGTGCGTCAGAAATCCTTCGTCGCTCCAGAAGTTCATCCCAAACCGCTCCGCGACCGCGCGCACATCCGCCACCGATCCAGTCAGAAAGTGCCACGTCGCCGGATCGGCTTTCCACGTGTCCGCATACCGTTCCAGAGCCTTGCCCCTGTCCTGCGCCGGATCAATCACAATCGTCACCAGCATCAGGTCGCGCCCCGCCGCCTGGTGAAAGCGCCTCTTCAACTGCGACAGGTTATTTGACAGCCGAAAGCAGTAGTTCGGATTCGGGCACCGCGCATAGGCAAATGTCAGCGCCACCACCTTACCTCGGAACTGCGTCAGCCTCGCCGTCTGCCCCGCCTGGTCGGTCAGCGCAAAATCCGGTACCACCTCGCCCACCGGCACCGCCTGTGCCGCCGACGCCGGATCCAGCGTTCGATGCAAAAACGTGAGCCGTCCCGCTGTCACCGGCTCTGACTCAAAGTTCGTCACCGCCACCGGCTGCACATGCTCGGCATACTCCTCGCCCTTCTGCTCCACCATCGTGAACCGTATCGTCATCCCCGGACTCAGCGGCTTCAGCGCCCCCGGCTCGCGAACCGTAAACGGCATCACCATCGCGTCCATGTAGCCAGCAATCGCATCGCACGAGACCACGATCACATTCCCCGCCGGGTGAACTTCCAGCAGGATGCCTTGCACCGTGTGCTCTTCCGCCGGCCGGGCTTGCGCCACCAGGAAGCCCGACAACGCCGCCGCCAGAGCCATTCCTCGAGCAATCCTCAGCACCATGCCGTTCCTCCTCATCGCTCGCGCTCGCACCGTCAATGTGCGTCCTTCCGCCACGCTCTAACCGGTCGCGCCGGAGCGTTCCGCCACTGGAACGGATGTCGTTCCAGCCGCGTATAACTGCTCGCGAACTCCTTGATCTCCAGGTACTGCCGCGGCGCCACGTTTGTAAAATGCTGGCGCGTGCCGCTCGTCGGCCACCAGATATCCACGCTCACGTCGTGAGCCCGCGGGCCAAGCCCGATGTTCTGCTCCATGGGATTAGCCCCGAACGAGCTGCTCTGCCCCACCGTGCGATAGATCGACCGCGGCGCTCCCTCGCCATTCCGCACTCTCACCTGAATCTCCGCGCCTGCCGCTTCGCGATTCGTCTTCACACCCACCAGCCGCACATTCAGCCAGTCGTTTTCATTCGCAGGACTGGCAAACACCCGCATCGTGTGTTTGTCGCCGGGCACTGCGCCGCCAATCTCCGCCACAATGTCCTCGCGTCCCTGCCGCGTCAGGTCGGCGAATGCAATGCCATGTCCCTTGTGCAGTTCTCCAGTTCCTGACGACTCGGTGATATCCACAAACAACTTGCCTTCCTTGTTTCGCAGCAGCGTGTGCGGCAGCAACGCCGTATACGACGGCTGGCCCATTCCGGGATACACATCCAGATAACCGTCGTTGTCCACATCCCCAAAGTTCGCGCCCATCGGCATGAAAACCTTGTCCAGGCCTACCTTGGCCGACACATCTTCAAACGTGCCGTCATGCCGGTTGCGATACACCTTCATCGTCTCCGCGTTGTGCGGCATACCCACGTAGGTCTTCAGCGATTCATCGATTGACACCACGTAGCCGTCCACAAACAGGTCCGGCCAACCATCGTTGTCATAATCGAAGAACCACGCCGCGAAGCTGAATGCCGGCTCCTGCACTCCCGCCTGCCGGCCCACCTCGGTAAACCTCCCATTCCCGTTGTTGTGATACAGAAAATTGGCCCCGTTCTGGTTCGATACATAAAAGTCGACGAATCCATCGTGGTCGTAGTCGGCGGCAGCCACGCCCTTGCTCATCGCGGTCTGATCGATCCCCGCCGCATGACCGATCTCCTCGAACGTTCCGTTTCCCTTGTTGTGGAACAGCTGTGCCGGTGTGCCTTCGTTCCCCACAAACAAATCCAGATAGCCGTCGTTGTCGATATCGGCCCATACCGCGGCCTGGCTTGACGTGACGGTCGCCCCAAGCCCGCTCTCTTCCGTAACATCGGTGAACGTCCCGTCGCAGTTGTTCCTCAGCAGTGACTTCCTCTGCGCAAACTGCCATCCCCCGCGCAGCACCAGAATGTCCATGCAGCCGTCGTTGTTATAGTCGGCCTGCACAATGTTCAAACCGCCCGTCTGGTCCATCAGCCCAGCCTGTTCAGTGCGATCGGTGAACGTGCCGTCTCCGTTGTTATGAAAGAAGTGAATCGGGTCGCACACATCCATGCTCGACACCACCACATCAAGCAGACCATCGTTGTCGAAGTCTTCCGTGATCACGCCTCCCGCGCCGCGAAACACGTTCAGGCCCGCGCCCGGCGCCACGTCCACAAACCGGCCGATACTCTCCGTGGAATGAAAATCCTTCTCCGGGATGAGGTAGCGCGCCGGCACCCCTGCTGGATACTCGCCGACCGTCATGTAAGCGAGATTCAGCAGCCACCGCACTTCAAGGTCGTCTGGAAATAGCTCGAGGTACTGCTCAAAAATCTCGATTGCTTTCTTGAAGTCTTCCGTGTGTGCGTAGCTCGCGCCGGGATGCTGCGGCGGGAAAATGTCCATCTCTCCCGATCCCGAATACACCCCGTTTTCCACCTCCGACTTGTGCAGGTACGAAGCCCCCAGGCTCTCCATGATGTTCCCCACATAACCAGGAACTGCCGCGGTGGCCAGTTGATACGAGGCATTCCATTCCTCGATCGATCGCTCCATGTCGCCCGCATAGACATACAGTTCCGCCAGCGCGCTGCGTGCCTGTACCAGGTCCGTGGGCGTACTCTGCCGCGCGCGTATCAGATCGGGAGAATTGAGGAACTCGTGCACCGTGTCCGTTGCCGTCGCCAGCGACTCCTTCCGCAGTTGGCACACCGTACGCATATTGCGATTCCAACCGCTGGGCTTCGGATAATCCTGCATTGCTGTCTCCGCTTCAATAAAGCCCGATACCTGCGCGCCCAGGCGGATCGCACCCGTGGAGATGAGCGAAGTGATTCGCTTGGGGTTAAGATCCTGCCCCGCCGGAGCCTCGGGAAGGACTTTCAAGATGGCGAATCCTGAAGGCAGGTGGACGATGCCCGTGAGTTCTCCCGCTGAGCGCCCCTGCAATGCCTCCTGAAGTTCACTGCGCAGTTCGCCCGGGGAAACCTTGCCCAGGTAGCCTCCGTCCGTCGCCGTCGCGTCGGTCGACTTCTCCTTCGCCAGCACCATGAAATCGGTGCCGCTCTTGAGCTGCCGCAGCACCGCCTCAGCTTGCGTCATTGAGGGCACAACGATGATGGCGAGGTCGAGTGGCTTCGTCGGCTCAGGTGGCTGCGCCGCAACTCCGGCAGACCACAGATCTCCCAGCAGAATCAGCACACTCGCGGCCGCTAGGGCCTTTCTCAGCGTCGGCACAAATCTGGCCTGGAGCCTTTGCACGCGAAACGGACCTCCGGGGGGATGGCCCGCTGCGGTGCAAGCCGGGCATGGGGATGCACCTCACCTTAGCGAACCTGCCTCCCCCGGTCTTGCATCCTGAGGTGGACGGTTTGGCTCGACCAAAGTCTGAGCGGAGAATCAACCAAAGGGCCCAGGAATTTTCCTTTGTTCAAATCGAATCGTCCGCCAAGTCTGCCCCTGATCGCGCACTCACCCGAACCCTCGATCGTCGCCTGAAGTTCAATCGACTGTGACCGCCGGCACATCCTGGAACCAGGACTCGGTTGCAGAATAGTTTCGCGTAGATACATCACCCTCAGTCCCATCTCGGGTGTCTGATAACTATCTGGTACAATTATCCCCTTGACGCATGTTTAGAAAAACAGGACAATAGATTTAGTTAAGGGGAGGCCATGACAGATACAGAACGAGACGAACTTCTAAAGCAAATCGGGGAAAAGGTCCTTATGCTTTTTGAGGCTGTGATTCCAATGGTTGAGAATCGGGAGCCAAAGCCAAGTCCACTTGGCGGACCTCGTGGTTCCTTAAATCCCAGTTCTGGAGAGCTACGTCTAGCCGCTGAGAAGCTGCGCAGAGCGCTCTAATCATCTCCTGACACTCTTCTGAGGACATCCCCATGAACATCTACTTTCTAGCCAAGAAGTTCCCCACCGAAGAACACGCTTTGGCTCATCTGGTTGGTGTTAGGTGGCCCGGAGGAGTACGCTGCGTTTATTGCGACCACGATAAATGCTGGTTGACTGAATCCGAGGGCAAGACTAGGAAGCCGCGCCGGTTGTTTCAATGCGCGGATTGCAAACAGCAATTTACTGCTACATCCGGAACCTTGTTCCACGACTCCCATTTGCCGCTGACCAAGTGGTTTGCAGCTATCGCTTTGATGGCTGACGCCAAGAAGGGAATAGCAGCGGCTCAAATCCAGCGGCACATTGGCATGACTTACAAGACCGCTTGGTACGTTTGCCACCGGATACGGGAAGCAATGCAAGAAACCAATCCCGAACCTTTGGGTGGAACTGGACAGGTCGTGGAGGTTGATGAGTCTTTCCTCGGCGGCAGCGTTAAGGGAAAGGGCGTGAAGCAAGCCAAATCCGCCAAGATCAAAGTTCTGGGTATTGCCGAAAGAGGCGGGAGAGTACATCTCCAGACCATAAGCAGCCTGAAGAACGAAGAACTCAAGCCGATTCTGGATGCCGTGATTGATCCGGAAACCGAGAAGATAGCGACGGACGGAGCGAAGCGTTATCTACCCCTGATACAGAAGGAAAAACACGAACGCGGAAACCACGCCAAGGAAATCAAATCCGGCGGCAAAGTGTCGAACCAGACTGTTGAAGGCGCGTTCTCCCTGTTCAAGCGGGGCGTAGTCGGACAGTATCACCAACTCAGCCCTTGGCACCTGAACCGGTATCTCAGCGAGTTCTGCTGGCGGTACAACCGGCGCGGTCTACAGCCTTGGATATTCGGCATGGCCCTGAACAACATGATCTGCCGTAAGCCCTTGCCGTACAAAGAGCTAGTCAAGTTCTAGGTGTCCGAATAACGGGACGTGATAGAGTCTATTCGGGTTCTGCGCGAAAGGCAGAGCGCCTATCTCAATCCCAACGAGGTAGATATGCTGACGCTACTAGCGGGCGTTCTGGCAATAGTTCTATGTGCGCTTCAAATCATCGAAGCGTTGCAGAGAATTAAAGCCAATAGACGCTGACCCAAAGCCCTGATCCCTTCAGATCAGGGAGCACTTTTTCCCGTTATTCGGAACTTTGGAGAAGACTTATGCAACTCAACGGAAAGATTGGAATTGCTATTGTTGTCCTGGTTTTTGCGCTGGGGTTCGGGTCTGGGTTTCTTATAGGACACCAACACCCAGCCCACTCGTTTCAAAGGTTCGGAGAAAGCCACTTCGTACTCGACACAACCAGTGGCCTAGTTTGCGACCCGTTCAAAGACCCCAAAGGTAATCCCATAGACCAGGCGTTAGAGAGCGCAAACCAACCGCCCACGCCAAATATATTCGATAAACCCGCCCAATCAAACTACCCGCCATCCTGCGGCAAGTAATCTACACCTTGGACCTGTATTTCCTGTTTTTCTCCAACGGCTTCTTCGCGGCATTGCCAGCCGCTTCTCTCTTTGCCTCGCGTTCCACTTTGATTCGGGCGCTGATCTCTTCCTTGGACAACGGCGGGGACTGAAGCATTCGTTTCAGGATGGCGTTGAACTTGTCGTCTATATTCTCGGGTACCAAGGTTCAGTCCGTCCTTGCCCGAAAATAAAGTCGCACTTCACTTTTCGTGGGCAGAGGAATGATGTTCTTTAGGGCGGCTACTACGGAGAACGGGCGGCTACCAAAAGGATTAAACAACTGAATAAAATCAGAATCGCCGCATCCCGGACAATTCTGGCTGGCGTCGATTGCCGTGCTCTTGTTTACGTCAAATACTACTTCTGCGTTGCACTTTGAGCAGACTATACCCACGCCTTCTAATTCGCGGAGGCTGAACCCATCGTAATTTTGCATCCACCGTTCCCCCCTACGAGGAACTTTAACAGAAGTGCAGCACATAGCTATTAGTCCCAATCCCGCTTCGGCTAAACATGCGTCAAGGGGATAATTGTACTATCTGGTAAATATGAAGGGCGTTCCTTTATTACTGGAAAATTAATAGTAAACTTTTTTGCGAAATAATTCGCCTTATCATCGCCTGCACAAGACATAACATTATATTTTCCAACGGGTTAAACAATCGATGCACCCAAGATTTGTGCACCAAGTGTAGGTCATTTCGTCTTATCTTCGCATTCTTATAACATACTTTAATTCAACTAGTTACGAGTTTCTGACTCCAAGCGGCTACACTCTTCCTCATGGTTGACATCGCGGCCTTCATCCGCCGCCTTCCCAAGGCCGAGCTCCATCTTCATCTCGAAGGCACCATCACCCCGGCTACTCTTGTCGAGCTGAGCCGGCGGCATGATCGCCGGCCGATGACCCTGGCCGATGCGGAAAAGGTGTACCAGTTCACCAACTTTTCGGGCTTCATGGATGCCTTCCGCACCATCACCGGACTGCTCGAGCGTCCTGAGGACTACGAACTGGCGGCGTGGCGCATGGCCCAGCGCCTGACAGAGCAGGGCGTGGTGCACGCCGAAGTCTATATCTCGGTGGGGGTCATCTATCACTGGCGAGAGCACGATCCCGCCTGTTTCGAGCCTATCTTTGCCGGCCTCGAGCGAGCCCGTGAGCGTGCCGCCCAGGAGCTGGGCCTCTCGATTTACTGGATCTTCGACGCCGTTCGCCACTTCACCATGGACGAAGCCGCTCGCGTTTTCCGCAAGGCCGCCGAAATGCGGCCCCAACACCCCTCCATCATCGGCATCGGCCTCGGGGGCGATGAGCGCCGCTGCGGCTCCGAGCCCTTCCGGCAGCTTTACGCCGAAGCTAGGGCGGCTGGCCTGCGCCTCACCAACCACGCCGGCGAAACCACCGGACCAGAAGCCATCCGCGAGGCGCTGTCGATCGGAAGCGAGCGCATCGGTCATGCTGTGTCCGCCATCACCGATCCAGAGTTGATGGAAGAGCTAAAAATACTCGGCACGCCCCTGGAGCTGAATCCGACGTCCAACGTGCGGACCGGGGTGTGCGGGTCTTTCGCGGAGCATCCGCTGCGGCGGTACTTCGACGCCGGGCTGCTGGTCACGCTGAATTCGGACGATCCGGCGTTTTTCGGCTCCGATCTGGAGAGCGAGTACCTGCTGGCGCATCGGCAACAGGGCTTTGATCGTGACCAATTGCGTCGGCTTGCATCCAATTCCATGCGGGCGAGCTTCCTTCCCGAAGCGGAAAAGGTAAGCTGGATGGCCCATATCGACTCAACGCGGTAAACAGTTCTTTTCCCGTGAGTCTAATAGTGGAAGCCGCCGCGGTAACATCTGCGGTATGATTCTCAAAAAAGGAAGGTAGCCATGTCGAACCAACCGGAAATCGAAGCGCAAATGGAAGAGGCAAGCGAGCACAAGGCGTTGCGCGCGATCGGATGGTTCTCGGTCGGCATGGCCGCCGCCAGCCTGGGCATCTACCTGGGGTTTGAGCTGCGCAGCTGGCTCAAGTTCCGCAAGCGCACCCCCTATGACTTCTACTCGAATGTCGACGGCCAGCCGCTCAGCGAGTACGGCGTCGGTATCTAGAGGCAGTTCACAGCTGACAGTTCACAGAATTTGCCGCCTGCAGGCGGCGTTTCTGTTTGGGGTCCAAAGAACTCCCAACGGCTAACCCCTAATGCCTAATCCCTACGCCCTCGGCCCTTTATTCCCGCGCTGCCTCCGCCTCCCCAAGCCAGCCCCGCCTCAGCTTCTCGGCCGGAACACTCGACATATACGGCTTTAGATCGAGAATCGGCGTGCCGTCCAGCATGTCGAGGCCACGAACCTGAACCCGGTTGCCGCTCCGACCCAGAATCTCCACCACCGTCAGCCCGATCGGATTCGGCCGTCTCGGCGACCGCGTCGCGAAGACCCCATGCGGCAGCCCGTCCACCGGGGTCGGCCCCATCAGTTGGTACCCCTCTGAGCGGTCGAATTCCCAGATTACGAACAGGTGTGAAAAGCCCTCCACGTCCGTCAGTCCCGCCTCAAACTCCGGCAGAATCTCCAGTTCGCCCTCGGCATCGTGTTTGGCGCCAAGCCCTTTGGGTATCGCTTTCGTATCGGTGTAGGCACTGCGGACATAGCCGATCGCCTGCGGTTGGAACATGCCAGAGTCTCCTCGACTTGATCCTACTGTGCTCGCCTGGTCGTTGCTCCCTGTCCCCGTTCCCTGTTGCCTGTTGCCTGTCTCACTTCAACCGGCAGGTTTGCGGTAGTCTGGTGCTTCATGGGGCGCATTCGAATACTTTCCGACCAGGTGGCGAACCAGATTGCCGCTGGCGAAGTGGTAGACCGGCCTGCGTCGGTGGCCAAGGAACTGCTCGAAAACGCGCTCGACGCTGGCGCCTCCCGCATCCGCGTCGAAGTCGAGGCCGGCGGACGCAAGCTGATCCGCATTGCCGACGACGGCTGCGGCATGAATCGTGACGACGCACTGCTGGCCTTCGAGCGCCACGCCACATCCAAGCTGCGAACCGCCAACGACTTGCTCTCCATTGCCACGCTCGGCTTTCGCGGGGAGGCCCTCCCGTCAATCGCCTCAGTAGCGCGCGTCACCCTCGAAACGTCCAACGGCGAACCCAATGAAACCGGCACCCGCCTGGAGATCGCCGGCGGCAACTTGCTACACGTCGACGATGCAGCCCTACCCCGTGGCACCACGATCTCCGTCGCTGACCTGTTCTTCAACACCCCGGCCAGGCGCAAATTCCTTCGCGCCGAATCCACCGAACTTGCACACGTCACGGCCCTGGTGACGCACTACGCGCTGGTCCACCCAGAGAAGCACTTCGAGCTGGTCTCAGCGAGCCATACACTGGTCTCGGCGCCGGCAGTAAGCCGCACGGCGGAGCGCATTTACCAAATCTTCGGGAAGGACACGCTGGCCCAGCTCCTGCCCATGGCTGCCGAAACCCAGCTTGAGCACGCCGGCCTGCCCGAGCCACCGCCATGGAAGCGCGATCCCGACACCCCGCCTTCCCTGCCCGGGCAGATTCGGCTCACCGGCTTTTATTCCAAGCCCGAGCTGCAGAAGCTGAATCGGAACTCCACCTACATCTTTGTCAACAAACGTCTCATTCGCGACCGGCTGCTGCTGCACGCCATTACGGAGGCCTACCGAAACATCATCCCGCCAACAAGCTTCCCCGTGGTGCTCCTCTTTCTGGAGATGCCGCCCGAAGAAGTGGACGTAAACGTTCACCCCGCCAAAACCGAGGTCCGTTTCCGCCAGCAGAGCAGAGTTCACGATTTTGTCCGCGACAGCTTGCGCGTGGCGCTGATGAAGGCGCGCCCGGCTGCCGAGTTCCTAACGGCGCTGAAATCAGCCCCGCTGGCGAGCCCCACTCTTATGCCGCCTTCCACGTCGCCGCTGCCTGGGGCCCCGAGCAACGCTGCCGGCGAGTTGACGCCCGAGAGCGAACCGCAAGCTCAGGGCGCCTCCGAAGCGGAGAGTTTCCAGCTCACGGCCCGCCTCGCCTCTCCCGCACCGGTCCGCCTGCCGTTCGAACCCGGTGGCTTCCGCCCCGGGAGTTTCGCGGGCAATTTTGGAATGGCTTCCACGGCGGTTGCCTTGCTTGAGGGCGAGCTGCCGCAACCAGCCGTCGGATGTGGCGCAAACCACGAGGATTCAGCCGCTTCCACAATCAGTCCTGGAGCAGCCACCGCCCAGGTGGAGGCTGAGCAGGCGGCGCAAACCCTTAACCACCTCGGCTCTCTCAAGCCCCTGGGTCAACTCCGCGAGTCGTTCATCTTGGCCACAGGCGAGGAAGGCTTGTGGATCATCGATCAACATGTCGCCCACGAGCGCATCCTGTTTGAGAAGATCCTGCACGCGCGGAATGTGGAGAATGTGCAGCGCCAGCGCCTGCTCATGCCGCTCCTGGTGGAGCTCAAGCCGTGGCAGATAGTGGTATTCGCCCAGATCGCCGACGAGCTGGAGCGCAACGGATTCGAGGTCGAGCCCTTCGGTCCACAAACTTTGGCGGTCAAGGCCGCTCCCATTGGACTGGAGGGAGCGCGGCTCGAGCGGATGCTGACGCAGGTCATCGAGCAAAGCACTCCTGGAGCGGAGCAAGAGCTGCAAAATGAGGATCTTAGAAACTTGAAGACGCGGATCGCCGCCTCCATCGCGTGCCACGCGGCCATCAAGGTAAATACGCCTCTTGACCCCGCACGTATGGAATGGCTATTGTTGGAACTTGCGAAAACGCAGTACCCGACAAGCTGTCCGCATGGACGTCCAATCGCTTTGCTGTATTCTTGGAAAGAGATCCAGCGGGCCTTCCAGCGTATCTAATACGTGACGGAACGGCGGCTTCCCTCCCCCCAGGGGGGCCAGGAAGCACGGTAAGAACCGACCCAGGGACAGAGAATCCCGGAAGACGTATAACTTAGTCGCCCCGCCTTCCAAACGGGGGCAGGCGACCTTTGGACAGGTCAGTCGAAACGATGCATCAAAACCTGGTGCCGTTACGCGGGCCTGGAAAAGAGGTTCTTCTTTGACATCGGAGCAATTGGAAGTTGCGCGCGCCGAGCGGATGCGCCAGAACGGACATGGAACCCTGACCCTGGAGGAAGCGTGTACCTGGCTGGAAGAAACCGGCTTGTGCCTGTTCCTCCCCAAGCGCCAATTCACCACCTCCCTGGCACCTAGTTTCGTGGAAGCGGTGGCGGGACAGCGAAACAACACCCCCGATCCGCGTCAAATCGCCTTGGCGGAAGATTTGCTTGTCAGGCTGGAGCAGCAGGGAGTGGCCGTTCGGCTCAACCTGCTGGGGCAGCCCGGAGAGCAACCTGATTACGTAGTGGCCGCTTGGGTACTACCCTATGTGTATGCCTTGCGCGGAGATCGTGACTGGCGCCGAACGCCACAGTTGACCGGCTCGCGCGCGGTTTCGCCCCTGGCGATTCAGCTTTACAAGCGCCTTGAGGCTGACGGCGACGCCAGCGTATCTGAGCTGAAGCAATAGCTCGGCCACGGCGTGAGCGAGATGGGCGTGCTG
>Ga0134126_10007491_pt1 | contig 13715 bp, 9 predicted proteins | sample KB31752_FD_96881 | JGI IMG/M metagenome (GOLD analysis project Ga0134126, IMG submission 96881) | Terrestrial soil microbial communities with excess Nitrogen fertilizer from Kellogg Biological Station, Michigan, USA - KB3-175-2 | ecosystem: Environmental > Terrestrial > Soil > Unclassified ...
CTGTTCTCGCCGGAGCATGGGCTCTTCGGCAAGAAGGATTCGAGCAACATTGGGCAGGAGCTCGATGAAGCGAGCGGGCTCAAGGTCGTCAGCCTGTACGGTGCGAAGGATGCGGACAAGCGGCCGAAGCGCGAAGACCTGAAAGACATTGATGCGATCGTCATTGACCTGCAGGATGCCGGCGCGCGCTTCTACACCTACGAAACCGTCGTGGGCTATTTCCTTGAGGCATCGGCTTGCGAAGCAGCAGCCAGGCATGATCTCGAGATCCTCGTCCTCGACCGGCCTGACCCGATTGGCGGCGAAGCGGTGCAGGGGCCGGTCTCGGACACCGCAGCCGCGTACATCAACTACATGCCGGAGCCGCTGCGCCAGGGCATGACGCTGGGCGAACTGGCGCGGTACATGGCAGCGGAACACCCTGGCGCGTGTGGTGCTCATGCTCACCTCACCGTCGTGCCCATGCAGGGCTGGCGGCGCGACGAGTTCTTTGACCAGACCGGCCTCAAGTGGGTAAATCCTTCGCCGAATTTGCGCAGCATGGAAGCGTCGGTGCTCTACCCCGGCCTCGGCATGATGGACTACAGCAACGTCTCGGTCGGGCGCGGCAGCGAGATGCCGTTTGAGGTCTTCGGCGCAGGCGCGGAAGCAGCGACGAAAACCTCTCCCGCGAAACCGGCCTGGTTCGACGGGAAGGCGGTTGCGGCCTATCTGACAGCCCGCAAGATTCCTGGCGTGACCTTTGCGGCGACGCGGTTTGCCGTGGCGGAGGACGCGAACCACTATCCCTACCACGGCCAGACGATTGAAGGCGTGCGGCTCACCGTCACCGACCGCAAGGCGCTAGATTCGCCGGAGCTGGGGATCGAGATTCTGGCCGCGCTGCATCACCTGTATCCAGCGCAGTTCAGGCTTGAGAAGGCAACAAACCTGGTAGCCAACTCAGAGACCATGGCGGCGCTGGAGCGCGGCGACGACCCTCGATCCATTGCCGCAGCCTGGACGGCGGGGCTGGAGGCCTTCAAGGCGCGGCGGGCGAAGTATCTGCTCTATCCATGACCGATCCAATGGAACGCTCCCATCTGGGCGGCCCCTACTTTTTTTGGTATTTTGGGCGCAAAATATTGAAAAGGTTCTGGTTATCAGGCACCTACAGCTGCAAAATATAGCAACAGAATGGCTTTAGCCACAAAATATAGAAAAATAATGACTTGTTGGCCCGAGCAGCCTGCGCCCACCCGGCGTTACGCACTCACGACACCCTTTTTTTGATTCGTCATATTCAGTGTAAAACGTGGAGCAAAACTAAAATGCCACTTTGGTAAATATATAGTTGACGAATCAAGATGATTAGGCTAGTATAAAACCTATGAAACAGCCAAAGACACTGCAAGAGGCAATCATTCACTTCTCCGACGAAGGCAACTGCTTGGAATTCATGAAGTTGCACCGTTGGCCTGATGGCGTCGTTACCTGCCCTAACTGTGGCCGGAAGGATGTTTCTTGGCTTGAGAAGCAGAAGAAGTGGCAGTGCAAGTCCGCTCATGCCAAACGACAGTTCTCGGCCAAGGTTGGCACCATTTTTGAGGACTCTCCGCTCGGTCTGGAGAAGTGGCTTCCCGCCGTTTGGCTGATTACCAACTCCAAGAACGGCGTTAGCTCGTGCGAGATTTCGCGGTCGCTCGGTGTGACCCAAAAGACCGCATGGTTCATGCTTCACCGCATTCGTTTCGCCATGAAAGAGAACCGGCCCGGATTCTTTGCCAAGAAGTTCGGCGGCTCCGGCGGCTCTGCCGTGGAAGTGGACGAGTCCTTCGTTGGCGGCGTGCTCAAGAACATGCACAAGAGTCGCGTAAAGAAGATGAAGGAATCTCGCACCGAGGTCGGTAGCGACGAATACGGCCCTCGCTACGCGAACAAAGCTGTCGTCATGGGTCTGTATGACCGTGACACTCGCCGCGTCCGCGCTATGGTCGTGCCGAACACTAAGCGCGAAACTCTGCAAGCGGAGATTCTGAAGAACGTGAAGTACGGCTCCAAGGTCTACACCGATGAAGCTGTCGCGTACAACCGCACTGCATGGCACTTCATTCACGAAACCGTGAACCATGCAGAGACTTACGTTCGCGGACAGGTGCATACCAACTCGCTTGAAAACTTCTGGTCGCTGACCAAGCGGAACCTCTCCGGTACTTACGTTGCTGTAGAGCCGTTCCACTTGGATCGCTACCTCGATGAAATGATGTTCCGTTTCAACAACCGCCAAAATATGAGTGACGCAGACCGCTTCTCCAAAGCACTGTCGCAGGTGGTTGCACGCCGTCTTACTTATGCCGAAGTCACCGGCAAGGTGGGGGCGACGCCTTTCTAGACCTTTTCGGAAGGGGCGCGGACCGAAGCCGCGTTCTTAGGCGGACGCCCTCTCCCCCGCTTTCCCGTTCGCTCGGCTTCTAGCTCTCGCTCACGCTTCTCCGCGTCCATTGCCTCTTTCACTTTGCCGGGATTGGCGCGGAGAATCGTGTCCATCGCATTGCTAAAAGAGTTGTATTCCTGGTTCTTCACAGTTGCTCCTTGATTCCAAGCGCAGCAAGTTTCTGCATAAAGCTCCTGACGTTCAAATAGATCAATTCGGCTTCATCCTCGGTGTATTTGGCGCGAATATGCATCGTGTAGTTCCTCCACGCATCCTTTACAACACCGAAATAGCTTGCCGCTTGCGAATACTGCTCTTGCAGTGCCTTGCAGTCAGGATTTTGCTGCCAAGTCGGGTCTTGCCTCATCCCACGAATCTTTTTCTCGATTTCATCAAGAGCGGGTGCCCAGTTGGTATGCGCAAGTGATACTCCAAAGATTGCTCCAAATGACGAGAGGGCAATTTCGAGCGTCCGCATCACATGAAACACGGATGCCGTCGCCAATCCAATCGCCAAGCACGTTCCCGCTTGTCCGGCATCGAAATAGGTCGATCCGAAAGCGTCGGCCACCTCGTCCCCATAGGCATTACGGCTATTCCTATCAGGCCAATATTTCATCTTGTTTGGCCCGATGTAGAAGAAGGCGTGCTCCCTCATCTCCCTTCCGACCAAGGATCGGAAGTCGAAGACCTTATCGCGTAGCCATTGATAATTGAGAAGCTGATGGGCATCGCTTTCCAGCTTCAGCCTTGCCTCGCTTATCATGTCGGCAGAGATCGCAAGGCCGATGCTCTTACACTGATCCTCAATACTCTGGAATCCCTTGATCGCACGGCTCCGAATATCATCGCTTACAGGGGCGCTGTAGTTGTAGATGGGCTTTGCAGGATCAACCTGTAAAGCACCCATCTGGGAGAAGTTCTTTAGGTTCTCTATCAGAACTCCGGCAAGAAAAAAACCGCGCGCAGAAAATTGCTCCATATCCCACCAACTCATGAGTTGGCGCGGGTTTTCAATCCATGGCTGTCGAACCGCGCCGCTGAGGTATTCAGACATTGAACACCTCCCCGCTTGATTCGGCAAGTATATATTTACCGCCACTTTTTAGAATTAAATAACGCATTTGTTGTGAAAGGATTACGGCATTTTAGGAGACGCTGGGGGCTTGACAGGTTTTGTCCGCAATGAATGAGACTGCCACTGGAGAGCGCACTGCGGGCGGAGATTGTTGCGGGCGGCCTCGCCACCGCCCGCAACCGTTCGCACCGGGGAACAGCAGTGAGTCAGGACGTCCGCTAGTGTTCGCGCCGTGCCTGGTCCGCGTCCTTCGCCAGATCGTGCAGCAACTGGAAGAAGGCCGGCGATTGACCGATGAAGAGTCCCATGTCCGTCAGGAAGTTGACGACGCTCATGGCAGCTCCTTTGGTTTCAGTGGGGCGAATGATGGAGCATGGCGGTAGCTTGCGGCTGATGAATGGGCACGGCTCCGGCATGATGAGGTTGGTCTGGAAGGTCTCACCGCCGAACGGCGCGGAGTTCAGGTCTGGAAACGTGACGGATACGCCCGTTACGGGGTCCTTTGCAGCCAAGGGCAGCGCATTGCCCGCTTTGTCCGCCCAGGTCTGGAAGTGCATGGTCTCGGTTGGGCCGATGCTGATGAGGATGCGCAGCACCTCAACGCTGGTAGCGCGCTGCGCCATGGCGGGATAGAGGCTGTTGCCTCCCTGCTCGATGGTGGGCATATGGAAGCCGGCGGTGTTGGCGATGGCCTGGAGGAAGTTGGGGTCGGATGTGTCGGCATCGGTGCGCGGGATGGCGGTGTGCTTGCCGACGGCAAGGGTTGGAATGGCCTGGGGAAAGGTGAAGTTGGGATCGAGGTCAGGATTGTTCTGGCTGCTGCGATAGCGCGTCCACCAGCTGGTGTCGAGAGTCAGTTCCGTCAGATTGGTGAGCCGCAGCTTTCCGCTGGAGCCTGTCGCGCTGCTCCCCGGCAGCGTGCGGAATGAGTCGAGATTTGCGGTCGCCGCGCCTTTGGAGGCGAGATAGGCGTTCAGGAAGTTCTGGTGGGTGAATTCGTCGTCTGTGTTGTCGTGGATGTACTGGGCCATATCGGAGTCCAGCTGCGCAAGGGCCGCCGTATACGCCGGATTTCCGCTGCCGTCGGGCTCTTCCTTGTCCTGCACTCCGCCGAGCTCGTTGTACTGCACCCAGAAGTCGGTCTCGAGTATCTCCGCCGCCGCAGCGAAACGAAGCAAGGCTGCATCGCCCTCGGTGAGCCGGCCGCCAGAATCGACATCCGCAAATGAGTCGTTGGTTAGAAGCCCGATACCTGCCGCGGCAACTCCGCTTTTTACGAACGAGCGCCGGCTGATCTCTGCTTTCATGCTGCTCCACATCGTATGCATGGGTGATACCTCCCGATGAGAGCTTGGCCTGCGGCGGCGAAGGCAGTGTCAGGAGAACATCAAGAATTTGTCATCGATTTGTATGGGTGCTCACTGAGACGTAATTTTTTTCGCGACAGGATAAGCGATGTGTGCTGAGTAAAAGTGGAGGGTGCTGGTGGCTCGCAGCGTCGGCAATTAGGGAAGACTCTGAAAGGTATGCGGGAGAGAGACCCGCGGCTGAAGCGACGCTCGTTTGAAGGCTGGTCTACCGCGGGCTGAAAGCCCGCTGCTCCTCCGGAGGCACTTTTCAGGAGTGCTTAGGTGGAGTAGTCGGCGTTGATGTGCACGTAGTCGACGGTGAGGTCGCAGGTGAGGAAGGTGCACGTGCCTGGGCCCTCGCCTAAATCGATCGTGATGGTGTATTCGGGCTGCAGCATGGCGGCGTGGGCGGCGGCTTCGTTGAAGGCAGGCGCGCGGAGGCCGTACTCGAAGACGGGCTCGGCGCCGATCCAGATGCGGGTTTTTTCGGGAGAGAAGTTCGCGCCGGAGTAGCCGGCAGCGGCGATGAGCCTTCCCCAGTTGGGATCGCCGGAGGACCAGGCGGTCTTGCAGAGTGGGCTGTGCGCGATGGCGCGCGCGACGAGGCGGGCATCCTGTGGAGAGGCAGCCCCGCGGACATCGAGCGTGACCACGTGGGTGACGCCTTCGCCGTCGGCGACGATCTGACGGGCGAGAGAGTGACAGACTTCGGCGAGCGCGGCATCGAAGGCGGGCGTGAGTTCTCGTGTGAGCGAGATGCCGCTGGCGCCGGAGGCAAGCAGCAGTACGGTGTCGTTGGTGGAGGTGTCGCCGTCGATGGAGATGGAGTTGAAGCTGGGTTCCGCGGCGGCGGCCAGCGCGGAGCGAAGGGCGGCAGGATCGGCGGCGATGTCGGTGAAGAGGTAAACGAGCATGGTGGCGTGCGGAGGCCCGAGCTTTGGACCGATCATGCCGGCGCCTTTGGCGCAGCCCCAGATTGTGACTTCTCTCTGCGCGGACGACTCGGGGTCAGTGACCGGAACGACGGCGCTGGCCATTTTCACGCGCGTGTCGGTGGTCATGATGGCGCGGGCAAAGAGTTCTGCGTGTGCGGGTGTTTCGCCGGTGGCGGATTTGAGTGCAGGAACGGCGGCGACCACCTTCTCCGCCGGGAAGGGCACGCCGATGATGCCGGTGGAGGATGGGAGAACCTCGTCGAAGATGCAGCCGAAGTTTTCCGCGACACTGACGCAGGTGGCGATGCAGCCCTCGATGCCGGGCTGGCCGGTGGCACAGTTGGCATTGCCGGAGTTGACGAGCACGGCACGAATGCGGTCTCCGGTGGTTGCGAGATGCCGGCGGCCCACGATGATAGGCGCGGCGACGACGCGGTTGCAGGTGAACATGGCGGCGGCGCTTGCCGCGGCGGGCGCGAGCGCGAGGGCGAGGTCAGGGTTGCCGCTGGCCTTGATCCCGGCGCGTGTTGCGCCCCAGAGAAATCCGCCAGGGACAGAATGCGCGGCCGGGAGGTCGAGTTCGACGGGCATCTCTCTATCGTAGCGAAGGCGGGAGTTTGGGGAAGGGTTCGAGGTGCGAGGTTCGCGGTTCGAGGCGGGTGCGAGGGTCGAGGATTGCATCCCGCCCATGCGCGCGTTGATGCTCGGATATGAACGGGGCACCCGGCAAGAAAAGGTGGATCACGAGGCAGTCGCATTCCCTCGAACCGCGCACCTGGAACCTCGCGCCTCATTTTTAAGTTGCAGTTCGCTTTTTATTCGCTACAATGGCGGGCATGGCTATTACGCGGCGGCAAAAAGAGGTTATCGACTTTCTCTCGAGCTTTACACAGAAGAACGGCTATTCGCCTTCGTATGAAGAGATCGCGGCCGGGCTGGGGCTGAGTTCGCTGGCGACGGTGCATAAGCACGTCACGAACCTGCAAAATAAAGGGCTGCTGCAGCGGGCGCATAACCGCAGCCGGTCGATCGATGTGCTGCCGCCGAGGTCGAGCAAGAAGGGCTTTGAGCGGCTGCCGCTGATGGGGCGGATCGCGGCGGGCCAGCCCATCGAAGCGATCGAAATGGCGGAGACGATCTCGTTGGGTGACATCATCGGCAACCGCGAGGTGTTTGCGCTGGAAGTGCGCGGCGACTCGATGCGCGATGAGCATATTGTGAGCGGCGACTTCGTGCTGGTGGAGCGGACCAAGACGGCGCGCGAGGGCGAGATCATTGTGGCGCTGGTGGATGGGGCAGATGCGACGCTGAAGCGGTTTTACCGCGAAGGCAGCATGATCCGGTTGCAGCCCTCGAACCGCGAGATGCAGCCGATTTACGCGCCGGCAGCGAATGTGGCGATCCAGGGCAAGGTGCTGGGGGTTTTACGCAAATACGCGTAAAGCCAGGTTCGAGGTGCAGGGTTCGAGGTTCAAGAGAAACAGCTGCTACGGGGCAGGCAGTTTAGAATGAGGGCTGGCCCGGCGCGGGTAATTGCGCCACGAGATGGGCCGGCCGGGTGGGATCGAAGCCCCGGTAAATCCTGCCGAAAGTGGTCCCGTAAAACAAGTGCATCGCTGGTCGACCCTCTTTATCCCTACCCTGCGCGAGGCCCCTGCCGACGCAGAGGTTACGAGCCACAAGCTGCTGCTGCGCGCCGGATACGTCCGGCAACTGGGCGCGGGCATTTACAGCCATCTGTTCCTTGGGACGCGGGCAGTCAACAAGATTGTCGCGATCATCCGCGAGGAGATGGACACGATCGGGCAGGAGTTCCATCTGCCGGCGCTGAACCCGCGCGAGGTATGGGAGGAGAGCGGCCGCTGGGCGGGCATGGGCGACAACATGTTCCGGCTGAAGGACCGCAAGGGCGCGGAATTGTGCCTCGCGATGACGCACGAAGAGGTGATGACGACGATCGCGCGCAGCGAGTTGCGGAGTTACAAGCAGCTGCCCCAGATCTGGTATCAGATTCAGACGAAGTTCCGCGATGAACCGAGGCCGAAGTCCGGGCTGCTGCGCGTGCGGCAGTTCCTGATGAAAGATGCCTACTCGTTCGACATCGATGAGGCGGGGCTCGATGAAAGCTACTGCAAGCACGATAAGGTGTACCGCAGAATCTTTACTCGCTGCGGGCTGGAGTTTGTGGCGGTCGACGCGGACTCTGGGTCCATGGGCGGATCGCAGTCGCAGGAGTTCATGGTGTACACGGACGCGGGCGAGGACCTGATCGCGAGCTCGACGTCAGGCTACGCGGCCAACGTGGAGAAGGCGACGAGCCGGCTCGCGCCCGTGGAAGACCTTGCCCCCACCGGCGATGGGATGCCAGAGCTGATTTCCACACCGAACACGGCAGCCATCGCGGACATCTGCGCCTTCCTGAAGATTCAGCCGTGGCAGGACATCAAGTGCGTGGCATACATGGGCACGCCTCCCGAACCGAAATCTCAGGCCGGTAAGGTAGCCGCGCCGAAGCTCTATCCCGTCGTGGTTTTTCTGCGCGGCGACCATCAGGTGAACGAGACGAAGCTCAACGCCGTGGCAGGCACGACGGAGTTGCGTCCGATGGTGGCGGAAGAGCTTCAGCTCCACATTGGCGGGCCGGCGGGCTATCTGGGGCCTGTAGGTATCGCGCAGGTGATGACCGAAGATTCGCTGAAGCAATTGAAGAGCGGCATCTCGCCGGAGACGGCGAAGGGTGCGCTCAGCGTGAACAGCGCTGAGGGACTGCGCTCTATCGTCGTCCTGGATTACGGCCTGGTGGGCAGAAAGAATCTTGTATGCGGAGCGAACAAGCAGGATTATCACTTTCGCAATGTGACGCCGGGGCGAGACTTCACGCAGACGTTGACCGCGGATGTGCGCAGCGTGAATGAAGGCGAGCCGGACCCTGTGGCGGGCGAGCCGCTGAAGATCGGCAAGGCGGTGGAGATCGGGCACATCTTCAAGCTGGGGTACAAGTATTCGAAGTCGATGGGCGCGAGCGTGCTGAACCGCGACGGCAAGGAGACCACGCCGATCATGGGCAGCTACGGCATCGGCGTGGAGCGCATTCTTACCGCGGCGATCGAGCAGTCGGCGGGGAAGTTCGCGGCGAAGGGGCAGGCTGATATCTATGCGCTGCCGCCTGCGATCGCGCCGTTCCAGGCAGTGGTGACGGTGACGAACGTGAAGGATAAAGAGCTGGCGGATGCCGGTGAAAAGATGGCGCGCGAACTGGATGCGGCAGGCATTGACGTGCTTTTGGATGACCGCGATGAGCGCGCCGGTGTGAAGTTCAAGGATGCGGAACTGATCGGCGTGCCGTTCCGTATCGCCGTGGGGAAGAAGCTGGCCGAGGGGAAGGTGGAGTTGCTGAACCGGTTGACGGGAGAGATGAACGACATTCCACTCGCAGAGGCCGTCCAATCTATGAAAGCGCTTTTGAGCGCCTGAGGCGCGCGCCATGGCAGTGAAGGTCAAGCTTGGAGGAAATGGCGCCGCGTCCAGGGTGCGGGGAGCGGCAAGGCATCCCATCGTGCGCTGGCTGGGGTTCGGCGTGCTTGCATGCGTGCTGATCGGCGCGGCCGTTTTCGGCTACTTCTACCTGAAGTATCAGAAGATTGTGGAGGCCAGGCTGGCGGCGGGGCCGATTTTCGCAAATGTGTCGCAGATTTATGCGGCGCCGCGCGAGGTGCGCGTGGGCCAGCGGCTGTCTGTGAATCTGATCGCGCAGAGCCTGCGGAGCTCGGGATACAACTCAAATCCGCAACTGGGCAGCTACACAGTCAGCGGGGGCAGCATTACGATCAAGCCCGGACCGGAGAGCTACTATGCCAGCGACGGCGCGACGATCACTATCGGGCATAGCGGGAGCGCGGACTCCAGCGGAACGGTTGTTACGTCAATCGCCGCGGGGAATGGCGCGCCGCTGGCGGCGTATGACCTGGAACCGCAGCTGATCACTTCCCTTTCCGAGGGCAAGGGCCGGGCGAAGCGGCGCATCGTTACTTACAAAGAGATTCCTGCGCAGCTGGTGCAGGCCGTCACGTCCATCGAGGACCGCCGCTTCTTCGAGCACCATGGTGTGAATTATGTGCGCATGTTCGAGTGCGCGGTGCATGACGTGGTGACCGGCAAGCGGGAGTGCGGCGGCTCGACGCTGACTCAGCAGCTGGCGAAGAACTTCTTCCTGACGCCGGACAAGACGCTCTCGCGCAAGCTGGCGGAGCTGATGATCACGTATCAGCTGGAGGCGCGGTTCTCCAAGCAGGAGATCTTCGCGATGTACGCCAATGAGATCAATCTGGTGCATCGCGGCAGCTATGACATCGATGGGGTTGCGGAGACATCCCAGATCCTTTTCGGCAAGGACCTGCAGCAGCTCGATCTGGCGCAGAACGCGACGATCGCAGCGCTTTTCCGCAATCCGAGTTACTACAGCCCATACTTTCATAAGACCAGGACCGTCGAGCGTCGCAACCTTGTGCTGGATGCGATGGTGGACACGGGCGACATCACGCAGGCGCAGGCAGACAAGGCCAAGGCCGAGCCGCTGGAACTGGCGAAGGCGAGTGTGGATGCCGGCGAGGCGCCCTATTTCGTCGACATGGTGCATGACCAGCTGGCGCAGCGCATCGGCGACGAGGAACTGAACCACGATTCCCTCCGCATCTACACCTCGCTTGATCCAGACCTGCAGCGCGCGGCAACTGAGGCTGTGGAAGCCGGCATGGTGAATGTGGACGCCCTGATCCGCAAACTGCATCGCAAAGGCGACACCAAGGTTACCTATCCGCAGATAGCTCTTGTGGCGCTCAATCCACACACTGGACAGGTGCTGGCGCTGGTGGGTGGCCGGAGCTATGGCGTCTCGCAGTTGAACCATGCGATGGCGGAGCGGCCCACTGGATCGATCTTCAAGCCGATCGTGTACGCGTCTGCTTACAACACATCGCTGGACGGGACGAATCTGTATGGTGAGGGCGTCTTCACCGCGCTCACCAAACTGAACGACGATCCGCAGGACTTCGTGCAGGACGGCAAAGACTATCAGCCGGGAAACTTCGAGAGGGGCGAATACCCAGGCATGGTGCCTGCCGTGGAAGCCATCGCTCACTCCTTGAATATCGCGACCATCAACCTGGCGCAGCAGGTGGGATATGACAAAGTCGCGGCGCTGGCGCGCGAGATGGGAATCGCCCAGGCGCGCGGGACACCATCCGTGGCAATTGGGACTTACTCGGCGACGCCGATCGATATGGCCGGGGTGTACACCACGTTCGCGAACAGCGGAGTTCATCTGAAACCGTGGATGCTCGCGAGCGTGCGCAATTCGAACGGCGATATCGTTGCAGACTTTACGCCCGAGGCGAAGCAGGTGCTGGATCCGAAGGTCGCGTACCTCACGCAATCGCTGCTGGAGAACGTGATGACCTTCGGCACCGGTGCTGCGGCGCGGGCACACGGATTCAGTGCGCCGGCGGCGGGAAAGACGGGCACCAGTCACGATGTATGGTTTGCGGGATACACATCAAACCTGCTGTGCGTGGTGTGGATTGGCAACGACGATTACACGGATATCTCGAAAGGCCTGACGCACTCTGTGCAGGGCGCGGATACGGCGGCGCCGATCTGGGCGGAGTTCATGAACCGCGCGATCAAACTGCCGGAGTACTCCGACGTGAAGTCATTTTCGGCGCCGGATGGAGTGCAGGTGATCCCGGTCGACCGAAACACCTGGCTGCCGGCCGACAGCACGTGCACATATAACCTCTACATCGCGTTTCTGGACGGCACAGTACCCAATGCGACGTGCAGCCACATGGGCAGCGAGGGGCAGCCAAACTTCTTCCAGCGGCTGTTCGGCGGCGGCAACCCGAACCCGCCGGCGAATCCGCAGCAGCCCCCGCCACCCGGGACGCCCGAGCCGCCGAAGAAAAATATCTTCCAGCGCCTCTTTGGCGGCGGCAACAAGCAAGAGCAGCAGCAGGGAAACCAGCCGCAGCAGTAAAGCACTTGCTGGTTGTCAGTTGATAGTTGCTAGTCGCCGGGTGCTGCAGGATTGTGCTTCAGTGGACGGTGACGGTTGAAGGAAAGTCCGAAGGCTGCCGCGGTGACGAGCGAGCATAGATAGGCAAACCAGTCGCCGTGCGCCGTGTAGAAGGTCGTGTCCTGTTCGTAGTCGAAACCCACTCGCAGAGCGGTGCGCTGGTGCCGCGGCGCTGAACGGACGACGCGGCCGTAGGGATCGATCGCAGCAGTCACGCCGGTGTTGGTTGCGCGCAGGATCCAGCGATGGTTCTCAATGGCGCGCATGCGGACCATGTTGAGGTGCTCCCAGGCGGCGCTGGTGTCGACATACCAGCCGTCGTCGGAGATATTTACCAGGACGTCCGCACCGCGACCGACAAAGCGCCGAATCTCATCGGGAAATACGGATTCGTAACAGATAAATACGCCGACGGTGTGGCCATCTGAGCGGAAGACAGACCTCTGTGAACCTGCACTGAAATCGCCCGCGTCTCCCAGCAGGTCGCCCGCAAAGAAGAACAACTTCTTATAAGGAACATACTCGCCGAATGGGACGAGATGCATTTTGTCGTAACGGCCCGCGGAGCTGCCGTCAGGTCGAAAGAAGCTGGCCGAGTTGTAGTGCGCTGAGTCATAGCCCCCTGGCACTGAAGGATCGGTCCTATACCTGACATCACCGATAATTACAGGCGCATTGGCCTGCCGCGCCAGCGCCGACACAGCGCCGCGTACGGCCGGCGCACTCTCGATGAAGTTGTTGGGCGCCTCGGGCCAGACAATCAGATTGGCGGCAGCGGAATTGGTGAAGGAGTCCGCGGAGATCGAGGAAATGACGTTGATGCACTTTGTCGATGGCAGTTCTGGAATGCCGGCACAGTAGCTCAACGGGGGAGAGAGGCTGAGTTCCGAAAACTGCTGGAGCTCCCGCTGCTCACTGAGCGGTGGGCCGGCATATTGGCTGGCTTCACCGACTTCGAGGTTTTCCTGCAGCAGCGTGGCCGTAGCCTGCGTGCCCTCCCTTATAGGGCGAGTGACACGCCGCAAGGCGACAATATAGAAAACAACGACAGCCGCACATGCCGCGATTAGAAAAGTTCGGGTGTGCCTGCGTTGCCGGAGGGTGAACTTTGCCAGCCAGAGCGTGTTGACCGCCGCGATTACGAAGGAGATGCCGTAGACGCCGGCGATCGGAGCGAGGCGAGTGAGCAACAGGTTGTCTACCTGCGCGGTACCGAGCAGGTCCCATGGAAAGCCGGTGATTCTGGACCGCGCGAGTTCGACGGCAACCCAGACAAAAGGGGTAAGTAACAGAGCTTGAGTACGACCAAAGCGGCGCAGAATAGCAACAACCAGCGCTCCGAAAAGCGCATGGTAAAGGCCCAGGTAAAGGCAGAAAAGCGCGAGAATTCCGGCCGAAGCGGGCTCGGAAATTCCGCCGTAGTAATGCATGGTGCGAAAAATCCAATAGCAATTGCCCAGATACCAGATAAAACCCGCGCAGTAACCCAGAAGAGCGCCGTCGCGTATACGGAGCGGTTGCCGCACAGCATTCTGGCTTACGAGCGCCGCTAAAAGAGGTGTCAGCGCGAACCAGCAAACCATGGTGCGCCACAGCGGAGTAGGTCCGGCGATGGGAAACGGAAGGACCTGCAATGCTCCCGAGAGCACTGCCCAAATCCACAGCCGCATGGGAATCTGCCGCATTGCTACGGAGTTTATCATCGGGGATTCGATATCCGTGTTTGTCAGGATGGAGCATTAGTGGTGAAGATTAGAGATTCGCTCCAAGTAGAACCAAGTTGCCGCAAGGCAATATGTTTCTGTATGCTTCAAGCTGTTCCAGAAAAGGCAGTAAGTTGGAAGCGCGGGCCCTTTTCTTTTATCTGAGA
>Ga0134126_10007492_pt1 | contig 13714 bp, 7 predicted proteins | sample KB31752_FD_96881 | JGI IMG/M metagenome (GOLD analysis project Ga0134126, IMG submission 96881) | Terrestrial soil microbial communities with excess Nitrogen fertilizer from Kellogg Biological Station, Michigan, USA - KB3-175-2 | ecosystem: Environmental > Terrestrial > Soil > Unclassified ...
TCACGCCGCCATTAACGGAAAGCTGGAAAACGTAAGTTCCCTGCATCAGTCCGGTAACGGTTGTTGAAACCGCAGCCGGCGTGGTGATCGTGGGTGTATTGGGACCTGAAATCCGGGTCCACAAATAACTGCTGATGGTTCCGGTTGATCCGCTCCCATTCAATGTTACCGTTGAAGTCGGGAGGGAAATGGTTTGATTCGGTCCCGCATTTGCTGTCGGCGCTACCGGGCCCGTCGAGAACACAACATCCACCCAGTAATTGCTACTCTGAAAGGCATCGGTAGGAAATGTCGGAGACGGGGAATAAGCATATACCCCGTTCGTGCCATCAGTTCCATCGGCCAGTCCGGTGAGTGGTCCATTCACCACCGCAGATGAAAAATAACTATCGGAAAAACTGTAATAGCCCGCACTGCTTAAATAAGCCGCGACATAGGTCTGACCCGCCGTGATGGATACTGGCGAGCTGAAACTCACCTGCTGCCAGCCGGAAGCCGTTTCTCCCGAAAATGTTGCCTGCGCCAGCAATACACCTGCGGAACTGTATAGTAGTCCCGTGTGCGTACCCGCATCGGCGTTATCTTTTAAAAAGCGTATACCCGTTACCGTTCCACTTACGGAAGAACGGAATTTCATCCCCAGCACAATGCCGGTGGTATTGTCGCGGCCGGGTGTCACCACCGGAACCGTTGTACCGAATACCGTACAGGGGCAATTCTGCGAAGTTGTAAAAGATATAATCAGGGTGATGCCGGCAGATGATGCGGCAGGAGTATAATTCCCGGAATCATCAATTCCCCTTACTTTAATGGAATAGGTGCCGTTGGCGGGTGGCGTCCAGGTATAATTCCAGCTGGTAGTGCCGTTTGCTGCACTCCAGGTATTGCCTCCGTCAAAAGAAATTTCCACTCCTGCAACGGTGTTAGCGTCGCTGGCGGTTCCGGAAAAAGTAATGGGTGCTGATGAATTAATGGTAGTGCCGTTTGCCGGTGAAGCGATGACCGTTACCGGAGGGGTGACATCCGTTGATGCGGTGGCAGCCACCAGTCCGCTTTGCAGGGAACCCGGTTGCACGCCCATATCCGCAAATAAATTGACGGTGGCCTGTTGCATTCTTGCATCTGCTGCAGCGCTGCTCCGGTCATGGCTGGCATCCAGGCCCCAGGTCCACTGAACCGTTCCCGCGCCAAAAACCAGTCCTCCTGCAGAGGATTTATACAGTGATAATTTATGGGAATGGCCATCCAAACTAGTGTTTGACAGGGTTATCCTGCCGGGGGGATAACTGTTTTGATATTGCTCCCAATCCCATTCGTAGCCCAGGGTTCCGGCGGTCAGCGTGGCAACCTGTCCCGCCGCCAGCGAAGTAATATTGGTATTCCGCCAGAATCGCAAAGTTTTATACGCAGCCGGAACTTCGATCGTTCCTGTATTGCCGTCCCAACTGATTTCCCCGCTCAAAGCATTTTCCGGCTTGCAGGCATTTCCTGAGGGAAAACTGCAGCCATCCCTCCACAATCCCGTCCATTCCGTGGTAGGATCGCATTTTCCTCCGCACGCATTTTCTCCCGGTGTGGGCAGCGTACCTTCTTTATAACAAACCATTGTCCGGAACGGCGTATTGGAACCATCGGTACTGTTTTCCCATCTTGTTTTCCAGTATATTTCATTACCGCTGAAAAATGCCAGGTGCTTTCCGGCCGCGCGGGCGGCTTCCACACTATTCCTTTCTTCCTTTGACCAGTATTCGTCATGGCCAACGGAAAGAAAAACCTTATGATTTAGCAGGAGGCTGCCATTTCTGGAAACGTCCACGTCCGTCGTATAGCTGATATCATATCCGTTTCTTTCCAGAAAACGGATCATCGGATATTCCGAATTCATAAACCAGTCTTCCATGGCATTCCCTCCTCCCCCTCCGTCGCGCGTGAGGAAAGGACGGTTATAACTTACTTTGGAAGCATGATTATTGACCAGCCCCGGGCCTACATATAAACTGTTTCCGCCATAGGGATTATAGGCTTGCCAGGTAGCATCGGAAGTTTTAACGCAAAGGGCTGAAGTGCTTGCGTCGTCGCGAACAACGAATGCTATATGACTGGAACCTCCGCCGCCGGCAGCGGAACGGGTCAGTTTTGCAATATAGAGACCGGACACGGCGGTGGAAGGAACCAGCCAGCTCGCAGTCTGCGTCCAGTTACCGCAATCCGTTAAACCGGTTGTGCTATTGTATCCGCAGGCATTTTGCGCGATCCCGGTAAAAGCCGTGCCCAGATCCGCTATCAGCCGGGCGCCATTCCCCTGGTAATAGCCGATCCGGTAGATCTTAATACCGAATTGCTTATTTGTACCGGTATTGATATCAATCTTAAAGGTTATGGTCTGGCCTTTGTTAACACTGATATCCGTTGCAAATCCCTGAATGGAATGATCGCCGGATAAACTGATATCCCATTGCGAAGCAGGATTTCCTGTTTTTGCGTTCTCTGTAACGATGGCATTCTGGGCGGGGGAAATAACAGATAAAAGAAGGCCTGTAAAGAACAGCAGGAGCTGCTTCTTTACATTAAAGGAGTCAGGTGTCGGTTTCATAAACGGGATAAGGTTAGCGGTTTAATAAAATTCAGTCAATAAAACAGGTGTTGGATTTTCCAGGATATGCGCGGGGACTTTTAAAGTAATTACCTGTCAAAACAGGATAGTTCTGAGGATCAGCAATCAATAAGTAAAATATGAAAGATCAGGCAGAGGAATTGGAGTTGGGGGCAGATCAGAGAATACGAAGAAAAAGTAAAATTAGTAAATCGAATTTGAAACCGCAAAAAGTTTCTATTAACATTCCTGCCCTGAATATCCCCAATCCGGCCTCGCCCGCCTCCTTCCCGGGCAATGGGCCAACCGGATGCCGCTACCCCTTCCGCCGCGACCGGCCTTTCGGAAAGCGCCACCGGCAGTTTTTCCGGGTATTTCAATTTATGCTGCTTGTTTACTATTTTTAAATAGCTAATCGTTCGGGGTTAAAGAAATCAACCAATATTGAATGCTGTTCAATTCAATTAGTTTCGCCATCTTCCTGCCGATCGTATTTCTATTGCACTGGTTCGTTATCAATAAACATCAAAGGTCACAAAATCTGTTACTGCTTGCGGCAAGTTATTATTTCTACGCTTGCTGGGACTGGCGGTTTCTGTTCCTGCTCATCTTCTCAACGCTCCTGGATTATTTTACCGGTATAAAAATGTCTGAAAGCGAAAACCGCAGGATGCGGAAAACCTGGCTATGGATCAGCATAACCATCAACCTGGGTTTCCTGGGCGTGTTTAAATATTATAATTTCTTTGCGCTTTCCTTTGCAGACGCGGTTGCAAATCTGGGATGGCATGTGAATCCGTCGACTATCAAAGTGATTCTGCCGGTGGGGATTTCCTTCTATACATTTCATGGACTGTCTTATGTTCTCGATATTTATAACAAGCGGATCCGGGTCGAAAGAAATTTCATAGACTATTCGATTTTCGTAAGTTTTTTTCCTTTACTGGTAGCCGGACCCATTGAGCGCGCTACACACCTGCTGCCGCAGATCAAAAAAACACGGGTGTTTGATTATGGCAGGGCGGTGGATGGATTACGCCAGATATTATGGGGATTATTTAAAAAGATCGTGATCGCAGACAGCTGCGCGGTATATGCAAATATGATCTTCAACCATTCTTCGCAGTATTCAGGGATCATCCTGGTGCTGGGGGCGCTGCTTTTTACATTCCAGATTTACACGGACTTTTCGGGATACTCGGATATCGCACTGGGAACCGCCAGGCTCTTCGGGATCGACCTGTTACGAAACTTTGCCTTCCCCTATTTTTCCAGGGATATTGCTGAGTTCTGGCGGAGATGGCATATTTCGCTCTCCTCCTGGTTTCGTGATTATCTCTATATACCACTCGGGGGAAGCAAGGGCGGCAACTGGATGCGGATCAGAAACACATTTATTATTTTTATCGTCAGCGGATTCTGGCATGGCGCCAACTGGACCTTTATCTTCTTGGGGTTCCTGAATGCGCTCTTTATCATGCCTTCGATTATTTTCCATACGAACCGGAAAAATCTGGATATCGTGGCACAGGGAAGGAATTTTCCCGGCTGGCGGGAACTATTTTCCATGATCATTACCTTTTCCCTGACGGTTATCGCCTGGATATTTTTCAGGGCAGAAAGTATCGGCCATGCTTTTTCCTATCTGCACGGCATACTGGCGGGGCTGTTCGAAAAACAAAATTATGTTGAAGCGGCGCTCTTCATTCATTATAAAGTCGGATTTGCGTTACCCACGCTGATCCTGATTTTCTTTGCTATAGAATGGCGCGGCAGGATGCAGCAATATGCTATTGCCAACCTGTGGTTTCACTATCCGCAGGTTCTCCGGTGGGCAATCTACTATTCCATTATATTCTGCATTTTTCATTTCGGAGGACCCGAACAGCAGTTTATTTATTTTCAATTCTGACAATGAAAAAATTCTTTAAAAGACTGTTCATTTTTTCGATTGCCGGCCTCACCGTCTTAACCATCATGCTGTCTACTTATATCCACTACGATCCATTCCGGGTTATCCGCAGGTACCGGGATTACTCCTACCCCTTTGTCATTACCAACCGGGATTATATTTCAATGGAAATGTTTCTTAAAAATTATAATAAATACCACTATAATTCTTTCATCTTCGGAAGCTCGAGAACAATGGCTTTTGTGCCCGATACCTGGCGAAGCTATCTGCCGCCGGGTGCAGTTCCGTTTATGTTTGATGCTTCTGCGGAGTCAATCTACGGGATCGATGTAAAACTTAAATATTTCAATTCGAATCACATAAAAATCAGGAATGCATTGTTCGTATTCGACCGGGATGTTACTTTTAAGACCACGGAAAATTCTTCCGAACACTTATATATAAATCATCCGCTTTTAACCGGGCAAAGCAAATTTGCCTACCAGGCAACCTTCTTTAAAGCATATTTAAGTATGGAGTTTCTCAGTCGGTTTTTTGAATATACCCTGACCGGTAAATACAAACCCGGCATGAAAGGCTTCCTCGAAAACAGGAAGATAAAATATGATACCGTCACGAATCAGCAAAAGATACTCGACCAGGAAGATGAAATTACGAAGGACCCGGAAAACTATTATAAGCGACGAAAGGGTTTGTTTTATTTCCGGGCCGGCGAGCGGACCGACAGCGTTCAGCGCATTCAGCAGGCGCATCTGAAATTGCTGCGGGAAATAAAGGAAATGCTGGAAAAGAATAATATCAATTACAAGATCGTTCTGAGTCCCCTGTACGAACAGATTAAATTCAATCCGCAGGATCTGGACATACTCTATAAATTATTTCCCGGACATGTATATGATTTCAGCGGGAAAAACGGATTCACGGATAAAATAACCAACTATTACGAAACTGCACATTTCCGGCCTGTTGTGGGAGACAGCATCTTAAAAATAATATATTCAAAGGCCGTCGTCACGCCGGCAAGCAGAAAATAGTTCAGCTGTTCTCCGGAGGGTCCGGGGGAAACAAAACCAGTTGTTCCTTTACCAGGCTGTTCGCCGGCACAGCGGCCATCTCCCGGAAATTCGAAATATTAATGCCGAGCAGCCGGACCGGCTTGCCCTCCGGTTCAGTTCCTTCCAGCAACTGACAGGCAATCGCTGCGATCTGTTCAGCATCCTGTAATGGTTGCGAAAGAGACCGGCTGCGGGTAGCAATCCTGAAATCACTGTATTTTATTTTAACCGAAACAGTCCTTCCTTTCAATCCATAATGCTGCAACCGCTTCGATACGGTTTCTGCAATTTTTTCCAGTTCCTGCTTCATTTCGTGCAGGCCGGTTAAGTCAGCCTGAAATGTATCTTCCGCACTCAGCGATTTTGTTTCCCGGTTCGGTTCCACCGGCCGGTTGTCAATTCCCCGGACGATCTGGTAAAAAAAATGTCCATTCTTTCCAAAATTCTTCACAAGTTCTGCTTCCGGCATTTTTTTTAGATCATTTCCAGTGTGCAGTCCCATCTCCTGCATTTTAGCTGCCGTCACCTTACCGACGCCGAAAAATTTTTCCACCGGAAGTTTTTCCATGAAGGATGCTATGGCAGATGGTCCGATAAAAGTGAGTCCGTCGGGTTTCTGCATATCGGATGCAATTTTTGCTACGAACTTATTGACAGAGACTCCCGCCGACGCCGTGAGTTCCAGTTCCTCCCTGATCGCTTTTTTAATGAGTGCTGCAATGTCCAGCGCGGAGCCGATTCCGGGTTTATCTATCGTCACATCCAGGTAAGCTTCGTCCAGCGAAAGCGGTTCCACCAGGTCAGTATAGCGGTGGAATATTTCCCGGATCTTTTCTGATACGGCTTTGTATGCTTCAAAGCGGGGGCGGACAAAGATGGCCTGCGGGCATAACTGCACAGCCCTTTTGGATGACATGGCGGAATGAATACCGAACTTTCTTGCCTCGTAGCTGGCGGTAGCCACCACGCCACCACGGCCTTCAGGAGAACCGCCCACAATCAGCGGCTTCCCCCTGTATTCCGGATGATCGCGCTGCTCCACAGATGCATAAAAAGCATCCATATCGATGTGAATGATCTTGCGGATAATGGCCATAGCGAAAGGCAATGTGGAAAATGTGCTAATGTGCTAATGTGTAAATTAAGGAATCCGGCAATCACATTTCCACATTAGCACATTAGCACATTAGCACATTTCCACATTTCCCACATTTTCCACATTTCCACACCCCCTCCCTACCTTTGCAAAAAATCAACACCGTGATAGCATTTTTGGGAATGGGCCTGCTGGGATCGAATTTCGTTCAGGCCCTCATAAAAAAAGGAGAGAAAGTCCAGGTCTGGAACCGGACTTTTGCAAGGGCAAAAGCACTGGAAACGATCGGCGCAAAAGCCTTCGAAGAGGTGCAGGATGCGGTGCGGGGCGCCGACCGGATTCATATTACACTGAAGGACGACGCTTCTGTAAATGAAGTGCTGGAAAAAGCGAAGTCCGGATTTAAGCCCGGGGTTATCATCATCGATCATACCACTACCTCTTCCGAAGGCGCTGCCTGGCGAACGGAGCACTGGAAGACAGCGGGCTTCACCTACCTGCATGCACCGGTCTTTATGGGTCCGCCAAATGCCCTGGAAAGTACCGGCTTCATGCTGGTATCCGGAGAAGAAAAACTGATCAGTAAACTGCGACCGGAACTTTCCCGGATGACCGGAAAACTGATTGAGCTCGGGCCTGCGCCCAATACCGCGGCCGGTATAAAACTGATCGGCAACCTCTTCCTGATTTCACTGACAGCCGGATTATCGGACGCGCTTTCCCTGGCAAAGGATTTGAAAATTCCCGCTTCTATGGTTGCGGGCTTATTTGATTCCTGGAATCCGGGAACCATGATTCCGGGCCGACTGAAAAAAATAATGGCGAACGATTTTAGTCAGCCTTCCTGGGAACTCGACATGGCCCGAAAAGACGCAAGATTAATGATGGAGGAAGCGGAAAAGGCCGGATCAAGTTTAACTGTCATTCCTCCCATTGCCGGGTTGATGGATGAATATATTTCCAAAGGTCATGGTAAGGAAGACTGGATGATCATCAGCAGGGGTGCCGCTGCAAACTAAACTTGGCGCAGGAATCTGGGTTTTCCAAGCGAAACCCGCGTTCTGGAGCCGGCTGAGAATATTCGCCGGCTAAGAATATTCAATTCAGCAAAATCTCATCCATAAAGATCCAGCCGGGCTTTTTGGGGGAATTCCCCCACTTGGGCGCCTTCTTTACATTGAGGGCGACGAGTTTAATACAACGGACCCGGGTGGCGGGAAATTTACATTCTTCGAGAAATAATTCCGGGTGCTCCCCTTTAACAGCGGGAACCGGCCGGATGGTTTTCAGTAAGCTAAGGTGGTTTTTATCCATACCACCCCAAATCTCTACCTGTGTCGGCGGATATATATCGGACCCGATCACTTTGAGCAGATGTAATCCGACAGAACGGAGGCTGACGGGTTTGGTAAACTGCAATAACAGTTTCATGTCTTTTCGAAATCCCAGCCATTCGCCATTGTTATATCCCAGGCTGCCGGTAATATGATCCGACAAAACCGAATCTCCTTCGCCTTTGTAAGCATCCTCTGGCAGGCTGATAAAAATAATGCTGTCGGGTTTGTAAGCGCTTTTATAAAAAAAGTGCACAATGGAATCACTGCCCAGCCAGGTTGGCTTGTAAGCGCGCGCTTTAAAAACCGTGGTTTTATTCAGCACCAGTTCTTTATTGAAGACCGCAGAATGCGTACTGTCAGGATCGGATCCATCCAGCGTGTACCGGATCTCAACACCCGGAATCTGATGCTTTAGCAGTACATGTGTTGTGTCAGAAAAAACACTATACTGACTTACGAGTATCGGCGGACTTAAGTGCATCGGTTCGTCATTCTGATAACCCGCTATGAAGCGGAGATTTTTATTTTCTTTCTGCAGTTGCGCGATCTCCGCTCCCGTCAGACCGGTATTCCACAGGACTATTTTCTGCAGCCTCTTTATTTTTAGCAGTGGCGGAATTGACTTCCTGTCGACCCGGGTTCCGGAAAGGGACAGGCTTTTTAAATATTGCAGGGACGACAACTGCCCAAGCCCCGCGCCGGTGATATCACTGAAATCCAAATTCAGTACCCGCAGATTCTCAAACTGGCTGACCACTTTCAGATCTGCGTCACTGACGGGCATTTTGTTTAAGTTCAACTGCACGATTTGTTTTTTCACTTTCAGCAAATCCTGCAGCGCTTTTGCCGTGTACTGGCTCTTATTGTAAAAATCCACTGCCAGTGCCGGCGATTCTTTTGCCAGGGGATAAACCGCGCGGTAATTATTGCTCAGGGCAGCGACGGTCTTTTCAGGAGCTGCGGCAAAATCGTACACCTCTTCCGCCGGAGGCGCTAAAAACCGCGCAGCAATTAATTTCAGGGAATCATTTTCCCGCAGGTCGATCCATTTCTTTTTAAAATCAGCGCCGGATTGTATCCAGCGGAATATCAGTTCCGCCTCATCTTTCGTAAGCTGGGGTTTTCCTGTCAAAGGCATGTGTTTCTCCTCTTCTTCCGGGAGACTGATACGTTTTATGATCAGGCTGCTGTCGGCATGTCCGGCAATAAACAGCTTCCCGCTTTTACCGCCCTTCAGAATATCTTCCGGGTTATCCAACAGCAGCCGGCCCTTTGCTTTGTCGGGATTGTGGCAGGTCATGCACCGGCTTTTAAATATGGGCTGAATGATATCGGCGTAGATAATCGCCTTATCCGGCGGGGGCTTCTCGGATGCACGCCGCGCCAGCAGCGGGTTGGAAATAAAATCCTCGCCATGGGTAATGCCGGCGCCCAGGTGACCGGTAACAATAATGCAGAGAACAGCGAGCACGGTCAGTATTTTCGCGGTCGGCGCTTTATACCATTTTGCATTCCGCGACCAGTAAACTATGGAAGCAATACATACAATACCCAGCCCCATCCATTTATGCCATTGGACCGTTTTTCCGGAATAGCTGCTTTCATTTGATAAGAGCAGACCCATAATCACGGTGACTGCAGCAGATAAAGCGCCAATAAGTAATAAAGCGCCGGTGAAATCCAGGAAACCGCTCTGTTCTTTTAAATCCGTGCGGAACCGGAAAAATTCCATGCCCATCGCCAGCAATAAAATGACAATGGGAAAATGGAGGAACATGGGGTGCATCCGTCCGACGGACTGCAGCCAGGCCGGGATGACCATTTTACTTTCAAACAATACCAGAAAAAGAATGAAGACATCTGCAGCAAACAACAGGTTTCCGGCAATACGTTTAATCACAAATTTCATAAGGGCTTCACTGGGTTTAGGTCATGATACCATTTACAACTTTACCTGCAGAATCCGTTAAACGGTAGCGGCGGCCCTGAAATTTATAGGTAAGCTTTTCGTGATTCAGTCCCAGCAGGTGTAAACAGGTAGCATGAAAATCATGCACATGAACAGGATCTCTGACAATATTATAACCAAATTCATCCGTTTCGCCATACACGATACCGGGCTTTATTCCGCCGCCCGCCATCCAGATACTGAAACAACGCGGATGATGATCGCGGCCGTAATTATCTTTCTCCAGTTTTCCCTGGCTGTAGTTGGTGCGGCCGAACTCGCCGCCCCAGATCACCAGTGTTTCATCCAGTAAGCCTCTTTGCTTGAGATCAGTCACCAGGGCAGCAGAAGCCTGGTCCACATCCATTGCCTGCCAGGGCATCTCCTTGGGCAGGTTACTATGCTGATCCCAGCCCTGGTGATAGAGCTGAACAAACCGGACCCCGTTTTCCGACAATTTTCTGGCGAGTAAACAATTCGCCGCATAGGTGCCGGGCAACAGACATTCGGGTCCATACATCTTAACAGTATCATCCGGCTCTTTGGACACATCGGTTATATCCGGCACAGCCGTCTGCATCCGGTAGGCCATTTCATATTGCTGGATCTTGGTGCTGATCTCCGGATCCCCGAATTCCTTATAAGAAAGGTCATTCATCTCTTCCAGCTTGTCCAGCATCCTGCGCCGGCTCTGTTTATCTATGCCTTTGTGATCATTTAAATACAATACCGGGTTATCGCCGCTGCTGAACTGCACGCCCTGATAGATGGAATCCAGAAAACCATTGCTCCACAGTTTGGAATAAACTCCCTGCCCGTTTCCTCTTCCGCGGGACAGCAATACACAAAACGCCGGCAGGTTTTTATTTTCGCTGCCCAGTCCATAACTCATCCAGGAGCCAAAGCTCGGAAGGTTCCCCTGCTGTGCGCCGGTCTGGAAAAAAGTTAACGCGGGATCATGATTGATGGCCTCGGTGAACAGGGTCTTGACGATGCAGATATCATCCACGATCTTAGCCGTGTGCGGGAATAAATCGCTTATCCATGCCCGTGACTTTCCGTATTGCTTAAAATCAAAAAGCGAACCCGCCATCGGGAAATGGGCCTGGCCGGACGACATGCCCGTCAGCCGCTGACCCATGCGTACAGATTCCGGAAGATCCTGACCCACCATCTCTCTGAGCTTGGGCTTATAATCGAAGGATTCCAGCTGGGAAGGCGCCCCATTCTGAAAAAGATAGATCACCCGTTTTGCCTTCGGCGCAAAATGCGGAACGCCCCGCATAAATTCAGCCGCATCATCTTCGGGACCGCCGCTGAAAAGATCCGGGATCAGCAGGGAACCCAGCGCAACGCTGCCCAGGCCCAGGCTGACGCGCGAAAGGAATTTGCGCCGGTTGATGTTAAGATGGTTTTCGAGAATTTGTTTTTCCATAATTCAATATTCCGGTTTTTTGGTTGACGGTTGACGGATGACGGTTGACGGACTTCCAGTGCTACGACATAACAGTATTTGATCTTCGTGATCCACCAGGAGCCCGTCAACCGTCAACCGTCAACTCTTCGTGATCGTTTCCTCCAGATTATAAATCGTCGTAATCACCTGCATCAATGCCGCATCTGCAACCTTGTCTACTTTATCGTTCTGCGGGTATTCTCCAACCGAAAGCAATTTCGCCGCGTTTTGTTTTTGCCGGGAGAAAGTTTGCAACTGATCATTATAATAATCGTTCAATAACTGCACTTCTTTCGGAACCGGTTTCCGGCACACGATCAAACGAAATGCCTTTTCAATTTTATCCTGCGTGCGCGAAGATTCCGCGGTTAGTTTTGTCGCCAGCACCCGCGATGCCTCGAGTACGGTCGGATCGTTCAGCATCACCAGCGCCTGCAATGGCGTATTGGTCTTTGACCGGCTCACTTCACACTGATCCCGGTTGCTGGCATCAAAGAGGATCATGGAAGGGGGTGGCAGCGTGCGTTTGATGAAGGTATACAGCCCCCGGCGGTAAAGATCCGGGCCATGATCCTGTTTATACTTGGTCAATATGCCGCGGCCTGAAGTGGAGGCTTCCCACAAGCCATCCGGCTGATATACTTTTACGCTGGGCCCGCCGATGGTTCTCACCAGCAATCCGCTGCTGGATAATACGAGATCCCGGATGAATTCAGCAGGTAAACGAAACCGGGGGCCACGGGAAAGGAATTTATTTTCCGGGTCGGCTTTTAATTTTTCCGGAGAGATGACGGCGGACTGCCGGTAAGTGGCGGACATCATGATCTTTTTCACGAGCCGCTTGATATCCCATCCGTGGTTTACAAAATCAACCGACAACCAGTCGAGCAGTTCCGGGTGTGTCGGCAATTCACCCTGCATGCCGAAATTGCTGGCCGTTTTAACAATACCCCGGCCAAAAAGCTGTTGCCAGACCTGGTTTACAAATACCCTTGCCGTGAGCGGATTGCGTTTGTCGAACAGCCATTCCGCAAGCCCCAGCCGGTTCTTCGGATAATTGCCGAAAGGAAGGATGGCCGCGGGTGTTCCGGGCAGTACCGAGTCGCCGTGACTATCATACTGGCCTCTTTTCAGAATATACGTAGTGCGCGTCCTGCTGCTGTCGCCCATGACGGAAACAATGAGCTTGTTCGTATCCGTTTTATTGATGAAATTCAAAACTCCCTTTACATCCTGGTTGCTGATTTCCATCAACGGTTTTTTGGCGTAGGTTTCCGGGCCGCCCACTGTTGATTCGATTCCCTTCTCATTTACATTATTGAAGAAAGCGAACATCTGGTAATATTCCTTTTGCGAAAAGGGATCGTATTTATGATCATGACAATGTGCACATTCCAGCGTAACGCCAATGAATGCGCGCCCAAAAGTGTTGGTGCGGTCCGTTACATATTCCACGCGGTATTCTTCATCGATGACACCGCCTTCCTCTGTTATTTTGTGGTTCCGGTTGAAGCCGGTTGCCAGCAACTGCTCCTTTGTGGCATTGGGTATCAGATCTCCCGCCAGCTGCCAGCTGACAAACTGGTCGTAAGGTAAATTTTCATTGAACGCATGAATGACCCAGTCGCGCCAGGGCCATTGCGATCTGTAATTATCATCCTGGTATCCGTGCGAATCGGCAAACCGCGCCACATCCATCCAGTGCACCGCCATTTTCTCTCCGTAGGCCGGGCTCTGCAATAAATGGTCAATCATTTTTTCGTAAGCGCCGGCAGAAGAATCCGCCAGGAATTTATCCATCATCTCCAGGGTTGGCGGCAGGCCGGTAATATCAAGACAAATCCGCTTTAACAACCTTTCCCGGTCGGCTTCCCCGTTCGGTTTCAGTCCTTTTTGATTCAGCTTATCCAGGATGAAATAATCAATCTCATTTTTCACCCAGGACCTGTCTTCAATTTTTGGCAGGGGCGCTTGTTTCGGAGGAGTAAAAGCCCAGTGCTTTTCATATTTGGCTCCCTGGCTGATCCATTTTTTCAGTATCACGATCTCCTCCGGCGTCAATGATAAGTTGGAGGAAGGCGGAGACATTAATTCGGATCTGTCTTTTGAAGAAATGCGGAGATAGACTTCGGAATGAAAGGGATCACCCGGCACCAGCGCATGTGCATCGGGGTTATCCTTTAATGCTTTATACGCTTCTTCTTCAATATCGAGACGAAGACCTGCTTTCCGTTTGTTTCCATCCGGACCGTGACAGGCATAACATTTGTCGGAGAGTATGGGGCGTACCTTAAAATTGTAACTGATTTCATCCGGA
>Ga0134126_10007493_pt1 | contig 13713 bp, 14 predicted proteins | sample KB31752_FD_96881 | JGI IMG/M metagenome (GOLD analysis project Ga0134126, IMG submission 96881) | Terrestrial soil microbial communities with excess Nitrogen fertilizer from Kellogg Biological Station, Michigan, USA - KB3-175-2 | ecosystem: Environmental > Terrestrial > Soil > Unclassified ...
CCGGTGAAGGGCAATCCGAACGCCAAGGTCACTATCGTCAACTTCGACGATTTTGAATGTCCCTTCTGTTCCCGCATGCACGCAACCCTGTTTGATACCGTGTTTAAAGATTACGCCGACAAAATTCAGGTGATTTACAAGGATTATCCTCTAATTGAGATACACCCTTGGGCCATGCATGCGGCCGTCGATGGAAATTGCCTGGGCGACCAGAACGCTCCGGCGTACTGGGATTTTGCCGATTACATCCATGCCAACCAGAAGCAGATGGCAGGCAAGTCGCGGGCGGATGCATTCCAGAACATTGATAATCTCGCCAGGGAACAGGCACAAAAACATCAGCTTGATGCGGACAAACTGCAGGCCTGCATGCAAAAGCAGGATGAAACCGCGGTGCGCGCTTCAATGGCTGAGGCCGATAAGCTGGGCATTGACTCCACGCCTACGCTGTTCGTGAACGGAGAGAAGTTCACGGGCGTGATGCCGGAAGCGGAATTGCGCGCTGTCCTTGATCGCGCGCTGGCCGATAGCGGTCAGCAGGCCCCAGCAAACGCAAAAAACTAGTCAGGTGCTTTGAAGTCGGTTATCGTACCGTATCTTAATTGCCCATGGAGGCGAGTATTGATCCAGGCGCGTAAATATCGGCGCAGTCTATTTTCTCTTTTGCTGGTCATTGTGGCGCTGATATTGGCCGGCTGCACGAGCCGCGGCACGGATAAAGAAGTAGTGGCCAAGGTGAACAGCTACAAAATCTTCCGCTCCGAATTGGACAAGAATTATAACAGCCGTGTTGCGGGGTCTCCGCAAAAGCCGACAGCCACGGAAGAAGAAGCCCTGCGGCTGAATATTCTCAGCCAACTCATCGATATCCAACTCCACCTGCAGAAAGCGGAAAAGCTCGGTATTCTTGCCACTGACGACGAAGTGGAAAGCAAATTCACCCAGGCCAAAGCACCCTATACCCAAGAGGAGTTTCAAAAGCGTTTGAAGGACCTGGGTATGACGGAGGAGGACTCCAAGCAGGAAATACGCCGTAATCTGACCATCGACAAGCTTCTGAACAAAGAGATTGGTTCAAAAGTGACCATCTCTGATGCCGACTTGCAGAATTACTACAACCAGCACAAAGCCGATTTCAACCTGATTGAGCCACGCTATTTTGTTGCCCACATCCTGGTCACCGGACAGCCTATGGGCCAGCCGGGCGAAAGTCCAGGCAAGGCGCAGAATGACGCGGAAGCCCGAAAGAAGATCAACGAAGCCGAGCATCGCCTGGAAAGCGGCGAAGATTTTGCCAGTGTCGCAGCAAAATTTTCAGAAGACGCCGATACCGCTCGCAACGGCGGTGAACTGGGGCCCATGCCGGAATCACAATTGAAGAACACTGACCCAGCAACCCGTGACGCAATCCTCAAATTGAAGCCCGGGCAGTTCAGCGACGTAATTCCGGTGATCAACCCCACAACACGGCAGCCATTCGGTTATCGCATCATCAAACTGATTGGAAAAGAAACTGCCGGACAGCGCGATCTGAATGATCCGCAAGTGCAGCAGTTCATCCGCAACCAACTGCGCAGCCAGCGTGAGCAGATTCTGCGCGCTGCGTACGACGAAGTTTTGCGGGACAATGCGGAAATCCACAACTATTACGCTGAGCAAATTTTGAAGAATACCGGAACCAAATAGTTGTGGCTCCAAGCCGTTGAGGAGCATGTTTGCCCGATGAGAACTGGTGCGCCCTGATTGCACAGGGTCGGCGCGCTAGCGGGGCTCGCCCTTCAATAAAATTTGCCAGGCTTTATTCCACTTCGACCAGAGCCTGGCCTGCGTCCACGGCTGCGCCTTCCGCGACATTGATCTTCTTTACTATTCCAGTTTTGGGAGCTTTCAACTCATTCTGCATTTTCATGGCTTCAATCACCAGGACGCTCTGACCTGCTTCCACCGGGGTCCCCACTCCCGCGAGCACACGCACCACCTTACCCGGCATCGGCGCCTTGATTTTCATTACTCCCTGCTCGCTTGCGCCGGTCCGGCTGCGGGACCGAAACGAGCGCGGATCGCGCACCGAAGCGACGAAACGCTCATGGCCCACAACAACGTTCATCTCTGTTCCCACGACTTCCTGTTTCACTTCATAAGACTTGCCATCCAGCAAGAGGGAAAGAACGCCATTCTGGCCAGAGACAACGTCTACAGGCAGTTCGCGGCCATCCAGCATGCAGTTCCAACGCTCGCCCGCCTGCGTCAGCTCAACGCGATAAGTTTTGTCCGCAAGCGTGACCTCATAAATCATTCGCCGCCCACTCCTTCATTGCGCGCAGTACGTTTCCATAGCGACGAGGTGGCCCGTCTTTCAGCGCTGGAGCCGGGAATACCATTCTGGCCATTCTTTGATTTTGCGGTGGCAGCAAACAGGGCAGCGGAAACGGCTGCAATTTCAGCCAGGCCGTTCTTGCCGACTGGAGGGGCTGCGGTGGCCAGCAGACGGTCAAGGAAGCCGGTGTCGATGCGAGCGCCGACGAAATCCGGATGTTCAAGAACGCGCCGGAACAGCGGCAGGTTGGTCTTAATCCCGCCAACAAAGTATTCGTCCAGCGCACGCCTCATACGGGCAATAGCGGCGGGCCGGTCTGGAGCGTAGGCGATCAGCTTGGACAGCATGGGGTCATAATCCAGCGGCACCGTCCAGCCTTCATAGACACCGCTGTCTTCGCGCACGCCGGGGCCCGAAGGCCGGAAGAGCTTTGTGATTTTTCCCGGTGACGGGAAGAAATTATTGTCCGGGTCCTCCGCATAAATCCGGCATTCAATGGCGTGTCCCCGAAGTTGAACATCTTTCTGACTGAAGGGAAGCTTTTCTCCGCTGGCGATCCGCAATTGCAGGTGTACAAGATCCAAGCCGGTGACCAGCTCCGTAACAGGGTGCTCCACCTGAAGGCGAGTATTCATTTCCAGGAAATAGAAGTTGCGTTTGCCATCGACGAGGAATTCCACTGTTCCGGCATTGGTGTACCCAGCCGATTTTGCTGCCTGCACGGCGACCGCGCCCATACGCCGCCGCATATCTTCATCGACAATGGCCGAAGGCGCTTCTTCAATCACCTTTTGGTGGCGACGCTGGACGGAGCACTCGCGCTCGCCCAGATAAACCACGTTGCCGTGCTCGTCGCCAAGCACCTGGATCTCAATATGGCGAGGGTTTTCAATGAATTTTTCCAGATAGATTTCGCCATCGTTAAACGATCGCAGAGCTTCGCTTTGAGCGGTTTCAAAGCTGGACTTGAGGTCGGCAGCCTTGCTGACCAGGCGCATTCCTTTGCCGCCGCCGCCGGCCGCAGCCTTGATCATCACAGGGAAGCCGATTTGGGCCGCCATTGCTTTTGCTTCAGCAATAGAGAGGCCGCGCATAGACCCTGGGACCATGGGAACGCCTGCGGCTTGCATTGCCGTGCGTGCACGCGTCTTAGAGCCCATCAACTCCATGGCCGAGGGCGGCGGACCGATGAACTTAATTCCCGCCTCAGCGCAGGCGCGGGCAAATTGGGCGTTCTCAGACAAGAATCCGTAGCCGGGATGGATGGCTTCAGCTCCGCATCTGCGGGCTACCTCCAGAATTTTTGAGATATTCAGGTAGGATTCGCGTGCCGGGGCTGGCCCAAGCAAATAGGCTTCATCGGCCTTGGATACGTGCAGTGCGGAGCGGTCAACATCGGAAAACACCGCGACCGAGGCGATACCCATCTCGCGGCAGGCGCGAATGACGCGCACAGCGATTTCACCACGATTGGCAATAAGGACTTTGGTGAACATAGAAGAATCTTCGATTGTAGCAATAGAGCAGCTACTAGTTGCCAGCGGTTAGCAACTAAGCCTGACGAGAAAATACTTCCAACCTCTGTAAGAGCCATAAGCGGCTTTGAAGGTAGCGAACTTAGATGAAGCATAAGCCAAGCGCATCTTGTGGCTTAACTGTTGCCTGTGCCACCGGACTTGGATCCAGTTCCGAAGTAAAACCCTATCACTGAGCCGATGAGTCCCGTAATTGCCGGCAAAATAATCTGGAGCATTTCTTTAGTTTGTGTCCAGTGATCTGGCCAAGACGCTGCTTCAATGCAAGACCAGACAACAATTGTTGCGAGGATTATCAAAAGCCCGACTGTCACAATGAAGCGGACCCAATCGCGTCTCCTTTCGAGATCGCTTAGAATGGCAGATGCGCCTCTGCCCTGAGTAAGGTCTAGAGTCTCGAGGGTTGGATTATTCGTAAGATCCAGAGTCAGAGTGTCCACGGGTGAGCCATCTTGCCTATCTTGTGCTGTCGATGCGGATGCTGTCGATGCGGAGTCTGACTGGGTTTGCGATGACGTTGTAGAGTGCTGTGACGAGGACGAATCATCGCCCCCGCCCACAGGCTGTTTTGTTTCAAAGTTTTCTTCACTGCTCATCGAATGAGTTTAAGCTCTTGGCTCCTGCCGCCTCTCTCCAGTACAACTCGAGAATCAGGCTCCTGATCCGCTTCTACAACAAGATCACTGATCTTGATTGCCTGGCGCAACGCATCAGAAAGGCTAATGTTTTGCTTCTTTGCGATTCGGGTCAATGTTTCGAACTGATCAGGAGAAAAAATGACGTTCACGCGCTTGTCCTGTGACTCAGCCATATTCAAACCTCCTTTCCCCACTTTGGATACGAACATACATCATTCTTATGTATTTGATGAGTAATATTAGCGTAAGATGTAAAATAAAGATATACATTTTATTCTTTTAATTTCAGTTAGTTACATAGGATTTTTATACTGCAATGCTCAACTAGCAGTCAGTTCCAATAAAAAGCCCCTCCCGCAGGAGGGGCGCTCAATGAGAATCGATCATTTTGATTTCGGTTGGTCCAGCACGATTCCGCCACTGGTTTTCTTTGACGCCTCTTCTGCTTTCTTCTTGCGCGCGGCCATTGCTTTGTCGCTCCACTCATTGGCCATCTTTACGTCCTCGGCCCGGGCCTGTGCATCGTCGCAAGTCATGTCATTGGCTTTCCGCCGGTAGAGCAGGTTCATGTAAGCCATTGCATCATCATAGTCCTGGCGCTTCTCAATGGCAGTTTGGAGCATTTTCATTCCTTCATCCACTGCCGCGCCGTCTTTTGCTTTCATCTCGTCGCAGAGCTTCTGGTTGGCTTTGCCTTTCAGCTCATCGTCAACCTTCAGGCCCTCTTTCGATTTCAACTCTGCGGCATCTTTATACGTTGCAGACCAGTCAATCACGCCTACCGAGTAGTAGGTCTCGGGATCGTTCGGATCAGCTTCAATCGCTTTCTTGTAATACTCGCGAGCCTCGTCAAACTTTTTCTGCTGCATGTAAAGAAAGGCAATACCTTTGAGGCTGGTGACGTTATGCGGATCGTTGGCCAGCACCTGCTTGTACTCGTCGATGGCGAGCTGGGCATTGCGCAGATTTTCCGGCGTTTCTACGCCAGGCACGTACTGCTGCGCATACGCAGTAGCCAGGTACATTTTGGCGACTTTGAGGTCCCTATCGAGATTGACGGCATTTTGGAAATGCCCGATAGCTTCTTCATAATTGGCGCCGCGAAAGGATTGAACGCCCTTGTTGAGTTGATCGCGTGCCTTCAGTTTGTTGCAACCCGCCGTGCTCAGCAGCGCGGCTGCGACGGCTACTACCGTCACGAGTCGTGCGGTCCTATTCATCTTTGCTGCTCCCTTATCGGAGTGGAGAAATTTTTTGTCCCGAGGTGGGTAAAACTCACGGGGATGAGCGGCCCTCCCGCGCATCCCCATTCTGAGGAGTTAAACCGTTTTACTGTCCCGCTTCGATCTTTGCCGTGATGAGACCGATTCTGTCGATGACATTCGTGCCCCGGGCCGTATCGATCACCTGGGCCACATTCTGAAATTCAACGTCAGGATCGCCTTTCACGAACATTACCCGCTCCGCGCGCGTCTTGAAAATGTCAGTAAGGCGCTGCTGCAGGTTTTCCTGCGACACGTCTTCCTGGTTGATCTTCAATTTTACTTTGCCGTTATTATCCTGAAGGACCTGCACCACCACGGTACGGTCCGTCTGGGTTTCCGGCTGGTGCGGCGGCGGCGGTTGTGGCACCAGCGCCTCCAGTCCCTTGGGAGTGAGCGGTGTGATGACCATGAAAATGATCAGGAGCACGAGCAAAACGTCGATCGCCGGCGTTACGTTGATATCAGCGATTTGACCGCCGCCACCACCGCCAGTTGTCATTGCCATAAAATTAATCCTCTTCTGTCTGGTTCTGTTCCATTACTGTGATGGTGGCGGCTTGTTCGCGTCGCGCCTCTGTTCAGTCAACAGGCCCACCTGGTCAACGCCGGCGGAGCGGACATCGTCCACCACTTCCACCACTCCTTTGTACTTGGCCCGCGCATCCGCCTTCACAAACACCTGCTTGTTGGTGCGGCTGGCAACGCGGTCCTTTACCTTCTGCGTCAACTCTTCAGGCGTTACCTTCTGCGTATCCAGAAACACCTGACCGTCTCGCATTACAGCGACGATCACAGCATCTTCCTTGTCCGCATCCGGCATAGGCATAGGGTTGGTGGCCTTGGCCAGATCGACCGATTGGCCTTTCTGCAACATCGGCGTGATCACCATGAAAATGATCAACAGCACCAGCATCACGTCTACCATGGGGGTGACGTTGATATTGGAATTTACTTTTGCGCCTTCATTACGAACGCTTATGGCCATTGCTCAACTCCCGGCTTACCGCCGCACCGTGGCAGCACTGCTCCGCTTCAAGAAGTAATCCACCAGTTCGCTGGATGAGTTGTCCATTTCCACGTCAAAAGCTTCCACTTTGCCCGTGAAATAGTTGAACATCATCACCGCTGGGATGGCGACGAACAGTCCCAGAGCGGTGGTGACCAGCGCTTCAGAAATACCGCCGGCGACCGCGCCCAGACCTGTTGCCTTTTGCTCGGAAATCTTCTTAAACGCGTTCAGAATTCCGATAACCGTACCGAACAGGCCAACGAACGGCGCTGTCGATCCGATAGTGGCCAGGCCGCCCAGTCCGCGCTTCAATTCAGCATGGACAATAGCTTCCGCCCGTTCCAGGGCGCGCTTGCTGGCTTCAATCTGCTCACCAGGGATTTCAGTGGATTCACCGTGGGCCTTGAATTCCTGCAAGCCTGCCGTTACCACTTTGGCCAGATGGCTCTTTTTGTTGCGCTCCGCCACGCGGATGGCTTCATCCAGTTTGCCTTCGCGCAGGGCGCCGGCAACCACGGGAGCGAACTGGCGAGACTGTTTGCGGGCGGCGCTAAATGCGATCCAGCGATCAATCATGACGCCAATGGACCACGCCGACATAATAAAGAGAACGACTACGACGACCTGGGCGACCCAGCTCATCTGTTTCCACAAGTGAATGGGGTCCCAACCGATAGTGCCGGCATCATCGCCTGCTGCCTGAAGCAGCCAGAAGGCCACCATATGGGCTTTGACGATCATAAGAGTTGCAATGTTTGCGACAAGCATGGGTTAACTTTTCCTCCTCAGAACTTTTAAATCAATTGTTTGCCGAGAGTGTTGCCCCCTTAACGGGGCGGGATAGAACGGGAACCAGCGCGCGATTACAAAGACGCGATGAACCTTCTCATTCTCGGGGCCGGGACGGCGGGGTTCAGCCCCGCCGTCAAGTATTCGTTATTACATGTGGAACTGGACCTTAATCGTTGTCTCCACTTCCACTGGTTCGCCGTTCAAGATGTAAGGTTTGTACTTCCATTGCTTCACGGCATCCATCGCAGCCTGGATGAGAATTGGATGCCCCTGGACGGCACGAAGGTTTTCGATGACCCCACTCTTACTTATGGTCGCCTGCAGAATTACGTCGCCTTGGATATGAGCGATCCGGGCCATTTGCGGGTAAGTAGGGGTCACATCGTGGATTTTAAGACCATCGGCGACGCCCGAAGAAACGCGTAGCTTCTGCGGGGCGGCCACTTTAGGGGGCGGCGCGGCTGATCCGATAATTCCGCCAATCACACCACCGGACGATCCGCCGGGGACACCGCCAACAACTCCACCCATTACGCCGGCGTTCTGTTGCGGCGCTTCCTCGTGCTCAATCATCTGGACTTTCTTGGGAATCTTGCTGGGGGTCCGGAGCGCGCCGTCCACGATTTCGCTGACTTTCTGTACATGCTGGATCTGCGGGGCGGCTGGGGGCGGAGGCGGGGGCGGAGGCGGAGGCGCGACGAGCCAGGTCGTCAGCTGTCCTTTGGGCAGCGCCTCAGTAAAAATGAGGGGTAGCAGGACCAAAAAACCCACCAAGCCAAGCTGCACCAGAATAGAAATCAATCCTGTCCACTTCTGGTTAGTCTTGATTCTGCCTCCGGATTCCATCAGGCTGTCTTCAAACATGCCGATATCTCCAATCCTAGGGGGACTAAGCGATTAATAACATTGGACACCGGGACTGCTACTTTTGCTCCCAAAAACCGGAAAAATCTCCGGCCCTATACTTTTACTCGAACTTTACCCTTCGGGCGGGGGGTGGGAAGCGGAATTGCTCCTCTTCCTGATTTTTTTGACCGCCATTCCGTATAAGCCACGAGCATGGGAGCTGCTACGGCAATCGACGAATACGTACCAATTATGATGCCGACTACTAAGGCAAAGGAAAACCCATGAAGTACCTCGCCACCAAAAAGATAAAGCGAGAGCACCGTCAGGAATGTAAGCCCTGAAGTCAGGATCGTCCGGCTCAGTGTCTGGTTGATGCTCTTATTTACGATCTCCGCCAGGCTCTCCCGCCGCATGAGCTTTACATTCTCTCGAATGCGATCAAACACCACGATGGTGTCGTTCATGGAGTAACCAACCAGGGTTAGAATCGCGGCGATAACAGTAAGGGTTATCTCCTGATTCGTCAAGGAGAACGCTCCCACCGTGATTAAAGTATCGTGAAAAACCGCAACCACCGCGGCCACGCCATAGATCATCTCAAATCGAAACCACAAATACACCAGCATGGCCACCAATGAAAACAGTACGGCCAGCGTGGCCTGTTTCTTTAACTGGCCGCCAACCTGCGGGCCGACAATATCAGCGCTGCGAACGCCAAAATCGCTGGTGTAAAACGCCTGTTTCAGGGCGTTCAGGGCGGTGTCGGGAACCACGCCTTTTAGATCATCCATGGACTTGATTACGCCGCCATGCTCTTTATCGCGAAAATCCAGCACCCGGCGCGCCAGCCGGTCGTATTCCGCCGGCTCGGCATGCAAAGGATCGGCTGCCAATAAAGCGTCCCGGACTGCGGTAAAGCCAATCCGGTCACTGTTATTGATGTCCTGCTTGCCCGCGACAGGATTGGTCTCCAGCGCGTTGATAATCTGATTTTTACCTTTGGAGAGATCGGCTTCGCTGGTTTCCTTCAAATCCAGCCTGATCACCACTTCGTTATCGGCGGGATTGCCATAGCGCTGGATCGTCGCATTATGGAGTCCGGCCTTGTCCAGGGCGGCACGGGTTGTTTGCACATTTGGCGTATTCACAAACTTCACATACACCAGCGTGCCGCCGCGGAAGTCCACGCCCAGCGGAATACCGTGCCAGAACAACATGGAGAGGATGCCAGCTACGCTGAAAATCAGCGAGAAGCTGAGGAAATACCACTTTTTACCCAGGAAATCGATATTTGTATTGCGAAAAAATTCCACTTTGTTTTGACCTTTTGAGCTAAATGCTTAAAGCTTCGCCTCGCCCCTTGCGGCTGAGGACAGCATCGAAAATGACGCGGGAGACAAAGACCGCGGTAAACAAGTTGGCCAGAAGGCCGAAAATCAGCGTAAGGCCGAATCCGCTTACCGGCCCGGTGCCCACAAAGAACAAAATCAATGCGGAAACAATGGTTGTAACGTGGGTATCCAGAATCGTGGTCCAGGCACGATCAAAGCCCTGGTCCACCGCAGCGGCCGGCGCCTTGCCATTGCGCAATTCCTCGCGAATGCGCTCAAAAATCAGCACATTGGAATCCACGCCCATACCTACAGTGAGAATCACGCCCGCAATTCCGGGCAGAGTAAGCACTGCGCCAAAGAACCCCATAAAGCCCAGCAGGATTACCAGGTTCAAGATCAGCGCCAGATCGGCATTAATGCCGGCTCCGCGGTAATAAATAAGCATGAAAATCAGCACGGCGGTCATGCCGGCGATAGCCGCTTTGACCCCTGCCCGGATGGAATCTGCGCCGAGCGATGGGCCAACGGTACGTTCAGTCAGATAATGCAAGCTGGCCGGCAAAGCGCCGGAGCGCAGCAGCATAGCCAGGTCCTTTGCGCTTTCTTCAGTGAAACCGCCTTCAATAATCCCGCTATCAGAAATTTGGCTGTTGATGGACGGCGCAGTGATGACCTTGTTGTCCAGCACAATGGCAAGATTGCTGGGATCGGCGCTGTCCTTGCTGTGCGCCGCCGTAAACTGTGCGAATTTTTTCCCCGCTGCGGCTGTCAGGTAGAAGTTAACGATTGGCTCGTTTGTATCGGACTTGTTGCCCGGATCGGCGCTGCGAATGTCTGTGCCGCTAACCACCGGAACCCGGCTAACAATAATGAAGCCACCCTCTTGCTCGCCCCGGCGCGGTTTCATCGGCATAATTACCGAATTTGGGGGAAGAATGCCCTGATGCGCCTGGAGCGCCGCCTGCTCTGTGGGATAAACCGTGCCGTGATCCAGTGCTTCACGTAACTCCAGCCGTGCCGTGGACTGAATAATCTCCTTCACGCGCCCGGGATCGTCCACGCCGGGGAGCTGGACCAGAATCTGGTTGTCCCCCAGGCCGTTTTTCTGGATCAGCGGCTCGCTCACTCCAAGGCTGTCAACGCGTTGACGGATGGCCTCGATAGACTGCTCCAGCGTGTGGTCCTTTAAATCGGCCAACTGCTGCGGCTTCATGGTCAGGATCCAGCTATTGTCCGGGCCGGCTGCCACGTCATATTCCGGCAGGCGGTCGCTTACAATCTCGCGCACTGTAGAGGACGCATCCAGCGGCACGCCCTTAATGACAATCTTCTCCGGTTGATTTTCCACCTTGCCGATATCGGCGTAGTTGACCTTGGCTTTTTGCAACTCGTCTTTCAGTAATTCGACCGCGTGGTCAGACTGCGCGCCCACAGCATCATTCACCATCACCTGGAGAATCAGGTGGGTCCCGCCCTTCAAATCCAGGCCGAGATGAATGCGGTCCATAAGGGACGCTTTGAACCCGGCCCCGCTAAACAGCTGGGGGCCCAGCATTCCATAAACAAAAATCAGAAGGATGGCGACAATGATTCCGGCTTTTAAAAGTAGATTTTTCTGCATGTCCTGGTACTTCTTTACGATGGTTTCTTTTCTTCGTCTTCACGATTGATGGAGGTAATGGAGGCTTTCGCTATTTCCAGCCGCAAATTGTCGGGCGGTACCCGCAGATGCACGGCGTCATCCTTGAGCGCGATGACCAGTCCCCGGATTCCTCCGCTGGTGGTAACGCGATCGCCATTTTTCACGCTGCTCAATACTTCCTGCCAGCGCTTGGTTTTGCGTTGTTGAAAATAAAATGTGGCAAAAATAAAAAGCAATGGGAGCAGCAGGAAGATGCCGAGGCCGCCGCCCACGGCGCCCTGAAACAGAAACATACTTATCGCATTATTTATCATTCTTAAAAGATTGCCTTCACAGCCGCACGCACACTTGCCTCTCAGGAGTGTGAGAGCCTATACCCTGATTTGTGACCGCTGATCAAATCCCGCCCGGGACTCCGCACATGGCACGCCGGTGCTGGAGTATTTAGGAGGTTTGCTCTTCTTGACGCTTGAATCAGGGAACTCAGGTCTAGGACACATCGCCTGACAGTATTCCTGAGAGGTCCCCAAGCGTTATAGCATGACGCACACTACGCATAGTGTCAAGGTAGAACGCCAGATTATGCACCGTGTTGAGGACGCCGGCCAGTGGCTCTGCTGAAACAAAAAGATGCCGCAGGTAAGCACGCGTGTATCGCGCACAGACCCGGCACGCGCATTTGGGGTCGGCTGGCCTCTGATCTTGAGCGTAACGCGCGTTCTTGATATTGATTCTTCCCTCTGAGGTGAAAAGCAGCCCATGGCGAGCTGCCCGGGTGGGCAGCACGCAGTCCATCATGTCAACTCCCATGGCCGCATACTGTACGATTTCCTCCGGATACCCCACACCCATGACGTACCGCGGCTTGTCCTTTGGGAGTATCTCCAGCACGGCAGCAATCATGTCCATGGTCTTGGCGCGAGATTCGCCCACGCTCAACCCGCCAATGGCATATCCGGGAAAATCCATTTCTACAGTTCGCTCAGCCGATTCCCGACGCAAATCCGCGTACATGCCTCCTTGGACAATCCCGAAGAGGGCAGGCGCAGTGAGTTTGGTAATTGAATCGTGGACCGCAGCCGCCCCCGGCTGCGCAGGGACAGATTCTTCAGTTTTTCCGATCACCCGATCACCCGATCTCCCGATCACCCGATCTGCCCAAGGACATTCATGCTTGTGCGCTTCAAAATAATCCTTCGACCGTTTGGCCCAGCGCAACGTCATCTCCATAGACGTCCGCGCCCGTTCCCGCTCCGCAGGATGCTCGGTGCATTCGTCGAATGCCATCACAATGTCGGCGCCCAACGCGATCTGTATTTCCATGGACCGCTCCGGGGTAAACAGGTGCGATGTTCCATCCAGATGCGAACGGAAACTCACGCCTTCTTCTTTCACCTTGCGCAGTTCGCTAAGGCTGAACACCTGGAAGCCGCCGGAATCCGTGAGCAGTGCCCGTTCCCAGCTCATGAATTTGTGCAGGCCGCCCAGCTTGCGCACCAACTCATGCCCCGGTCGCAGATAAAGATGGTAGGTGTTGCCCAAAATGATCTGCGCGCCCAGATCTTCCAGAATATCCTGCGAAACGGCTTTGACTGTCCCCGCAGTGCCAACCGGCATAAAAGCAGGTGTTTCAACATCGCCATGCGCGGTGTGAATGCGGGCTTGGCGCGCGGGGCCGGCTTGGGACTGGATTGTGAAAGGAAGCGTCAACGGAAACGATATTTTACTAGTTCAGTGCCATCCCTGGCTAAACCGGGTTACTTACCGTGCCGCTTGGCGTGCCGCTCCGACACTTTCGCCGGATTCACAATGGCACGAGTCACTGTCCCGCGCCCGATCTCTGCTTTCCCGTTGTGCGCGGTCACGCGAAAAACATAGAACCGATCATTGTGTGACTCCAGCACTGCTTCGGTCTTTACCCGGTCGCCAATCGTGGTGGGCGCGCGATGCTCAACATTGATCGCGGTTCCGACACTGATCTCGCCTTCGTCCAGAAATGGCAGCATGGCGTTGGCCGCCGCCCATTCCATCAGCCCAATCATGTTGGGCGTGGAATAAATTGGCGGTAGATTGTCATGGTGATGGTTGAGCGTGTGCTTATGCTCCACCGTTTCTTGCGCCTCACCGCGAATACCTAGCGGAACGTTTTTTGCCATGGAGAGAATTTATCAAACTCTCTGTAGCGGCAAAAAGTTCGCACAAAAAGAAAAGGCCAGGAGGCGGGAAGCCTGGCCAATATCAAGACTGCATTGGATTCAAATCTGCTCGTTATCGGAGTTTAGAGGTGGTCGTGGTCATGATCATGATCGTGGTCATGATCGTGATCACGGTC
>Ga0134126_10007495_pt1 | contig 13712 bp, 11 predicted proteins | sample KB31752_FD_96881 | JGI IMG/M metagenome (GOLD analysis project Ga0134126, IMG submission 96881) | Terrestrial soil microbial communities with excess Nitrogen fertilizer from Kellogg Biological Station, Michigan, USA - KB3-175-2 | ecosystem: Environmental > Terrestrial > Soil > Unclassified ...
ATCGCCACCAGCTTCACCGAGGCCCTGAACCAGGTGGCCTGGTGGCTGCGGCCCGGCCGCGGCCAGAATGTGGTGTCCTCGGAGGCCGACTTCCCCAGCGTCACCTACCCCTGGCACCGCATCGCCGAGGACACCGGCTGCGAGGTCCGGCTGGTCGGCGTGCTGGACGACCCGGACGGCTTCGACGTGAACAAGATCGCCGAGAGCGTGGACTCGGCCACCGCGGCCATCTGCATCAGCCACATCCAGTACCTCACCGGCCACGTGCTCGACCTGCGCGGCCTGGCGACGCTGGCCCACGACAACGGGGCGGTCCTGATCGTGGACGCGACCCAGTCGGCCGGGCAGGTCCCGATCGACGTGACCGCCGCGGGGGTGGACGTCCTCATCGCCGGGTCCTACAAGTGGCTGTGCAGCACCTTCGGCGCCGCGGCCTGCTACCTCAGCCCGGCCTTCCTCGACGACTTCCGGCCGCCGATGGTGGGCTGGCGCAGCACCGAGCACCCGTACTCACTCAGCGCCCGGTGGCTGCCGCTGGCCGCCACCGCGCGGCGGATGGAGTACTCGACCATGTCCTACGCCGCGGCGATCGCGCTCGGCCGCGCCATCGGCTACATCTCCGGCCTGTCCCTGGCCGAGGTGGCCGGGCACAACCGCGAGCTGGCCAGCCGGCTGGCCGACGGGCTAACCCAGCGCGGCGCCCGCCTGCTCACCCCCGCCGACCCGGCCCGCCGGGCCGGCACCGTCACCGCCCGCTTCCCCGGCCGTGACGGCGAGGCCGTCGCCGCCGCGCTCACCGGGCGGGGCGTGATCGTCTCCCCGCGCGTCGGCTCGACCCGCTTCTCGGCCCACTTCTACAACAGCAGCGACGACGTCGACCGGGCCCTGGCCACCCTCGACGACGTGCTCCGCTGACGGTCGGGCGGCCGGCTGCATGGCCAGGGTCAGGACGGCCAGCCCGGCGAAGATGAGCGCGGCCAGGACGCCGGTGACGTGCAGGCTGGCGGTGAACGCCGCCCGGGCGGCGTCCAGCAGCTCCGCGCCCTGGCGGGCGGGCAGGTGCCGGCTGGCGGCGACCGCGCCGGCCAGCGAGCTGGACCGGCCGTCCATCCGGCTCCGGTAGACCGCCGCGGCGACCACGCCGAGCAGCGCGAAGCCGAGCGAGCCGCCGAGGTAGTTGCCGGTCTCCGACATCGACGCCGCCGAGCCGGCCCGCTGCGGCGGCACCGACCCGACCACCAGCCCGGTGCCCAGCGCGAACAGCGGGCCGGTGCCCAGGGCGAGGACGGCGATGCCGGTCATCAGCAGCGGCAGGCCGCCGGCCCCGTGGACCCCGGTCAGCAGCAGGCTGCCGACCGCCGACGCGGCCAGCCCGCCGGCGATCGCGGTGGCCGGCCTCATCCACCGGGTCAGCGCCGGCGCGGTCATGGTGCCGACCGCCACCCCCAGGCCCATGGGCGCGAACCACACCGCCGAGGCCAGCGGCGAGTAGCCCAGCCCGCTCTGCAGGTACTGGGTCACCAGCAGCCCGGTGCCCGCCATGGCCAGGCCGGCGAAGACCAGCGCGACCAGCACGGCCGTGAGCGGGCGGTTGCGCAGCAGCCGCAGGTCCAGCAGCGGCGTGTCCAGCCGCAGCTGCCGGCGCACGAAACCGAACCCGATGGCGGCGCCGGCCAGGAGCGCAGCCGCGGGCCCGGCCGGCGCGCTGGCGACGGCCAGCTGCTTGATGCCATAGACCACCAGCAGCACCGCCACGAGCGACAGCCCGACGCTGGCCGGGTCGAGCCGGCCAGCCTGGTCGCTGCGGAACTCCGGCAGCACCGCCCGCCCGGCGATCACCAGCGCCACCATGGCCGGCACATTGATCAGGAACACCGAGCCCCACCAGAAGTGCTGAAGCAGGAACCCGGCCAGCACCGGCCCGAGCGCGCCGCCGGTGAACTGGCAGGTCGCCCACATAGCGATCGCCTTCCCGCGCCGTCGCTCGTCGCTGAACATGTTGGTGATCAGGGCCAGGGTGGACGGTGCCAGGGTCGCCCCGGCCACGCCCAGCAGCGCCCGCGCGACGATCAGCATCAGCGGGCTGACCGCGAAGGCGGCCGCGACCGACGCCGCCGCGAACCCGGCCGCGCCGGTCACCAGCAGCCGCCGGCGGCCGATCCGGTCGCCCAGCGTGCCCATCGTGATGACCAGGCCAGCCACCATGAACCCGTAGCTGTCGCTGATCCACAGCTGCTGGACGCCGCTGGCCCCCAGGCTGGCGCTCAGCTTCGGCAGCGCCAGCAGCAGCGCCGTCATGTCCATCGCGACCAGGAATGTCGGCAGCATGAGGAGGGTCAGTCCCAGTCCGGCCCGGCTGACTCGCATATCGCAGCTCCTGTTCTCGGCGTTTCGCCGGTTGGTCGGAGCGGCCGGGAGCTTCTTGACATCGCCCGCGGCGGAAACACGGACGCAAAACTCGTGCCAGATTGGGGGCAGGGGGATGTCAAGACGGGGGCGGCGGCTCCGACCAACCGGTCGAAGGGCCCAGCCGGGGCTCGCGAACCACGAGGGAGTACGACATGCAGTTCCTGATCAGCATGCATATCAACCCGGCCGTGCTGGACGCGCTGACCGACGAGGAGAAGGCGGCGATCGGCGACGGTCACGGCAAGTTCATCGAGACGATTAAGAAGTCCGGTGAGCTGATCACCACCCAGGCGCTGGTCGACCCGTCCCAGGCGGCGGTGGTGTCGGTGCGCAACGGCCAGCCGGCCGTGACCGACGGCCCCTTCCTGGAGTCCAAGGAGTACCTGGGCGGCTTCTACCTGGTCGACTGCGAGAACAAGGAGCGGGCCATCGAGCTGGCCGCGCTGATCCCTGATGCCGCCATCCAGGGCCTGGGGGTCGAGGTGCGGCAGGTGATGTTCTCGGCCGGGCTGCTGGACGCATGACGGTACCGTCCCGCGAGGACCTGCTGCGTGAGCTCACGCCGCAGGTCCTCGGCGCGCTGATCCGCCGGTACGGCCAGTTCGACGGCGCCGAGGATGCCGTGCAGGAGGCGGTCCTGGCCGCCACCGTGCAGTGGCCCGACCAGGGGGTGCCGGACAACCCGCGCGGCTGGCTGGTGACCGTCGCCTCGCGGCGGCTCATCGACCAGGTGCGCAGTGACCAGGCCCGCCGCGAGCGGGAGTGGGCCACGGCCGCCCAGGCCGGACCGGAGGGTGTGCCGGACACCGACGACACGCTCGTCTTGCTGTTCCTGTGCTGCCACCCGACGCTGACCGCGGCCTCCCAGACGGCGCTGACGCTGCGGGCCGTCGGCGGCCTGACCACGGCCGAGATCGCCCGCGCGTTCCTGGTGCCCGAGGCCACGATGGCGGCCAGGATCAGCCGGGCCAAGCAGCGCATCAAGGCGGCGGGCAGCTCGTTCAGCCTGCCCGAGGGCGCGGAACGCGAGGAGCGGCTGCGGGTCGTGCTGCACGTGCTCTACCTGATCTTCAACGAGGGCTACACCGCCTCCTCCGGCCGCGACCTGCACCGAGCCGACCTGGCCCGCGAGGCGATCCGGCTGACCCGGATGGTGCACGCCCAGCTGCCCGAGGACGGCGAGGTGACCGGGCTGCTGGCGCTGATGCTGCTGACCCACTCCCGCCGGGAGGCCCGCACGACAACGGCCGGCGACCTGGTGCCGCTGGCCGAGCAGGACCGGGCCAGGTGGGACCGCGAGCTGATCGACGAGGGCACCGAGCTGGCCAAGGCGTCGCTGGCCGCCCCGGAGCTGGGGCCCTACCAGCTCCAGGCCGCCATCGCCGCCACTCATGCCGACGCGGCCACCGCCGAGGCGACCAACTGGCCGCAGGTGCACGCGCTGTACCTGATCCTGGAGCGGATCGCGCCCAACCCGATGGTCACCCTTAACCGGGCCATCGCGCTGGCCGAGACGCGGGGCCCGCAGGCCGGGCTGGACCTGCTGGCCACGCTGGACCGGGACGAGCGGATGGCCGGGCATCACCGGCTGCTGTCGGTCCGGGCGCACCTGCTGGAGAAGACCGGCGACACGGCCGGAGCCTACGAGCTGTACCGCCAGGCCGCGAAGGCCACCGCCAGCCTGACCGAGCAGCGCTACCTGGAGTCCCGCGCCAGCCGGGTCAGGCCGTAACATCTCACACCAGATGACGGACACCGCCAGGCCGGATGTCCTGCTGGCCACCAAGCTGCATGTGCCCCAGCCGCGGCTGGGTTTCGTGCCGCGCCCGCGTCTGGTGCGGGCCCTCGGCGACGGGCTGGCCCGAGGCCGGGTGCTGGTCTGCGCTCCGGCCGGATCCGGCAAGACGGCGCTGCTGGCTGACTGGGCCCGCGGTGCCGGGCGGCCGGTGGCGTGGCTGGGCCTGGACGAGGGCGACAGCGATCCGGTCCGGTTCTGGCGCTACGCGGTAGCCGCGCTGGACCGGGCCCGGCCTGGGCTGGCCGAGCGGATGGGCCCGCCCCCGTCACGCTCGCCCGACGGACTGGTGACGGCGATGATCAACGAGCTGGCCGCCGATCCCGGCCCGGATGGGCTGGTGCTGGTCCTGGATGACTACCACCTGGTCGATTCCGCGGCGGTGCACGAGTCGGTGGCGTTCCTGCTGGAGAACCTGCCGCCGGGCCTGAGGCTGGTCGTGTCCGGGCGGGCTGACCCGCCGCTGCCGCTGGCCCGGCTGCGGGCCCATGGCCAACTGGCCGAGCTGCGCGCTGTCGACCTGCGCTTCAGTCCCGAGGAGGCGACGGCGCTGCTGGGTGAGACGGCCGGGCTGGGCCTGCCCGCCTCGACGGCGCAGGCGCTGGTGGCCCGCACGGAAGGATGGGCGGCCGGGCTGCAGCTGGCCGGGCTGTCGCTGCGGGGACACGCCGACGCGGCCGGGTTCGTGGCGGCGTTCGGCGGCAGTCACCGCCTGGTGCTGGACTACCTGGCCGACGAGGTCCTGGACGGCCAGACCGAGCAGGTGCGAACGTTCCTGCTGGAGACGTCGGTGCTGGAGCAGCTGTCCGGGGAACTCTGCGACGCGGTGACCGGCCGGGACGGCAGCCAGGCGATGCTGCAGGACATCGAGCGAGCGGGGCTGTTCCTGGTGCCGCTGGATGAGGTACGGGGCTGGTGGCGCTACCACCACCTGTTCGCCGACCTGCTGCGCGTCCGGCTGCGGGCCGAGCGGCCCGGCCGGGTGCGGGCGCTGCACCTGGCCGCGGCGGCCTGGTGCGACGCGCATGACCTGGCCGACGACGCGGTGCGGCACTCCCTGGCGGCCGGGGACGGTGCGCGGGCGGCGGGGCTGGTCGAGCGGCACGTCGAGACGCTGCTCGGCCGCAGCGAGGGCGTGACCCTGCGCCGCTGGCTCTCGGCGCTGCCGGCCGACTCGCTGCGCGACCGTCCGCGCCTGTACCTGGCCCAGGCCTACGGAGCGGCCATGGGCTTCCGGCTGGAGGCGCTGGAGGCTCAGCTCGATGACGCCGAGCGCGCCTTCGCGGTGAGCGGTGACGAACCATATGAGGATCCCGCGGGGCGGCGGTGGAGCGTGCTGGCCAACGTCCCCGCCGGGATAGCGCTGCTGCGCGCCGCGCACGCCCGGCTTCGCGGTGACGCCGCCCTCGCGGCGGACTACAACCGGCAGGCGCTGGCCCAGCTAGGCGACGACGACTGGCTGATGCGGTCCTTCGTGGGCTGGAATGAGGCGTCGACGGAGTGGCTGGCGGGCCGGCTCGGGCCCGCTGAGGACGGCCTGGCCGAGGCGCTGACGGCGCGGCAGGCGACCGGCGAGTTCTTCGCTGGCTTCCTGCCCATGCGGGTCTGCTACGACCTGGCCGAGGTGCAGCGCGCACGGGGCCGCCTGGATGCGGCGCTGGCGACCGGCTGGCAGGCGCTGGACTTGTCCGGCCAGAGCACCCAGGCCGGGCTCACGGGCCCGGCGCACGTGGGCCTGGCCCAGGTCCTGTACGAGCGAGACGAGCTGGCCGCCGCGCTTGACCACGCCACTAGGGGCGTCGCGCTGTGCCGGCAGCTGGCCTTCACCGCTTCCCTGGCGGCCGGGCTGGCGGTGCTGGCCCGGATCCGGCACGCGCAAGGTGACGCGACGGGGGCGCAGGAGGCGATGGCCGAGGCGGCGCAGGTCGAGCTGAGCCCGCAGGTGAGCCCGTTGTTCAACCCGGTGCCCTGGCAGCTGGCGCGGCTGCTGCTGGCCCGGGGTGACGTCCAGGCGGCGGCCCAGCGGACCACGGCGGCTGGGCTCAGCCCGGACGACGAGCCTGACTACCCGCGGGAGGCGGCCTATCTGGTGCTGGCCAGGGTGATGCTCGCTCGACATCAGCCTGGCCGGGCGCTTCCGCTGCTGGAGCGGCTGCTCGGCCTCGCGGCCAGCCAGGAGCGGACCGGCAGCATCATCGAGATCCAGGCGCTGCGCGCGCTCGCGCTGGCCGCCCGCGGCGATCAGGCCGGCGTCATGGACGCGCTGACCGAGGCGGTCACGCTGGCCCGGCGGCCCGGCTACGTCCGGGTCCTGGCCGACGAGGGCGCGGCGATGGGTGCCTTGCTGGCCCGGCTGTCCGCCACTCGGCCAGACCAGCGGCACGGGGCTCGCCGCATCGACCCCGGCCACCTGGCGGCCCTGCGTCGCGCCTGCGGCCGGGCGGGCGCCGCGCCCGGCCTGGCCGAGCCGCTCACCGACCGGGAGCTGGAGGTGCTGCGGCTCATCGCCGCGGGCCAGTCCAACCAGCACATCGCCCGCGAGCTGGTGGTGGCGCTCGACACGGTCAAGAAGCACGTGACCCACGTGCTGAGCAAGCTCGGTGCCGACAACCGCACCGAGGCGGCCGCGCGGGGCCGGCAGCTCGGCCTCATCCCCTGACGCCGCCGGGATTCCACCCGGGTACCACCTTCGGGTGATGCCCCGCGGCGGCCCGGATTCGTAGCGTTCCCAGAAGCGCCGGCCAGCAGGACCGGGCCGCAGTCAGGGGAGCGTCACGATGGACCTAATCTACTTCGGCGGCAGTGCCGTCGCCGGGGTCGTCGGCTGGGCGACAATCTTCGCCGCCCTTATCTGGCCGAAGATGAAACAGCAGCCCAGAGTGCAGCGGCTGAAGACTCTCACGGCGATCAGCTTCTTCCGCTATTTCGCCACCACGGTCTTCATCGCCGGGCTGGTGTCCCGCCAGCTGCCGAGGGGATTCGCCGATCCCACCGCGTTCGGCGATCTGGTCAGCATGGTGCTGGCCTATGTGGCCTTTATCGCGCTGGGACGCCCGGGGGCCGGGATGTCACGGCTGCTCACGGTGTGGATCTTCAACATTGTCGGTGCCGCCGACTTGCTGCTGGCCCTGGTCGTGGGACCGGCGCTCATTCGTGATCCCGGAGACCTCGGGCTGGCCTACATCATCCCGACCGTGTATGTGCCGCTGCTGCTGGTCGCGCACTTCTATGGCCTGAAGACGCTGATCCAGCGACCGGGCGAGCAGAGCCTGGCGGCGCGCGACGTGCCCACGGCCGCCGTGGGGCGGCGGTGATGACGGCCGTGATCGAGGTCCGCGGCCTGCGGATGCGTTACGCCGCCTATGAGGCGGTCCGCGGCATAGACCTGCAGGTCATGCGGGGGGAAGTGTTCGCGTTCCTGGGCCCCAACGGCGCCGGGAAGACAACGACGGTGGAAATCCTGGAGGGCCACCGGCAGCGGACCGGGGGCAGCGTCACGGTCCTGGGTCAGGATCCAGGGCGCGGAGGCCCGTCGTGGCGGGCTCGCATCGGGGTGGTCTTGCAGGAGTCCGAGCCCGAGCGGGACCTGACGGCGGCCGAGTGCCTGCATCTGTACGCGGGCTATTACCCGAACCCCAGGGATGTCGGCGAGACGCTGGCGCTGGTCGGGCTGGCGGATCAGGCCGGCTCCATCGCCAGCCGGCTCTCCGGTGGCCAGCGCCGCCGGCTGGACGTGGCGCTGGCCCTGATCGGGAACCCGGAACTGCTGTTCCTTGACGAGCCCACGACCGGCTTCGACCCGTCGGCCCGGCGGGCGGCCTGGGACCTGATCTCCGGGCTCCGCGCGCTCGGCGTGACGGTCTTCCTGACCACTCACTACATGGACGAGGCCGAGCACCTGGCCGACCGCGTGGCGGTGATCGCCGAGGGCCGGGTCGTGGCCCAGGGCACTCCGGCCACGCTGGGTGGCCGGCAGCACTCCGCGGCCGAGATTCGCTTCCGCCTGCCGCCCGGCACCGCGGCCGGTGACCTGCCTGAACCGGTCCGGTGCGCGCTGGCCGACGCCGACGGAGACCGGATGCTGGTCCGGGCCGGCTCGGTCACCCCGGTGCTGGGCCCGCTGATCCGGTGGGCCGAGGCCAGGGGCAGCGACCTGGCCGACCTCGACGTGCGCCGGCCTGGCCTCGAGGACATCTACCTGTCGCTCACCCAGACCACGGACGGCCGTCGATGACCGCCCGCGCTGGTGTCCTGCGTTCCGCCCGGGCACCAGGTGCCGGGTCGCTGGTCCGCCTGGCCCTGCACCAGTTCCGCTTCGATCTGCGCGCGTTTCTCCGCAACCGCCAGTCCCGCTTTTTCACGCTGGTCCTGCCGGTGCTGTTCCTGGTGATCTTCGCCTCCGTCTTCCATCGCGGCACCGTCAAGGTCGCGGGTGGCTCGATCGGCACCTCGGTCTATTACGTGCCGGGCATCATCACCCTCGCGATCATCGCCGCCGCGTTCGTGAACCTGGTGATCTCGGTGACCGCGCTGCGGGAAACCGGGGCGCTGAAGCGCCGGAGGGCCGCGCCGGTGCCGGCCGCGGCCATCATCGCCGGGCGCGCCCTGACCTCCGTCGTCGTCGCGCTGGTCACCACAACCGTGCTGCTCGGCATGGGCTGGCTGCTGTACGGGGCCAGTGTTCCCGCCCGCACCGCTCCGGCGCTGGCGCTTACCGTCGTCGTGGGGGCGCTCGCGTTCTGCTGCCTGGGCTTCGCTCTGGCATCGGTGATCCGCAACCAGGATTCCGCCCAGCCCATCACCCAGGCGGCGGTGCTGCCCCTGTACTTCATCTCCGGCGTGTTCATCGCGGTCCCGGCCCTGCCGCACTGGCTGGTCGACGTGGCCGCCTTCTTCCCCGTCCGCCACCTGGCCGCGGCGCTGCTCACGGCCTACAACCCGCACACGAGCGGTTCCGGCTTCGCCGGCGGAGACCTGCTCGTCGTCGTGCTCTGGGGGGCCGCGGGCCTGGCCATCGCGCTGTGGAGATTCAGCTGGGTGCCGCTCAGCCGGTAAGCAGGCCGCGACCGGCTCGGCCAACGTCAACGGGCAACTCGGAAACGAAGGAGAAAGTGCCATGGGTAACGCGATCGAGACGCGCACCGGACGCTGCCAGGTTCACGGAACCGTCAGCGCGACCAGGAAGATCCCCGAGATGGGGTTCCCGTACGTCTACTTCGCGGTGGCCCGCGCCGTGGCCAGACGGCGGCCATTCCGGTGCCCGGAATGCGACCAGTCGGTGACGGTCTGACGGAGGATGTCAGGCACGACCCGCCCGCCTGCGTATGGGCGATCACCATCGCGGCGTCCTGCTCGCCGGCTGGTTCGCCTGCAGCGCGATGATCGCGGGTCACGGCTGGCACGACACGCGGCCTGGCCGCGCCGCTGGTCGCGCGCAGGCTCGCGCAGGGCACCGGCCGCCGCGCCGCTGTGTGGTTCAACGTGTACGGCCTGTTTGATCTGAGCGTGAGCATGATCCTTGGCGCCGTCAGACGTCGCGCGTCCTGTGTATGACCTCAACCTCAGCTGTCGAGCTGGCCGGCGTAACGACGTGGTTGTTGCTCTCATGTCGTGTCAGCGACATGAGAGCAACAACCACGTCGCTAGCGAGGCACGGGACCATGATCATCGGGGTTTCGGCGGGGCGGTAAGGCCGGATTCGGCCCGGCACTGGCGAAACGGTTGGGGCCTGCCTGACCGAATGCGGCGACTGGTGGGGGTGCGCCGTGAGGTGTGAGCTAGCCGAGCCCAGCGACTGACGTGACCGGGCCGTTCATCCCGCTGGAGCGACGTGTACAGGTGGTTCATGACGCGGCGGCCAGGGCCAGGCCGAGGGCGGCGGCGTGGCGGTGGCCGGCCGGCGGGCCGGGGAGCGTGCCGCCGACGTTGCCGCGGCCGGCGGTGATGCCGAGCGATCGGAGCAGGACGCCGAGCAGTTCGTCGTCGCCGGCCGGGCCGCCGACGATCAGCACCTGGGCGGCGGCCGCGCCGTCGAGGGCCCGGCGCAGGTTGGCCGCGAACACCGCTTCCTTGAGTCGCAGGCGCAAAGCCCGCCACTCGGCCGGGCTGTGCCGCCGGTCGAACGGGAGCAGCCCGGCCGGGCCGGGGGCGGCCAGCATGCCGAGCGCGGTGGCGGCGGCGGGCCGGTCCAGGAAGCCGTGGCTGCCGTCCTCGGCCTCGCACTGCTGGCTGCCGGTGACCCGCAGGCACGGGCCGCGCTTGACCCAGTCGGCGGCGGCCCGCGGCAGGCCGAGGGTCTCGGCCACGGCGGCGGTGAGCAGGTCGCCGGCCCCGGCCACGACGACCTCGCCGCCGGGGGCGATGACGTCGATGGTGCCGGCGCCGACGTCGACGACCACGGCGTCGGGCCGGGCGCCGGGGGTGGTCAGGGCGCCGAGCCGGGCCGCGGCGGGTTCGCTGATCAGGCCGCGCACGGGGTGGCCGGTCAGCTCGCCGAGCAGCGCGGCGTGGTCCAGGCCGGCCGGGGTGCGGTGCAGCGACGCGACCAGCACGGTCCGCCCGGTGCCGCCCCGGCGCGCGGTGGCGGCGTCGGCGACCTGGCCGAGGTCGAGCGCGAACAGGTCATCCACGGGCGCCGGCCCGCCGTCCCCGCCGCACCCGTTGACCCCGCTGAGCTCGGTGACGGTGCCGGCGGGCCAGGCAGCCAGCTCGGCGCAGGCGGTGCGGAGCGGGACCCGCCGGCCGCCGGCGACCAGCCACGGCTCGTCCGCCTCGGCGGGATCCTCGGCGGGCGGCCCGGCCCCGTCAGCGGCCAGGCCGATCACGGCGTTGGAGTAGTCCAGTAGCAGGCGGCTGAGCGTCACCGCGTCGGCCGCCTCGGCGTCGCCGAGCCCGAGCGCGGCCCCGAGCGCGACCGGGTCGGTGAGCATGGTCAGCGGCCGGCCGGGCGGGCGGACCTCGACGGCCAGCACGGGACAGGCGCCGGCGGCAACGGTGTCGACCAGGTCGAGCACGGGCACGGGCGCGCCCAGCCGGTTGGCGATGAGCACGCCCTCGTCGCCGGCGGTGAGTACCGCGCCGACGGGCACGCCAGCGGCCAGCAGCCGCCGCACCCGGTCCGCCGCCGCCGCGTAGCCGAGGCCGGGCGGCACCAGCACGATCCGGGGCCCGCCGGACGGCCCGGCCCGGTCATCGTCCAGCCAGAGGGGCTGGCCAACGCTGGTGCCGGTGCCGCCGGGGGTGGCCACGCCGGCGGTCAGCACCCGGAGCCGGCCGGTGCGCGGCGGCAACGCCGGCACGGTCGCGGTGGCGGTGTCCACCGCCCGCAGCGGCGCGATGCTGGCCAGCGCCACCTGGACGCCGAGCCGCCGCTCGGCCCGGCGCAGCAGCGCGGCGGCGCCGTGCACGGACTCGGCCGAGCCCTTGCGGCCCCTGGTCGGCAGCCGGTCCACGCCCAGCAGCCGGCCGCCGGCCAGCACCGCTACCTCGGTGGTCGCGTTGCCGATGTCGACCCCGGCGACGACGGTCATCGGGTCAGGCCGCGCCTGGCGTAGACGTCGGCGGCCTCGGTGAGCAACGCGGCGCACCGTGGCAGGCCCCGGCCGGCCAGCGACGCGGCCAGGTCGGTGAGCTGCTCTGGGGTGGACCGGCCGGGCCGGAGCGCGTCGTAGATGGCCAGCACCTCGTCGTCGCCCAGGGCGGTCAGCTCGGCCGCCCGGCGCAGGTTCTCGGCCAGCTGCGGGTTGCCGTGCTGCTGCGCCACCACCGCCTGCACCTCCAGCGCGTCGGGGTGAATGCGCAGGTCGGGCGTGCTGACCTCGGCCCGCCGGACGGCCTCCAGGGTCAGCTCGCGCACCGGCCGCCCCGACAGCCCGCGCACCTCGCCGGTCACTGGAGTCCCTCCTGGGACAGTTCCTCCGCGACCGCGCCGGGTCTGACCCAGGCTCGCTCCAGCGCCATCAGCGCGATCACCGTGGTGTGGTAACGGGCCTCGATGGCCTCGTCGGAGTACGGGTTGCGGGCCGGGTCCGGGGTCCCGCCCTTGGCGTGGCGGGCGGCATTCGCACCCAGCACCCGGTACAGCTCCGGGGTGACCGAGGGCGCCACCGAGTACAGCTCCAGGTTGGCCAGCGGGGCCAGGTCGCGGCGGTGGATCAGCGCGGTGCCCTTGCCCTGCAGCCCGATGCCGATGCCCGAGCCGGCCAGCCGGGCCGCGGCCAGCCCGATCCGGCCCAGGTCCACGGTGTCGTCAAAGCGGACGACCCGGCCGGTGCAGCCCTCTTCCTCCAGCCCGGCCAGCAGTTCGCCGAGCACCTCGGGCACGGTCAGCCCGGACAGCGAGCGCCAGACATCCCGGCCGACGGCGGGGGACACCCCGATGACCACGTCCCGCGGGTCCTGGCCGGGCTTGGCCGGGCCGGCCGGGGCTAGCAGCCCGGCGACCGCGGCGGTGGCCTGCTCGGCGCGCAGGTCGTCCACGCCGCGGGCCTGCCGGATGGCGTCGATCTCGGCCTGGCGGTCCGGCCCCGGCTCGTAGCCGCTGCCCGGCCCGGCGTAGTCGTTGGGGTCGGTGACCAGGGACAGCACCCGGAGGCTCTCGTCGAAGATGGCCGCCGTCTGCAGGTAGTCGCCGGACAGCCGGGCCCGGGTCATGTCCATGATCTTCTCGGCCGCGTCCTCGTAGCCGGTCTCGTCCAGCGCGGCGACGATGTCGACCACGGTCAGGCCGCCCTCCCGGATGGCGTGGGCCGCGCTGACCACGGCCAGGGTGTCGGTCTGGCCGAGGTCCTTGGACCCGGCCGCGTCCACCGCCAGCTCGACGTGCTCGTCGGTGAAGTCGGCCAGGCCGAGGTGGCGGTACACCGCGCGGCAGGCCAGGGCGGCCTCGCGGCGCAGGTCGGCGATGCGCTCGGCGGGCACGGTGCGCAGCCCGCCGTCGACACCCCAGTCGCGCTGCATGGCCAGGAAGTCGTCGATGTCCTCGGCGTTGAAGTTGCTGGGCCCGAACATGTTGTCGTAGCGCTGGATGCTGCCGAACCCGCTGAACACGAAGTCCGACCCGGCCAGCACGATGGGCAGGGTGCGCGAGGTGCGGCGCATGTCGGACTCGCTCATCAGCGCGTCGTTGCCCGAGCACGACTCGAGGTTGCGCATCATCGCCATCAGGTTCTCGGACATCAGCTCGCGCAGCCCGCCGGGCACCGACGCGGCCACGCTGGCCCCGTCGATGCCGCCGTTCTGCACCCCCTGGGCGCCGATGGCCCTGGCCAGGGCCACGCACCGGGCCTCAAGGTAGAGCATGGACCGGCCCTGCGCCCCGGCCATCAGCACCTCGGCGCCGGCCCCCGACGAGACCCGCATCTTCATCCCGCGCGAGGCGTAGGCCGAGGTGAGGAAGGCCTTCGACCAGGGCGTGTCGTCGCCGTCGGTGAACACCTGCTCGGTGCCGTACAGCGAGACGGTCTCGGCGTAGGAGGTCAGCCCGCGCATGCCCAGCTCGAGCTCCAGC
>Ga0134126_10007497_pt1 | contig 13711 bp, 12 predicted proteins | sample KB31752_FD_96881 | JGI IMG/M metagenome (GOLD analysis project Ga0134126, IMG submission 96881) | Terrestrial soil microbial communities with excess Nitrogen fertilizer from Kellogg Biological Station, Michigan, USA - KB3-175-2 | ecosystem: Environmental > Terrestrial > Soil > Unclassified ...
CTTCTGCTCCGCGTAGACCAGGTCCCAGCTCTGGTAGGTGATCGGGTAGGAGTCCGCGCCCGGCTCGTCGACCGTGGTGAAGGTCAGGTCGGCTGCAGGCGTGACGTGGGTCGCCGCGGCGGTGGCCCCGGCAGGCGAAGGGGCAACCCAGGAACCGGCCGAGTTCTTGATCGTCGCCGCGCTCAGCCCGGAAGCCGTGGCGGTGGAGAAGTCGACGTAGCCGATCGAGCCCGGGGTGGACTTGACGGCCTGGGCCAGGCCGCTACCGCCGTTGGCGGCGTGCGCGGTCTTCGGCCAGTCGATCGTGGAAGCGCTGCCGAGCGTCCAGGCGCTGCCCCCGGCCTTCTCCAGGTAGAGGGAGAAGTTCTGGGTGGTGCCTGAGGAGTCCGAGCGGACCGCGAGGGTGATCGGGGTGCTCGGCAGGTTGGCGCCAGAGTTGAGCGCCTTGATCGCCGGGTCGTTCCAGGTGGTGATCTTGCCAGAGAAGATCTTCGCGAGCGTGGGCGCGTCAAGCTTCAGGCCGGTGACACCCTGCAGGTTGTACGCGATCGCGATCGGGCCGATCTGGACCGGGAAGTACAGCACAGTCTTGCCCGCCGGCACCTTGGACTTGTCCGCAGCCGGAATGGGCGAGTCAGACCCGGCGAACAGCACAGTGCCCGCGTACAGGGCGCTGCGACCCGCGCCGGAGCCGCCGCCACCGTAGTTGACGGTGACCTGAGGCTGCACGGTCTTGAACGCCGAGATGGCGCCCTGCTGGAAGTTCGTCTGGAACGTCGAGCCGCTCGCGTTAATCGTCCCCTGCAGCGCAGCCGCGCTCGATGAGGTACCAGCTGCGGGAGTCGACGCCCCCGCCGCGGACCCCGCAGCCGAAGATGGCGCGGAAGTGGACGACGTGGTGGACGAAGAGCATGCGGCCAGGGCGATCGCCGCTGCAACGGCCCCCCCAGCTACCGCAGCCTGCTTGCTGCCTCGGAGCTGCATTGATTCTCCTTGTAATAGAAGCGCATCCGCGCGCGGAATTACGTTCTGATCGGTCGGCGTAGCCGCAAATTGATGTCAACGTGTTCAGTGATAGGCTGTAGAAGTAGCAACGGCTGAACCTGACGTGTACCTGGGGCGTCCTTAAGGTTAACTTCTGGTGACTTGATCTGTCTGTTACCTGTTGACTGGGTCCTATTTGAGGGGAACGTCAGGCGTACGGGCAAGTTTGTCCTGATGGCTGTCCGTGCTGATCAGCGGCTTGTGTCCAGCGGGTTGCGGGCAGGTGAATTTGCGCCCTAGTGTCATGGTTTACTTACCTGACATTCAGTGGATTGATTCCGTTCTCGCCAAGTTCAACTTCTGTTTACTTTGGCTGAATATCTATAACCCAGAGCGGGCGGGCTGGAAATCGTTTAGTTGAGCGTGGGCACGCCGCGGCGGTCCGTGCAGTTAACGAAGCGCCCGCCTCAGTACGTCACGAGGGTTAGCGCGAAAGGTCTGGAGGCACGGGCAGCCATGTGGGAAAGAAAGCCAGCCAGGCGCATCCGCGCGGCCGTCTTCGATGAGGCATGCGGCTGTTGGCTGGCGAGCATCCCGCAGGGCGGATGACCGCCAGCTCCGGGGGGAGTGACCAGGTCGGTTCGCGCGGCCAGGGGCAGGAGGGCATGGACGGCGATGTGGCGGTGCCAACGCAGCGGGCGGCAAGCGGTGTGCTCGCGGACCGGATGGCCGCTGCCCTCGTCCACAGGGAGCCCGGCTGGCAGCTACCGCGGCGCAGTGCGCTCGCCCGCCGATACAACGTCAGCATGGCGGAGATCGACGCCGCGATCATGGAGCTCACCCGCAGGTCGCTGATCCGCAGGCTGCCCGACGGGCAGCTCTACCGGGCGAGCGCCGCCGAGTACCTCATCCCCGTAGAGGGGATCGGCGGGCTCAGCACCAGGCTCGACCCGATGGGCGGCGAGATAGCCTGCACCGCCAGGCACGTATCGCTGCGCGCCGCGCCGCAGGACGTGGCCTGGTCGCTCGGTGTCAACGGGGAGAACCCCGTCCGCATCGTCCGGTGCGCCTGGGCGATCGGCGCCGAGCCTGTCGCGGTGTCCACCGCGTACGTGCCGGGGACCCTGACGGGCGGAGTGAGCGACGAGCCGGACACGTTCGAGGCGATTGTGACCACTCCTCCTGGCGGGATGGGCGGACCCGAGGCGGTGCGCGCCCGGGCGGTTGACCTGGAAATGGCGCCGCCGCAGCCGTCGATCGCCCGCAGCCTCCGGCTGCTCCCCGGCCAGCACGCCATCGCGGTGACGGTCAGGTTCGACGACCGCGCTACCGGCGCACCCGTCGGCCTCACCACCCTCGCCCTGAAGCCGCACTACTTCCGCGTCGTCATCCAGGCAGGCGACCCGCTCCCGCCTGCTCCGCACCTCGCTGACTAAACGGACGCGCCCGCGACTCGACAACGATGCCAAGTGATCATTGGCCGGGTATCGACACGGAGGGTACATACTTGGCAACCTAGAGTGCGTGACGGCTGGGATGGTGTCCTGGACGGGATCGGCGCCGCGGCGTGCCCGTCACCTATTTCCGGCGTGGCTGCCGCGCCGTGGCGAGGTCATTGCCGTGTGCGCGGTGGTGCTCCTGCTTGTGCACCTGCTGCTCGCGCAGGTCACCCTCGTACTCGCGATTGCGTTCGCCGTGACCGGCAAGGCCAGCAGGTGGCGGCCCTGGTGGCTGCTTGCGCCCGCGGTGATCGGGATGGCCTGGGCGCTGGCGATCGGACCAGACAGAGCACTGGCAGGCTTCGTCGCCGGGCCGTCAGCCATCCTCTGGCACCTGAGCGGCGGGCACCTGGCCGGGGAGGCCGGGCACCCGTTCGCGGGGTTCGCTAATGCTCAAGGCTGGCTGCCGAGGCAATTCCCCATCGCTCTCATCGCCGGTTCGGCCGAAGCCGCGCTCGCCGGCTGGCTTGCCTGGCTGCACACCGACGAATGGGCGGTCCCTCAGCCGCGTCCCGGCCTCATCGCGGCGGTCCGCCGGGCCCTGGCCGTTCGCGTTATCCGCGCGGGGACCGTAGTTACCAGGGACGGCTGCGCTCTCGGCGTCGTGCCGTCCTCCGGTGCCACCGCAGAACTTCGCTGGGCGGAACTCGCACATGGCACGCTCATCGTCGACAGCAAACCCCAGGGCGTGACCCTTACCGGGCTCCAAGTCGTCCACGCCGCGCTCCGCCGCCGCAAGCCGGTGATCGTCCTGGATCCCGGCGACGAGGCCATCTCCCGCGCCCTCACCGTCGCCTGCCGGGCGACTGGCGTCCAGCTACACGCGAGCGGCCTCGATCTCCGGCACGTAGTCCTCGAGCGATCGGCCGCATTGCTCCGGGCGGGCACCGCGGAACTAGCGGCCCGGGCCTGCGCTGACCTGGGGGCACTGGCCGCAGACCTGCGTCAGATCGGCATCGACGGCGACGTGCTCGTGTGGGTGCCGCGCGGTGAGGATGTCTCAGCCCAAACACTCGCCGCGCTCCTTCGCGATGGCCCGGACGCTGGCCTGTCCTTGCTGATCGGAACGACGTCGCCGCCGGCGGCCACGCAGCTGAGCGGCCTGACAGGGAGCACGCTCATCCGCCGCGTCACCGACCGGGACCTAGCCGCCAGCCTTGCCGCCCGAACGGGCACGCGGCTGCTCCCAGCCCCCATCGCCGCCATGTTGGCCGGCCAACCTTCGGCAACCGACCCAGGGTCGGCGGCTTCCGCCCCAGAGCTCGTCCCCAGCCCGGTGATCCCGGTGCGGAGCTTGCTGGCGCTTGGCCAAGCGGAGTTCGTGCTCGCGGTGACTGCCCCACGGCAGCGGCTCGTCGCGCCAGGCCGACTGGTGCCCGCCCGGCTTCCGCACCGCCCAAGGTCAACGCGATGACCCCGCTGTACCTCGGGTGGCAGTACGCCATGCCCACTCAAGACCCGGGACCGCCGCCGGGTCGGCCGGCCCTGCCAGGTCCGCGGCAGGTGTCCGACGGCTGGCTGGCGGCACAGCGGCGCGAGGAGGACCTCATTACCCGGCCGCTCCGGCGCACCGCAGGCGTCGTGGCCGTGCTCGCGACCCTGGTCGCGGCGGGCTTTGCCGCTGGCCGGGTGCCCTTGGTCGCGGCCGGGCCGGCGATCGCCGCCTGCCTCGCGGTCGCCGCGCTGAGCGGCCAGGCGCTGTGGCGCGGCGAGCGGGTGCTCCGGCGGCGAATAGCGACAGAACGGCTGCGTGTTTCACGTTTCACCGCCTACCAGGACGCCCAGTTGGCGGAGCACGCGCGCCAAGTTGACCAGTGGCAGCGGCAGCAGACCGCTTTCACGACCCAGAAGCGCTGGTACGCGGTCCCCGTTCCCGACGGGATCGACCGGGTTGACGTCGCGGGCGGCACGCTCGCAGGCTGGTCCGCCATGCTGACGATGGCCGCCGCCTACCGGCTCGCCGCGGACGGCGAGGTGACGGTCGTCGACCTGTCGGGCGGTGCCGTCGCGGCTGACCTCGTCGCCCTGTGCACCCAAGCGGGCGCAGTGCCGCCGGCCGTCTGGGTGCTGCCGCACGACCTGCCCCAGCTCGACCTGGCCAAGTCGCTTCCGCCCGGGGACCTTGCGGACGTGCTCGCGCTCACCGTCAGCGTGGCGGAGGAACACAGCTCCGCGTGGGACCTCGCTATCGACACGGCCATCCTCGACCGCGTCATCGAGGTGCTCGGCCGCGACGGCACCGAGCCCGTCCAAGTGCGCCACGTCGCCGCCGCGCTGCGGGCGCTCGCCCAGGTCGGTGACCCCCGCGCGGACCTCGCCGCAGGACTGCTGACCGACCGCGCGACCGGGGAACTGAGCGCGCTGTTCGGCCAGGGGGTCACGGACCGCATCGTCCTTGAGCGGACCCTTGGGATGGAGGCGCAACTGCGCCGCCTCGCCAGCGTGGGCACCACCCCCGACCAGCTGCCCCGTGGCCGGCTCCGGGTGGTGGCGGTCGACAGGCGGGCAAGCCCGCAGGCGGCGACGACCCTCGGCAGCTTCGTGGTGACCGCGCTCACCCACCTGATCGGCCAGGCGCCCGCCCCTACCGGACCTACCTCGTGGCGGCACACGCTGTTCCTGCTCGGCGCGGAACGCCTGCGCGCTGACGTGCTCGACCGGTTCACCGACGCGTGCGAGGCCAGCCGCTCCGGCTTGGTGCTCGCCTACCGCTCGATGCCGCCGCATGTCCGGCAGCGGATCGGCCGGGGGAACGCCGCGGTCGCGGTCATGCGCCTCGGCAACGGGGAGGATGCGAAGGCGGCGAGCGAGCAGATCGGCATGGCCCACCGGTTCGTCCTCTCCCAGCTCACCGAGACCGTTGGCACCTCGGTCACCGACACGCTCGGCGAGTCCTACACCAGCACCGTCGGTGACTCCGCCTCCACCGCGACCTCCACGTCGAGCAACGAGTCGTCGTCCACGGGGACGGGGCGCACCAGCCCGTCAAGCGGCGGCGTGCTGCCGCTCCAGGGCGGCGGATCCCGCTCCGCCCAGGCGGGTGCCTCTTGGGGGACGTCCCAGTCCGCATCGCTCACCACAGGGATCAGCACGAGCACCGCGTGGGGCGTGTCCACCTCACGGGCGACCGGGGACAGCGAATCGCTCGCCCGCTCGCTGCAGCGTTCCCGCGAACTCGTCGTGGAGCCATCCGAGCTCCAGCGGCTGCCGGTCACCGCCATGATCGTCAGCCACGGCGTCGGCGCTGACCGCCGGGTGCTGCTCGCGGACGCCAACCCGGCGATCGGCGCCCTGCCCGTTGCCACGCTGTCCCCGCTTCCCGATTCCAGCGGTGCCCTGGGAAGGAGAGTTAACGGGCTCGTGACGCGACGCGCGGCCGACCCCGCCCGCCGGAGGCCGCTAAGCGGATAGCATCGGCCACGATGGATGACAACACCCAGCAGCGTTTGAGGCTGCCGATGCGGGCCAGGGTTGCGACCACGGTCGGCAGCGCCGCGGCCACCGTCTCCCGCCTGGCCGGGAAGGGCGACGGGTCGGTCATCGGCGGCATCATCGGCCTGCGCCTTGCGCCCGACCTGCTGTCCCTGCTTGCCGCGGGACGCCAGGTCGTCCTTGTCACGGGTACCAACGGCAAGACCACGACCACCAAGCTCATCACCGCCGCGCTCGCGCCGCTCGGCGGCGAGATCGCCTCGAACATCTACGGGGCGAACATGGAGGCGGGTCTCACGTCGGCGCTCAGCCGCGCCCCCGACGCGCGGGTCGCCGTCCTTGAAACGGACGAGAAGTACATCCCGGCGATGGTCAAGGCCACTAAGCCCAAGGTTGTCGTGCTGCTGAACCTCAGCCGCGACCAGATGGACCGCGCCGCGGAGATCTGGCTGCTCGCCCGCCGCTGGCGGGACGCGCTCGCGAACGCGCCAGGCTGCCGGGTGGTGGCCAACGCGGATGACCCGCTGGTCGCCTGGGCGGCGAGCTCGGCGCAGCAGGTGACCTGGGTAGCCGCCGGCCAGCGCTGGCGCGAGGACTCCTGGTGCTGCCCGCACTGCGGCGCGCACCTGCAGCGCAACGGCGACGACTGGTCCTGCAAGGAGTGCGGCCACCGGCGCCCGCCGGTGAGCTGGATACTCGACGGCGACGAGGTCGTCGACCCGACGGGTCGGCCCACCAGGCTCGACCTCGCGCTGCCCGGCCGGGCCAACCGGTCCAACGCGGTCATCGCGCTCGCGGTGGCCGAAGCGTTCGGCGTGCACATCTCGCAGGCGCTCGGTGAACTGCGCAAGGTCACGTCCGTGGCCGGCCGGTACACGCAGGTACAGCGGCGCGGCTGCGACATCCGCCTGCTGCTCGCCAAGAACCCGGCGGGCTGGCTGGAAGCCCTGGATGTCATGGCGCCCGCGCCCACCCCGATCCTGCTCTCGGTCAACGCCCAGGGGCCTGACGGCAAGGACACGTCTTGGCTGTGGGACGTTGACTTCCGCCGGCTGCGCGGCAGGCACGTCCTCGTCGGCGGCGAGCGCAAGCTCGACCTGGCCGTTCGCCTTGAGGCCGACGAGGTTGCCTTCAAGCTCGTAAACGACATCGACGAGGCGGTCGACGCGGCGCTGACCGTGGCGCCCAACCTTGAGGTGCTCGCCAACTACACCGCGTTCCAGCAGTACCGTGTCGCCCTCGGGAGGGTGCAGTGATGCCCAACAGGTCGCTCCGCCTTGTCTGGGTCTACCCGGACCTACTCAGCACCTACGGTGACCGTGGCAACGCGCTGGTCCTCGAACGGCGTGCCAAGCTGCGCGGCATCCCCGCTGAGATCATCGAAGTCAACTCCGACCAGCCGGTACCGCGCGACGGCGACATCTACCTGATGGGCGGCGGCGAGGACCTGCCGCAGACCTTGGCGGCCAAGCGGCTGATGGCGGACGGCGGCCTACAAGCCGCCGCGCAGAACGGCGCGGTCGTCTTCGCGGTCTGCGCCGGCTATCAGCTGCTCGGCACGGAGTTCGGCGGTGCCGACGACATGTCCGTGCAAGGACTCGGGCTGCTCGACATGCGCAGCGGCCGGGGCGAAAAGCGCGCGGTCGGCGAGATCGTCGCCGATGTCGACCCGGCGTTGAACGTCGGCCAGCTAACTGGGTTCGAGAACCACCAGGGCGTCACCCGCCTCGGCCCGCACGCGCGGCCGCTTGCCCGGGCCACGCTCGGCACCGGCAACGGCGACGGCACCGAAGGCGCTTACGCGGGCCGGGTCCTCGGTACCTACCTGCACGGCCCGGCCCTGGTACGCAACCCGAACCTCGCCGACCTGCTGCTGCACTGGGCCGCAGGCCCGCTGCCGCCGCTGTCACCGCAGTCCGAGGAACTGGTCACCCGACTACGCGCCGAGCGCCTGGCCGCGGTGGCACCCAGCAGCTAGTAGACCAGTGCCTGGGTGTCGTCGGCCAGGACCTCGGCCAGGAACGTGGCTGCCCCGGCGATCCTGACCCCGGGGATCACGTCCTCCGGCCTGATGTCCCGGCGGGCGGCGCACTGGCTGCAGATCGACACCGTGCCCAGGGCGATGACAGACCCGAGCAGGTCGGTGAGCGGTGCCGAGTACGGCAGCGAGAAGTCGTCCGCCCTACCGGGCAGCGAGAACCACGCTGCTTCGCCGGCCAGCCACAGGGAGACGGAGACACCGCTCGCAACGGCGGTCGACGCCACCGTGAAGGCCTGATTGCACCGTTCAGGTTCGTCTTTACCTGCTGTGACCTTAACCACAAGTTTCCGCGCCACAACCAGAACTCTAACCCGACCGGCGTGCCGACCGGTGCAAACCGGACGCATCCCACTAGGCTCAAGTGCCATGCACGGGATGCTGAGCGCGACGGTCATTATCCTCGCCTACGTCGCCGTCGCCATTGCCGCCGGCTACACGGCGATCAAGGTGATCAGAGGAGGGCCGCATGACGGATGACCGCACGCCCGACAACCGTGCAGGTGAGGACAGGGGCGCGGACCAGGGGATATCGGAGATTCAGCTCCCGGCGGAGCACCCGGCCATCGCGCCGCTCAGCTTCCTGCTCGGCCGCTGGCGGGGCACCGGCAAGGGCGACTATCCCACGATTAAGCCGTTCAACTACTTCCAGGAAGTCACGTTTTCCCACATCGGCAAGCCCTACCTCATCTACAACAGCCGCACCTGGCGGCTGGCCGAAGACGAGCACGGCGAGCCGATGAAGGACGAGAACGGCGCCCTCATCCGCCAGGAGCCCTTGGCGGTGGAGGCGGGCTTCTGGCGCCCGCAGCCCGAGGGCAAGGTCGAGGTACTGCTCAGCCATCCCACGGGGATCACGGAGATCTACGCGGGCGAGTTCCGCAGCATGACGAGCATCGAGATGGTTACCGACGCGGTTGCGCGCACCGCGACCGCTAAGCCCTACACGGCCGGCAAGCGGCTCTACGGCTTGGTCCCGAGCCAGGTCAGGGAGGGTGAGAAGGACCTCGCGTACGCATTTGACATGGCGGCGATGGGCCAACCGCTGACGCCCCACCTGTGGGCCGTCCTGCAATGGGACTGGATCGAATAGGCGCGGGCGAGTAGTCGCGGAAATTAAAAGAACCCCCGGGCGACTCCGCGTCCCGAGGATCGCGGGACCGACTGGACAAGGTCGGTCAGCCCGGAGGTCCGGTGAATGCCTTGGATTGCCCGCCGCCGCCCATTAAGGCCGGGATCCGCTACGCGGACCCACACAGCGGGGACGGCGGCCTAAGCGGCAGCCACCTCACAAGTCCTATAAGCATGCATTACCTAGGACCACCTCCCTTCCGTGTACCTCTGACGCTACGCGAGACTCCCGCAGGGATGCAAGAGATTATCTGCGGCGTCATCGACTTGAATGGATGTAGCAGCAGCGTCGCCGGGCAACGCCAACGGCACATCCATGATGCTGAATCAGCGAACTAGACTCGGTCTCATGCTTCAGATCAATGGTGCGGTCGAGGCGGAGTGGCCGGATGAGGGCGTCGCGGCGCACTACGGCGACCCGATGCGCGAGCAGCGCGCGATGACCGAGGGCAGGGTCCTCGTCGACAGGTCCAACCGGGGTGTGGTCAAGGTCACCGGTCAGGACCGCCTGGGCTGGCTGCACAGCCTCACCAGCCAGCACGTGGAACGCCTCGCCCCCGGGGTCACCACGGAAGCGCTCATCCTGTCCCCCCAGGGCCACGTTGAGCACCACCTGACGCTCGCCGACGACGGCGCGGCCACATGGATTCACGTGGAACCGGGCACTGCGAAGGCCCTCGTCGACTTCCTCAACTCGATGCGCTTCATGATGCGAGTGGAAGTTGAAGACCTGTCCGGGGTGCTGGTGGTGCTGACGGTGGCAGGCCCGCTCCCGGCTGAGGGCGGAGTCCTCGAAACGGATTCTGGCGCTGCCAGGTCGGTCCCCAGTCTCGCGGAGGGGGAGGTGACCACGGTCATGCAGAACCCGTTCGGTATCGACTTGATCGTCTCACCCGACGCGGCGGGAAAGCTGGCGGAGACCTTCCCTGTCGCTGGCCTGTGGGCCTTTGAGGCCGCGCGGATCGCGGCGCGCATCCCGCGCCCCGGGCTCGACACTGACCACAAGACCCTGCCGCACGAGATCGGGCTCATCGAGTCCGCCGTGCACCTGAGCAAGGGCTGCTACCGGGGCCAGGAAACCGTCGCACGGATTCACAACCTCGGGCACCCGCCGCGGCGGCTCGTCTTCCTCCACCTGGACGGCTCGGTGGACCGGCTGCCCGCGCACGGCTCGCCGCTCACGCTGGAAGACGGCACGCAGGTGGGTTTCGTCGGGTCAGCGGCCAGGCACTTCGAGCTCGGGCCGATCGGGCTTGGCCTTGTGAAGCGGTCCGTGGACGTGAACGCTGCGCTGCTCGCCGACGGGGTTGCGGCCGCGCAGGAAGTAGTCGTCTCGCCGGACGCGGGAGCGAACGTGAAGCTCACGCTGCGGCGAGACAGCGTGCCCCCGCCGCCGCCGGCCGGCCGGCGTATGTTGTAAACGCGTCAACTGAACAAGGGAGGCCGGGTGCTTCGCAAGGCGCTAATGGCGGCGGCCGCCAGCGAGCGAGTCAGGGAAGCGGTCATGGTGACATCCGCGGCCCGGGCCATCGTTGAGCGGTATGTCGCGGGGGAGTCGAGCGAGGACGCGGTGGCGGTGGCCCGGGCGCTCCGTTCCGACGGGCTGCTCGTGACGCTCGACTACCTAGGCGAGGACACGACCGACGCACAGCGGGCGGCGGCGACCGCCGCGCAGTACGTGCACCTGCTCGGCAAGCTCGCCGCCGAGGGGCTGACGGAAGGCGGCGCGGTTGAGGTCTCGGTCAAGCCGACCGCTCTCGGGCTCTTGCTCAGCGCGGAGGACCCGTCGGCGCCGAATGCCATCGGTGAGCGGATCGCGACGGAGCACCTCGAGCGGATCGTGACCGCCGCTGCGGACGCGGGGACCACGGTGACGATCGACGCCGAGGACCATCGGACCACCGACGCCGCGCTGCGGATCGCCAACTCGCTGCGCACGCGCTTTCCCTCGGTGGGGACGGTGGTGCAGGCAGCGCTGCGGCGCACCGAGGCGGACGTGCGCGAACTTGCCGTGCCGGGGACCCGGGTACGGCTGTGCAAGGGTGCCTACGCCGAGCCGATCTCCGAGGCGTTCGACGCGCGGCACGACGTGGACAAGTCCTTCGCGCGCTGCCTGCGCGTGCTGATGGCGGGACCTGGCTACCCGATGATCGCGACGCACGACCCCCGGCTGATCGCCATCACCCGGTCGCTTGGCCTGCCCCGCACGCCAGCGAGCTTCGAGTACCAGATGCTGTTCGGTGTGCGCACGGAGGAGCAGCGGCGGCTTGCCGCAGCCGGCGCGCAGGTCCGCGTCTACGTGCCTTACGGGGGCGACTGGTACCCCTACCTGGTGCGGCGGCTCGCTGAGCGGCCATCGAACCTGGCGCTGTTCCTGCGTTCGCTGGTGTCGCGGGGCTAGGTCTGCGCGGCCTGGTGCTGCCCCTGGCATTAGTGTCTAAGGCATGATCGCGATACTTGGCACGGGGAAGATGGGCGAGGCTGTGCTGTCCGGGTTGCTCCGGGCCGGGCGTGCGCCCACCGACGTAGCTGCCGTCGTGCGGCGGACCGCGCGCGCGGATGAGCTGCGGGCGTCCTACGGGGTTCCCGTGCTCAGCGTCGCCGAGGCCGCGGCGAAAGCCGAGACCCTGGTGATCGCGGTCAAGCCGCAGGACATGGAGCGGATGCTCGACGAAGTCGCCGGCCTGGTCAGCCCGTCCCAACTGGTGATCTCAATGGCGGCCGGGATCACCACGGCCTTCATCGAGCGGCGCTTCACGGCTGAGGTGCCAGTGGTGCGGGTGATGTCCAACACGCCGGCGCTGGTGGACGAGGCGATGTCGGTGATCTCGCCCGGATCGTTCGCGAGCGAGGAGCACCTGCGGCACGCGGAGGAACTGCTCACGCCCCTCGGCAAGGTCATCCGGATCCCGGAGTACCAGCAGGACGCTGCGACCGCGCTCTCCGGCTCCGGGCCTGCCTACGTGTTCTACCTGGTAGAAGCGATGGTGGACGCTGGCGTGCTGCTCGGCATGCCACGCAGGACGGCGCTTGAGATGGTGACGCAGACTGTCTACGGCGCGGCGACGATGCTCCGCGACGGCGGAGAGCACCCGGTGATCCTGCGGGACGCGGTGACCTCCCCGGCGGGCACGACGATCGCTGCGATCAGGGAGCTGGAGAAGCACGGAGTCCGCGCCGCGTTCCTCGCGGCGATCGAGGCGGCGCGCGACCGGGGCCGGGAACTGGGGGGCGAATGACCGGATCGACGGCGGTCGTGTGGGACGACGCCCTGCTGCGGTACGACTTCGGTGCGGGGCATCCCTTCGACCCGGTCCGGATACGGCTCACCATGGAGCTCGCCAAGGAACTGGGCGTGCTTTCCTCGTCCGACGTGAAGATGGTCTCCCCGTCCCCCGCGACGGACCTTGAGCTCGAAACGGTGCACGACCCCGAGTACGTCGCGATGGTGCGGCACGTGGGACGCGCCTTGGTGCCCGCGGTCTGGTTCGGCCTAGGCACCGACGACGACCCGGTCTTCGAGGGCATGCACGAGGCGGCTGCCCTGGTCGTCGGGGCGACGCTGGCGGCGGCGCGGTCGGTCTGGACGGGGGCGACGACCCACGCGGTGAGCGTCGGCGGCGGGCACTACCACGCGATGCGGGCGAACGCGAGCGGGTTCTGCGTGTACAACGACCTCGCAGTCGCGATCAAGTGGCTGCTTGAGGCTGGCGCGGAGCGGGTCGCGTACGTGGACTTCGACGTGCACCACGGAGACGGCGTGCAGGCGGCGTTCTACGACGACCCCCGGGTCCTGACGATCAGCCTGCACGAGAGCCCGCTCACGCTGTTCCCTGGTACCGGCACGTCCGAGGAGACGGGAACCGGCGACGGCGTCGGGTATGCCGTCAACGTGCCGCTCCCAGCGGGCACCGAAGACGCCGCGTGGCTGCGGGCTATCGACGCCGTTGCGCTGCCGCTGTTGCGCGCGTTCCAGCCAACCGTCCTCGTCACCCAGCACGGCTGCGACAGCCACCGGCTCGACCCGCTCGCGCACCTGGCGCTGAGCGTTGACGGGCAGCGGCAGGCCCAGCTGATGATGCACGAAGTCGCGCACGAACTGTGCGACGGACGCTGGATCGCGACGGGTGGCGGTGGCTACGCGCTTGCCCAGGTCGTGCCGCGGACGTGGACGCACTTGCTTGCCGTCTCGGCCGGGACGCCGCTTGATCCCGAAATGTCGATCCCGGCGCAGTGGCGGGAACTCGCACGGACCTTGACCGGGGAAACGGCACCGGAGACGATGACCGACGGCGTTCCGCCCCACTATGTTGCATTCGCGTCGGGCTTCGATCCCGGCGATCCGACCGATCGCGCGATCATGCGAACCAGGACTGCGGTGTTTCCCGCACATGGCCTGGCGGCGCTGTTAATTTTCGCCAAGGGACGACCAGTCGTAGCGGCGGTGACAGGCGACATCTTCGTTGCCTTCCGAGCCGCTTGACGTGCTCCTTTCCAGTGCTTTCATAGAAACATCTGCGGTGTCGGAAGGTGCCCGCGTCTGCTGCAGACGGAAGAGTAAGAACAATGAGGCTATTAGGCCTCTTGCTCTTTTCCGTACGAGACTTACCCTGGGATACGTACGTGA
>Ga0134126_10007498_pt1 | contig 13710 bp, 10 predicted proteins | sample KB31752_FD_96881 | JGI IMG/M metagenome (GOLD analysis project Ga0134126, IMG submission 96881) | Terrestrial soil microbial communities with excess Nitrogen fertilizer from Kellogg Biological Station, Michigan, USA - KB3-175-2 | ecosystem: Environmental > Terrestrial > Soil > Unclassified ...
GATCGCGGCTTTTCCAGCGATCAAGGCCTATCTCGACAGGGAGATCGCCATTCTGATGAACTAAGGAAAGCGAGTCCGGCGGCACGGCCAGTCACAAGGCGGCCGAAAGCAAGGGCCCGGGGGGACAAACAAACGCCAGTAAACGCTAAGAACGCAGGACATGCTCCAACCGGCTAGACAACCGAGGCGCGGGTCGTTCAGTCGCGCCCTCAAGGCCGCGATATCCTGCGGCGATCCCCTAGCCAACGGCTTCGCACCGTGAAGCTTCGATCACACAAGAACGTAGAGGGACCCCCGGCCGGCTCCATAGGTGTTCAGTTCCCTCATGATCTCGTCCTGCGCGCGAAACGAAGGATTGCCGTCCGCATTTTCAAACTCGCGTTTGTCATCCTTTGGTCTCGGCGAGATGCAGCCCTTCAGCCAGGTCACATTGGGGGCTTCGTGAATCAGAATCCCCTGTTCCGGGCCAGGATCTCCGCCCCCTACACGGATGCAGTTTCCGGAATGGCCCGTACGCAGCGTCTGAACGACCGGATTGTGGGGTTCATAAGTCAGATCATATGCGTTCGGCCTCGGATGCAGCATGACCCAGCGTCCCCTGAGGTCGCCATAATCTGTCCTATACCGCTCCATCGATGTATATTCTTTCGAATGACCAATCGCCGCGCCGTCGGTCGTGAGTTGCAGGTTTTGGTCGGCCAGCGTCACATTTTGACCCCCCACAGTCGCGGGAGCCGGCGAGTTGTCCGCAATCGAGACAACGCCATAGACTCGCGGGCCCCTCAACAGCAGCAAACTTCCCCATCGGCCGCTATAATGAATAACGTTTGGGGGTCTATCCAGGGGCTGTGTTCTGGAGCGATAAAAACGCGCGCGCTCCTCATCCGCCATGTTGTCCGCGTCGACATTGCCTCTCGAGGTGTAGACGAACTCGTGCAACGGCGTTCGGGTAAGAATCAGCGTGACGCTAGCCATCAACATCGGCCTTTCTTTGTTATTTGTGTAGAACGGCGCCGACATGGTCAGCGCAATCGGCCACGGACAAGTCGAACGGTTCGCGTTCCCTTGGTCTTCAGCAGCCCAAGGTGCGGCCTCCATATGCCATTGGATACGCGACAAGCTGATCCGCAGAAGCGCTATAACCGCCAACGTCGGAACAGTGTGTGAGCAGCGTCACAGCCCGGGTCATAGATCCGGAGGGAATGGAGCAGGCCGCTTGGGCCGGACGGTTGGGGCAGTAGGCGCCGGCAAGCGTCTCAGTGTTGGGCGGTGACGGAAAAGGGCTTCCCGAGCCTTCTGTGGCATTCCTCATGTATTACACGGTCTGAGTAAAAGTGTCGGTCAACGAAGGTTGAAGCCGTTGGCGCGGAGGTTCGTGAAAATTATGGTCGCAAGGTTTGTGATGGTCGGGTTCTGATTGAGCGCCGGCTTTTTTTTCTGCGCCTCGTAGGCCTGCAAAGGATCGCTGGAACGCTCCAGCGTCGCCTGGACCAGGCACGCGAGGATCATCGCAAATTCGTCGCCGTTGTCGAAGGCGCCGATTTGCGACAACACCGCCGAGGGCGTCTGCTTGTTGGGGAACGCCAGATAAAGAAAGCGAGGTTGGCTGGTCTTGTACAGTTGCGCCCCGCCGCGTCTTCCGAATGTACCGCCCAGCGCGGTGAACGCTGTCCACGAGCATTCCGCCAACGCGTCGCCATAGCCTGTATCAAGGAATGGAAACGCCAGCGTTTTTCCGTTATCGCAACCAATGGCGAGCACAGTGTCGAGCTTGTCCACCTTTGCTTCGCTCTTCAGTTGCGTTGCGACCGCGCCGTAAGGCTGAACGTCTTTCGCACTGGGAGCGACCGTGCTTCTTTGGTCCCACTCTGGGAAACGCGGATTGACCGTCACGGCAAGAATACTCACAAAATAGCCTTTCCCCGGCTCATTCCCCTGCTGAACCACCGGGAACTTGCCGTAGATGTCTTCGTACATCTCATATTGAATCGGTCCTGGTTCTTTCATAAACGTCGGGTGATAGAGCATAGGGGTTGTCTTCGTATTCGGATGTGGCGGGGTCGCGCTCGCCTTGGCAGGCGTCATCGACTGCAATCCGTACCAGTGCCAGAAAATGTTCCCCAGGTTCACGGGCTTACCCGTATCGGCGGGCTGCCAGAGTTCTCGCCGCCAGGGTTCTCTCTGCCAGAGCACATACAGGGCCTTCGTCGACGGCGGCTTAAATTCGTATGGGTTGAGGGCGTAAATCTTTTGGTAGGCGGCCGGTATCTTGGTCTTTTGGAGGTCGTCTCGCTCGTTGGCAACCTTTTGCGGGTCGAGGTCGGCCTTCTGCTGCTTGAGGTCATTGACGGCCTTCTCAGCGTCCGCGATCTTCTGAGGTGTCGTCGCGTTCTGCGCCTTGAGGTCATTGAGAGCCTTGTCGGCGTCCACGATCTTTTTATCGAGCTCCTTCCCCCTGTCTTCGACCCTTTTCGGTTCGAGATCGAGCCGCTGTTTCTGCAGGTCTTCATACTCCGTCCTGGCCGCCGCGATCCCCGTGTCGTAGGCTGCTTTCCGCTGGTTGTTCCCGCGATGCTTAAAGTCGTCCGGCTCATTTTTCGTCTTGTCGGGCGTCCTGTCGCGCGGCACCCAGCCGGCATTCTCCAGGTAGTCGAGTGGGGTAATCCTAGGCGTGTTGAGGGGACCATAGGATTGAGGGTCGCCATCGGAATCGACGTTCATGCCACAACAATAGGCGCACGCCAGCGGCACCGTTGGGGATGAAGGCCCGAAAAAAAGGACTACGGTCAAATTACTATATTCATTGCCGCAGCGATATTTGCTCGGCGCCGCTCGATACGTGAAGTTTGCCATTTGGTTCCTCCTAGGCCGTGTAGACGAATTTGATCAAGCAAGGTCTGGCTGCGAAGAATACGATAGACCCGAGCTTGCGGCGTTGTCGGAACCGTATTTTTCGCATTTGGGGCAGGCGGCAACCCCATTCGGAGGGTTTTGCAGGATGCGAGCCCGGGCGTGCTGTGATCGTCGTCACATGTCAGTATTTCGACGCGCGGGTATTTGTCGGGATATTCCAGTGTTGCTTCGTTCGCGGCTCGCTGTTCGAGCGTCGAATTTGTCTAGCCGTCATGGATCGCGCCGACTGCCAGCGGGCTGATTAAGTGTCATGCGACGGTCAGCCGATCGAGAGCTGGGCACGTCGCCCTCCACGACGACGGAAATCGCGTGTCGTTGTATTTCTGTGCTTCGTGACGACAACGACAGAATTCTACGTGTGGACAGTCGGGCTTGGTTAAAACGCCGCCGCTAACATCACAAATCCGCTGCGGGATTGGACGCTTCCACAGCCGCTTATGCCGGGAAAACTCCTGCAGCAGAAAGGCTAGGAATCGGTTGTGACAACTTCGGCATCCACCCCTTCGGAAGGACACGGGGACCGCCAGCGATGTCGAGTTGGACAGGCTTAACGTTCCCCGCTCCCCCCAAAGAATTGCCGACGCGCCAAATTTGTTCTGTTTTGACCGCACTGTCGCCGCGGCCGCATGGAAGCTGCCAGCGCGGACTGGCCTGCCATCAAAACGACGGATCTCGCAGGTCTCCAGTTTCCGAACCCGCTCGGGCGGTAGGAAAGAGGCGTCTGAGCCGCGCAGTGTGATCTAAATCACTGTGCCGACTTCCTTGTCGGCCTAAATGGGTACGAGAGTTGAAGTCCGGCCCCTGTCGAACCTTCGGTATTGCGCTTCACCGCCGATCACATATGCTGTGATCGATTGAGAGAACGAGGAGCAGCGTCATGGCCTCGAACAGCAATTCGGGACAAAAATTCATTTCGCGCAATCGCAAACCGCGCGTGCACCTCACTTATGAAGACCCTTATGATTCGGAAAAACTGATCGAGCTTCCCTTCGTCATGGGCGTCCTCGCCGATCTCTCCGGCAACGCCTCCCAGGTTGCCAAGCCGGACATGAACGACCGGAAGTTCCTGGACATCGACATGGACAATTTTGACAAACGCATGGCGGCGATCGAGCCCGCGGTGTCGCTAAAAGTGCCGAACAAGCTCGGCGGCGGTCAAGACGGCGAAAAGCTGTCGGTCAATCTGAAATTCGCGAAGATGGACGACTTCTCTCCCGCCGCGATCGCTCGTCAGGTGCCGGCGATGGCCAAGCTCCTTCAGGCGCGCGAACAACTGTCCAATCTGTTGAAATACATGGACGGCAAAGCGGCCGCCGAAGGCAGTCTCAAGAAGCTGCTTGCGGATCCCCAATTGATGGCGGCTTTGAAGACGAATCTCGAGCAGAAGTCGTCGAGCGACCGGTCGGCCCAAGAGACTCAATAAGGAATCTCCGTCATGGCAACGCAACAGGAACAGAAGTCCGCCGCCCCGACGGTAGCTCCCCCCGCGCCAGTCGAAGCGGAAGAGTTCGCGCAGGTGCTGAAGGGAAACTTCAAGCCCCGCACTGAACGCGCCGCAACTGAGGTTGAGAACGCGGTCCAGACGCTCGTCACGCAAGCGCTCGCCGACTCGAGCCTCGTCAAGGGCGAAGTGCTCGACACGATCGAGGAGATGATCGCGCGCCTCGACGAAAAGCTCTCGGCGCAGATGAACGAAGTGCTTCACGCGCCCGAGTTCCAGCAGTTGGAAAGCGCCTGGCGCGGGCTGAACTATCTTGTGTTCAACTCGGAGACCGACGCGTCGCTCAAGATCCGCGTGATGAACGTCGGAAAGATGGAGCTGTACCGCAACCTCAAGAACAATTACCCCGGCGCGCGCTGGGACCAGAGCCCGCTGTTCAAAGCAGTCTACGAGAGCGAGTTCGGGACGCTCGGCGGCGAGCCCTATGGCGCGCTCATTGCGGACTTTTCCTTCAGTCACAATGCGGTGGACGTGCAGCTCCTGCGCGACCTCTCAAAGATCGCTTCCGCCTCGCTGGCGCCGCTTGTCACTGGCGCGGATCCGAATCTGCTTGGCATGGATTCCTGGCGGGATCTCATGAACCCTCGCGATATCGGAAAGCTGATGGACACGCCGGACTATGCTGCCTGGAAGGGCTTACGCGATTCCGTCGACAGCCGCTACGTCGCCCTATGCATGCCTCGCGTCCTGTCGCGCATGCCATATGGTGCGAAGACGGAGCCGGTTGAGGAATTCGCCTTCGAGGAAGACACGGACGGGAACAAGGGCGAAAAATACGGCTGGATGAACGCAGCTTACGTGATGGGAACGAATATCAATCGCGCTTTCAAGGAATACGGCTGGACCGTGAGAATCCGCGGCGTCGAATCCGGCGGCGAGGTGCTCAATCTCCCGGTGCACACATTCCCGACCGACGACGGCGGCGTCGACATGAAGTGTCCGACAGAAATCGCAATCACCGACCGGCGCGAAGCCGAATTGTCGAAGGTCGGCCTCATCTCGATCGTGCATCGAAAGAACACCGACAAGGCGGCCTTCATCGGAGCGCAATCGGTGTACAAGCCGAAGCTTATGGACAAGCCCGAGGCGACCGCGTCGGAGAACTTGTCGGCGCGCATTCCTTATATGTTCGCCGTCTCGCGTTTCGCGCACTATCTCAAGTGCATGGTGCGCGATAAGATCGGCTCGACGAAGGAAAAGGATCAACTTGAGCGCTGGCTGAACAATTGGATTGTCCGTTACGTGGACGCCGATCCGAAAAACTCAAGCGAGCAGGTTAAGGCGATTAAGCCGCTCGCCGGCGCCAAGGTCACCGTGATCCCGAACGAGGAAAATCCGGGCTACTATTCGGCCAACGTCTGGCTGCGGCCGCATTTCCAGCTGGAAGGCATGGACATCGGTATGAGCCTGGTGGCGTCGCTGGCCGAACGTAAAGGCTGACATCTTCGCGGCGGTCCGCCGCGCGCATAGGGCTGCTTGGGAAGCGCGGCTTTCCTGAGTGTGGTGGTAGCTGTTCATTTCATTGAAAATAACAAGGAGCGACTTGATATGGCCGTTGACATGATTCTCGAACTCGATGGCATCGTCGGAGAATCCAAGGTTGAAGATTTCAAAGATCAAATCGACATCTCTTCGTTTTCCTGGGGAGCCTCAAATAGCGGCAGCGCCCACATGGGCGGCGGCGCTTCAGGCGGCGGGAAGGGCAATATTCATGATATGTCCCTGACCAAGATCGTCGACAATGCCTCCCCAACATTGTTCAAACTTTGTTATCAGGGAAAGCACATCAAGACAGGAAAATTGCACGTTCGTAAAGCTGCTGGCGAAGAAAAACTGGAATATCAATTATTCGAGATGGAAGAGGTTTATATTACGAACGTCAGCATGGGTGACGCGGCTGGGAACGAGACGCCAAGTGAATCGTTCACGATGACTTTCGCGAAAATGAAATATACTTACAAGCAGCAAAGTGAGACAGGCGCGGATCAGGCTTCGCCGTTTTTCGAGGTCGACATCAAATCGGGCCAGGTGACTTAAGGGCATCGCTTTTCACGCGCCGCGATCTGCCGGGCGGCAGGCGCGGGGCGGGAAGACCCCCGAGAGGCTTGGCGAAGGGAATGGTTGTCTGTAGGGCGGGAGGCAGCGACGCCAACTCAGAAAAACGATCGTTTGGCGCCGCCGCTCATGCACGCCTTTCGCGTTGCGCACCAGGACCGCGACGCAACGCGTAAAGTGGACATCCGCGATCACGGCGACCGGGTCATCGCCTCCCGGCGCCTAAAAGCGCGAGCTCCAATTCCAGAGACCGAACTGCGTAAGGCGGTCAACACCGAGCTCGTCGCGCTGTTCAATACGACGAATCTGGAGGCGATCGAGGACTTGTCGACGGCGCCTGAGGTCCGCAAATCCATCGTCAACTATGGCTTTCCATCTTTAACGTACAGAACGATCGACGAGAACGAAACGAACGGCATCGCGCGCGAGATCGAAGTTGCGCTTCGCGACTTCGAGCCACGGCTTCTCGCCGGCTCGATCAAGGCGCGTCGTGACGAGACGGTGTCGCCCGGCGAATTGAGGGTGAGGTTTCTCGTCAGCGCCGCACTGAAGACGCAGCCGGTCGAGGTTCCGGTGCAATTCATAGCCGAAGTGGAGCTCGACTCCGGTAAGATCAGGCTCGACCGGCTCTGAGCGATGAACCGCGAATTCCTGAGGTTCTATAACCAAGAGCTCGCGATCTTGCGCGAGCAGGCGGCCGAATTCGCTGAGGACTACCCGGGCATCGCCGAGCGCCTTGGCGGCCTCGTCGGCGACGCCGCCGACCCGATGATCTCCGGACTTCTCGAGGGCGCCGCGTTCCTCGCCGCCCGAGTCCAACTCAAGCTCAAGCATGAGTTCGCCGATTTCACCACGAACCTCATCGACCAGCTTGCGCCACACTATCTCGCGCCGACCCCGTCTTTCGTTCTCGTTCGCGCAAAGCCAAAATTTGGCGATCCGACGCTCCGCGACGGGAGGACCATCCCGCAAGGCGCTGTGTTCGACGCGACCTATCGGGAGGCACAGCGCAACGTTGCATGCCGGTTTACGCTCGCGGAGTCGATCACGCTCTGGCCCTTCGATATCGTCAAGGCGGAGTATCTGACGAGCTCCGGCGCCTTCCAGGCTCTGGTGCCAAACGCTCGCGCCGGCTGCGCCGCGAGCCTCAGGCTTCAGCTGACCGTGCGCAGCGCGATAGCGGCTGAAGATGAGGCCGCCGACAAGGAAGCGCAAACCCGTCCAGAGCTGAGGTTCTCCTCCTACCGGGTGAAATCGCTCCGCTTCCACCTGCTCGGCCAGGAAACCGATGCGGTGGCGCTCTACGAGCAGCTGTTCGCACATTGCGCGGGCGTTTACTTTCGCATTCTCGACGCTTTCGGCGACCCGGTCATCACCGCCGGCCACGCCGAGATGATCCGACAGATCGGCTTCGGCGAGGGCGAGGCGCTGATCCCTAACGACAATCACCTGTTCCGCGGGTTTGACTTCGTGCGCGACTATTTCGCGTTTCCCCGCCGCTTCCTGGGTTTCGACCTCGCCGATCTCGACGCTGTCGCCTCGCGCCTCGACGCCAAGACCATCGACGTCGTCTTCGCCTTCGACGACATAAACCCACAATTGGCCGCAGCGGTGCGCAAGGAGATGTTCGCGCTCTATACGGCGCCGGGCGCCAATCTCTTCGAGAAGCGGCTGGATCGCATTCCCGTCAACTCCAACCAGTTCGAATTTCCGGTCATTGCGGACCGGACCCGCACGCTTGATTTTGAGACCAATCGCGTTGTCCGGGTGTTCGCCCACGCGCCAGGTTCGCCGCAAAGGCTTGCCGTTGAACCACTCTATTCGGCCAGGGCCGCCCGCAACCCGACCGGCCTCACCTACACCATCCGCCGCCTGCCCCGGCGGCGCACCGCCGACGAAAGGAAATTCGGGCCAGTTTCCAATTACGTCGGAACGGACGTGTTTCTATCGCTCGGCGAACGCGCGGACCCGGACGAAACTTTGCGCGTCGCCGAGCTTAGCGTCGATGCGCTCTGCACCAATCGGCATCTCGCCGCGCACCTTCCAGTGGGTGAGAGCGGCGCCGACTTCCGCTTCCTCGAAGACGTGGAGCTCGATCTCACCTGCGTCGGCGGTCCGACCAAACCGCTAGAGCCCGCACTCACCTCGATCGAGGGACGAGGACTCGACGCTTCGACGGGAGAAGTCGCCTGGCGCCTCATCAGCATGTTGAGCCTCAATCACTTGGGGCTCGTTGACCGAGCCCAGGACGGCGCCACGGCGCTTCGCGAGACGCTCGTTCTGTTCGCCGATCTTTCCGACGCCGCAGCAGACGCCAAGATTCGTGGCGTGCGCAGCGTCACGACGCGTCCGGCCGTTCGGCGGCTGCGTCAGGCGTCCGGCGCAGCCGCGGCGCGGGGACTTGAGATCACGGTCGTCCTGGAAGGCCGCGCGTTTGAAGGCTCGGGCGTTTTTCTGCTCGGCGCCGTGCTTGACCGCTTCTTCGCCGAGTATATCGCGATCAACCACTTCACCCAGACAGTCATCCGTACCGTCGAGCGCGGCGAGATGATGCGCTGGCCTCCGCGTCTCGGCATGAGAGGCGTTCTCTAATGTTCCGCTCGGAGCTTCAGGCCGAGCCGTGGCGCTTCGATCTGCTTGGCGTTCTGCGGCGCCTCGAACGCGAAAATCCGGCGAAACCGCGCATCGGCGAGGCCCGCAGGCTTGAGGACGAATTCGTCGAGATCTCGCAGAACCCCTATCTCGAATTTCCCGATTCGAACCTCGAGGCCGCGGAGGTCGGACCGAACGGACGGATGCGTCTCATGGCGCGCTTTTTGGGCATGTTCGGCCCGCAGGGCGCCCTGCCGCTCACGACCACGGAAGAAGTTTATAGCTGGCTCATCGAGCGGGACGATGCGTTCCCCCGTTTCGTCGACATCTTCCAGCGCCGTTTCCTGGCTTTGTTTTTTCGCGCCTGGGCGGACGCGCGTCCGGTCACCCAGCACGACCGGCCCGACGAGGACCGCTTTCGCGCTTATATCGGAGCGATGATCGGCATCGGAACGCCCGCTTTTCGCGACGCTGACTCGATCTCCGACTTCGCCAAGCTGCCCTACGCCGGATTGCTCGCCGCGCGGGTCAAGAGCGCATCCCGACTGCGCGCGTTTCTCACGAGCTATCTCGAGACCCGCGTCGAGATCGAGGAATTCGTCGGTAGTTGGCTCGAGCTCGATCCAAACGAACGCACGCGCTTAGGCGCAGCCAACAGCCGCCTGGGCCAGGATTGCGTATCAGGCGCGAGCATGTTCACCGTGAGCGACAAGTTTCGCATCCGTGTTTTTGTGCGCGACATCGAGCATTTCCGGGAGTTTCTGCCCGGTTCGCCGGTCGCTCGGCAAATCGCCGACGCTGTGTTTCTTTACCTCGGCCTCGAATACGACTGGGACATGGAGCTCGCCATCCCTGCGAGCCAGATCACGCCGGTGAGGCTCGGCCGCGACGCACAGATTGGTTGGACGAGCTGGATGTCGCCCAATTGGGCGAAAACCGACGAGACGTACCGTCGCGACGCGCGATTCCACGTGGTCAGCCGTCTTGAAAGCGCGATGTAAGGGAATTTGCCCATGGGCGCGGACATCAGCATCGAAGCGGTCGCCGGCAAGCTGAACCGCGTCGGCTACGAGTCGTTTTTGCAAGGATTGCGGCAGGCCAAGAGCGCGGGAAATCGCAACCTCGAGCTCGCCCATTGGCTGGTCCATATCCTGCAAACGGACCGCACGGATCTCGCGCTCACCGCCGATCATTTCAAGCTCGACCGCGCAAAACTGCTTGCCGACGCGACCACAATGGTCGGCGAATTCCGCAAGAACGAAACCGAGATGCCGGGCATCTCGAACCAGGTCGCCGACGTGCTCGACCGAGGCTGGCACTATGCGACCCTTCTATTCGGGGAGACGCAGATTCGGACCGGGCATCTCCTGGTCGGGATACTGAAGTCTGTCGAGTTGAGACGCGCGTTGATCGGCGTCTCACAGGAGTTCGCCAAGCTTCCCGTCGATGAGGTCGCCGCCGGCCACGGCGCAATCTGGACCGGGTCCGACGAGGGCAATCTCCGCCCGATCGACGGCTCGGGCGTCGCTGTGGCAGGTACAGAAAGCGCGGCCGCCGCGCCCGGGGCCAAAGGCACGACCGCGCTCGATCGGTTCAGCCAGGACCTCACAGCCAAAGCCAAGGCCGGACAAATGGACCCTGTCCTTGGCCGCGAGGACGAAGTCCGCCAGGTCATCGACGTTCTCATGCGCCGACGACAGAACAACCCGATCCTGACCGGCGAAGCGGGCGTCGGCAAGACCGCCGTCGTCGAAGGATTCGCCCAGCGCATCGCGTCGGGCGCCGTCCCGCCGCCGCTCAAGGGAGTCAAGCTCTGCGTTCTCGACGTCGGCCTCATGCAAGCGGGCGCATCGATGAAGGGCGAATTCGAGCAGCGACTTCGCTCGGTGATCGACGAGGTTCAGTCCTCGCCAACGCCGATCATCCTTTTCATCGACGAGGCGCACACACTGATCGGCGCCGGCGGACAGGTCGGCACCGGCGACGCAGCAAACCTCTTGAAGCCAGCGCTTGCGCGCGGAACGTTGCGCACCATCGCCGCCACGACTTGGGCTGAGTACCGGCAATATATCGAGAAGGACCCGGCGCTGACGCGGCGCTTCCAGCCGATCATGGTCAACGAGCCGGATGTCGCGACCGCCGCAATCATGTTGCGGGGGCTCGTCGCGCCGATGGAGAAGCACCACAAGGTGCGCGTCACCGACGAGGCGATCGTCGCCGCCGTCAATCTGTCGAACCGCTATATCCCAGCCCGGCAATTGCCGGACAAGGCGGTGAGCCTGCTCGACACGGCGTGCGCGCGCGTGGCTATCAGTCAGAACGCCAAGCCCTCGGCCGTCGAGGACGCGGAAGTCGAGATCAACTCCCTCGAGGCTGAAAAAGAGTCGCTCCTGCGCGAGCGCGACCTTGGGTCTGCCAAAGAGGACCGCATCGACCAGATCGGCGCGAAGCTCGCGACCGCCAGTGAGAAACTCGCGGTGCTGAAGGCAGACTGGGAACGCGAGCGGGCGCTGGTCGAGGAAGTGCTTGGCTTACGCGAGACGATCGCAAAGAGGTCCGCGCCCCTGCCAGGACCAGTGGGGGCCGCGTCGTCCCCGCCCACGGAAGCGCTCCCACCGCTCGCCGCCGAACCGGCGCCCGCGCTGAGTGCAAAGCCTGAAACAGAATCGCGGCTGGCCGGCGAGACTTTGCGCGCGAAAGTTGATGAGCTCGGTAAGATCAATCCAGAAAAGCGGATGATCTACGCGCATGTGGACGAGCAAGCCGTCGCCTCGGTCGTGTCCGACTGGACGGGGATTCCGGTCGGCAAGATGGTCGCCGATGAGGTCGAGACCGTGCTCAACCTCGCCGGCATTCTCAACAAGCGCATCATCGGACAGAGCCACGGCCTTGAGATGATCGCCAAGCGCATCGAGACCAACCGAGCGCGGCTCGACAACCCGATGAAACCCATCGGCGTCTTCATGCTGTGCGGCCCATCGGGCGTCGGCAAGACGGAGACGGCGCTTGCGCTTGCCGAGACGCTCTACGGCGGCGAACAGAACATCATCACGATCAACATGTCTGAGTTCCAGGAGGCGCACACTGTCTCGACGCTGAAAGGCGCACCGCCCGGCTATGTCGGCTACGGCGAGGGCGGACGCCTCACGGAGGCGGTGCGGCGGCGGCCCTACAGCGTCGTTTTGCTCGACGAGATCGAGAAGGCCCATCCCGATGTCCATGAGGTCTTTTTCCAGGTGTTCGACAAGGGGGTGATGGAGGACGGCACAGGCCGCCGCATCGACTTCAAGAACACGCTGATCCTTCTCACGACGAATGTCGGGACCGATGTCATCATGCGCGCCGCAGGCAGCGACGCGCGACCCGATCCCGAGGCTCTTGCCGCTGATTTGCGCCCTGCCCTGCTCGAAGTGTTCCCGCCGGCGCTGCTCGGGCGCATCGTTACGATCCCCTACTATCCGCTGTCGGGAGAGATGCTGGCCGGCATCGTGCGCCTGCAACTCGACCGCGTCGGTACGCGGATCGAGGAGAACCATCGGGCAAAATTCGTGGCCGATCAAAGCGCCATCGATCACATCGTGTCGCTCTGCCACGATCCGGATTCCGGCGGACGCGTCATCGACAACATCATCACCAACACGATCCTGCCGGCGCTGTCGCGCGAGATTCTCAAGCGTTCGCTGGCCCGGGAGCAGATACGCGAAGCTAAAGTGTCGGCGGCGGACGGCGCGTTGGTGTACGGAGTGAGCTGAGCGGAGACGCCGATGGCCAATCGTTCGAGCAGGTGGAGGAGCTCGTCGGTGGCCCAGCGATGGACCCTAAAGGGAGGGAGGCTTTTCGGCGTGTTGAACCTGCATCATCAAGTCCCAGTAGTCTGAATCTTTCGGTGACCGCGGTTTCAAGCAATGAAGCGCCGGCTTTGAGTTGCTCACTGCCCAATAATCGGCCACAATCGATGCTTGCTGCTCGATGTTATAATCTTTAAATCGCTTGTAACGAGTAAGATCGTACGGATACATCTTATCTACATAATCACGACCATACTTGATCGCGCCGTAGATCCAACCATTGATTGGCTTCACGCCGTAATAATACTGCCAAACGTGACCGAATTCGTGAACGAATACCCACGTGTCTGCTTTTGGATCGCTAAAATCTGCACACCATATTTGATGAGAATAGTGAGGGGTGTCACCATAAGTGACACTATTGTCTCTCCCGCCGACATTCTCATCGTTCGTCGTGATTTCGTGCCGCTCGAAATCAATAGTGTCATAAAACACAAAATCTAGGATCGCCAATTCGCCTGTGGTGAGACCGCGGGTCGGCATCGAGTCCTCCCCATTTTTTGCCGAGCATCCTCATTACAAGAGCTAGGTAGCCCAGACCTCCGGATGGAGGCCTAATCGGCGAGATTGCGGCTGCCAAGTTCCTTTTGCAAGACAAACCGCCGCTGTGTGTTGCGAATGAGGTGATGCAGCGGCCGCAGCGACGCGTGTACCCCCGACGGCCGCAAAGCGCCGAAAGGGTTCTGTGCGTCAAGTTCAGCAAAAAGGCGGTCATGGGTTGGCTGGGTTATGCGGCTTGGCGGAGGTGGGTCTTTTTGTGCTCCTTAAGGTCGTTCATGTTGAGGTAGCGGTGGGCTTCGA
>Ga0134126_10007501_pt1 | contig 13704 bp, 5 predicted proteins | sample KB31752_FD_96881 | JGI IMG/M metagenome (GOLD analysis project Ga0134126, IMG submission 96881) | Terrestrial soil microbial communities with excess Nitrogen fertilizer from Kellogg Biological Station, Michigan, USA - KB3-175-2 | ecosystem: Environmental > Terrestrial > Soil > Unclassified ...
ACCAACCAGGACGGAGTGTATTCTGTCACGAACATTCCGCCGGGCACGTACAGCGTGAGCGTCACTGCGGCCGGCTTTAAAAAGTTCGATAGCACCAGCAACAAGCTGGACCCTGCGTCCACGCTTCAGGTGAATGCCAGCCTTCAGCTTGGCGCGGCAAGTGAAACGGTCGAAGTCTCCGCAGCTGCTACGCAGCTCCAGACCGAAACGGCTTCCGTGCAGAAACTGGTCACCCGCCAACAAATCGAAGCTCTGGAACTGAATGGCCGCAATCCAGTCGGCCTTGCCAGTCTGGTCCCTGGAGCGCGGGGCGGCAACCTTTCCGGCCTTTCCTTCAACTTCAATCAGGGCCCTTCGAACTTCAACGGATCGCGTAACCCCGATAACCTGATCACCTACGACGGCGCTCCGGCGACGCGCACGCGCTCCAATGGAACCAGCCTCGGCGCCGCTGATGTCGATTCCACCTCCGAAGTGCAGATCCTCACCGCTGGATATGCCGCCGAATACGGCCGTACTTCCGGAGCTCAGATTCGTATCGTTACTCGTGCTGGCGGCTCCGATTTCCATGGCGCGGGCTATGAGTACTTCCGTAACAATGTTTTGAACGCGAACACCTGGACCCGCAATCACACCAAGGGTCAGGAGGACGTGGCTCCGTTCCGTTACAACCAGTTCGGATACAACATTGGCGGGCCTTTCTACATTCCCGGAAAATTCAACAAGGACAAGAGCAAATATTTCTGGTACTGGGGACAGGAATGGGTCCGGTATCGGTTCACGGACAGCGCCACCTGGACCGTGCCGACAAACTTGATGCGGCAGGGGAACTTTAGTGAGTTATTGACGCTTGGACCGCAGAATATTTTGGGCAAGGTGGTGCAAATTAAAGACCCCACCACTGGTGCTCCTCTTCCGGGAAACATCATTCCAGTAAATCTGCGGAGTCCAAACGGGCTCGGGATACTGAAGGCCTATCCGGCGCCGAATTTGGCAATCGGCGATTTCATCGGTAACAGCAACCTGTTCGTCACCGCCCTGCATCCGCAGAATCAGCGCAAGGACACGCTAGCCGTCGATATCAACGTCACCGACACCCAGCGCCTGCAGTTCCGCCGCAACAACTACTCGTTCTTTGAATATCAGCCGCTCGATGGCACGCCAACCGAGACGCCCAAGTTTTTTAATCGCCCCAACCAGACCAACTCGCTCGATTACGTTTGGACCATCAATCCGCATATCGTGAACGAGACGCTCGCCACCGTCAGTCTGGATGATGTGTACATCCCCGTCGATGAAGCGCATTTTCTGGATCGCACTACGGTTGGCATCAACTATCCGTACCTGTTCCCGACGGGGAAGCTGATCCCCACGCGCATTCCAACGGCGAATATTACCGGGCTAAACGGCTTGACCGGCGGCCCGTATCCGTCTCACTCTTCGGGCCCCATCTATACGATTTCCGACAGCTTGACCTGGATCAAGGGAAATCACACCATGAAGTTCGGCTTCTATTATGAACATTCGGGCGAGAACGACAACGATGAAATTAACGTCAGCGCCTGTCCCACCTGCACCAATAACCAGAACGGGCAGTTTCAGTTTACGGACTCCCGATCGGGCTTCCCAGGCTCGGGGAACGCAATCGCCAACGTTGCAATGGGCCTATTTGATAGCTACTCTGAACTCGGTCAGCGCGCCTACACGATTTTCCGCGGCAGCAGCTACGAGCCGTATGCGCAGGACTCCTGGAAGGTGACCCCGAAGTTTACCCTGAACTATGGCGTGCGCTATACAGTCATTGTCCCGTACAGCGCCCTCTGGCGCAATATGATCGTATTCGATCCTACGCTGTACGATCCATCCAAAGCTGTGACCGTTATTCCGACCGGAAAGAATGCTGGCCAGATCGTGGTTGGCAACGGTGATCGTTACAACGGAATGGTCATTCCGGGCAGCGGCTTCCCCGATTCCGCCAAGGGCCGTTTCCCCGCCGCGACCGATCCATCATTGACTTATCTTTTCCGCGGTGGAAGCTATCCACGGTATTACTCAAACATTCAATGGGGCCAGATTCAGCCACGGCTTGGCATCGCGTATCAACTGGATCCCAAGACGGTTATTCGCGCCGGCGGCGGAGAGTACTTTACACGGCTCGGCGTCAGCGATTCCATCTTCCTCGGCGGTAATCCGCCGTTCCAGCCGACTGCGAACGTCAGCTTCGGCAATGTGGATAATCCGGGTGGCACGTCCACCAACGTTCTTCCCTTGACCGTTACCACCCAGAGCCGCCAGTTCAAGAATCCGTCGGCCTGGAACTGGAATTTCACTGTCGAGCGCGAGATGTTTAACTCCGTCTTCAGCGCCGCCTATGTCGGGCGTCGCGGTCTGCACCTGCAGCGCGAGGCCGATATCAACCAGCCCACCGTTGCTACGGTATTGGCCAATCCGAAGGTGAACCTGGATGCGCTCCGGCCCTACAAAGGCTATAATTCGATTCGCGAAACCGATAACGTCGCCAGTTCCATTTATAACTCGCTCCAGTTGAGTTGGAACCGGCGTTTCTCACAAGGTTTTCAGTTTGGCGCCGCCTATACCTACAGCAAGAGCATGGATAGCGGATCGAACCAGCGCGACATCATCCCTAATACGTACGACGCGAGTAACCTTTGGGGTCCGTCCGAGTTCGATGCCCGCCACATCTTTATCGTCAATTTCCTCTACGAGCTGCCGTTCCTGCGCAGCCAGAACACGCTTCCCGGCAAGATCCTCGGTGGCTGGCAGATCAGCGGTATCTTCCAGGCTCAGACCGGAACTCCCTGTAACGTCGGCTTAAGCAATGACTACGCCGGTGTTGGACAGGATGGCAGCTTCGGCTGCTCCAATAACAAGGTGGGTCAGTTCTGGGCCAAGAATGGCCAAATCACGTACCCGAAGAGCTTTGACTCTGCCAGCGCCAATCCCGGCAGTCAGGCAAATTATTGGTTCAACGTTGCCAATCCCGATGGCACGCCCATTTTTACACCTCCCGCAAAAGGAACGTTCGTTACACAGGACGGAGTTCGTGACAGCGTTTATAGCCCAGGCTTCAACAATTGGAATCTCGGTCTGTTCAAGAAATTCGCGGTAACCGAGCGGTTCGGGTTTCAGTTCCGTGCAGAGGCGTTCAATGCCTTCAACCACCCGAATTTAGGAACCGTTCAGCTCGATCCGACGAACAAGGCCACCTTCGGTAAAATAACCGGTAAAACGGACGACGTTCGCAACCTGCAGCTTTCGCTCCGTTTCTACTTCTGACCCATTGCTATTTCCACCCAGATCCCGCGCAGGAATACAATCCTGTGCGGGATCTTTTTTGTGGCGCGAAACTTTTGAGGTGTAAATTTAGGACATATGGCCCAGGTGAAGGCGACCCCCAAGACGTACGATGTTGTGATTGTCGGCTCCGGCGCGGGTGGCGGTGTGGCTGCCCAAGTCCTGGCCAATGCGGGCGCAAAGACTTGCGTGCTCGAAGCGGGCGACTGGTTCGATTGCACGAAGAATTCGAAGATGTTCGAGTGGCCGTACCAGGTTCCGCACCGCGGCGCGGGCACCAAGTACAAACCGTGGGGCGCTTTCGATGCAACAACCGTTGGGGGCTGGCAGGTTCCGGGCGAACCCTATACCAACGCGCCCGGCTCCGATTGGATGTGGTGGCGCGCCCGTATGCTGGGCGGCCGCACCAACCACTATGGCCGCATTTCGCTGCGCATGGGCCCGTACGATTTCAAACCTTACAGCCGCGACGGCAAGGGTTTCGATTGGCCCATCACATACGAAGAACTTGCTCCTTATTACGACAAAGCCGAAGAGCTAATAGGAGTTTTTGGTTCCATTGAACATCTGGAGAACACGCCGGACGGTAAGTTCCAGCCTCCACCCGCCCCGCGCGGTTACGAACGCCTCATCAAAATCGCCAGCGACAAGCTCAAGATTCCCTGCATTCCGTCCCGGCTCGCCATCCTGACCCAGCCCTTGAACGGGCGTCCGGCCTGCCATTACTGCGCGCAGTGCGGCCGCTCTTGCGGCGTGAATGCGAACTTCAATTCGCCGGGCGTCCATTTAATCCCGGCCATGAAGACCGGCAATCTCGAGATCCGAACCAGCGCCATGGCCCGCGCAGTTCTGCTCGGCGGCGACGGCCTGGCGACCGGCGTTTCCTATGTGGACAAGAAGACCCGCAGCGAAGTCCAGGTCCGCGCCAAAATCGTGGTGCTGGCCGCAAGCTGCTGCGAAACCGCGCGCATCATGCTGAACTCGAAGAGCAGCCAGTTCCCGAACGGCATCGCCAACTCGTCTGGCCTGGTGGGCCGCTACATTATGGATACGGTCGGCTCCGCAGTGAGCGGTTTTCTACCCATCCTTCAGGACCTTCCTCCACAGAACGAAGATGGCGTCGGCGGCATGCATCTCTATATGCCGTGGTGGCTGTATAAAGAACAACTGGCGGGCAAACTTCCGTTCGCACGCGGCTATCACATCGAACTAGGCGGCGGGCGCAACCAGCCGGGCGCGGGTATCTTAGGAGGTTACGCGACGCATTTTCTTGACGGCGGGTACGGCGTTGAAATGAAGAATAACCTCCGGAAACTGTACGGCTGCGATGTGCATTTCTCGGGACGCGGTGAGATGATCCCGAACGAAAACAGTTACTGCGAAATCGATCCGAATACCGTGGATGAATGGGGCATTCCGGTGCTCCGCTTCCATTTCAAATGGAGCCAGGACGAGATCCTGCAGGCCAAGCACATGCAGGAAACCTTCCAGGAGATCATCGAGAAGATGGGCGGAATCGTCACCCGCAAGCACGGCGCGGACACCGACTGGGGTATCTCCCGCGGGGGTGAGATCATTCATGAGGTGGGCGCCACCAAGATCGGCGATAATCCAAAGACATCCGTTCTCAACAAATACTGCCAGGCCTGGGACGTGAAGAACCTCTTTATTACCGATGCAGCGCCGTTCGTGAGCAACGCCGACAAGAATCCGACGCTCACAATTAGCGCGCTCGGATGGCGCACTTCGGAGTACGTCGTCGATCAGGTCAAAAAGCTGAACGTTAAGGTTTAGGGAGCGTAACATGCAAGAAAACGAAAAGTCGGGTGTCAGCCGCCGTGATCTATTCCAGATTTTGGGCGCGGTCCCGGCGGTCGCCGCGCTTGCCGGAAGCGCTGGAGCGCACCCGGCGCATATGCACATGGCGGCGCAGAGTACCGCCCAGCAAGGCCCCTACAAGCGCCAGACCTTCGACGATCATCAGTGGCAGACCATTAAGGTGCTGTCCGATCTCATTATTCCCGCGGACGAGCACGGCGGCAGTGCAACCCAGGCCGGCGTCCCGGAGTTTCTGGACGACTGGATCGCGTTTCGCACCGAGCAGGATGGCAACGAGGACCTGAAGGCGCAGATCTTCGGCGGCCTCATGTGGCTCGACCGCGAATCGAACGCGCAGTTTCAAAAGAATTTTGCCGATGCTTCAGCCGATCAGCAGAAGCAGTTGCTCGACCGCGTGGCCTATCCGAAAAAAGCCGCCAAAGAAGATCACGCCTGGGTGGTTTTCTTCAGCGAGTTGCGCAGCTTGACCGTCGGAGGTTACTTCTCAAGCAAGATGGGCGTTGCCGCCTTGCCATACCTCGGAAATACGGCGGTTGAGCACTGGGATGGCTGCGATCCCAAGGTGTGGGCCATCATCGAAGACCGAATGAAAAACGGCTACACCGGAATTCTGGAATCGAAGCCCTGGAGCGCCGCCTAAGGTATCAGTTACTCCCGTTAGTCGTGGCTCAGAAAGCGCTTCCCACGTCTTCAACAGCTTACCGACCCGCGACCAACGGGAGCGGCGATAACGAATTTTCCGCTTAACTCTTTTGACTGATGCGGCGGTCCAGTTCTGACCAGATCGCGGAGACCGGAACCGAAGCTAGTGATTCGACTGGAATGGGCGCTTCATCGCGACGCCAGGACCAAACCTGCCGGGTTTCGGGATCAACTACATAAACGCACGGTATCCCCATCTCACCGTAGAACTGGCACTTCGTCAAGATTTGCGAGAACTGATCGTCAGGGGACAGGATTTCGACAACAACTTCAACGGGCCGAGTTGGATAAGGCACTTCGACCTGCCCAGGACGGACCGCCGACACGTCCGGAAGAGGCTGGAAATCCGCTGAGATCTTGAGCTTCAATTCAGCGGCCGATTCGTATCCGGCATCATCTAGAAAGCGCATGATGATCTTCTGAAGCATGCTATGAATCCAGGTGGGCATCGCCTTTTGGACCGGTTGGCCGAACCAGTACTCGAAATACGGCTTTTGCTGGCCGTACTGCTGGTCGAACTGTTCAATGGTCACGGCCTTTTCTCCTCTGTCATTTCTGCATCGGAAGCTCACTCACGGGCTTTGTTCGCTTCCGCCGCTTCAGCGCGTTCTGCACCATTAAATACTCTCCTAAATTTTCCAGCGTCACCAGGCCGATTATATTTCCGTTTTGCATCACCGGCATGGTCCGCACCGGTGCAGTGGATAAGCGCGTCAAGACGCGCTCCAGCATCTCGTTGGGATCGGCGGTTGCAAATTCGCGCTGCATCACTTTTGTGACCAGTTCGTTCGGTCCAAACTGTTGTAAGCCGGCCAGCAGATTGTTCCGCGTAAGTATGCCCATCACGGTGTCGCCCCACATGACGGGAAAATCGTGCTGCGACCCGTCCAGCATCACCTTCACCGCCTCGCCCAGCGTATTACTCGTCATCAGCTTCGCGAAACTGGTCTGCATCGCATTGCGGATGGGAATGCCGGAAAACGAATCTTTAATCTGCACCGATTGCGCTTCATGCGCAGCACCGATCCAGACGAACAGCGCGATAAACAACAGAAATGGATTCAGGAAAAGACCTACGAGTCCGAAAAACAGGGCAAGCGCCTGGCCGACACCCGCCGCCACCTGCGTGGCACGGACGTGATCCATGCGCGTAGCCAGCAGAGCGCGCAGAATCCTCCCCCCATCCATGGGAAAAGCGGGAATAATGTTGAAAACGGCGAGCACGAAATTGGCTACCAGCATCCTTTCCAGGAAAGGGCCATTGGTTAAGCTCAACCCCGACACCGGTTTGAAATCATTGGTGAAGAACAAGCCCAGCCAGATGCCCACTCCGATCACCGCGTTGACCAAAGGCCCGGCGATTGATACCCAGAATTCCTGCCAAGGTTTGTCCGGCATGCGCTCGAACCGGGAGACGCCCCCGATTGGCAGCAGCGTGATGTCTTTGGTCGGAACTCCGTAGTGCCGCGCCGTGAGCGCGTGACCAAACTCATGCAGCACCACACAGGCGAACAACACCAGAATAAACACGACACCGCTTATGATCGCGTTCAAAGAGTGGCCCGCGAGCCAGTGCACGATCACTACCCACAGGATCAGCAGGAAAAACGTCGCGTGCACATAAACGTTAATCCCGGCGAATCTCCCGATTTTGAAGGACCAGCGCATCCAGTTTCCGCTCTTCTAACGAATAGCAGAACTCAGGAATGCGCCGCTATTTACAGCTTCGTTGTCGATGCGCACTCCGGGTGACCGCAGCCGCACTGAATGTCAGGAGTCTTGCCCGCGCTCTCACAGAATGTGCTGCAATAATCGCTGCCCTGTTTGGCCTGACATTTACAGCTTGGGTGCGCACACTTCTTGTTATCTGCCATACTTCCTCCCGAGGTTTGACTCATAGCCGCCTCTAACCGATCAGCATTCTTTTTGCGTGCAGTCCGTCTTACGCTTAGGAGGGCTGCTTGCACGAGCATTGGCACAAGGATGCAATTATCTACGCTGTCGAAGTGGAGAATTTCCGGGATGGGAACGGCGATGGTATCGGCGATTTTACCGGGCTGACCCGGGAAATTCCCTATATCGCCGGGCTCGGTTTCAACGCCATCTGGCTTCTGCCTTTTCACCCCACGCCCTTTCTGGACAACGGCTATGACGTTACCGATTATTACGGCGTCGATGAGCGCCTCGGAACCCTTGGCGAATGCGCTGAGTTTATCCATCAGGCGCGGTCGCACGGCCTACGGGTCATCATGGACCTGGTTGTTAATCACACCTCAGACCAGCATCCCTGGTTCCAGGCTGCGCGCCGCGATCCTGCTTCGCGTACCCACGATTTCTATGTCTGGAAGAAGCACAAGCCGAAGAACGCAAAAGATGGCGTCGTGTTTCCCGGCGTGCAGAAGGCTACCTGGACATTCGATCGCACCGCGCGTGAGTACTTCTTCCATCGTTTCTACAAATTCCAGCCGGACCTGAACATTTCAAATTCCGAAGTACGCAGTGAGATCTGCCGGATTATCGGCTACTGGCTCCAGCTTGGCGTCTCCGGATTCCGGGTGGATGCCGCGCCGTTTCTCATTGAAATGAAAGGCACGGATTCCGAACAGGGAATGGAATCCTACGAGTATCTGCGCGAGTTTCGAGAATTTCTCTCGTGGCGAACAGGCGATGCCATTCTGCTGGCTGAAGCCAACGTCCCCATAGACAAAATCACGGAGTATTTCGGGGAGGGAGACAAGATGAACATGCTGTTCAATTTCATCCTGAACCAGCAGATCTTCCTAGCGCTTGCCCGCAAAGATTCCGTGCCGCTGGTGGAAGGCTTGCTCAAGATGCCGCAGATTCCTCCGACCTGCCAGTGGGCAACGTTTCTTCGCAATCATGACGAGCTCGATCTGGGAAGGCTCACCGACACCCAGCGCCAGAAGGTTTTTCGGGAATTTGCGCCGCGGCCGGAGATGCAGCTTTACGGGCGCGGTATTCGCCGCCGCCTCGCTCCCATGTTCGATGGGAACATCGACCGCCTGAAGATGGCTTACAGCCTGTTGTTCTCGCTTCCGGGTACGCCCGTGATTCGCTATGGCGACGAGATCGGCATGGGAGACGATCTCAAGCTGAAGGAGCGCGATAGCATCCGGACGCCGATGCAGTGGTCGGAGGAGGCAAACGCAGGGTTTTCTACGGCCCAGCGCGGAAAGTTGTTTCGTCCCGTTATCTCCGGCGGGGCCTTCGGCTATCAAAACGTGAATGTCGCGGCGCAGCGGCGCGACCCCGGTTCCCTGCTGAACTTTACAGAGCGTTGTATCCGGCTCCGGAAAGAATGCCCCCATTTCGGCCGCGGGCCCTGTGAGATTATTGAAACTAATCAGCCGGCCGTCTTTGCGCACGCGTGTTCCTGGGATGACAGCACCATCGTCGCGGTTCACAACCTCTCCGATAAAGCCTGCACGCTGGAACTCGACCTGAGCGATTTCCGCGCCCAGCGCGTTGTTGATCTGCTCTGCGATCAGCAGGACATCGCTCTCAAGAGCAATGCGCTCCGCCTCAGCCTCAAAGGCTACGATCACCGCTGGCTGCGCATCTCGAGTCCTTCCCGAACTTAAGCCGCTCTTGCGTTTGATTGCGACGCAACCCTGAAACCGCAGTCTACGTCCCACCCGCTGATATACTTAGCTTCTTTTGGGGCCTTTTCGTTTGATAAACAAAGCAGTCTTATTCTTTCTCTTTTCTGCCTTTACTCTTCGGGCACAAACTTTCATCAATGGACAGGCGGCTCGCGCTGTTATCGGGCAAACTACGTTCACGGGCGGCGGTTCCACCGCCAGCCAGCAGATATTAGGCGGCGTCAGTGGCCTGGCGTATGCCAATAACAAGCTGTTTGTCGCCGATTCGAACGGCGTCGGAGCCACTCCGCTGAACAATCGCGTGATGGTATTCGATACCAGCCAGATTCCCGCGCCGCGTGCTGACCTGACCACCGGCTTTACTCCCACGGACCCATCTTGCTATCTCTGCGGCTACCTCGCGGTCAACGTGCTCGGGCAGCCCAATTACACCGGGACAAACCCAGGCGTCACGAGCCAAAGCATGCAAACTCCCAACGCGGTAGCAACCGACGGGCAGATGCTGGCTGTAGCCGATACCAACAACAACCGCGTCCTGATCTGGAAATCCATTCCCAGCACCGTGAACGCTCCCCCCGACCTGGTGGTGGGGCAGGCGGATTTCACCCATGGCACTGGCGCCACGTCGCAAACTTCGCTGCTTGGTCCGCAAGGCGTCTGGCTCTCCCAGGATGGGAAGCTCTTCGTCGCTGACTCTGCAAATAATCGCGTGCTGATCTGGAACCACGTCCCAACTGCGAACAACCAGCCGGCCGACGTGGTGCTGGGTCAATCCAGTTTTACTTCCGGCGCGATACCGTCAGGCTGCAAAGCCATAAACTTAACGAACACGGCCGCCGCCAATGAGCTGTGTAATCCGGTATCCGTAACCTCGGACGGCGTTCACCTCTTCGTTTCCGATCTTGGTTTCAATCGCGTCCTCATCTGGAATCATATTCCGACCAGTAATGCGCAGCCGGCCGATGTCGTCGTAGGCCAACCGGATCTTTCGGGTGCGGCCCCGAACAATCCCGCGACCTGCGTCGGAGCGCCCCCGGCTGCTACCAATGGCCCTTGCGTCGGCGGTCTGAATTTTCCGCGTTTTGCGCTTTCCGACGGCACTCGCCTGTTCATTGCGGACGGCGGCAATAACCGCGTGCTGATCTACAATTCGATCCCCACGAGAAACAGTGCGTGGGCGGATGTTGTTCTCGGCCAGCCCGATTTCACCAAGGACATTAACTCCAGCCAGACCATCTCCATCGCGAGCACCGCTATCGATAACACCGGCGCCGTGGACACCATTCCCGGCCCGTTATCGCTGGCATTCGATGGGGTCAATCTCTACGTAAGCGATCCCTATAACCGCCGCGTGCTGGTCTTTACTCCGGGTGATACGCCGCTTGTGCCTTCGAACAAACCGGTCGTGAACTGGGCCAGCGAAACGGTGCGGCAGGAAGGAGTCGTCTCGCTTGCGCTTGTCGGAACCATTACGGCCAAAGACACGGTCACTGTCACCATTCAGAGCAAAGCCTACACCTACACGGTGCAAAGCAGCGACACCCTCGATACCATTGCGCAAGCCTTGGTAACCGCCATTAATGCCAATGGCGGCGATCCGAATGTTGCCGCCATTTTTGCCGGCGCGGGCACTGCCTCCATCTATTTGAGTTCGAAACAGACGGACCTGGGATTCGACGCGATCAGCCTCGCTGCCACGACCTCGAACTCCAGCAACATCGTGGCCACGGCCTCGGGCGCCTATCTCTCGGCGGGAACGGCGGCTACTGCCGCTCCCGGTATGCTCGTTGAGATCAACGGACAGAACTTGTCGGATCACACCTCGGCCAATCCGCCCGACACCGGAACCTCACCCCTACCCACTACTCTGTTCGGGACCCAGGTTTACATGGACGGCATTCCTTCGCCGGTGCTGAAAGTATCTCCAACCCAGGTCATCAGCCAGGTGCCTTACAACTTCGGAGACCGGAACAGCACCAGCATTTATGTCCGGACCGTTCATGACGACGGCAGCACGACGGTGACGAACGCAACGCCCGTATACATCGCCCCCGCGGATCCCGGTCTGTTTAGCGCGCCTGTATCGCCGAACCAGGTCCGCCCGTGGCCCGTTATCCGTGCTTACCATCAACCGGGCAATCCAACCGTGGTTGTTGCAGTAGATGGAACCGCCAACGCAGGCGATACGGCCACCATCACCGTAAACGGTCGCGCCTACACGTATACCGTCAAAAGCGGAGACTCGCTTACTAGCATTGTGAATGGCTTGATAGCTGCCATCAATAGCGCTCCCGATCCGGACGTGACCGCCTCCTCGGGTTCCGCCTTCACGCGTGTTGTGCTGACCGCTCGTCAAGGCGGCACGGCGGGAACTGGGATTCCGGTCTCCGGTACCGTCGGCTCGGGTGCGAAAGTCACTCTGACCGCGTATACAAATAAAACGTGCTGCGCGGTTCAGCCGGGCTCGCCCATTAACCCTTCCAACCCTGCCGGTCCGGGTGAACTCATCACGTTAAGCGCGGCCGGTCTTGGAACTCTTTCCGATCCCAATGCCCAGGCTGCTCAAATTACCGGGCAACCCTACAGTGGCCCTACCCCAAACACCGCCGCAAATTCAGTCAGTGCAACCATAGGCGGCACTACCGCGCAGGTTGTGGCGGCAGGTCTGGCAACCGGCTCGTACGGCATTTACCAGGTGCAAATGATTGTGCCGTCCGATGCCCCAACCAATGCCGCATCGCAGGTTTACATCGCGCAGAACGCATTCGTCAGTAACATCGCGACCGTTGCCGTCGGCCCCCCTGTGCTGACGCCCCCGCCTCCGCCAGTTACTTCCACCGGGCCCATCCGTATTAGTATCGACCGGCCCGCCTTGCAAAGCCCCGCCTTCACAGGATATGCGGCTTTTGGCGGCTGGGCGTTGTCCGCGAAGGCGCTCATCACAAACGTGCAAGTCTCGGTAGATGGAGTTGCGAATGGAACCGCTTCGTATGGCGCTAACCGGCAGGATGTGTGCGCCGTTGCCGGATCAGTTCCGGGCTGCCCCAATCTTGGATGGAATTACCTGCTGGACACCACGCAGTTTGCGGACGGAACGCATACCGTGCAGATCACGGCTACTGACGCAAACGGATCCCAGTACACCGCCGCCCAGTCGTTTACTACTTCGAACTGGGGTGGCGCGCTCCCGACGCGGCTGGCGATCGATAATCCATCGGCGCAAGGCGCAACCTTCCAAGGGTGGACTTCTCTTTCAGGTTGGGCCGTCAATACGACAGCGCCCATCAGCGCCGTCACGGTTTCTGTTGACGGGCAGGCACCCGGGGCGGCCAGTTACGGATCCAGTTCTTACGCCGGCTATCGCCCCGACGTTTGCTCCGCCTATCCTGGTCCGGGTTGTCCCGATGTGGGCTGGTCTTATTTGCTCGATACCAGCGCGCTTGCCAACGGAAAACACACGCTTATCGTGACAGCCAGCACCGCGGATGGCCAGCGCATTATTCGTGCGAACGCCTTTACCGTTGCGAACTGGACCGCTGCCGGCAATCCCATTCACATATCCATCGATAGCCCCAGTTCGGCCAGCGCCGCCTTTAGCGGAGTACCGGCGTTCGGCGGCTGGGCCGTTGACGTGAATGCTCCCATAACCAGCGTTGGCGTTGCCATCGACGGTATTTCCTACGGCAACGCTTTGTACGGCGGCAACCGTGCCGATGTCTGCCAGGTGCTTACGAATGCGCCCGGCTGTCCGAATGTTGGCTGGAATTTCGCGATCGACACCACCAGGATCGCCGATGGGAATCACACGCTCGCCATCACGGCCCGGCCCGTTACCGGCCAGAGCTACACGGCGACCATGCCGTTCCAGGTTTCGAATCAAGGTACATCGGGAAATTCCACGCGAATCGCCATTGACCATCCCACTGCCTCCCAAGCGCCGGTGAGCGGCATTCCGCCTTTCGCCGGATGGGCCATCAATATGTCTGCTCCCATCAGCACCGTGCAACTGTTCATCGACGGCCAGCCGAGAGGTACTGCCGATTATGGCTTTGCCCGCCCGGACGTTTGCGCTCGTTATGCTGCCGCCGGCTGTCCCGGCGTTGGCTGGAACGCCCTTGTTGATGTCACTTCGCTGACCAACGGCATGCACACGCTGGAGGTTACTGCTACCAGCACCAGCGGCCAGCGCGCTACTAGCAGCACCGCTTTTTCGGTCTCGAATACT
>Ga0134126_10007502_pt1 | contig 13703 bp, 13 predicted proteins | sample KB31752_FD_96881 | JGI IMG/M metagenome (GOLD analysis project Ga0134126, IMG submission 96881) | Terrestrial soil microbial communities with excess Nitrogen fertilizer from Kellogg Biological Station, Michigan, USA - KB3-175-2 | ecosystem: Environmental > Terrestrial > Soil > Unclassified ...
GAGGGCAGCCGCGAGGGCGCGCTGCTCGCGCCGAGGCTTGAGAAACCCCTCCCAAAGCGCCAGGACGCCGCCGCCGCCGAACAGGGCCGCTACTACGGGCACAACGATTTGGGACGCCCATGCGGGCAGCGGGTTCATTTGAGCGCTCGGAGCGTTATGGCTGTGCAGTGATCGTATCCGCGTACGCTCCTGCTAGCCGCGCCGTTTTTCGTGTGCTACCGGAGACCGATGCGTCTCACCAGTTCCGCGAATCGCGGGTCTCCGCGAAGCGGCGCGTACCCCGGGTCGAGATGCAGATAGATCATCCCCGCCGACCGCGCCTGAAACGCGCGCTCGAGCGCCGCGAACGCCCGATCGAAATCGCCGGTCGCGGCATATCCCATCGCCAGGATCTCCGACCGCATATACTGCTGCCGCGATTCCTCTTCCAGGCGCGCCAGAATCGCGTCCGCCTCCTCGCGCTGGCCTAACGCAGCCAGCGCGCGCACGATCATCGCGTCGTACGATCGCACGGACTTCTCCAACGCCTGCGCCCGCCGGTACCACGAGAGCGCGGTCGTGGCATCGCCTAACGCGAGATACGCCGAACCGATGTATTGCGGTGCGCGCAGACACACTTCGTCCATTTCCAGCGTGCGCTGCGCCTGCGCGATCGCTCCGTCGTAGTCCCCGGCGTAGAGCATGAACCGCGACAACCACTCACTATAGTGGATGGACAATGGATCCAGCTTGAGCGCCTCGGCCATCGTGTCGATGGCGTCGTTCAACCGGCCCACGAGCGGCAGCGACGTGCCGTGCACGTAGTGCGCTTCGGCGTAGTTCGGACTCAGCGCCACGGCGCGCGACAGCTGCACCTCGGCGCCGGCGAAGTCCCACTCGTGCCAGCACAGCACCTTCCCGATCGACGTGATCGCCTCCGCCAGCTCGGGGTCGCGCTGCAGCGCGCGCTCGGCAGCGGCCTTGGCGCGAGGATAGGCGTCATCGGGCGCAACCCAATCGTCCGCCAGATTGCACCACACGTCCGCGATGCCGGCATACGCGCGCGCAAACCCCGGATCCTGCAGCAGCGCGTGCTGGAACAGGTCGAGCGCCCGCCGCAATGCCGGCTCGGAGAGCTTGACGAAAAAGAACCGGCCCTTGAGGTACAGCGTGTACGCCTCGAGGTTCTTCGTCGGCGCCACCACTTGTTGGGCGTCTCCCGTTAGGCGCAGCTTGAGCGCATCCACGATCGCGCGCGAGATCTCGTCCTGCACGGCGAACACATCTTCGAGCTGCCGGTCGTACGTCTCCGACCAGAGATCGTATCCGCTCTCGACGTTCACCAGCCGGGCCGCGATGCGAATGCGGTTGCCCACCTTGCGGACGCTCCCCTCGAGCACCGAGCTCACGCCGAGCTTGTCGCCGATTTCCCGGACGTCCACGTCCTTGCCCTTGAATGCGAACGAGCTCGTCCGCGACGCCACGTGCATGCCCGGCACTTTGGCGAGCGCGTTGATGATCTCCTCGGTCATGCCGTCGGCGAAGTACTCGTTCTCCGGGTCGGCGCTCATGTTCGCCAGCGGCAGCACCGCGATGGCCTTCGACGCCGACCGGGCGTCCGTTAGGCCGGTGCGCCGCTGCGGGCCGCTCTCGGTCTCGCGGCTGATCGACCGCAGCGCCTCGGCGAATTCGGCGGCCGACGGAAACCGGTCGGCCGGCGTGCGAGCGAGCGCGCGCCCGACGGCCGTGTCCACCGTGTCGGGCACATCGCGCGTGGTGCGCACCTTGGGAATCGGCGACACGAATCGCTTGGCGATGATCGCCTGCGCGCTCACGCCCGTGAACGGCGGCTCGCCGGTGAGCATCTCGTACAACACGCAGCCTAACGAATAGAGATCGCTGCGGCCGTCCGTGCTCAGCTCGCCCGCCGCCTGCTCCGGGCTCATGTATGCCGGCGTGCCCAGCGACAACCCGGTTTGCGTGAGCGACGAGATGTTGCCCGTCAGCGCTTTCCCGATGCCGAAATCCGCGACCATCGCCGCGCCTTCGTGCAGCAGAATGTTCTCGGGCTTGATGTCGCGGTGCACCACGTCGTGCCGGTGCGCGTAGTCGAGCGCCGACGCCACCTCCCGCGCGATGCGGAGCGCTTCGGACAGCGACAGCTGCGTCTCGCGCTCCAGTCGCTCGCGCAGCGACCGTCCCTCCATGCTCGGCATCACATAGAAGAGCAACCCGTCCGATTCTCCGGAGTCGAACACAGGCAGGATGTGCGGGTGCGTGAGCCGCGCCGCCAACTTGATCTCGCGCAGGAATCGCTCGGCGCCGATTTCCTCGGAGATCTCAGGACGCAACACCTTGAGCGCGACCTGCCGATCGTGCCGGAGGTCGTGCGCAAGAAACACCACCGCCATACCGCCCTGGCCGAGCTCGCGGTCCAGGGTGTAGCGCGTGGCGAGTCCAGTAGCGAGGCGGGTCTGAAGGTCGAGCATGCGGTGTACGAAGATGCATCGTGGTGGACCTCTTCGCGAGTAGCATTGTGGCAGGTGTGGCGCTCTCGTCCGGCAGTAAATTGCACGTATGCACACGCACGCCCGGTTCCAACCTACGCGGCGATCGACGCCGCGGGTCTCGCCACGGCGAATTCAGCGAGCCGGCGCGCAGCCCTGCGCCTAACGCAGTGCGAGCGGCCTCAGAACGGGAGGTGAGAACATGACCGCAGCCGAGCAGTATCCGTACGACACGCGGCTCGACGTGCTGCACGAGCAGCTCGAGGTGATCGACGAAAAGGCGCTGGCCGACGCGGCGCCGCCGCCCTGGTACAACCAGACGCTCTGCCAAGTGAACGGCTCGGTCGTTCGACTCGGCGTGGTGCGCGGCGAGTACCATTGGCACAAACACGATCAGGACGATGAGTTCTTCTACGTCGTCGAAGGAACGTTGCTGATCGACCTCGAGGACCGGACGGTCACGCTGGCGCCGCGACAAGGCTTCGTGGTTCCGAAGGGCGTCCTGCATCGCACGCGCGCTCCCGAGCGCACCGTGATCTTGATGGTCGAGAACGTCGGCATCGTGCCGACGGGCGACACCGAGCCAATCGCCTAACTTCTACCCATGCAGATTCCGTTCGTACCCCGGTCCGTCGCGGCGATGGCGATCGGCGCGCTCGTCATCGCGCCATTCATCGGTGGCGCGACCGCCGCCCAATCGCCGCTCTCATCGACCGAGCGATCCATCGTGCGTTCGGTGGACGCGCACAACGGCGACGCGCTCGCGCTGCTGGTGCGACTCGTCGACATCAACAGCGGTACCACCAACCACGCCGGTGTCCGGCGCGTTGCGGACATCCTGCGCGCACAATTCGACTCGCTCGGCTTTACCACGCAATGGGTGGATGGCGCCGCGTTTCACCGCGCGGGACACCTGGTGGCCGAACATCCCGGGCCTGGCCCGAAGATTCTCATCATTGGGCATCTCGATACCGTGTTCGACCCGGACAGCCCGTTCCAGAAATTCGTGCGTCTCGACGACAGCACGGCACGCGGGCCCGGTGTGATCGACATGAAGGGCGGGGACGTAATCGCGCTCTACGCACTGCGGGCGCTCGAGGAAGCCGGCGCGCTCGACTCGATGCACGTCGTGGTCGTCTACGACGGCGACGAAGAGGATGCGGGTGCGCCGCTCTCCGCCGCGCGACACACGCTGATCGACGCCGCCCACGGCGCCACGGCTGCGTTAGGCTTCGAGGACGGCGCCGGCGACCCGCGCACGGCCGTGATCTCGCGGCGCGGCGACATCTCGTGGACGCTCACCACCACCGGCCACACGGCGCACTCGTCGCAGATCTTCACCACGGAGTACGGCGCCGGCGCCGTATACGAAGCGGCACGCGTGCTCGACGCGTTCTACACGCAACTCTCCACCGAGCGGTATCTCACGTTCAATCCCGGTGTCGTCGTGGGCGGCACGGCCGTCTCGCTCGACTCGACCCTCAGCGCCGGCACAGCCGCGGGCAAGACCAACGTTGTCGCCGACACGATGGTCGTCGCCGGCGACCTCAGGACGCTCAGCCCGGCGCAGCTCGCGCACGCCGAGCAGGTGATGCAGTCGATCGTTAGGCACAACCTGCCGGGGACGACCGCACACCTCGTGTTCGCGGACGGCTATCCGCCCATGGCGCCCACGGCGGGCAACAAGCGGCTATTGGCGATGTACGACCGCGCCAGCCGCGACCTGGGCTCGGGACCGGTGGTGGCCGTCGATCCGTCACGCGCCGGCGCCGCCGACGTGTCCTTCGTCGCCAACGAGGTCCCGATGGCGATCGATGCACTCGGCCTCTCCGGACACGACGATCACTCGCCGCAGGAGACCGCGGACCTTCGCATGCTTCCGGTCCAAACCAAGCGCGCGGCAATTCTGATGTATCGTTTGACCGCACAGACAGGTACGCATGCCATCACGCCATGACTGAACCGTCCATCATCGACAATCAGGCCGAGCGACAATTCGAGCTCCACGCCGACGGCGACGTCTCGGTGCTCACGTACCGCATCACCGGAGACCGCATCCGGCTCATTCACACGGAAGTGCCGCGCAGCCAACGCGGCCGCGGCTACGCCGATATGCTCGCGCACGCGGCGCTCGAACGCGCCAAGCGCGACCACCTGCGCGTCGTCCCGCTGTGTCCGTTCGTCAAAGGCTACCTCGACCGGCATCCCGAATACGCCATGCAGTTGATCGACGACACCGACGCCTGATGCACGAACGCGGGAGCGCGCACCCGTGCGCACTCCCGCGTTCACGTAAGGCAGAGCAGTCAATCGATCGGCTGCAACCCGGCCACGATCCGCTCGCGCTCCGGCTCGAGGAACGGCGGCAGCACCACCCTCTCGCCTAACGTGGCCTGGTCCTCGTCCAACGAGAAACCCGGCCCGTCCGACGCGATCTCGAACAACACGCCCGACGCGTCGCGGAAGTAGAGGCTGTGGAACCAGTAGCGGTCTACCTTGCCGCTGTTCGGCACGCCGTGCGTGTTCAGGCGATCGGCCCACGCGTCGTAATCGGCGTCCGGCGTACGAAACGCCACGTGGTGCACGCCGCCCGCGCCCTGCCGCGCCGCGCGCACGCCCGATTGCACCGCCACGTGCAGCTCGGCCGACGGCCCGCCCTCGCCCATCGCGTACACGTGCACCGCGTGCGCCGGATTCTCGGGATGCGGATACTCGCGCACCGCGCGCATGTTGAGCACTTTCGTGAGCAGCGCGTCCGTTGGGCCTATGTTAGGCGCGCTCATGAGGATCGGCCCCAGACCGCGCACCTGGAACTCGGCCGGCACGGGACTCCGCTCCCACGGATACCATGTGCCTGCGCCGTCATCGCCCACCAGCGCCAAACGCTGGCCCTCCGGATCCTCGAAGTCGAGCGTCAGCCGTCCGTCGCGCTCCACGACGTCTCCCACCGTCACGCCACGCTCGGCCAGATGGCGGCTCCAGTACTCGAGAGCCGGCAGGCCGGACACGCGCAAATGCGTACGCGTGATCGATCGCGAGCCGCGCGATTCCCTGAGCACCGGCCAATCGAAGAACGTGAGGTCGGTGCCCGGCGTGCCGCGCGCGTCGGCGTAGAACAGGTGGTAGGCCGTCACGTCGTCCTGGTTGACGCTCCGCTTGACCAACCGCATGCCCATGGTCTGGGTATAGAAGCGGTAGTTGTCGCGGATCGCCGCCGAGATCGCCGTGAGATGATGGATGCCGCTGAGTTTCATGACTCCGCCTTGCTCGTGACAAAAGGACTGGGATTCCAGCTTTCAGTTAGGCAGCTGCCGGACGCCGCACCATCAGGTTCGCCAGGCCGCCAACGATCCCGGCTGCCAGCGCGATACCCGCGACCGCCGGACTCGACAACGTGCTGAGGCCCAACACCGCATCGAGCGAATACGCGCCGGGGCCGGTCAATGCCAGCGCCGTTGCACCGGTGGCGTAGAGCAAGGGAACTTCGATCCCGTTGCTCATCGCGAACAGGCCGTTCCGCAAATGCACGCTCACGGCGGCCACGATCATGACCGAGATCATGAGCGCGGGCCCGACCGGGCCGAGCAGGCCGAGCGCGACGAGAATCCCGCTCCCGAACTCGGTAGCGGACGCGACTGTGGCGAACAGCTTGCCCGGCCGGAAGCCCATGTGGTCGAACATACCCGCGGTGGCGCCGAGCCCGTGGCCGCCGAACCAGCCGAAGAGTTTTTGGGAGCCGTGGGCGGCCATGAGGAGGCCGAGGACGATGCGCGCCACGAGCAATCCGGTGGCGACGGTGGCGACGTCGAGTGCGCTAGTCAGCATGGAGACCCCTAAAAAAGCGAATGGTGTAACAACCATTGTTATAACATGTAAACGCGCGGCGTGTCACACCGGTTCCCGGATCGCGGCCAGCGCCCGAATCAGCGCCCCAATCGACGCCGGGCTGAGCCGAGCCACGCGCGCCCGCGCCACCCGCTCGACATCGGGCGTCGCGTCGGCCACGAGCTTCCGCCCCGCCGCCGTGATGCGCGCCGTCACATGGCGCCGGTCGTCCGGGTCGCGCGTCCTGACGATCACGCCCATCTCCTCCATCCGGTCGAGCAACCTCGACACGTCGGGCACGTTCGACACCATACGCTCGGCGATCTCGCGGCCGCACAACCCGCGCTTGCCGGCGCCGCGCAAGATGCGGAGCACGTTGTACTGGGTGTGCGTGATTCCGTGCGCCTTGAGCGCCTCGTTCTCGGCGTGCTCCAGCACGACCGCCGTGCGCAGAATCGACAAGAGGGCTTCGTCGCCCGGCCGCTCGAACGGCTTCGTCTGCTTGATCTCTTCCATCAATGTCATTGGCATAGCCGAGGGATATCTGTTACAACATGGAATGTCAAGCGGTGATTGGCTGGAGGATCGCCGGTCCGCGCGACCGTGACCGGCATCGCGCCATTGGTGTCTGCTGGCGCGACACTCGCATGGTTGATATAGAGTCGTGAGGGCCGCGCCATGCCGCCCCACTCATCTTCTATACATCGAGGACCCGAGTCATGAAGACGGCCAGATCCAAGGATACCAATAACCTCGTGCGCCGCCGCGAAGCCGCGCTCGATACCCCGACCGACCTCGATCACGAAGGCGTCCGCGAAGTCGCCGGCGCGCTCAATGCCATCCTCGCCGATGTCTTCGCGCTCTACCTCAAGTCCAAGAACTTCCACTGGCACATGAGCGGTCCGCACTTTCGCGATTACCACTTGCTCCTCGATGAGCACGCGGACCAGATCTTCGCCATGTCCGACCCGATCGCCGAACGCGTCCGGAAGTTAGGCCAGGACACGATCCACTCGATCGGCCACATCGCTCGCCTCCAGCGCGTGTCCGACAACGACGCCGGATACGTCGAGCCGTCCGACATGCTCGCCGAGCTCCGCGAGGACAACAAGACCCTCGCCGCTCGACTTCGCGAAGCGCACAATGTGTGCGAGGAGCACCGCGACATCGCCACCGCGAGCCTCATCGAAGTCTGGATCGACGAAACCGAGCGACGCACGTGGTTCCTCTTCGAGGCGAGTCGTCGCGGCGATTCATCGGGGCACTGAGCCTCTGGTGACAAATCGGTGGTGAGAGACGGCGGCGTTGGCCAGCTCTTTCTCACCACCGTGTTCGCCAATCCCAACCTGACCGAGTCCGGATCGGTGCGTGTCGCGAGCGATCGTGACCCCAGTGCGCGCAACCGCGTCATGCAACACGCGGACGATCCGCACCCGAGACTCGAGCAGGAGACGGCGAATGATCACGCTCCCCACCTTCAAGAAGCGTCAGTCCACCAGTGAAGCGGAGCGCCCGCCGCTCGCGACCCCCTACAATCCCAAATACGACGGCTCCGCGCTCGCGGCCCTCGTCACGCGCGCCGAGAAGGCGGCCGATCAGCTTCGGAGCCTCGAATCGCTCGCCGAACGGGCTGCCGAGCTCGGCGCTATGGAGGAGCGGATCGCGGGGCTCGAGCGCGTAACGGCGCAGTTGCACGCCGTCGAAGAGCAGGCATCGCGGCTCTCCGCGGCCCAGGAGCAGAGCTCCGCCAAGATCTCCGCCGCGGACGCCGAGGTGACGCGGCTGTATGAGTCGAGCGGAGAATTGCTGGCCAAGATCAACGATACGTCCGGCATGCGCGAGCAGCTGGAGCAATTCCTTGCGATCCAGCCCCAATTCGCTGCATTACGACGCGAGTCCGACGCGACAAACGCCCAGCTCCGCGAGCTCGGCGAGAGTCTGGGCCGGCTGCGTGCCGTGCATGACGACGCGCTGCATGCGCAGAAGCACGCGGCCTCGCGACTCGAAGGCGTGGAACAGCGGTCGCAGGCGGCGGTGGCCAAGGTCGACGCGGTCGAGCGCCGGGCGGCCACGGCGCAGGAAGCGCTCGATGCCGTGCTCAGAATCGCCGGCGGGATTCCCGACGCGCAGCATCAACTTGGCGTCCTCAAGGCCATTGCCGAGCAGGTCGCACAGAAGACGGCGGTGCTCGAGCAGCAGCGTGAGGCGGTCGATCGGGCGGCTGCTCAGGCTGCCGAGGTGTTGTCGCTCAGGCCGCAGGTCGAGGGCGCGCTCCGCCGGCAGGAGGAGCAGGCTCAGGCCGTAACGTCGCTCGAGGCCAAGCTCGCGGGCGTTCAGACGCTCCATACTACTGTACTGGCGCGCGCCGAAGAGATCACCGCGCAGCAGCGGACCCTCGAGGAAGCCGAGCAGGCGGCCGAGCGGTCGCTGTCCGGCATGCGCGACGAGATGAAGTCCAGCGCCGAGCGGTTCGAGCTGGAGAACCGGAGCTTGGATGCGGTGAGCGAGCGCATTGTCGAGTTGCGCACGGCACAGAAGGATTGCGAGACGCGGCTCTCGTCGCTGGATGCGACCGCGCGGGCCTTGGCCGAGACCGACGCGCGTTCGCGCGGCTTGGCCGAGCAGGTGAGCGAGCTGGCGGAGGACGTGGAGCGGATCACCGTGCAGGCCGATCGGTTGCGCGCGGTGCGCGACGACGTGGGCGGGCTCGAGAGCACGTTGAGCGACATGACGCAGCGCATGGAGCGGGTCGAGGGGCTCAAGCCCGACGTCGATTCGATCTTGCGCGACCTGGCCACGCTCAGCGGGACGCACGAATCGATTCGCGATGGTTTGGAGCAGGTGCGTCTCTCGTACGAGGAGATGACGCGGCTCCGTCAGCGTCAGGCGCAGACGGACCAGTGGTTGGCCGACGCGGACGTCAAACTGCGTGCGACGCGCGAGTTGTTGGCCGAGCTGGATCACATGCGGCCGGGCACCGAGGCGTTGCGCGACAAGGTGGCGCAGATCACAGAGTCGATGGATGCGCTCGAAAGTCGCAACGCGATGGTCGACACGATGCAGCGTCGGTTAGGCGAGATCGACTCGGCGCTGGCGCAGGCGCAGGATCGCGGGAACGGACTGCACGCGCGCATGGAGGCGGCGGAGACGCGGTTCAGCGATCTGCTCCGCCAGGCGGCCGAGGCGCGCCGGGTGGCGCAGACCATCGGATCGGTGACCGCGTCGGTGGAAGCCGCCGACCGGCGCATGACGTCGGTGGGCGCGGTGGCCGATGCGTTAGGCGAGCGCGCCGCGGCATTCGCGGGGCTCGAGGACCGGCTGCGCGTGTTCAACCAGGAGTTCGAGCAGCGGCAGAGCGCCCTCGAGGCAGCGGCGGCCAATCTGTCGCAAGCGTCGACGGTGCGCCGCGAGGCGGCCGATGCGATGCAGCAGCTGGGCGAGCTCTCGCGCACGATCGGCGGGCAGCTGGGCGATGCGCAGCAGCGCACCGGCACGCTGTCGCAAATGCTCGAGGAGCTCGAGGCCCGCATCGGTTCGTTAGGCCAGGTGGAAAAGCGCATGGCCAACTTCGAGTCGTTGCTCGCGACGTGGGACGTTGCGCAGCGCGATGCGGCGCAGGGCATGGAGCAGATCGGCAGCAAGCAGGCGACGATCGACGCGGTGAACGCGCAGGTGAAGCACCTGTTCGAGATCGCCGAGCGGACCGCCGAGCACGTGCGGTCGATTTCCACGGAGCGTCGGGAGATCGAAGATGCGCGTGCGGTATTGGAGCGGACGCGCGGCGAGCTCACCGAGGCCACGGACGGCATGCGCGTGTTCGCGGATCGCAAATGGCAGGTGGAGGACATCGAGCGTCGTCTCGCCCGCGCCGATGCGTTGGCGCGCGACATTCGGTCGTCCACCGAAGCGTTGGCCGCGCAGCGCGCGGTGGTCGATCGGGCGCTCGAGGGGTCGGCGGCGCTCGTTGTACAGATGAAGCAGGCCGACGCGGTGATGGACGCGCTGCGCCAGGAGTGCGCGGCGGCGGCGCGGCTGCGGAGCGCGATGGACGACGCGCGCGGCGACTAGCCTCGATGCGACGCCGATGCGACGAGGCCGGGGCAGCGATGCCCCGGCCTCGTTTGCGTTAGGCGTGTGCTACCGGGACGCGCTGGTGTCCGGGGGCGTCGTCGTGTCGGGTGGCGACGGCGGAGGCGGTGGAGGGAGCGTGCTGTCCGGCACCGCGTCGCTGTCTGCCGGCGGCGACGGCGAGACCACGCTATCGACCACGGCGACCTCGGCGGAATCGTTGAATCCATTCGCGCTGGCGAAAATCGCCACGACACCCGCGGCGATACCGTGTACGAGGCCCGAGTCGCCGACGGTCGCGATGCGTGTATCGCTGGACTGCCACGTCACGTGCGCCGAGATCGGTGCGCCCGTGGTGTCGTGCATGGTCGCGTGCAGCTCGAGGTAATGGCCAATCTGCACGGAGGCCGCTTCCGGTGTGATCGTGAGCCACGGCTGGCGCTGCCCGGCGGGGCCGCCGTGATCTGACGAATCGCCGGGCGATCCGCGCCCCGAGTCGCCGCCGGTGCTGGCTACGCCGCCCGCCGGGTTCACCGTTTTCGATGGCGCCGCCACGGAGTCGCTGCCGCACGCGATCGCGGCAACCAGGGCGACGGCGCCTGCGAACGTTCCAAGTGTGACCACGGGTTTCATCATTCCACCTCGCTGATTGCGTCCGTTAGACATCGTTCCGCACGGTGATACCTTCGGACGCGGGCGTCAGGTCACAAGGTGGGGTTCGGCGGAGGATGCGCGGCGCCGGGGCCTGGGGGCGCGCCCATTTGTTGGACGCTGGTCCGGACGCGGGTGGTGACGGCAGCCTCGGGCGACTGTCCATCGCGGATGTCGGCTTCGACCTGGTTGCGCAGTGTGACGAAGCGCGATTCGGGCGCACCCAGGCGGAGCAGTTGTTCGATGGATTGCGACGCGAGCGCGGGGGGAACGCCCTTGGCCACGAAATCGACGAGGGTGACGAGGGCGCCGGCCAGGGCAGGTGCGCCGGCGGGCGTGGCGCCGGCGTTGCCTAACGAGCGGAGGGTGGCCGGTGTGACGCCGGCGCGGAGGGCGCTGGCGCCGGCATCGAGCACCGACGGATCGGCGGTGGGGCCGAGCGCGTCGCGCGCGCTGCCTAACGCACGGGCCAGCGCGCGGACGGCGTCCACGATGCGCGAGTCGTCGGCGCCCTTGAGCACGCCCTCCGCGGCCTTGGCGGCGAGTCCCGACGTGGGAAGTCCCGCCGCACGCGCCGAATCCATGATGGCGACGATCGCCGCGCGCGCCGGGGCGCCCAGGCGCGCCGGCAGCGCCGCCTCGGCGGCCGCCTGCGCCGCGAGACGCGCCGGTACGGCCGCTGTGAGACAAAGGCCTAACGCAACGAGCGTGCGTCGCACGCGGCGCATCGCGAGGGCCGGTCTCACGAGCCGCCCACCAAGACCACGGAGTTCGGCACGCCGAAGTCGTCATCGCCCGATTCCGCCGCCGACGAATCGCGCGCCAACCGCCCGTCGACGACGAATGCGTACGCGTATCGACCGGGCGTGAGCCCCACCTCCACCTCCCACGTCCGGCCATCGGGCAGCCGGTGCAACGGCAGGCCGCCGGGATTCCACCCGTTGAAGTCGCCCACGATCGACACGTGCACCGCACCCGGCGCCTCGACCGCGAACCGCACCGGCAGCGCCGCCCCTCCAGGCCTAACGGAAGATTCGGCGGCCAGCCCGGACGGCGGCGCGCCCGCGCGCCCACGCAGCAACACGCCGTACGAGAGCGCGGCGCCGGCAATCACGCACGCCGCGCACGCCGCGATCGCCACCGCCGGCCGCACGCTCCAAAGGAGCGGCCGCACCTGGTCGATGTCGTGGGACGCGACGGCCTCGAGCAGCGCCTCGCGCCATTCGGTACGCGGGACCGGCTCCGCACGCAACATCGACGCGGCCTGGGCCAACGCGCCCGTCAGCTTGTCGTCTTCCGGCTGCTCACGCATAGCCATCCTCTCGAAGCAAAACTTGCAGGCGTTCGCACGCGCGCTGAACCCGCATCTTGAGCGCCGATATGCCCGCGCCGGTGATCGCCGACATCTCCTCGTAGCTCAGCCTCTCGACGTGCTTGAGCACGAACGCTTCCCGCTGCGCCGTTTCGAGACGCGCCAGCGCATGCTCGATCGCGTCCCGCAACTCGTCGTCGTCGTCTGTCGACGGGCTGGCCGCTCGTTCGACCGCCGCGCCGTCCACAACCACGCGCGACGTTCGTCGATGCCGATGCAACAGCGTGGTCCGGCACCGGTTCGCGAGAATGCTCATCACCCACGTACGAAACCGAACCTGTTCGTCGTAGCGCTCCAACGCCCGGTGCGCGCGGACGAACGCTTCCTGCGTCGCATCCTCGGCGTCCTCGCGACTGCCTAACATACGGCTCGCGAACCGCAGGCAGGCGGGCGCATGGCGGTCCACCAGTACCGCGAACGCCGCTGGGTCGCCAGCCAACACCGCGCGCACGAGCATCGCATCCGTCATCTCCACCGGGTTGGTACCTTCGCACCGGCACGGTGGTCACGCATGCGTCAGCGGATGTCGAGGATGCCGCTCGTTCCGCCGAATTCATCCGCGACCGATGGCGTGCCGGGGGGCGCGAACCATGCGCCGCCGTTCACCCGGAGGCTCAGATGGTGCACACCCGGTGCGAGCGCGATCGTCGCCTGCCACCGTCCGTGGCCGTCGGTCGTGAGGTCGATGGGTGTCCAGGTATTGAAGTCGCCCGCCAGTTGCACCGATCCTGCCTGCGATGACACGTAGGTCACCGTGTACCGATTCGCCCAGTCGGCGCGGACGGCGAACGCCGCGGCCGGTGTCGCAGGCCTAACGGAGACGGCCGGCGACGGGCGAACCGGCTGCATGCGGATGCCGAGGCTCACGAAGCGCGAGCCCGGGATGCCCAGTCCGATGCGGGCCGGCGATGTGCCGGCGACGACGTTCAGCGCGACGCCGCGGATCACGTCGAGCGTGGCCCCCGCCTGCGCCCACGTCGCGGCGCGGAATCCGGCCACCGGCGGACGCGCGCCGACCAACGCGCTCACGCGGACGCGTCCGACGACCCAGTCCGCGCCCGCTTCGACCTCCGACCAGAGTTGCACCCGCGATGGGCTCCCCGGATGCACGACGGTGTCCGCCCTGTCTCCGTGGAAGGGGAAGTATCCGGAGTCCGTCAGGAGCATGGTGTCGACGGGCGTGATCACCATGCTTGCCGGCACACCGGCGAATCGCAGCGCGTGCTCCGCCAAGCCGAGTCGCAGCGTGATGGGTCCCAGCGCGTGCCACGCCGACGCCTGCAGCGCGAACACCGGTCCCA
>Ga0134126_10007503_pt1 | contig 13703 bp, 10 predicted proteins | sample KB31752_FD_96881 | JGI IMG/M metagenome (GOLD analysis project Ga0134126, IMG submission 96881) | Terrestrial soil microbial communities with excess Nitrogen fertilizer from Kellogg Biological Station, Michigan, USA - KB3-175-2 | ecosystem: Environmental > Terrestrial > Soil > Unclassified ...
CATCAACCAGGCCTTCGGCTGCCAGCGTCGGCAGCAGCTCGTCGCACACCAGGGCTACGTAGGCGTTGCGCTTGTCCTTGTATTCGGCAGGCAAGGCGTGCAGGCCGAGGAAGCTGGTGCGCACGCTGACGCCCAGCTCGCGCCCGAGGCGCCGCGCCACGCGGAGCATGCGGCGTTCGGCATCCAGCTCCAGGCCGTAGCCGGATTTGATCTCCAGCGTGGTCACGCCATCGGCGCGCAGCGCGCGGGCCCTCGGCAGGGCCTGGACAAACAAGGTTTCCTCGCTGGCCGCCCGCGTGGCGTTGACGCTGGACACGATGCCGCCGCCGGCCCGGGCAATGTCCTCGTAACTGGCGCCGTGCAAGCGCAGCTCGAACTCGTGCGCGCGATCGCCGCCAAAGACCAGGTGCGTGTGGCAATCGACCAAGCCTGGGGTGACCAGAGCGCCGTCGACGGAATCAACCCTCGCCGCCAATGCCTTCGGCGCATCGGGCAGCGCGTTCATCGTACCCATCCAGGCAACCAGGCCGCGATGCAGCGCAATGGCGCCGTGTTCCAGCAGGCCGTACGGCGCGCCGTCGGTCATGCTGGCCACGGTGGCGTTCAGCAACAGGCGGTCCCAGGGCGGGTTGTTCATGGCTACTCCTTTAGACGGCCGGCAGCTCGGTCACCGGCGTGGTTCTCCAGCGCGTCTCGTACAGGTCGAAGCGGCGGTCCTTGAGGTTTTGCACCGCGCCGGCGTTGCGGGCGCGGGCCAGGCTCTCCAGGCGCAGGTCGGCAAACAACACGGTCTCGATGTTTGGCGTGGAATCGGCGGCAATGCCGTCCCGGGCAAACGGGAAGTCGCTGGGCGTGAGGATGCAGCTCTGGCCGTACTGGATGTCGAAGTTGTTGACCCCGGGCAGGTTGCCGACGTTGCCGGACATGACCACGTAGCATTGGTTTTCGATGGCCCGCGCCTGCGCGCAATAGCGCACGCGCAGGTAGCCCTCGCGCACGTCGGTGCAGAACGGGACGAACAGGATCAAGCCGCCCTGGTCTACCAGATGCCGCGCCACCTCCGGGAACTCGGCGTCGTAGCAGATCATCACGCCGATCGGCCCGCAGTCGGTCTGCACGGTGGCGGCGCTCTCGCCGCCGATGATGTTCCACACGTTGCGTTCGCTGGGCGTGGGATGCAGCTTCTCGCGCTCGTGCAGCGACCCGTCGCGCAGGCACACGTAGCAGACGTTGTGGATGTCGCCGTTCGGCTGCTCGGTCGGGTGCGTGCCGCCGATGATGTTGATGTTGTAGCTGACGGCCAGGCGGCTGAACAGCTCCTTGACCTGGGGCGTGTACTGGCTCAGCTTGCGGATCGACTCCACCGGCGACAACTCCGTGTTCTCGATCGACAGCAGCTGCAGCGTCATGAGTTCCGGGAACGTCACGAAGTCGGCGTTGTAGTCGGCCGCGATGTCGGTGAAATACTCGACCTGGGTGGCGAATTCCTCGAACGAGGCGATGCGCCGTTGCTGGTACTGCACCGAGGCCACGCGTACCGAATCGGGCAGGCGCTGCGGCGAGGTGATCGGCGGCATGTCCGGCTGCTCGAGCAGGCGCGGGTTGCGCCACACCAGGTGCACGGCGTAGCCGAGCGACTCGTGGTCGGATGGCACGTAGCCGCGCAACAGCCCGATCATGGCGAAGTTGTTGGACAACTGGAAGCTCAGCGTCAGGTCGCGGCGCCGGCCGTCCAGCACCGCCTGCACATAGGCTTGCGCGCTGCCGTAGCGGCTGATGTTCTTTGCCAGGCCCGGGATGCGCCCGCCAAACACGATGCCGCGCAGCTTGAGTTCCATGCACAGGCGCTTGCGGGCCTGGTACAGGCGCTGGCCGATGCGCATGCCGCGGTAATCCGGATGCACCACCACTTCCATGCCGTACAGCCACTCCCCGTCGGGCTTGTGCCGCGAGGCCATGCCGCCGCCGGTGATCTGCATCCAGGTGTGTGGCGCCAACGCGGCCGCCTCGTCGATGCGGAACGTGGCGCAGTAGCCGACGATGACGTCTTCGTATTCGACGACAAACTGGCCCTCGGGAAAATGCGTCTGTTGGGAGCGCAACATTTCCGCCGAGTGCCCCCATTCCGGGCTATAGATGCGGGCGGTCAGGGCGACCAGGGCCGGCACATCATCGGGAATCGCCAGGCGCAGGCGCACTTTCGGGGATCGTTCGGTTGTCTTCTTCACCATGACGCCATTATGCCTGCCGCCCTGCGGCGGCAAGTGAAGCGCGTCGCATGGACTGACCGTGCGCGGGCCACGGTGGATGTTGCGACCCATGGCCGTGCCCCGCTTGCCACCGCGTTTGCGCGGGGCTCAGGGGTCCGCGCGTTTTCCGGCAGGCAACGTGGGTTGGTCGATTGGTGGGGGCTCCAGGCCAAACACGCTGCGCCCCCCATAGGCGTGCGATTGCCGGCACTCGTCGGCCAGGTAGTCCCCCACGGACAGGCCGCTGGCATGCCGTTCCAGCCGCCGCGCCTGGTCATCGAGCCGCTTCAGTGCCGCCAGTTCCTCCTCGCGGCCGAGGCGGGCGTTGTGAACCGCGGATTTCAGCACCTGGATGGTGTGGTCGTAGACGCGCGTCGGCACCGGGAACGGATGCCTGTCCTTGCCGCCATGTGCAAGTGAAAACCGCGCCGGATCGCTGAAACGGCAAGGCGCGCCGTGCAGCACCTCGGCGACCATGGCCAAGGCGCGTACCGTGCGTGCGCCGACGCCGGGGACCTGCAACAGTTGCGTAAAATCGCGCGGGCCGTTTTCCGCCGCCGCGGCGAGGCTGCCATGCAGCCGGCGCGCAATCACGTCGCTGCCACGCACGTCATGATGCGTGGGCATGACCAGGTGGGGCAGCAACTCCATCTGGGGTGATGCCTCGACGTGGGGCTTGGCTGCGGCCGCGGGCCCGGCCGGGCCATGCGCGCGCCCTGCCGCCAGGCCGCCGTCGATTCGCCCCAGCTCGCGCACCACGCGATCAGGCCCGAGCTCCCGCAGGAGTGCCACCTGCGCCGTGCGCGATGCCTGTGCGCGGCGGTCGGCCAGGTTCACGATCCGGCCTTGGCCGGGCCCGTCCACCGCGGCGTGCGGATCGTCGACGAAACTGGTCAATCCCTCGGACAGCCAGTGATAGCGGCGCGCCTGCTTGCGCTCGCCGTTCATGCCTTGCTGCACCACCACCCAATGTCCGTCGTCGCTGACGATGAAACCGTGCAGGTACAGGTCGAACCCATCCTGCACCGCGGCACTGTCCACCTTGGCCACGAGTCGGCTGGCGTTGGCGAGCGCCGCACCATCGATGCCCACGCACTCCCCGATCGCCAGCAGCTCGCGGGGAGTGGCGCGCGAATGCCTGCCGCGACCGCCGCACACGTGGATGCCAAGCTCGGCGGACAAAGGCTCGAGCCCGCGCTTGAGTGAGCCGATGACGCTGGTGGTGATGCCCGAGGAGTGCCAGTCCATGCCCATGACCGCACCAAAGGACTGGAACCAGAAAGGGTGGGCCAGCCGACGCAGCAATTCGTCGCGGCCGTATTCGCAGATGATGGCCTCGGCCATCAGCGCGCCCAGACGCGTCATGCGTGCTGCCAACCAGGAAGGTACTCGGCCACCGTGCAGCGGCAGGTCGGCACTGCCGGAGCGGCGGCTCACGGGGCGATCACAAGCGTGTTCATGCGTACATTTTCCCGCATGCTGGCCAGCTGGTTGACGGGAGCGTGATGCCGGCAGGTTCGATGGGCACGCAAGCCTTCCTTGCCGGCATTTGCGTCGTCTTCACGCCAAGCCCAGCCCGACTGTGGCATGGATGGTCCTTGTGCCACGCCGACCGGGGTTCGCGGGGGCGCACCATCGATCGCGACGGAGGAATCCAGCATGCCGACAACTCATGACGAACGGCCATTCGAGAGACATGGCAAGGTGTTCAGCGCGCTGCTGAACGAACAGGACGACGGCAGATTGAGCGTCACCGTGCGCGACAGCGCGTCCGCCGCGCTGGCAGTGGCGGAGGCCTTCGCCGAGGAGCTGGTGGGAGAATGTTAGCTGCCTGAACCTGTGCGCGACCGGCAACGGCCTGGTCGTACATGTGGTTCAGCCGAACGCGATGCGCAGGAGGCGGAGCGATGCCGGCAAAACGTTGGCAGCGGCGTTGTACATGGCTGGCCGCCGGCGCCCTGGGCGCGTTGTTGGCGGGAATCGTGCTGCTCAACCTGTGGCCGCAGGAACCGGTGCCGCCACGCGTGGGGCAGGTCAGCGCAGTCGACAGCCCGCAATTCCAGCGCGAAGCCAGCGCCTTGCTGGCCGCGCCGCTCAGCGGCGGCAACGCGGTCACCGCGTTGCAGAACGGTGACCAGGTATTTCCCGCCATGCTCGCGGCCATGGCTGCGGCGCAGCGCAGCATCAGTCTGGAAACCTATATCTTCAAGTCCGGCAAGCTGGCGGAGCAGTTCGTCGCCGCCTTGACCGAGCGCGCGCGTGCCGGAGTGATGGTGCACGTGCTGGTCGACTGGCTGGGTTCGCGGGATTTGCCGCGCGAGCTGATAGAGCGCCTGCAAGCCAGTGGCGTGCACTTTGCCTACTTCCATCCGTTGCACTGGTACACGTTGGACCGCGTCAACCACCGCACCCATCGCAAACTGCTGGTGGTCGATGGGCAACTGGCGTTCATCGGCGGCAGCGACATTGCCGATGCGTGGCAGGGCGACGGCTTGCAGGCCTCGCGCTGGCGCGACATGCAATTTCGCGTGCAGGGTCCGGCTGCGGCGCAGATGCAGGCGATCTTTGCCGACAACTGGCGCATCACCACCGGCGAAATCCTGCTTGGGCCGGACTACTTCCCCATGATCCCTGCAAGCGGCCACTTGCCGGTCCAGGCGGTTGCGGGTGGACCGAGCCGGGACACCAACAACATGCAACGCCTGTACCTGCTGGCGATCAAAGGCGCACGACGCAGCATCGACCTGGAAGCGGCCTATTTCGTACCTGATGGGTTGCTCGGCAAGGCCCTGCTTGATGCCATGCAGCGCGGCGTACACCTGCGCCTGGTGGTGCCGGGCCCGTACGTCGACAGTCGTACCGTGCTCGCCGCCTCGCGCGCCAGTTGGGGCCCGTTCCTGCGCGCCGGCGCACGCATCTATCGTTACCAGCCTGCGCTGTTCCACAACAAGCTCATGGTCGTGGACGGCTACCTGACCATGGCCGGCTCGGCAAACTTCGACAACCGCTCGTTCACGCTCAATGACGAGGCCAATATCAATATCTACGACGACGCCTTCGCCGCGCACATGACGCAGGTGATCGATGCGGACATCCAGCACTCGCGTGAGCTGAGCCTGCAGGAATGGCGCGGGCGACCCTGGTGGCAACGCGTGCTCGACTGGTGTGCCGCGCAGGGCGCAGCCCAGTTGTAACGGGGCGTCGGGACGGCGAGGGGTGCGCGGTCGGGCCATGCATAATGCAGTGGGTACACTGTGCGTCCCCCGGCCGGAGCAGAGCATGAGCAGCAGGCAAGTTTCAGGGCGGTTGCGCGCCAAACACCTGTGGCAGCCAGGAGGCTGGCAAGCCGGTGCCAACCTCGAGGTGGGTGCCAATGGCCGCCTGGCTGCGGCCGCGGACGCGGCTTCGACTGCGGCGGATGGCCCACTGGGCGACTGGGTCTTGCCGGGCATGCCGAACCTGCACTCGCACGCATTCCAGCGCGCCATGGCCGGCTTGGCCGAGCGGCGGGGCAGGGGCGAGGACAGCTTCTGGAGTTGGCGCGAAACCATGTACGGCTTCGCCGCCACGATAGGACCTGAAGAACTGCAAGCAATTGCCGCGCAGCTCTACATCGAGATGCTCAAGGCCGGCTATACGCAGGTCTGCGAATTCCATTACCTGCATCACCAGCCCGATGCCAGGCCGTACGCACCCGCCGAGGCCATGTCGCTGGCTCTGGTCGAGGCGGCACGCGAGGCGGGCATCGCGCTGACCCTGCTGCCGGTCCTGTACATGAGCGGCGGCTTCGATGGGCGTGCGCTGGGCGAACGACAGCGGCGCTTCGGCCACGACGTGCAGCATTACCTGCGCCTATTGGAAAACCTGCAGGGGCTCGCCGGTGAGGACCTGCGCGTGGGCATGGCGCTGCATTCCCTGCGTGCCGTGCCGGAGTCGGCGCTGCGCGAAGTGTTGGCCAGTGGCGTGGTGGGCGCGGGGCCAATCCACATCCACATTGCCGAGCAGATTGGCGAGGTGCAAGACTGCCTCGCGGTCCGCGGCGCGCGCCCGGTGGAATGGCTGTACGCACATGCCGAGGTGGATGCGCGCTGGTGCCTGGTGCACGCGACCCACCTGACACCCGCGGAGATGCAGCAGATTGCCAGCAGTGGCGCGGTGGCCGGCCTGTGCCCAACCACCGAGGGCAACTTGGGTGATGGCTTGTTTCCCTTGGCCGCCTATCTCGACGCGGGCGGCGTGCTCGGCATCGGCTCCGATTCGCACATCTCGATATCGCCGGTCGAAGAGCTGCGCTGGCTGGAATACGGCCAGCGCCTGCACACGCGCCATCGCAACGTGGCGGCGCGCCATGCTGGCGACAGCGTCGGCGAAACCTTGTGGCGGGAGGCGCTGCGCGGTGGCGCGCAGGCGTCCGGCATGCCGATCGGCGAGTTGCGCGAAGGCAGGCGCGCGGACCTGGTCGTGCTGGATGACGCCTCGCCGCTGCTGGCTGCGCGCGATGCGCGGTCCATGCTGGACAGTTTCCTGTTTGCCGGCAACACGCCGCTGGTGCGGGACGTGATGGTTGGCGGCCGCTGGCAGGTGCGCGACTTCCATCACCACGACGAGGAGCGCATCGGTGCGCGTTACCGGGCGGTGGTCGAGCGCCTGGCCCCGGCCACGTCTACGGTTGCCGTCGCCCGCCAGACATGAACACAACGCCAGCGGATCGCGCGCCGTACATCCATCGCGGCACGGCGGCGTTTACCCGCACCAACCTGGCGCTGTTTGCCGCCGGCTTCGCCACCTTCGGCCTGCTGTATTGCGTGCAGCCCCTGATGCCCGAGTTCAGCGCGGAATACGGCGTGAGTGCCGCTACCAGCGCGCTCTCGCTGTCGGTGACAACGGGGGTGCTGGCGTTCGCCCTGCTGGTGGCCGGTGCGTTGTCCGACGCCTGGGGCCGGAAATCGGTGATGACGATATCGATCGTCTTGTCCGCGGTACTCGTGCTGCTGACGACGCTGGCGCCGACCTGGTCTGTGTTGTTGGCACTGCGCACCCTGCTGGGCGTGACGCTGAGCGGTTTGCCCGCGGTGGCGATGACTTATCTCAGTGAGGAGATGGACATCGAATCCATCGGCCTGGGCATGGGCCTGTACATCAGCGGCAGCGCTGTCGGCGGCATGGGCGGACGCCTGGTCACCGGCGTCCTGGCGGACTTCGTCGATTGGCAGGTCGGGGTGGCCGTGGTGGGCGTGATTGGCCTGCTCGCCGGGTGGGTGTTTGCCCGCAGCCTGCCGCCGTCACGCCACTTCGTGCGCCAGCCATCCGGTTTGCGCGCGCTGCGCGGCCGGTTCTCGGGCGTGCTGCATGACCCGGGCCTGCCCTGGATGTTCTTCGAAGGCTTCCTGCTGCTGGGCTCCTTCGTCACCGTCTACAACTACCTGGGTTACCGCCTGCTGGCACCGCCGTACAACCTGAGCCAGGCCACGGTGGGCTTGATCTTCGGCATCTACCTGGTCGGCACGTTCAGTTCCCCGTGGATGGGCCATCTGGCTGGCAAGCTGGGGCGGCGCAAGGTGCTGTGGACTGCCGCGGCGCTGCTGCTGGTGGGCGTCCTGCTGACCCTGGCGCGGCCACTGTGGCTCATCATGCTTGGCATCGTCGTGCTCACGTTCGGGTTTTTCGGCGGGCATTCGATCGTCAGCAGTTGGGTCGGCCGCCGCGCGGGTGCGGCCAAGGCCCAGGCCTCGGCGCTGTACCTGTGCTGCTACTACGTCGGTTCGAGCGTCGCGGGCTGGGCTGGCGGGCTGTTCTATGCCTGGCATGGCTGGGATGGCGTCGGTGGCTTCGTCGGCGTGCTGGCGCTGGCGGCCCTGCTGGTGGCCTGGCGCCTGTATCGCCTGCCACCCCTGGCTGGCCCGCCATCTCCGGGCACCGAACCCGCGCTGCCATGAAACGGTAGTCATCGCCCCTGCGAAAACCCACGGCGTGGTGTGATAAGTTTCGGGCAACGCGTGATCGCGTTTGTGCGCCGGCGACGTGGGGTATGCCGGCACCACGACCATCCTGGGAGTCGATATCCATGCGAGTATCCACCCGCTTTGCCTTGACTGCGGGACTGGCCATTGCGGCCAGCGTCCTGTTGCCGGGAATAGCCATCGCGCAGACAGCGCCAAGCTCGGGCGAGCGCCCGGCGCGCTTGATCATCCGGAATGCCACGGTCGTCGACGGCAATGGCACGCCGGCCAAGGGGCCGTTCGACATCGTGGTCGAAGGCGACACCCTCAAGCAGGTCGTGGCGATCGATCCGGTGGCCATGGGCCGCGGCCGCAGCCGGCCGCAGGCAGGCGCCGGCACGGTGGAGATCGACGCCACCGGCAAGTACGTCACGCCTGGCCTGATCAACGCCCATGCGCACCTGCAGGACGAGCGCGGCGGCAAACCACAGCCCATCGAATACGAGACCAAGATCTGGCTGGCCTGTGGCATCACCACGATCCGCGACGTCGGCAGCGACACCAAGAAGGCGCTGGCCTGGCGGGCAGCCAGTGCGCGCGGCGAGCTGGCCGCGCCGCGCATCCTGATCTATCCCATGTATGGCGTGCGCTCCACGCCGGAAGCGGCACGCACGTTCATCCGTTCGATCAAGGCCCAGGGTGCGGACGGCGTCAAGATCACCGGCATCGACCGTGACGTGATGGAGGCGCTGGCGGACGAGGCGCACAAACAAGGCTTGCGCATCGCGCACCACGCTGGGGTCGAGGAAACCAACGCCTGGGACGACATGAAGTTCGGCACCACCAGTATCGAGCACTGGTACGGCGTGCCGGATGCGGCGCTGGCCGATGGTGTGCAGGCGTTCCCTTCCTACTACAACTACAACAACGAAACCGACCGCTTCCGCTGGGCCGGCCACCTTTGGCGCGAGGCCGATCCGCAACTGCTGGACAAGGTGCTTGACGGCATGGTCGAACACAACGTGGCCTGGGTGCCGACGCTCGACATCTACGAGGCCTCGCGCGACCTGCAGCGGGCGCGCACCCAGCCCTGGTTTGCCGACTACCTGCACCCGACGCTGGAAGCGTATTTCCGTCCCGACCCGGCCAACCACGGTTCCTACTTCTTCGGCTGGAGCTCCACCGACGAGACCTATTGGAAGGAGAACTACCGCATCTGGATGGCTGCCGTGCGTGATTTCGCGCGCAAGGGCGGGGTGGTCGGCGCGGGCGATGACGCCGGCTTCATCTACCAGATGTACGGCTTTGGCCTGATCCGCGAACTGGAATTGCACCAGGAAGCCGGCTTCAGCCCGATCCAGGTGATCCAGCACGCGACGTTCAACAACGCGCGCATCCTCGGCAAGGAAACCGAGCTTGGCCGCGTGCGTCCTGGTTTCAAGGCCGACCTGGCGGTGGTGAACGGCAATCCGCTGGAGAACCTGAAGGTGTTCTATCCGACCGGCGTGGAAGACATCGTCGACGGCAAGCCGGTGCATACGGGCGGGGTGGAGTGGACGATCAAGGATGGCATCCCGTACCACGGGCCGACGCTGTTGCGCGAAGTGAAGGCCATGGTGGCGCAGGCCCGCGCCCAACGTGGCGAAAGCACGGACTGAACCCTGGCCTCAGCGCGTTGCGGCTGGTGCATGGAGATGGCCTGGCGTTCACATCGTGGCGTGCATCATCGGTGCATGTCCATGATGCTGAAATCCGCCACCGTGGGCTTGCTGGTTCACCACCGGCAGGCCTACCGGGTCGCGGCCATCGCGCTGTGCGCGTTGGGGCTGGCGTGGTTTTGCCCGGTGCTGGCGCAGCAAACGCCGGTGCCGCCACCCGCAACCCCGCCGCCCCCGCAACCGTTGATCCTGGTACCGCCGCCGGCGGCAATCCAGTTCCAGCAAAGCGTGCAGCAGCAACAACTGCGCGACCAGCTGCAGCAACGGCAGTTGGAGAGCGACTTGCGCCGTGGCGTCACAGAGCGGGCCCGACAGCCGCTGGATCCGACGTCGCGCAACCTCACCCAGCTCGAACAGGCGGCACAGGCCCAGCAGGCACGTGACCAGGCAGCGCAACAGGCCTTGGTCAACCAGTACTGGGGCGTGCCACCTCCCCAGGTCGCGGTGCCTGCCCGGGCGCGCAGCAACCGCTAGCAGCCTGGTGTTTCCAAACGCTCGCAGTAGCCCGCTTGCGGCCGGCCTGACTCACTTGTCGACGGGCGATGCTCCTTGGTTTATCGGGGGAAAGCATCGCGCGCAAACCGACTCCTGCCAAAGCCCCGGTCCGAGCGTCCGCGCTTCTGCTTCCAGCATGCGGGCTTTGGGCTGTGCTAGGCAGCAAAGAGGTCGCCGTGCACCGTGTGGCGCTCCAGCTCCAGCAGGAACTGCTTGATCGGCAGGCCGCCACCGTAGCCGGTGAGCGTGCCGCTGGCCCCAATCACGCGATGGCAGGGCACGATGATCGACAGCGGATTGCGTCCGTTCGCCGCACCGACCGCGCGCGACGCCGCCGGGTTGCCGACGCGTCGTGCCAGCTCGCCATAACTGATCGTCGTGGCATACGGGATGCTGCGCAGCTGCCTCCACACCGCGAGCTGGAACGGCGTGCCGTGCGGATTCAGCGCCAGGTCGAATGTCTGCCGCTTGCCGCCAAAGTATTCATCGAGCTGTCGATGCGCGCTCGCCAGCGGCTGGCTGGCACGCACCCAGTCGGGCTCGAGCGCGGTGGGATGGCTTTCCACTTCGAAATACATGCCGCACAAGCCGCCGGCGTCGGCGACCAGGCGCAGGCGCCCGACCGGGCTGTCGATTTCGTCGTAATAAGTCGTGGTGTCGTTCGCTTTCATGTCATTGGCTCCGTCTTGCACGGGTGGTCGGTGGGATCTTGGCCAGCTCGCCGGAGGCACGCCAGAGTTGCATCACGGCGTAGGCGCGCCAGGGTTGCCAGGCCGCGGCGCGCTCGAGCAGCGCCCGCTCGCCCAGCGGCTTGCCGCCGCCCGCAGCCGCACGGCGCAGGATCAGGTCGGCGGCCGGGAATGCATCCGGTTCGTTTTGCACGCGCATCGCGATGTAGTGCGCGGTCCATGCACCGATGCCGGGCAACGCGGTCCAGCGCTGCACGAACTCGTCCAGCGACTGTGCCTGGTCGAACGTTACGCGGCCATCCAGCAGCGCCTGGGCGATGCCTTGGATCGTCCTCGCCCGGGCCGTGGTCACGCCGAGGCCAGCCAGATCCGCCGCGGCCAGCACGTCCGGCGTCGGGAACAGGCGTTCCAGGCCAGGTTGTGGGGGCGTCGCAAGCGGCGTGCCGTAACGCTGCACGATGCGTGCGGCCAACGTGCGCGCGGCGGCGACGCTGACCTGCTGGCCAAGTACCGCGCGCACCGCGGTCTCGAAGCCATCCCAGCTTCCGGGTACGCGCAAACCGGGATGCCGCTTGCACAACGGGCCGAGCAGCGGATCGCGGGCGAATGTCTCATTGATCAAGGCCGGATTCGCGTCCAGGTCGAACATGCGGCGCAGGCGGGTGACCACGCCAAGCAACTCCGCCGCATTCGGGCAATGCACTTGCAGGCGCAAGCTGTGGGAGCGGTCGGGCCAGGCGTCCAGGATCAGCCAGCCCGGCGCGTCAGCGGGGCCAAACACCCGTGCATAGCTGTGTGCGTCGACGCGTTCGACCCCAGGCAGCGCACGCGTGCGCAGGAACCCGAGCACGGCGTCAAACGCATACGGCGGGCGGTACGCGAGCCGCAGCACGAGCGGCGCATCCGGCGCGGCACGCGGCGTGCGGCGCAACTGTCGCGGTTCGATGCGGTTCGCCTGCGCAAACGCCGCATTGAAGCGGCGCAGGCTGCGGAAACCGGATGCGAGCGCGACCTCGGTCACTGGCAACGCGGTCTCGGTCAACAACTGCTTCGCAAACAGCAGGCGCTGGGTCGTATACACGCTGTGTGGCGGTACGCCGACACGTTGCACGAACAGCCGGCGTAGTTGCCTGCCGCCGATGCCGACGCGGGTGGCGAGTTGTTCGAGCGATTGCTCGGCAAGCGCGCCGTCGGCAATCAGCTTCAGCGCGCTGGCGACGACGTCATCGCCGTGTTGCCAGAATTCGTTGCCCGGCGAGAGTTCCGGCCGGCAGCGCAAGCATGGGCGGAAGCCGTCCGCTTCGGCTGCGGCTGCGTTCGCGTAATAGCGCACGTTGCTGCGCCTCGCGGGCGGCGCCGGGCAAACCGGTCGGCAATAGATGCCGGTGCTGCTGACCGCGGTGAAGAACAGGCCATCGAAGCGCGCATCGCGGCTCTTGCGGGCCAGGTCGCAGATCCGCGGGTCGGGCAGGGCAGTGGCTGGTGAGGTGTGCATGCGTGCACCCTAGCACCGCTGCCGCTCAAGAACTCGCCGTTTTCGGACATGATATCCGCGTCAGCCGCGTGGGTGTCCGGCACTGTCCGGGCGACACCAATTATCGCTCCTATTGGTATGCACATAATCGATACCGATACGCGCAAATGTATGTACCCATATTTCAAATGTATGTACGCAATAATTGCCTGGGACAAATCGCGCGGCTTCATGTTTAAATGACCCGACATCAAGTGAAAACACATGTCCGTTATGAGCATGAGAAACGAATGTCCGGCGCCGGACGTGTCCGTATTGGGGCGGCTGCCGGCGCCCGATGCTGCATCGGCGTCGCGGGCGCCCGGGCAGACCGAAGCGACACGCACCTCGAAGACCGTCATGCATACCGGTGCCGGCGTGCATTCCAGCACAGCCGCACATCACCGACACCATCGCTGCCCGCCAGCGAGCCGCGCCCCCAGCCCGGCAATCAGCAAGTAGCGGCAATCCTGCATTGATGGCTGGGGCACCGCAGGTCGCCCCAGGCTTGGCCGTGCTGCTGGCGGCCGCACGGCATACCTTGGATCGGGTCTGGTGACGCGGGACCGTGCGTTCAGCAGCCTGGCGTGGAGCCGATTTCGGCGTTGTTGCGCTGCATTTGTATAGATGTAAAGTTTAATGTATATAGATATTCAAGCGGGATGACGGCGCACCAAGGGCGGTGGCCGGAGAGGATCGGGATCGCGGCGCTGCGCCGGACCATGGCGGGCCGTATCCGGGCGACAAGGGACAACGTGGGATCGATCTTTCATGTCGGGTGGCTTGGCACCCTGGGGAGGCCATATGGTGATCGTGGGCGCAAGAAGAAGTTGGTTGTCGACCGTCATGTCCTTGCTCGCGCTGCTGCTGCTCGCGCTTGGCACCGCATCGGTGGCAAAGGCGCAGGTACCTACGCCAGCGTCGGTGCTTGGGCACACGCCCGGGGATGATTACTACCTCGCCGACTACGAGGACTCGGTCAAATATTTCCATGCCCTGGCCAAGGCCTCCGACAAGATCAAGATGGTCTCGATCGGCAAGACCACGCAGGGCCGCACGTTCGAATACGCGATCATCTCGAACCCGGAGAACCTGGCGAA
>Ga0134126_10007504_pt1 | contig 13702 bp, 17 predicted proteins | sample KB31752_FD_96881 | JGI IMG/M metagenome (GOLD analysis project Ga0134126, IMG submission 96881) | Terrestrial soil microbial communities with excess Nitrogen fertilizer from Kellogg Biological Station, Michigan, USA - KB3-175-2 | ecosystem: Environmental > Terrestrial > Soil > Unclassified ...
ACGTCATCACGATCTCGCACACCGCGCCGGCGAGCAGCGAATAGTGGCCCGGCGAGTGGTCGCCATAGCCATTCGCGGCGAAGCCCGCGCTGGCATCGAATCCCGTGGCGCCGCTCGCGATGATGAACAGCACCGCCGCGGCGGCGATGCCGCCAAGCAGTTGCGCGACCCAATAGGCGGGAACGTCCTTGGCGGGGAAGCGGCCCGCGACGTAGAGACCGAAAGTCACGGCCGGATTGAAATGGCCGCCGGAGATGTGGCCGAAGGCATAGACGCCCGTGAGTACCGTCAGTCCGAAGGCGAGCGCCACGCCGGCATAGCCGATTCCGACATCGGGTATGCCCGCCGCCAGCACGGCGCTGCCGCAGCCGCCGAGCACCAGCCAGAACGTGCCGAGAAACTCGGCGGCAATCTTCTTTGAGCTGTCCATGTAAGCCCCCCTCGTTCACCATATTCTGACGCGTGTTCGACGGCGGTGTCCACGGGGTGGGCGGGCGGCACAAAGCAGAACGGCGCGGGATTTCTCCCGCGCCGTCCGCTAACGCAAGTTCGTCTCGACTCAGACGAGCTTCAGATTGACGGCCTTGGGGCCGCGCTTGTCGGCTTCGACGTCGAAGTTGACGCGCTGGCCCTCATTGAGGCCGCGCAGTCCCGCCGCCTGGACGGCAGTGACGTGGACGAACACGTCCTTGCCGCCGTCTTCCGGAGCGATGAATCCGAAACCCTTCGTGGTGTTGAAGAACTTAACTTGACCGATCATGTACGGCTTTCTCCTGAAAGCATTTGGGCTATCGCGCGGACACCGCGTCCGGCGCGATCGTCGGAACCGCGTCTTGTTTCAGGAAAAGCGCGTCGTCGTCACTCCAGCTATGCGCCCCGGTGGAATGGGGCGGTGCTTGGGCACGGCTCAGAAACTTCTCTAAAGGCTGCGCGGCCTCGACTGCGCGGCGATATAGTCACTCGCCTGCGCCAAGGCAAGTCACCAGGTTTCGTCGAGCGCGATGTGGTTTGGCCGTTCCGCGACGCGCCCCAGCCAGCGCGACAGTGCCGGGTAGCGCGACAGCTCGAAACCGCCATCCGCGGCGGCGTGCGTGTAGCCGTAGAGCGCAATATCTGCGAGCGAGAAGCGGTTTCCTGCGAACCAATCATGCTTCGCCAGATGGGTTTCCATGACGCCGAGCGCGGCATTTCCCTTTTCGTGCCACTCGGGAACCAGGTGCTTCCGCGTCTCAAGGTCTTCGGGCGGCGCCAATTTCAGCCAGTACCGTGCCACCGCGATATAGGGCTCGTGGCTATACTGTTCGAAGAACATCCATTGCAGCATCTGCGCGCGGTCCCATTTGCTGTCCGGGATCAGATGTGAGCCTTCGGCCAGGAAGTGGATGATCGCGCCCGACTCTGGAAGGAAGCGACCGTCCCCAAGTTCGAGCAGCGGCACCCGCCCGTTCGGATTCATCGCGAGAAATGCCGGCGTGCGCGTCGAGCCGTCCTTCATGCCGTATTCGCGGAGCTTGATCGCAATCCCTACCTGGCGCGCGGTCAGGCGCACCTTGTAGCAATTGCCTGACTCCTGCATCTGGTGCAGCACATACATGATCGCCTCCGCCGCTTCGTGCGGCGGCGATGATGCACAAAACGGCGCGCGCTACTTATGCGCGCCGCGCTTGGCGCCCTTGCGCGATGCCGGCCCCACCGTGCGCATGATCACGCCGCAGGCGATGCGGTCGCCGGAATTGCCGGCGGGCTGGCTGATATAGTCGTCGCCTTTCGCATGCAGGATGATCGAGGCGCCGTCGCGGTCGAAAATCGATTTCTTGCCGTTGCCGAGCGAGAAGGCGTTGCTGATCACGCTGGCGTGAAGCGTGCCGTCCGCCGCGGCGTATTCATTGGGCAGGTCGCCCGCATGCGGGCTGTGCTTGGCGAAGAAGCCGTGCATCTTGGCCGGGTCGGGCGAGAAGTGCGGCCCGGCGGAGGTGAACGCAACCCTGGGATCGCAATTGCCGCTGGTGTGGATGGCGATTGCATGCACGCCGGGCGTGAGGCCCTTGAGGTCGTACTCGATCAGCACGCCATGGGCGGTCGCGGCGAAGTTGATCGTTCCGGCGGATCCTCCGTCGCGCGCGATGAGGTGCGCCACGGCGCGGGCCTTGGACGTCGCGGCCAGCGCGGGCGGCGCCGCGCCCAGAAGACCCGTCAGGACCACGCACACTATTGCCGGCTTCATGCACGCCCCCGTTGCTTCGACCCGCGACAATACAACTTTTGCGCTTCCCATAAAACGTCAAGGCTAGCTTGACATTGGTGTCAGGGCTTGCTTGACTGTCAAGGATATCTTGACGGAGCCATCTTATGTCCGCATCCCAGCCCAAAGTGCCGGACTCAATCGGTCAGCGCATTCTGTATTGCTCGTTTTGCGGCAAGTCCCAGCACGACGTGAAGAAACTGATCGCCGGGCCCGGCGTCTTCATCTGCAACACGTGCGTCGCGATGTGCGGGCAGGTCATGTCCGCTTCGCCTGATCCCGATCCGAATGCGCCGCCGGCAAAGATCGACTGGCCGACCGACGTGCCAAACGAACAGCTGCTGTCCTATCTGGGGGCCGCCGACATGGTGCTGCAGCACGTTCGCGACCGCATTCAGGAGACGGTCGATATCCTGCGCCAGCGCGAGGTGAGCTGGGCCGACATCGGGGCGACGCTCAAGGTCTCGCGCCAGGCCGCCTGGGAACGCTTTTCCTGACGCCGGAACTATTTGATCGGTCGCAACGTTTTCTGACGGCAAAGCGTGTAGCCGTCTATGCGATTTGCAGGAGGACTCGACGATGATGATGTTTCCGGCCGCAATGATCGTTCTGGCACAGGCCATGACCGCGCCAATCATGCCGCAACCCATGGCGATGGACACGCCGGTGTCGTTCGGCGGTGTCGAGGCGGTATGCACCGGTGTCGGATCCGCCAAGGACGATCCGCAATGGGCGTCCTACCCGATCCGCATCGAGTTCTCGAATGGCGGCGCGCAATACCTTTCCGGCGCGCATGTGACGCTGTCGAGCGGCGGAAGCGCCGTCGCCGATCTCAATTGCGCCGGTCCTTGGGTGCTGGTGAAAGGCAATGCCGGCGCCTACCGCGTGACCGCCGCGATCAACGGCTCGCAGTCCAAGCCCGTGACCGCCCCGTTCACGCTGCGCCCAGGCAAGCAGCAGCGCATCGTGCTGCGCTTCCCGGACTTCCAGGCGAACGAGTAGTCAGAACGTGACTTCGAGCACCGCGTCGTCGACGCGGTTGAAGTCGCTGAAGCGGATCCAGCGCGGGCGTACGCAAAACCAGGTGATCTGAGGCCATGCCTCGCGGGTCGGGCCGTCCGGCCAGGCGGCATAGTAGATCCGTTTGAGGCCTTCGAGCTCGGTCCCCTTTGGCTCGAAGGCGATGCCTTCGTATTGCAGGCTCTGTTCGTTCTCCCAGCCGACGACGATGGAGATGCGCGGATCGGCGCGCAGGTTCCTGGCCTTGCGGGTCGTGCCCAGCGTGTCGAAATAGATTTCGAGCGACGGCGCCACCGCTATTCCCACCAGCGCCGATTGCGGCGCCCCGTCGGCTGCCCGGCTCGAAACGACGCCATAGCGATGACGACGTATGAAGTCATGGAGTGCCTCGATCGTTGGCGTGCTCACACCATCACCTGCTCGTTGACGTCTTCCTCTTCGGCCTCCGCCTCGCTCCGCGCATCGATGATGCGACGCTTCTTCCAATCGCCGCGGCTGAACCAGATCGCGCTGACGATCGAGGTCGCGACATTGGCGATCGGAAACGCCCACCAAATTCCGTGCGCGCCCAGATGGGCCCGCTGCGACAACACGAAGGCGAGCGGAAACGTCAGCATCCACTGCGACACGAGGCTGATCACCATCGCCGCGAACATGTTGCCGCTCGCCCGCAGCACGCCCATCAGCGCGAACTGGACGCCGATGAAGCCGAAGCTCCACGACACGGTGCGGATGAACACGCTCGCCTCGTGAATCACATGCCGGTCATTCGGCACGAAGAAGGCGGCGATATGGTTGGCGAAGGCCAGCGCGAACAGGCCCATGGCGGAGAGCACCGAGAAGGTTATCAGCGCCGCCAGCCGCGCCACGGCTTCGGCGCGCTTCACATTGCCGGCGCCGATGTTCTGGCCGACCAGTGTCGAGGTCGCCATGGAGAATCCCATCGCGGGGATCACCACGACGTTGAGCACATTGCCGCCGACGCCATAGGCCGCCGTCGTCACGGTGCCGAAGCCGGTGATCAGGAACATCATCACTGTCACGCCCAGACCGCGCGCCGAGCCCTCGATCGCCGCCGGATAGCCAAGATCGAAGGCGCGCTTGATGAAGGCGAAGTCGGGCCGCAGTTCTCGCAGGCGAATCTGGATGCCGAAGCGGCCCTGAGTCAGCAGCGTGACCGCCACGACGGCCGAGATGAACTGGCTCGTCATCGTCGCCAGCGCCGAACCGGTGACGCCGAGGCCAAGCCGGAAAATGAAGAACGGGTTGACGATGAAGTTGACCATCACGCTGCCCGCGATGATGTAGAGCGGCACCGTCACCTGGCCGACGCCGCGCATCTGCGACTGGAAGCAGAAATAGGTGAAGGCCAGAGGCAGGCTCAGAAACTGCACGCGCAGGAAGCCGAGCGCGTTGTGATAGACGTCGGGCGCCACCTCCATCAGTTCGAGCAGATAGGGCGCCACCGCAAAGCCGAACAGGCCGAGCACCGCCGACACGGCGACGACCGTCAGCAGAGTCTGTCCCGCGACGTGGTCGACCATCGGCCGGTCGCGCGCGCCCACATACTGTGCGATCAGCGTGGAGCCGGCGATGGTGAAGCCCAAGCCGATCGACATCATCAGGAACATCAGCGGCATCGACACCGACACCGACGCGACCGCCGCAGCGCCAAGCCGCCCGACCCAGAACGCGTCCACCAGCTGATAGGCGATTTGCAGGATGTTGCCGCCCATGATGGGGAAGGCGAGCAGAAACAGCGAGCGCGGTATCGGTCCCTCGAGCAGGCGGGGGTCGAAGGCGCGCCCGCCGAAGCCGCGGCCGGGCGGCGCGAAGGCCCGCGGCTGTTCCTTGTCGGGAGTCATGATGGCATTTTCGGTTATCGCCGGGGGCTTTGGCAAATCTCCGTCCTCGCTATAATCGCGGCCGAAGAAGCCCGGAAACGTCGCCATGCGCCTTGCGTCCGTCCTTTGCACTCTCATTGTCCTAGCCGCAATGCCGGCCCATGCGGAAAACTGGCAGCACACCAGAGACAATGGCGGCGGTCTCCCCATGTGCTTCGACAAGGACAGCGTTTCGACCCGGGCGGACGGTCTCACCTATTACGCGGTGAAAATGTGCCAGGATCCGGTCGCGCAATGGTATGCCGTCAACTGCACCGCGAACTTCAAGGTGGAGCTCCTGGTTCGCATCTACGATGTCGGCTCGACGACCCACTACCGCGAATTCACCGTCGACAATCTCCAGTCCGGCATGGCGGCCGACGCCGACATGGCGTGCCACAAATAGGCGCAAAAAAAGCCGGCGGATCGCTCCGCCGGCCGTTGCGTTCGAAGCGTCCTTCACACCGCCTTCAGATTCACGGCTTTGGCGCCGCGGGCGTCGGGCTGGATTTCGAAAGAGACCTTCTGGCCCTCGTTCAGCGTGCGCATGCCGGCCGCTTCGACGGCGGTGGCATGCACGAACACATCCTTGCCGCCGCCCTCCGGCGCGATGAAGCCATAGCCTTTGGCGGTGTTGAAGAACTTAACGGTTCCGATCGTCATTCTTGGTGGTCCTGCTCAAGATTCCACGCCGGCCCCATGCCGCCATGGGTCGGAAGACGGAGATCGGGAGAGGAAGGGGCTGAATCGTCCAGTCGCAAAGCGGAAGGAAACGGAAACAGTCGAGCGCTTTCTCTGACGGGACGCCGTCTACGTGGAGCAAGGCTAGCGCAAACCTTGCCGCTGTCCAACCGCTGCGCGATCTATTGCGCGGTCTTCGTCTGCCTCTTCCTCGCAGGCGCGGATTTCTTTGCCGGATTTTCGGCCGCAAGTTTCACGGCCAGGGCGGCATCGGCGGCTTCCTTGGCCAGCCTGAGTGCGCGCAGCTTGGCGGTCTTGGCCTCGAAGGCCTGGCGTTCGGCTTCCAATGCCTTCTTCACCAGTGCGTCGCGGGCCTCGGAGGCGGTGAAGGTGGCGCCGGGCTTGCGGCGCCCAAGGTCTCTGTTTGGTTCGGACATGGGGACTCCTCTGCTGGCGCGGGGTCGCCGCTCCGCTCTTTCACAAGCGGGCAGGGGCTCTGCGGAGGGCGGCGTGGGGCGCGCGCCGCCGTGGCGCAAATATAGCCGAAACCGCCTCGGCAGGGGCGAAAAACTTCGGCCGTATACGCCGCATTTCGGCCGATTCGCGCGACCGTCCAGGAATTTTCGACTGACAGTGGGCCGAGGCAGCGCGAGACCTCGCCAACCGCGGAGACAATTTTGCTTCGTATACTGACTTATGCCCGGGGGCGCTCTTTGCGCGGTGTCAGCCGACCGCTTTCAGGAACGCGGCCGCTGCGGCCGGGTTGCGCACCTTCGCGCCGGCGATGAAGTAGACGTACACGTCGCGCTTCTTCTTCGCCGGCACCTTTGCCAGAAGCTTCATGCCCTTCGGCGTGCCGCCTACCTCCCAGGCCTTCGCGGCGTCGGCCCACTGCTTGATCGCGGCGGGACCGTAACCGGTCTTCACCTTCTCCGTGGTCTCCTGCAGGCGGCAATAGACAAAATCGGCGGTCGCATCGGCGATCGCGGGAAATTTCTTCGAATCCGCGTACACGATGGCCGCACCGTATTTGCGTGCGAGTTCGACGAAATGCTCCGTCTTGAAACTCTCGTGCCGCGGCTCGACGGCATGGCGCAGCGCGATGCCGTCGATGCTCCCGGGCAGCAACGCCAGGAACGCCTCGAAGTCCGCCGCGTCGAACTTCTTGGTGTGCATGAACTGCCACAGGATCGGGCCGAGCTTGCCCTTCAGCTCCGTCACGCCGCTTTCGAGGAAACGGTCGATCGACGGTTTTGCCTCGGCCAGCACCTTGCGATTGGTCGCGAAGCGGTTGGCCTTCAGAGAGAAGACGAAATCGTCCGGTGTCTCGTCATGCCATTTGCGGAACGTGTGGGGCTTGAAGGTCAAATAGAACGTGCCGTTGACCTCGAGCGTGTTGAGCGCGCGACTGGCATAGGCGAGCTCCCTGGACTTCGGCGTGCCCTTCGGAAAGAACACGCCGCGCCACGGCTCGAAATTCCATCCGCCAATCCCGGCCCGTATCATGCCGCCGCTCGCGCCAAATTTCGCGCGAGACTAGCCTATGGCCGCGGCGTCACCCAATCGGAAAAGCCCGGCGCGGTGCCGAACACGGTGCGCGGGCCGCGCGTCAGCGACCCGGCATAGTCGGCTCGAGGGCGGCCACTGCACCTACTCCGCCGCGACACCCATGCGCGCGTTCGCACCGAGGAGTCTTGCCTTCGCCTCGTCATATTCGCGCTTCAGCCGCGCCACCAGCTCGCCGGCGCTCACCACGGACTTCACCTGGCCGATGCCCTGGCCGCAGCCCCAGATGTCCTTCCACGCCTTCGCCTTGCTGCTGCCGCCCGAGCCGAAATTCATCTTGGACGGATCGCTCACCGGCAGGTTCTCGGGATCGAGTCCGGCACGGATCACGCTGGGACGCAGATAGTTGCCGTGCACGCCGGTGAAAAGGTTGGTGTAGACGATGTCGTCGCCGGCGGTTTGGGTGATCATGTCCTTGTAGCCTTCGACCGCGTTGGCTTCCTTCGTCGCGATGAAGGCCGAGCCGATATAGCCGAAATCCGCGCCCAACGCCTGCGCTGCCAGCACCGCACGGCCGGTCGAGATCGCACCGGACAGGGCCAGCGGTCCGTCGAACCATTCGCGGATCTCTTCCACCAGCGCGAAGGGCGAGAGCACTCCGGCATGTCCGCCGGCGCCGGCCGCCACCGCAATAATGCCGTCGGCGCCCTTCTCGATCGCCTTGCGCGCAAACCTGTTGTTGATGATGTCGTGCATCACGACGCCGCCATAGGAATGCACCGCGGCGTTGACGTCCTCGCGGGCGCCGAGCGAGGTGATGACCACCGGCGCCTTGTATTTCACGCAAAGCTCGAGGTCCTGTTCCAGCCTGTCGTTCGACTTGTGTACGATCTGGTTGACCGCGAACGGCGCCGAGGGGGATTCGGGATGGGCGCGGTCCCACGCCGACAATTCCTCGGTGATGCGCGCCAGCCATTCGTCGAGCATCGAGATCGGTCGCGCGTTCAGCGACGGGAAAGATCCGATGATGCCGGCCTTGCATTGCGCGAGCACCAGTTCGGGCCCCGAGATGATGAACAGCGGCGACCCGATCACCGGTACGCTCAGCTTTTTGGTCAATGCGCCTTTGAGTGCCATGGCCTTCTTTCTCCAGTTGCTAATGCGAAATCGATGTCGGGCGCGTGCGCGCGCCGCGGAAGGTGAGGCGCATGGTCTCGAAGTAGAGGTCCTCGACCGCGATGCCCGCGGGCAGGCGTCCGGCGAGATGCAGCACGATCACGCCATGGGCGGCCGCCCAAAGCGCATTGCCGATCAGCCTCGGCTCGCCATGGACGATCCCGGCGGCAACGAGGTCCTTCACATGCCGCGTCACCGTCTCGCCCGCGCGTTTTCCGGCGCGGCGCAGTTCGGGATGGCGCGTCTCATCCGGCGGATCGAGGTCGAACATCAGCCGGTAGGCATGGGGATTCTGGCGCGCGAAGTCGAGATAGGCGCGCCCGACGGCGCGGGCCCGCGCGAAGGCGTCTTTGCCGGAGGCGAAGGCGCGCTCCAACGCGTCGGAAAAGCTGTCGAAGGCTTTGGCGCGGACGAAGGCGAGGATCTCCTCGCGATCGGCGAAGTAGCGGTAGAGACCCATCGGGCTGCGCCCGAGCTTCTTGGCGATGTCGCGCATGGTGATGGCGCCGACGCCGCCGGTCGCGTAGAGCGCCGTCGCCGCTGCGCCGATTCCGGCGCGGACCGCTTCGAAGTCTTCCGAGGACAGCTCTCTGGGCATCACGTCTCGTACAGGGTACGCGTACAGTGTATAGGATATCCATCGGAGTCAATTGCCGCCCCGCCCGTGAATTCGTTTTCGCCGCCAGCCAAGCCCGGCGTACCTTCGGCCGGGATGTCCATGACTCTGCGCCACCTTCTTTTTTTTAGCGCCGCCGCGGCCGGCGGCATCGTCTTCGCCGCCAATGCCTTCGCGGCCGTCGAGACGGTGGTGGTTGCCGCCAGTCCACCCGATCCTGTCGGCAACGACGCCTTCTCGGTCGTTAGGCTGGGCACGGATGACATCCGCAGCGCCGCGGAGCTCGACCGCTCCCTGAGCCAGGTGCCGGGCCTGTCGCTGTTCCGCCGCGACTCGTCGCTCTCGGCGAACCCGACCACGCAAGGTCTTTCATTGCGTTCCATCGCGCCGTCCGGTGCCGGCCGCGCGCTGGTAACGCTCGACGGCGTGCCGCAGAACGATCCGTTCGGCGGCTGGGTGATCTGGTCCTCGCTGCCGCCGGAGGACATCGGCGGTGCGGAGATCGTGCGCGGCGCGGGCGCGGGTCCCTATGGTGCCGGCGCATTGACGGGCGTCGTGGCACTCGAAGAAGCGCGCGGCGACGGGCTCGTCGCAGGCGACGCGTCGCTGGCGCAGGAGAACGGCCGGCGTCTCGCCGCATCCGGTGGCACGCAACTCGGCCCGCTTTCCCTGTTCGCCAGCGCGTCCGACGAAGACAGCGATGGCTGGATCCCGGTCTCGCCGGCGCAGCGCGGCCCGGCCGACAATGCAGTCTCCTATCACGCGCGCAACGCCTCGCTTCGCACCGAGGTCGAACCGTGGAACGGCACGCTGCTCTCGCTGCGGCTCGGTGCGTATGGCGAAAATCGCGATTCGGGGCTCGTCGGCTCGGCCTCGTCCGCCGACGGCGTCACGGCCAGCCTGACGCTGGCCCATCCCAATAGCGACGGCGATCTCGGTTACCGCCTGCAAGCCTGGCTGCGCAATTCCGACTTCTCGAACATATCGGCTGCGATCATCCACCCCGGACGCGTCGGCACAACGATCTCCAACGACCAGTTCTCGACACCGGCGCTGGGCTGGGGCTTCAACGCGGCGCTGCGCGGAAGCTGGTCTGCCATCGACTGGGAGATCGGCGGCGACGCCCGCTTCACGCAGGGCGATTCCAAGGAGCACTTCCAGCCCATCGCCGGCGTCTTCACTATGGGCCGCGACAGCGGCGGGCGAACCTTCGTCGGGGGGCTCTATTTCGAAGGTGCCGCGCACCTTGACGGCTTGCTGATCACCGCCGGCCTTCGCGCCGATCAATGGGCCTCGACCGGCGGCCATTTGATCCAGACCGTGCTTTCAAGCGGTGTTGTGACAGTCAACCAGAAGACACCTTCGCGGAGCGGCATCGTGCCGACCGCCCGTCTCGGCCTGCGCCAGGAGCTCGGCGACGGATTTTACATACGCTCGGCCGCCTATGGCGGCTTCCGCGCGCCGACCTTGAACGAGCTCTATCGCCCGTTCCGGCTCGGCAGCAATCTGACCGAGGCCAATCCGAACCTCGCGCCCGAGAAGCTCTATGGCGCGGAGATCGGCTTCGGCGGGACCGCGGACAGCTACGATTGGCAGGTCGCCGGCTTCTACAATCAGCTCCACGGCGCCATCACCAATGTCACCGTCGCGCACGGGCCGGTTACCGTGCCGGGGCTCGGCAACGTCGCGGCGGGCGGGCTGCTGATCCAGCGTCGGAACGCCGGCAATGTCGACGCCTATGGCATCGAGACGGATGCGCATTGGCACGTCACCGGTTGGCTCGGGCTCGACGCTGCCTTCGACTATGTCGATGCCCATGTGCAGGGCGGAACCGCAGCCGCGCAGCTGACCGGCAAGCGGCCCGCCCAGGCGCCGCGCTTCACCCTCACCGCAGGGGTGCGCGCCACGCCGCTGGACCGGCTGACCGTGACCGCCGATCTGCGCTACGAAAGCACGCGCTTCGCCGACGACCAGAACACCCTGGCGCTGGCGCCGGCCACGACGCTGGATGCACGCATTTCCTACCGGCTGTGGAGCGGGATTTCCGCCTATGTGGCGGGCGACAATCTGTTCAACGCCCGGGTCGCAACGACCGAAAGTGCCGATTTCGTCAAAAACTATGCGGCGCCGCGCGTCCTGCGGCTGGGATTTTTCTGGACGGAATGACGGGCGCGCAATAGAACCCGCCCGCGTTCGCAACGGATCTGCGATGAAGAAAGTCTATCCCGACGCCAAGGCCGCCCTAGATGGCCTGCTGTTCGACGGCATGACGATCATGTCCGGCGGCTTCGGCCTCTGCGGCATCCCCGAAAAGCTGATCGCCGCCCTGGTGGCGTCGGGTGTGAAGGGCCTCACCGTGATCTCCAACAATGCCGGGGTCGACGATTTCGGACTTGGCCTGCTGCTGCAGACCCGCCAGATCAGGAAGATGATCAGCTCCTATGTCGGCGAGAACGCGACCTTCGAACGGCAATTTCTTGCCGGCGAACTGGAGCTCGAATTCAACCCGCAGGGCACGCTGGCCGAGCGCATCCGCGCGGGCGGCGCGGGCATTCCCGGCTTCTACACCAAGACCGGCGTCGGCACGTTGATTGCCGAGGGCAAGGAGCACAAGGAATTCGACGGCCAGACCTTCGTCCTCGAGCGCGGCCTCAAATCCGATCTTTCCATCGTCAAGGCGTGGAAGGGCGACGCGCAGGGCAATCTCGTTTTCCGCAAGACGGCGCGCAACTTCAATCCGATGATGGCGACCGCCGGCAAGGTCACCGTCGCCGAGGTGGAAGAGCTGGTGCCGGTCGGCGCGCTCCATCCCGACGCGATCCATACGCCGGGGATCTTCGTCCAGCGCATCGTCGAAGGAGCAAATTACGAAAAGCGCGTCGAGAAGCGCACCGTCAGGGAGACCGCCTGATGGCTTGGACACGTGACGATCTCGCGAGGGTCGCGGCGCGCGAATTGCGCGACGGGTTCTATGTCAATCTCGGCATAGGCATTCCGACCCTGGTGGCGAACTACATCCCCGCCGGGATGGACGTCACGCTGCAGTCCGAGAACGGCATGCTCGGGATGGGTCCGTTCCCGATGCCGAACGAAGTCGATCCCGACCTCATCAACGCCGGCAAGCAGACCATCACCGAGCTCGACCGCACCTCGTACTTCTCCTCGGCCGACAGCTTCGCGATGATCCGCGGCGGTCACATCGACCTCTCCATCCTTGGTGCAATGGAAGTGTCGGAGACGGGCGATCTCGCCAACTGGATGGTGCCGGGCAAGCTGGTGAAGGGCATGGGCGGCGCGATGGACCTCGTCGCCGGCGTCAAGCGCTGCGTCGTGACCATGGATCACACCGACAAGGCCGGCAATTCCAAGGTGCTGAAAGCCTGCACCCTGCCGCTGACCGGCAAGGCCTGCGTCCACCGCGTCATCACCAATCTCGGCGTGTTCGACGTCGTACCCGGCGGCCTGAAGCCGATGGAGCTGGCGCCGGGTGTAACGCGGGACGAAGTGAAGGCGAAGACCGAGGCCAGGCTGGTCTAGCCGCCCGGGCCGCTGACCGTCAGGCCTGCCGCTTCGAGCCGGTCCAGCACGCCGCCCTTGCGCAGAAAGAAGCCCATCGGCATCACCGCGAAGGATTTGCCGGGCTTCTTCAGCGCCGCGACGATCGCGTTGGTCATGTCGCGATTTGCCTTCTCCCGCAGCACCGCATAGGCGCCGTTCTGCTGCAGGCAGTCGTCGAGCCGCGTCTCGAAATAGTGCGCCTTCACGCCGGCGACATCGCCCGCCGCCCAGGCCTTTGCCGCCGCGACCGCATGGACCGTTGCATTGTCGATGTCCGTCAGTGCGAAGCCGATGCATGCGAGATGCGCTGCCGCCGTCATCTTGGGCACGTCATGCACCACGTCCATCGCCGGATAAGTGGCGATCGGACGGGCCGGGACGCCGGCATGCGCGGCGAGGGACTGGACCGATTTCAGCAGCGCATCGGGTGAGAGCTTGGCGAAGTTCAGATAGTCGCTTTCCAGTCGCAGCGCCGCCACGCCGCCCAGCAAATCTTCGTAGCGGCCGGCGTCGCGACCGATGCGCTGGCGCGCGGCCACGAAGCGGCTCCTCAGCGGTTCCGGCAGCGTATTCTCGAGCTTTGTTCCGTCCGGCTGCTCGATCGTGTTCAGACCGGTTATCAGGAACCACATGGTCTCGAACACGCCGGCCGTGGCGCGCGGCGGCAGCAGAACGACGTTCGCGCCCTTCATCAGTCCGGTGAGGAAAGAGCTGTCCCAGGTCAAATCCTTCGGGACCGGCCCGACGGTCGGCAGGATCCACATTTCGGATGTCGGGGTTGCGATGTGCCACAGCGCCGGGCCGGACGCCTGCGGCGTCACCACCACGGTTTCGACATTGGACCAGTCCTGGATCGGCGCTTGCGCCGCGGCAATAGCGAACCATGCCGCGACGATCGCCAGGGATCGCGCACAAAACCGCCGAAAAGCCATCCCTCTGCCCTTTCCGAGGATTTCGAAGAAAACTCGAGACGAAACCGTTTCAATTGCAGGCGCGCCCTTTCAGGGTACCGAAAGGCCC
>Ga0134126_10007505_pt1 | contig 13702 bp, 7 predicted proteins | sample KB31752_FD_96881 | JGI IMG/M metagenome (GOLD analysis project Ga0134126, IMG submission 96881) | Terrestrial soil microbial communities with excess Nitrogen fertilizer from Kellogg Biological Station, Michigan, USA - KB3-175-2 | ecosystem: Environmental > Terrestrial > Soil > Unclassified ...
ACTTTTCTGCATGGCGATTCCAGCCACACAGTTGCGTCCGGGCATGATCATCAAGCACAACAATGATCTGCACTCGGTGTTCAGCGTTGAGCACCGTACCCCGGGCAATCTGCGCGCATTCATTCAGGCCAAGCTGCGCAATCTGCGCACCGGAGCAATGTTCGAGCACCGCTTCCGCTCGCCCGATCCGATCGACAAGATCGTCGTAGATGAAGTCGATATGGAGTTCCTTTATAGCGACGGCGACGATTTCTACTTCATGAACACGGAAACCTACGAGCAGACGCACCTGAAGCGCGACACGCTGGGCGACGCCGTCGAGTACCTGACACCAAATCTGCAAATCAAAGTCGAGTTCTACGACAACAAACCGGTAGGAATCGAACTGCCGCAAACGGTAGAACTGACGGTCGTCGAAACGGAACCGGGACTCAAAAGCGCAACGGCCAGCAGCGTGACAAAACCAGCAAAGCTGGAAACAGGACTGGTAGTCCAGGTGCCGCCGTTCATCAGCGAAGGCGAAAAGATTCGAGTAGATACAGCCGAAGGCGCGTATCTCTCAAGAGCGTAGCTGGAGGCAGTAGCTTCTAGCTGCTAGCTACTAGCGTCCAGCCAGTCCGAACCCGGTGTCCATCGCGTTCTTGAATCCGTGAGATCCGTGGGCAAAGCATCCGCGCAATCCCCGTCGCGTTTGGTTTTGACTTTGACTTTAGCTTAGGAGCTTAGCAGCTAGCAGCTCAGCAGCCTGTTTATGACCCGCCGCTACATCATCACCGGACGCGTACAAGGCGTAGGCTTTCGCTGGTTTGTGGAGCGGGAAGCGCGCGCCATCGGCGTTGGCGGATGGGTGCGCAATAACGAGGGCGGTGCTGTAGAGGTTCTCGCCAGCGGCAGCGATGAGCAGCTCGCGCGATTGCGCAAGGCGCTCGAAAGCGGCCCCCGAGCGGCGCGCGTCGACGAAGTACAGGAATTTGAAGAAGAGCAGCAAGGAAGAGAAACATCATTCCGCATCGAAGGAGCCTGGTAAGTGCGCCCCTCTCCCGCAAGGTCCGCGTCAAAGCCGCAAGCAATCAACTGCGATCATCTCAAGAAGCTGATTCGCGAAGTTCCCGATTTTCCCAAACCAGGAATCCTCTTTTACGACATCACCACGCTGCTCAAAGACAAGGTCGGCTTTGCCACTTTGATCGATGCGCTCTCCGCACACTACATGGAGAAAGATATTGATCTCGTTTTGGGAATCGAGGCGCGAGGCTTCATTTTCGGTCCCGCGCTCGCCTACCGCCTCAACGCCGGATTCGTGCCGGTTCGTAAGCCGAAGAAGCTGCCAGCGGAGACCGCAAAGGTCACATATCAGCTCGAATACGGCAGCGACTCGCTCGAGATGCACAAAGATGCAATCCGCCGCGGACAGCGAGTAATCATCGTCGATGATCTGCTCGCTACGGGCGGGACCTGCGCGGCAACCGTGCAGCTCGCGAAGTCTCTCGGCGGAAATATCGCCGGTTTGGCCTTCGTAGTAGAACTCGATTTTCTCAAAGGCCGCGAGAAGCTGAAGGAATACGATGTCTTCTCTTTGCTGCATTACAGCTCCTAAGCTCCTAAGCTTCTAAGCTGCTGAGCTTCTCGGAAACGTGCGACCACGTTGATCGAAAGGGCTACCCCTGTCGAACCTTCTCGACACTGTCATCCCTCGCGCAGCCACCATCCCTTCTAGCGCTTCGAAAATTTGCTGTTGCTGCGCGGGGGACCTGCTTTTCTCGCGGACTCCCAAACATCAGATCCCCCGCGCCGCACCGCCAAATCCTCAACGCCTCAACAGTTTCGCTGCGGCGCGAGGGATGACAGTTCATTTTCAGTTCGGGCGAATTGGAATTCGTACGAATTGAAAGAAAGATCCGAGTACAGGGAAGTCAGCCGGCAAAGTCCCAATTGGGACCGCCGATCGTCGGACCGTCGTCGTTTCATTCCGGAATACGTTCAGTCGGTTTCGCCACTCATAACATCTCCGTCTAAGACAATTTTTGTCATCATTCATGACAGCTGTAGCGTTTATGGTGGAAGGCGAAGTTCCTGGCTGTCCGTTCCCCACGGCCGGTTCGAGTACAGGAGAAGATGCCGACCAAAGGAAAGGTAAAGATTTGGACTGAGCCTCGCAAACCGCGTCCTCCGAAATTCTTCTTGAGCAATCGCGAGCAGAAAGATGGAGAAACGCTTCGCATTCAACAATGGCTCGACCTAGCCGACATCGCCCTCGAACAAACGGGGGAAGAAGATAATCCCGCGGAGCTCCCGTTTAAACGCGGAGCCTAGCAGCCCTCCCAACCGCCTCTTCGTCCTAAGCCCGCCGCCAGCGGGCTTTTTCGTTGAACAACAGAACCGCCGCCGGTCCTGTCCTGCTTCGAATCCCATTCAGCCCACACCGGCTCACTTTTCCCATCGCTCAACGTCTCTCTTGCACGTTGCCGGGGAGGTCCCTGCCTGTGCTTCAGAACTTGAAGTTTGCCTCGCGCATCCTGCGGAAGAAGCCAACATTCACGATCATCGCGGTTGCCACTCTGGCTCTTGGAATCGGCGCGACCACCGCAGTCTTCACTCTTGTCGATGCCGTGCTCCTGCGTCCGCTTTCTTACCGTGATCCTGGACGGCTGGTCGCGATCGCCGCCGACGAGCCTGCAGCAGGCGGGGCAAACGTGGGCTTCAATCCATTGGAACTCGACGATCTCCGCGAGCGCTCCGGAATCTTCGATCAGGTCTCGGCGACTTGGCCTGTCAGCGCGAACGTGACCGGCGGAGATCATCCCGAGCGCATTGAATTACTCGCCGCCAGTCCAACATACTTTTCCATTTTGGGAGCCGCGCCGCAGCTTGGACGCGTCTTCGGTCCCGAAGACGAATCCCTGGGATTCGCCGAAGCCTGCGTGCTCAGTGACGCCGCGTGGCATCGTCTCTTTGGCGGTGATCGCAATGTACTCGGCCGCCGCGTGTACCTCGACACCGACGCCTATACGATCGTAGGCGTCATGCCACCCGGATTCCGTCATCCGGGAAAAACCTTCGCCACCGATGTTGAAATCTGGGCAACCGCCGGATACAAAGCCGATCCATTTCCGCATCCACCGCAGCGCCAGCAGCGCTTCATTCCCGGCGCGATCGGAAAGCTGAAGCCGGGAATCACTCTCGCCGCAGCTCAAGCTCGCCTGAGTGCATTCGCCGCGCAATTGCGGCACGAGTACCCCAACATCTACGCAGCTTCGTCCGGCTGGACGATGAATCTTACCTCGCTCGACGAAGTGGTGGTCGGCAAATCGCGCGCGCTGCTTTGGAGCCTGCTCGCGGCCGTCGCGGCCATTCTGCTCATCGGCTGCATCAATGTCGCCAATCTCCTGCTGTCGCGCGCAACTTCGCGCGAGCGCGAGATTGGAGTGCGCCTCGCGCTGGGAGCGAGTCGGCGCGATCTGCTTGCGCAACTGCTCACCGAATCATTTCTTCTGTCGATCGCAGCGACGCTGGCCGGAGTCATCCTCGGCTGGGCGATGCTGCGCGGCATCGTGCTGATCGCTGCATCAAAGCTTCCACGCCTTCACGAAGTCGCGCTGAACACGCACGTGCTCGCGTTCGTAATTGTGCTCGCGTTCGTAACGTCGATTCTGTTCGGTCTCGCACCGGCTTTGCAGACATCTTCTCTCGATCTGGTCAATAGCCTGGGAGGAAGCAGCCGCAGTGGAAGCACGACTCAGCGCCAGAATCGGCTGCGAGAGACGCTCGTGATTGCCGAAGTGGGAATGTCGGTAGTGCTGCTCGCCGGCGCCGGACTGTTCGCGCGTACTCTGATGCATCTGCTCAGTGCCGATGCGGGATTCAATCCCGAGCGCGTGGAGATCGCGAGCATCTGGCTGCCCCAGCCGAATCATCCGGAACTCGATCCCTATCGCAAGCCCGAGCAGCGCGTCGCCTTTAACCGCGAATTGCTGCGGCGATTCAACGCAATTCCCAGCGTGCAGGAAGCCGCACTCACCGGCTCGCTTCCTCTCACTGCAAATCAATTCGTGGCCAAGTTTCTTATCGAAGGACAAGTCACTGATGCAGCGAGTGCGCCTGACATAAGCGGGAACATTGTCACTCCGAATTACTTTCACGTGCTGCAAACTCCGCTCGTCAGCGGGCGCATGTTCGCTGAGACCGACGATCTCAAGAGTACAGACGTTGTCATGATCGACCAGGCAGCGGCCCGGCAATTCTGGCGCAACCAGGATCCGATGGGCCGTCGTTTTGCTTTTCCCGGGCCGAAACCACGATGGTTCACGGTGGTTGGAGTAATCGGCAACATCAAGCAAACCAGCCTCGACTCCACCGATACTCCACACATTTATTTTTCCATGTATCAACTCGGCCCGCGCGCCATCAGTGTCGCCGCGCGCATTAAGCCCATATCGGGAACTCAGAGTGAAGACGCAGTGCTGGCTTCAGTGGGAGAGCAGATACGCCGGCAGACTCAGTCGGTAGACAAAGATCTTCCCGTGTTCGGAATCGAGCCCATGCGCAATCTGGTAAGCGCATCGGTGGGAGCGCGCACCTTCTCCGCCGAACTGATCGGGACATTTTCCATGCTGGCGCTCGTGCTTGCCGCCATCGGCATATATGGCGTAATCGCGTACTGGGTAGCCCAACGCACGCGTGAACTCGGCATCCGCATCGCACTCGGAGCCCAACCCTCTGACGTGCTGAAACTAGTTGTCGCGCGCGGCATGCGCCTCGCGATCTTCGGAGTTAGCGCGGGAATCGTCGCAGCCCTCGTCGTCTCGCCGCTGCTGCGCTCACAGTTGTACGGAGTCTCGGCTTTCGATCCTCTCGTCCTGCTGAGCGTGACACTGGTTCTGCTCGGAGTAGCCTTCGCCGCCGGATACCTTCCCGCAATTCGCGCCGTGAAGGTCGATCCCGTAGTTGCATTACGGGAAGGCTGAGCAGTTGAGCGACATCGTTGACCCATGTACTAAGCACAGAGGAAACGAGAAATCGTTGGTACTACCGTCATGTGCTTAAGGCTTACCGCTTAACATCTGCAGAGACCATTTATCTATCTTTCACTATCCATTGCTCAAACCGAGCGGTCATAAATGTTGTCTCGCTTTTGGACCCAACTGGTGCCAAGACAAACGCAGGCGGGAGCAACTCGATTCGGGAGCTGCTGGTTCTAAGTGTCTAGGCCATATGTCAGTAACGGGATCGAACATCTGCAAGTTCTCATTGGTGTCCTTTTTTCTTTTTCTCCTGAGCTTCACTCCCGGATGTGGGCGAGGCCTGGTTGCGGGATCACTTCAACCCGCCGGACCGCCATCGATCAGCAGCTTTAGTGCCGCGGCCACATCTATCACCGCGGGACAGAGCACCACACTGAATTGGGCGACCAGCGGCGCGACTACGGTAACAATCGACAACGGAGTCGGAACCGTTGCTGCCTCGGGATCTGCCACCGTTTCACCTACCCAAACGACGACTTACACGCTGACCGCCACGGGCGATGGAGGCAACAGCTCCGGTCATGTCACGGTCACCGTGAACCAGCCGAAGCCGACGGTCACGATTACTGCCGACCCAACCGGCGTAAGCCCCGGGCAAAGCTCGACACTAACCGTGACTACGGCCAATGCCTCCGGCGTAGGAGTTGTCTGTAGCGACAGCAATGGAACCCAGGAATTCACCGGCACTCTGCCCGGAACCGGCGGCACTCTGTCGGTGACGCCGAAAAACACGGTTACATGCGTCGCTACAGCGAAGGGAGCAGATAACCAAACCGCGACTGCATCTGTGCAGGTGATGGTAAAAGATGTGCACCAGATCAACCACGTCATCTTCCTCATGCAGGAGAACCGCAGCTTTGACAATTACTTTGGCATGCTCAATCCCTATCGCAAGAGCCACGGATTCGAGATAGGAGACGATGGCAAGCAATATGACGTCGATGGCATTGAAGATAAGTTGACTAAATTCCCAAATCCGGACGACGAAGGAGACAACTTCAATCTCTTCAAGCTCAGCACTACCTGTGTGGATGACCTGTCCTCAGCCTGGCTGGAGAGCTATGGCGATGTGAACCGATTCGACTTTTCACCTTCGCGGTCGATCCTGATGAATGGCTATGTGCATATCGCCGAAGGTTTTGCCAAGAGCGGAGCCGGTACGGGTAAGTTCACCGATCTCAAAGGCCGCCGCGCCATGGGTTACTACGATCAGGATTTTCTCAACTACTACTACTTCATGGCATCGGAGTTTGCCTTGTCTGACCGCTGGTTCTCTCCCGTCGCCAGCAAAACGATTCCGAATCGCCTGGCGACGATGACCGGAGGCACCACGCAAGGCTTAGTTCGCGATCCTTCGAACGATGACCATGTCGGTGGACTCAATATCGAGACTATTTTCCAGAAGCTCGACGACGCTGGTGTTCCGTGGAAGATTTACTATTCGGTAACTGAGGACGAATGTCCCGCCGACACCGATGAGTGTCAATCGAGCCATCCTGACAAGTTTCCCGCAACCAGTTTCTCGTATTTCAACTACTCGGCGAAGTATCTCTACGACAATCCAACTCACGCCGCCTGCAACGCGCCAACGCAGCAGTCGGAGCCAGCCGTGGGCGATCCCAACAACGACTTCTGCATCGACCCAAGTCACATTGCGCCAGTCTCACAATTCTTGACTGACCTTAGCAAGGGAACGTTGCCTGCCTTCGCATACATCGAGCCCGGATACGGAATCACCGATGAGCATCCCGGCTCCGGCGCGTCGATCCTCGTCGGTCAGCAGGAGATGGCGAAGCTGATCAACGCATTCATGGCAAGCCCATCCTGGAACGATTCGGTCTTCTTCCTCTCCTACGATGAAGGAGGCGGGCCGTTCGACCACGTTCCGCCGGTCCCCGGTCATACAAACGATTTCACCGACGCTACTTTGGGCATTACTACCGATATCCGCAGCATTGCTGTGAATCCCGATCAGTTCAAGCCCTGTCTCGGCGGACGCGGCAATCTGCATTGCGATCTGCAAAGCACCGATCCCGGAGCGCATCCCGGAGATGCTCCGGCGCAACAAGGGTTCGCCGCACAGTTAGGCTTCCGCCTGCCGAATATCGTCATTTCTCCATTTACTAAGAAACACTATGTAGCTCACACACCGATGGATCACACCGCGATCATCAAGTTCGTCGAGGATCGATTCATTCACGACGGAAACTATTTGACCGCCCGCGACGCAGCCCAACCAAGCTTGAACGAGTTCTTCGACTTCGTGAACGTGCCCTGGAAGACTCCGCCCAGCCCGCCGACTCCGGCGTCTCCCGGCGCATGCCATCCGGCAAACCTGGGACCATGAGTTGAATGTTGTTCTCAAGCTTCCAACAGCTTTTCCTGCCGGACCGGGCAAGGACGGAAAAACGGAGCAAGAGAGAACTATCCAGAGGTATCCAATTTGAATTCCGCACGATCAGCCGCGATGCGCTGCCGTCGCGCTCTCGTGGCGAAGCAAGCGCCAAAAGATGCCGAATAGCAGAGGGATCAGGATCAGCCACACGAGGTAAAGAATCCAATCCGACGGGCCGGAGTGACCTGCCAGTTCGATATGCAGGATCGGCTCCAAGTGTCAAAGCGCAGGGGTCAGCAGCATCGCAATCACCCATCCACCGGGCACCCCGATCAGCACCGCCAAAGCGATCGCAAAGGTAAGCCGTTTCAATCTCCCCATCCTGATTGTCGAATTGTCATCGTCGAGCAACTCGACTAGCTGCAGTCGTGTACCCACATTCCCGTGTTGGTACCTCGTCGGCAACTACATCACATCCTGACAAGCCCTGTTGCTGAGGGGCCCTTGCGCGGTACTAAGAACGAACAGCAGTCGATCGGATGGCGGAGATTAATCGAAGAACACCACTTCACCCGAGCCGATTCCCGGTTCGGGATTCCTTCATCCGGCACATTCTAAGGGGGTCCCCGCCGCCCCCCAATTTCCCCGGAGGTCTTCGGTCCATCCTGTCCCATTCGCGTGACATTATTTTTGCCTGCATGTGACAAACTCTTGACATTCTGCAAGTAACCGTTGCGCGACTCTTTTCCATGACGCGGTGGAACATGCCAATCACTCCACTGTTCCTGAATTGCAAGTAGACCATCAAGATCGCCAATCTCCTGAGACGCACGTCTGTTACTGGCCGCGCGCTATCAAGCCATAACCCTCTGCAAACATATCTGGAGGAACAAGGATGATCAGGTTACATTTGCAGCGACTTCGGCAACTATCCAGCATCCCTGGCGCCATCATGGTCGCCCTGGCTGTGCTGGTTATGTTCGACACAAATCTCACATGGGCACAGTTAGCGCCAAACCAAACGAATGGCTTTGGCAATAATCGAATCGTGACCTTTACCTACCTGCAGAACTTTGACTGCGTTGATCAGCCCACCCAGGATCTGGACTTCAACAAAGTCAAGGCTCAATCCGATCCGAATGAAATGCAGACCCCGATCTGCCAGGCAGTCACGGAGCCAACACAGGATCCAGCAGGCGGCAACATCAAGCACACCGCGCACCTGTATGTGTTTCTTCCGATGTTCTCCGTGGATAACGATCGGAATCCCAACGACGCTATGCCTTGTCCGAATGGAGGCCGCCCGGGTGAACTGTGTGGTCCCGCTTTGGGAACAGCTCTGATCAAAGCATTCGGCTTCCTGCCGGAGGCGTGGAAGGCACACCCACTCGTCGCGACACAGTGCCCGGATCCCAACAATCCTGTACCGGGCACGTGCACAATGCATGCTTCTTCCGTTGACCTCTCGGTAACTTTGGCCGCGCTTGGGAAAGCACCCAATCCGCCGACAGGAAATATCTTCGTTCCCACGCCCAACCACGATCACGTCGTAGATAACTCCCGCACCAATACAGGGGCGATCTGGTGGGAAGTGAGACCAGTGCTGATCATGAACGAGAGCGACTGGCCCGCTGCAGACGGCGCCAGTGGCATCACCTCATCGAAAGCCATGGATGATGCTGAGGCAGCCGGTCGGGCCGTCGAGGTTGGGTCGAACTTCTTCCTCTTCTTTAGTTCACAGCTCAGCTCAACCATGGCACACGCCCAACATATGCATCCGTTCGCAACTCAACCACAAACAGCCAAGTCGCAGCCTGAAGCGATTGGGCTGCATAATTCGGAAACTCAGCGAGAGTTTCAGAGAGGTCATCGCTAAAATGGAATTCTCGTGGGCGAAACGAGAATAGAACTCTGTAAAACCTTCACATTACGAGAAGGCGGTGCCCCACAGTATTCCCATTCTGATACGCTCTGTACCATTTCAACAAGTCGCGGTGCCCCACTCTCGCGTGCACGCAAGAGTGGGGTACCCGAGTCTTAGAAGACGAAGAACGGGTATCACAACGGGAATTGGGCGGGAATCCGGCAGCATCGAAGCAGAAAAATAGGGCAGATCAAGAGCCTGTCGGAGTGAAACATTCCCGAATCAGGAATCAACGACTTACAGACCGACCACTATTTGTAAGTTGTTAAGTCTTCGTTCCAGAAAATCTATCTCCGACAGGCTCTCACGCTGTCCCAGATTTGTTCATGCCCACAAGGCTGGCTAGCACTGTACAGATCATTAGTTGCCGTACTCTAATCATTGTGTCTCCTCATTCGCGAATTCCCGGCCATCCAATTGCGGATTCTGTAGTGTATCGGCGAAATTCCATCAGTTGGACGGTGGTGTCCCGGTAATCAACCGCACACCAGTTGTGACATCAAGCCAGTGTTGTCGGATTGAGCTTCAGTAAGCGCTTACGGCGGGCGCAACTTCAATCGATAACCCATTCTGCGAAGCTGCGTCATTAATTTGCTGCAGCACTGTTGCCATGCGAGTCTGCTGTCCGTAGGAAGTCAGCTTAAATCTCGTGCCGCTGGGATATTGTTTCAATTTGGCCTGAAGCGCACGGATATCGGTCGGAAAAAACTGGTTATGAACGTCGATGTGCAGGTGTCCATCAGGAAGAACACTGATGCTGATCTCGACCGGCGACGTCCAATGAAACTGCTTCACATTGTCCCGTTCTGATCCCAATGTAAGCTTCTCGAGTTCGCTCACCTGCTCGTCAGTGAGAGTCCAGTTTTGCGCTCTTGCCAAGGACTCCACCAGTCCATACTGAAATCCCATTGCCTCAGTGACCTCACGAGGCACGCCCGCGCGATACGCGACCAGCTCACTTTCGCGGCCTGCCCACTGCTGATGAAATCTCCGCAACCGTTCCCACATTGCCTTCTCAGCATCCGCGTCCCCGTACTTGGCAAGCGTTTCCGCAGCTTGCCGCGCACGGTTCAAATCGGGATTGTTCATGTGATCGATGACTGACGGCTGTATTTCGTTCCAGCGCTTCACGCGAATGACGGCTGGAATGGATTCGGTCATGCAAAAGCTTGGCTCACGAGCAAGGAGCGAGACGCCGTAATCGGCGTCGGTGCGAAGAAAGTACGAGATGAATCCATCCTCGCTGACGCAGTCCTGCAAACCGGGCTTGGCCTCGTACGCAGTCTTCACTCGTGGCAGGATCGACTTAGTCGCATAACGCGCGATGAGCTGAGCATCGAGCGCAAACGTACGGCTTTCTTTCTGTTCGATACGCCGGGCGAGTAACGGATCGAACTCCGGAAGTGTTTCGTTCGGCAGAACGCCAAGAGTCTGAGCCTTCACCGTGAACATTCCACTGTCGACGTGCGGGTGCTTTATCTCCGCCAATATAAAAAGTGTCGCCGCTTGAGGAGCCAGTTCGTAAAGACGCTGTAGCGCGACGTCTCGCAACATCTGGTGCTTGATCTCCGGCTGCTCGACCAGGTTCTCGAGTGGCTCCAGCATTGCCGGGACTTTTGCGCGTTGCCAGAAGTACGCGAGCAGGTTGTATTGCTCATCGGGCGAGAGCGCGAGGAAGCTGGAGGTGATTTCGGAGTCCGGCAGTCCGGCCAGCGTGCCAACGTCCTCCGACCCTCGCGACGGACGCATCAGGAGCGTACGCACGGTCTCGGTGCGCGCATGCCCTTGCTTTACCGAAACCAGATTCACCGCCTTCGCGTACAGCCTGTCCTGGAGTTCTCCAAGCTGCTTCTGCCGTTGCTGCGCGGCTTCCGACCACAGCTTCTGCTGCTCAGGATCATTTCGAGGATAAGCAGGAAGCGGCGAGTGTTCGTATTGAAACTTCAGCTTGCTCAGGGTGTAGAGGTATTCCGAAGTAATCGCAGTATCCGGAGCGCTCATCTGCTGCTCGAGTTCACGTACGACCAGCTGCTGATAGCGCGATCCTGCGAGGCCTGCGATGCAGTCAAAGCGATGCCTTTCCGGTACCGCATCGAAGCGCCTGATTAACTCATGGATCGATTCGGGAGTATCAAGAAAGCGCAAAGTGCGAATCGCCGCAGCCTTGTCTCCTTCTTTGCTGCCGGAATCGTTCAGCACTGCAAGCGCTGAGCGAAACGTTTGCTCTTCCCATCCGCTATCGGCCGCGATGATATCGAAGTCGAGGGTGTTCGAACGAAGCTCAACCGATGCATTTTTTCCTGCAGTGCGCCGCGAGACGCGACTCGTGGTGATGTATAGCGTGTAGTGTCCGGGCTTATCGAGCGCGACCCATTCGTTGAGATCTTGTCCTATAACGTACGGTTCGTTGGTGAGCGGACGAGGACCACCGAGTCCTCCGCCGAGAAATGTCCCTTCAGCGAAGTAATCGACCAGAGGATCGCGCCCAGGCGGATTCACGTGAAATTGTTCGATATTCGCTCGACCGCTGCGATCGTAGCTTCGTGATTCGATGTCATAAGTGTCGGAAACCGAAGCGCTGAAGCTCAGCTCAACAGGAATCACTTCGCCTATATGGAACTGATTTGTCCCTCCAGAGAAGCGGATGGCGACCGCTGCTCCGCTCTCTTGCGGCACGAGCGACAGCGGCACGAATAGAACCGCGCTAAGAAGAAGCAACACGAATAATCGCATACCACATCGGATTTCTCCGCAAACCTAGAGGCCGCAGACGTGCAACGGCCGAATATTACTACGTAGCTTCAGGACAAGCGATTCAAGGCAACTCCAGGATCAATGTAGCAGCCCGAATACGCCAACTCCATTGGTCGTCCCTACGTACACCTTGCCATTGGCTATTGTGGGCACGATGAATTTGTTCCCGGTCCCAAAGTGATCGCGGCTGTTTGCGGCTTGATTGCTGTTATAGAGTTCGGTGGCGAGATTCGCGGCATCGTAGGCGTGGAGCACGGCTGTACTCCCGTTCTCAGCGGCCCAGACGATACCATTGGCGTTCCCATTTGCAGAAATCGAAGGCGTTGTTCCTGGAAACGAAAATGTAGTGCCGGTTTGGGAAGTAGGACTCGTGCTGAGTTTTGCATTCGTGATGGAGAAGGCTTTTAGCCGGTCGCTCACTCCGCCGAAGAACACTGTGTTGTTGAAGAATGCGGGTGCGCCGAATTCTGCCCCGATTGCGCTGGTCAGTTGCTGGTAGATGTTGTTGGTTGAGGGATTGAATTTGCCCATGTTGTCGCGATCGGTAACGTAAATGTTTCCGTCCTTGCCCGCGCCCAGGGCGAGATGTCTCACAACGCCGGAGCCGTCGGTGAGATCGGGAAGCAACATCGCGCCGCCTGATCCCAGATCGGTATCGCTGCTTGATTCGCTCGCAGTGTTGAAGAGTGCGAAAAAATCGGCAACCGCGAGCTTGTTGTTAACGGTTGAGAACCTGATAAAGGCATTCCCGAAATCATTTTGCGATGGAAAGCCGTTTGCGTTGAGCGTGCTGTCGAAGGTACCGTTTGCGGCTAGCTGATAGATGTTGCCGTCGGCGTCGGCCGCGGGAGCGGCCCCGCTGTTCCAGAATGAGGCTTCGCTGCCATTGGGAACGATGTTGATGACGGTCGCCTGCGACAGCGTGTTTTGATCGTAGCCGATGATCCAACCCGTATACGGACCAATGTCGCAATGCGACGACCAGCTTGTGTAGACGATCCCATTCAGCAGAAGCAGTCCCGGACGCTCTTTGTATGCTCCCGGATCGAACAAGACCAAGCCTCCATTGCTGTTTGCTCCCGTTCCGGGAAAGGTTGCATGCACGTCCTGTGGACCGCCAAATTCTTCCGCACCGGTCGCAAGATTCAGCGCGTGCAGCCGTTGAAAGTACGTTGGTGCAGAGTTCTTGCTCATTGCGACCACATATACCGTACCGTTCGGACCGGCATTGCGATCGATCACCGGAGTAGCCGTGACTCCGATTTCAGGAGTGACCTGGCCGCAGCTAAACCGATCTTCCGATGTGGTCTCTCCCGTCTTCAACATAGAAACTTGCCAGAGCTTTGCGCCAGTGTCGGCGTCGAATGCGTAGACGCTGTCGTGCTCGGTGGCTACCACCAGCACGTTGTGCGTGCCTCCAGCGATTGCGACGCTCGAAACATAGAGCGGCTGCGCGTCGACTTTGCCGTCCACGGAGATCACGAACAGTTTCCCGAAATTGGACGCATTCACGTTGGCGGGCGTGAGAAGAGTCTCCCTGAGATTTTGACCGGTGCGCGCGAGGTCGTTGTGGTAGGTCAGGACGTCTGTCGTCGTGGGTGGCGGAGGTGCAGTCGCGCTGACCGTAAGAGTGGTCGTGCCGCTGATCGTCCCTGACGCTGCTTTGAT
>Ga0134126_10007506_pt1 | contig 13701 bp, 5 predicted proteins | sample KB31752_FD_96881 | JGI IMG/M metagenome (GOLD analysis project Ga0134126, IMG submission 96881) | Terrestrial soil microbial communities with excess Nitrogen fertilizer from Kellogg Biological Station, Michigan, USA - KB3-175-2 | ecosystem: Environmental > Terrestrial > Soil > Unclassified ...
GTATGATCCAGGACCCGGTAGAGCCGAATCTTGTCTTTGTCGGGACCGAAAACGGCCTATGGATAAGTTTTGATGACGGATCGACCTTTCAGCAATGGAAAAATGGTTATCCTTCTGTTTCTACATATGATCTGGCCATCCAGGACAGAGAGGCCGATTTAGTAGTCGCGACATTCGGACGTTCGCTATGGGTATTCGACGATATCCGTCCATTCAGGAAGATGGCGGCGGGTAAAGGGAATGCCATCACCAACACTATCACGGTTTTCCCGGCGCCGGACGCATATCAGGCTCAGTTCAGATCGGCTACCGGTTATGAATGGAGTGTGGATGGTCTATACGAAGCCGAAAACAGGAGACGGGGGGCCGAAATTTCATTCTTTATCAACAAACCGAAGGGACAAAAAGCAAAAGCGGATAGCCAGCAAATGCAGCCAACCGCGGCCCCCGCTCCCCAGGAACAACAAGCTGGCGGCGGACGTGGCGGCGGTCGCAGGGGAGGTGGGGGATTCGGGCAGGGAGCGCCGGGCGCAGGCAGAAGAGGCGACAGCGCCAGGGTTAGGATTTACAACGATAAGAACGAGTTGATACGAACCCTGCAATGGAATGTCGATAGCGGGTTCAACCGGGATTATTGGGGAATGGAAGAAAAAGGCTTCCGCCAACCAGGAACGCCAAAACTGCCATCCGGCGCACAAGAGCCTGGTGGCTTACAGGTCCTGCCCGGCACCTATAAAGTAGTGATCACGTATGCCAGGGCATCCGATTCGACTTTTGTAACGGTAAAAGACGACCCAAGGTTCGGCAATAGAAATGAGATCAAGCTGGCGCAACGGGCCCTGTATGATCGATTGAAAAAATCCGTCGATAAATTAACCGAGGGGATGGACAGGCTGACCGAATCGGAGGAAGTTTGCGCCAAGCTTCAAACCGAACTACGCGGCCTGGAGGGAAAAGACGTCGATTCCGTAAGGAAGATGACCACTAAAATGCAGGATAGTATAAAAGCGATCCGTGAGCTCATCAATGGGAAAACCTCCGACAAACAAGGTCTGGCACGAAACCCGTTCGATGTAACGGTGATGTCCCAGGTACGCGAAGCCGGGCAATCCATCGGAAGTAAAATGACATCGCCGGGTGCTCAGGAAGAGACGATGGTCGCGAATGCGGAGAAAGCGATTGCGGAAGCTGTTCAGAAGATCAATACATTTTTCAATGGGAGATGGAAAGATTACCGCGCCCTGGTGGAAGCGACAAAAGTGAGCCTGTTTAAGGATTATAAGCCGATACAGTAACCCGGTACCCACTCCCTATCGAAGACATGGACCGCTCAGCCGAACTACCCGCAGGTAATCCAACATTGCCTCGTTGATATCGCCGTTCATATTCTGATCTTGCGGCTCATACGCCAATCGCAAATAATGCGTGCCCTTCGATAAATATACCCGGACGGCATTGGAAAACCCCCACTTGTTCCAATCCTCCCCGCGTTGGGGCAAAACGATAGTCCCCAAAAAGGAACCTTTTTCGCGCAGCGTACGGATAGCGCATTTATTACTGGTATTAATGGGACCATTCCCGTTGGCATACCGGAAGTCGAGCGCATAGACACCTGGCTCCGTGATCTCCACCGCCATCGTCAACTGTTGGTTGATCGTCCTGCCGGTCTCTACAAAACCTTTACCCGAAAACCCCTTATAAGGCAGTGCGGACGGGGATGCAAAATCCTCGATCTCATACCGCCGAACGCAGCCGCCTGTCGTCACCGGCTCACTGGCAAAAGAGGCGACTCCCGCCGGATCCACCGCTACCACCTGCCATTCCACATAAACACTGTCCGAAATGGCCAACCGGGTTTCGGGAAGCTCTGAAAAGATCATCCCATTTCTCAATACGCGGTAACCGACCGCGCCCGCAACGGGATCCCAGCGCAAATATCCCGCCCGATAAATAACCGCGGGAGTGGCAGGCGAAGTATAATTGCGTACACGCCTGACGCCCAACGCGGGAAATCGATGCCCCGCAATGACGATCCTCACCGTATGATGACCGGTCAACCTGGCCGGAATGGCGGCCGAAGACATCTTTCGGCCATCCAGGTAAAACGCATCCACCTTGTCGCCATAACCTTCCTCCGTGATGTCCAGCACAGCACCCCTATAGGTAAAATTCGTGAGCGAACGCCGGCCCCGCAGCTCCCGTGGGACAAAAGGACGAAAAAGCAGCGAGTCGGGTTGAAACCGAATACCAAAAAGGATCTTATGGACAAGACTGATATTCCCCGATAGGCTCCACAACATATTGTCGGAATTGATCTGCGTGGATGCATAGTCGCCATTTTCAGCCGTAAAATTCTCCTTATTCGTCAGAAAAAGCGCAGCGGGACGATATACCATGGCAATAGCCTCCATTACGGACTGCTCATTGTCCGCCCGCGCTGAAGCCTGCGCCCAAAACGATTCCACAAAGGGCCAGACGGCATTATTATGATAGGGGGGAATGCCCGGTATCTGCGGGTAGATGCAGGGGATGCCGAAGTCGGTAACGGGCATCCGGGAAACGATCCTCTGCCGTTTCTTTCGGTCGGCTATATCAAATAGGATACACAGCGCCTCACCGAGCCCCTCGGCCCGGCCCGATACGATCTTGTAATCCCGTCCATACCGGTATTGGGCATAGAACCCCTTGTCTTCCTGCCACAAATAGCGATTGATACCCGCCTTTATCCTCATGGCAATGGATCTGTACTTTTGCGCCGCTTCCGGGTGATGCAACAACAAAGCCATCCGCGCGAGAACGATATTCGCCTGGTAATGGACTGCGTTGGTACCCAGGCATTCCGAAGCATAAATATCCGCCGGTTGCATCCAGGCGGGATAGGTCTGTTCCCGCCAATCCAAAAAAGACGACTCCCCTCTCACCAGACCGGTTGCGCGGTCATAGCTATTCAACAGGTCGTCTTCGACGGAATTCCTGATGATCCTATAGGCTTGCTGCAGCCATTCTTCGTCCCCCGTCGTTTCATATACTTCCCAGGCGGCCACTGCCCAGATCATCCGGTCGGAAGAAACCGGATAGGCGCCGCCGGTACCCGTATCCTGGATAATTTTTTTGTGCGCATTTACTTTCCTCATCAGGCTATTCATGGCTACCCGCGGTTGCAGATAGGCCATGCTCAAAATGATGCTGTAACTAATATCCCGCGTCCATACCCCGGACCACAACTTCCCCGTCCGAAACGTACTGTCCGACTCCACCGCCTTGATCATTTCTTCGAGCGCCAGGTTATACACGGCATCGGAGATCGGGTAGCCGGAATGATATTGAGGAAAGGCGGAGATATCCTTATTCAGCTTCCAGGTGGAAACCTTTCTGCCGCTGTCATTCGCTTTATTCAGTGCCAATGTCGTTTCGAAGATGCCGTCGCCGTCGACGTCCTGCAAACGAAGATCCGGATGATCCGCCAGGTGATCGAAATCCCAGGTCAGCGGCGGTGCATCCCCGGCTATATACACGCCTTTGAAATCCTTTTTATAAAGCCGTTGGCCATTGAATAGCGTATAGTATCCCCCGGAATCGAACCCGGTCAGGACCTTTCGCATGTCCAGCCGCACTTTTAATGTGGCCCCCGGCTGCAGATACGGGGGATAAACCGTCGTGGTGTCCTGGAAAGACTCGCCAAAACGGATCACGGGCGTTTCATTCGTCAACCCGGTGCAATTAAAATGATCGTCGTTCCCGGACTTCATTTCATTGTCGCGCCCGTTGATGCTGAACTTGAAGGCTATTCTTGAGGATCGGTAGGGATTGCCGGGACTGCGGTAGTCCGATCTCAATTCGGAATCCGATACGGCAACGCCGGCAAAAGGATATTGCGTAACGCTATCGGCATAGAGCCGAAAACGCCCCGCGGAGAAGATTGCCCGGCTGTCCTGTGCACTCGCCTGCTGGCAGGCCGTCAGCAGGAACAAGCCGATAAAGATCGATCGCTGTTTCATCGGATGAGGTTTATTGATATTCCGCTACCACCATATCCCAATACTGAAGAGACGGTAACGCAAAAGAAATAGTATTCCCTGAGCTGGAAAAGGAGAGCTGTTTGGCAACCCCGCCATCTGCATCCGGCGTGGCATACCACAACTTCTTTACCGGCCTGCGGGCCGTGAAAATAAAGGCCGCATTGAGGATAGTATTCGGCACACGCTGGTTGGCATTGGCGTCCCTCCAATCGAATGTGGTCGCATTGGCCAGGTTGATCAGCTGGATTACTTCCCTGCCGCCCATGTCCTTGCCCACCATCGAAACGGCGCCGGGCTGGGGCGGCCAGTTACTTAACACAACTTTCCCATCTGCGGAGACAAGATCCGGCTGATCCAATGTCCCACCATCCTGCAAAAGATCCTCATAACCCGTTAGAAAATCGTAATAATGAACCATAGCCTGTTGCAGATCCGGCTTCATCTGCAGATTATTATTCGGAAAATATTCTTTGCACAACATATGGTCGCCCAGTTCAAGGTGCGATCCCCCAAAAGAAAAAATAACCGCATCGGCCAGCAACACGCCGGGCGTGTTGAAATACCCGGGACTGCCGGCAATATTGTAATCCATATAGGCAGCCAGCACCGTCTTTTTCGTATGATTTGTCCATTGGTCATTCTGCTGAAGGATGGCCACCAGGTCTTTGAAACCTTCATCCGGCGGCCACACCTCCGAATACAAGAAATCGACCGGGGCCCGCGTGATACTCACCTGCTGTCCATATTGGCTGACGGCATTCATCACCAGTCGCCTGGTGGGCGCCAGGGCCTTCATACGCTGCAGAAAAGATAGAAAGGTCTGATCCAGGCTGATCGGGTTGCCGGCATAATTATACAGCGGCTTGTTCAGATTTCCCATCTGGTCCACCTGGTACCCATCGAAGGGATACACCGCATAGGTGTCATTCGTCCTGGCGGCAATATAATTCTGCCAGTCCGGGTTGGAAGGATCCACCAGGTTGAGATTGCTCTTGAAAGGCGGCATCGGCAAGGGCACCACCTCCTTGCTCGTGTGCAGCCGATCCGTATACATGTACCATTGATCGTCAACGCCATCCGCGGCGGCATCGTCCAGGGCGCCATAGCATAGGTTATACGACATCGTTTTGATACCGTGGGTATGCGCCGCGGCAATGTAATAGCGCACGGTGGCAGCATAATTGTCCCTGTTGGCGATATCTTTCCACATCGGCGACGGGCTAGCCACCGTACCGGCCAACGGCAGGTGATGTTTATACTCCCAGTCCTGGAATTGGATGCCGTTCAGGTGCAGCCGGTTGATACTGCCAATGACGGAATCCATATGGGCATCGGTCAACTCCCCAAAAGAAGACAGAAAACCGTACCGCGGAAAACGAGACCAGTCGGAGGAAACATCAACGGCGATGCTTCCGTAGGATTTTTCAACCCCGTCTATCACAGCACAGACATCTACCAGGTACCCGGTAAAATCAGTATCAGGCGCAGTCCATTGCCAGGTTTGACCCGATGCCTGCACTTCCAGAACAGTGCTGTCCAAATTACGGTACCTGATCTTTGCCGTGACCGGCAACGCCTTATCGGCCGTGAACGTCACCACATCCCCGGGATGATAGCAAGCCTTGTCCGTCGAAAGCACGACAAGCGTATCGCCGGGCGCGCGCGCGGGGGAAGCAGCATGCGCTCCACTCTTGCTGCAACCGCTGCACAAAGACACCGTTATCAAATGACCAATAAGCAATAAATTCATACCAATAGGATTAATCGACATTATTGTTGCCGGATTGATATAGTCTCATACAACTGATTCAATGTCACTTTATAGTTGCCGGCGACGGAAATATACCATTTAAAGTCATTTGCATCGGCCGGGTTCTGATGCACCGGAACAAATGGCGCGAGCGTATCCGTGATCGGCGGATGGTTGGTCTCGGGCCGGAAATAGGCACAGTTGAAATTACCCGTCGTCACCGGAATCTTGAATTCTCCGACGGTCAGCGGTCCCGTATAGGTGAACGTGTAGGGGTCGCCCGGCGTCGGGGTCATCACCTGCGGAGCATTGATATTCCAACCCGCCGGGGTAGCGTCCCCTACCATCCACAACCGGGTATAGGGCGTGAAGGGCAGTATCTGGATGGAATTGTCGCCGATATTCAGTGCGATCTTATAGGGCCCGGGGTTGGTGATCTTCCATTTATTATCCGGAGGATTCGTCGATCCCAACACCAGCGCCGCCGTCGTATCGGTAATGGAGGGGTCATTGGTCAACGGACGATAATAGTCTGCCCCCCAGTTGCCGGTGGAAGTCGGGATCTTGAATTCGCCGGCAGCCAGGACCTCATTATAATGGAAGACATAGGAGTCGAACGGATCGACCACCATTACATTGGGAGTATTAATATTCCATCCGTTGGGTGTTGCGTCGCCCACGATCCATAACCTGGAATAGAGGGGCAGCGCCGCAGGCGCGTAGGATATGGTGAGAGAGATCAAATTCACCGAGATCGTATATACGCTCGCATTGGAAATGACAAATTGATTGTCCGGAGCGCCGGCGGATTGCCGCAGGATCAGCTTTGTGCTGTCTGCCCCCTCGTCATAGGAAGGCAACAGCGAATCCAGCGTCGTTATGAATTTGAAATGACCCGGAGTCAGGGTGCCCTGATAGTGAAACAGACCCGGCACGGCAGGGTCCGGCGTAAGGCTGTCGGCCGTAGCGGGGTTCGTTCCATTGACCGTCGCATCACCAAGGATATAGAGGGTCGGAGAGACGGGCTTATACGGCGTGACGGAAAGATACACGACGGCGGAAGTATCGCTTTTGACGCCGGCTGCGGAAATCGAATCGATGATCCGCGCCTGCAGCTGCACGGCGGCATCCGGCGCTGCTTTCCAATAAGTGGACAGCAGGGTATTTAAAGTCCCTGTAGTATAGTTCAGCGTAAAGACAGCCTTGCCGAGGCTGGTCTTCAGGGCGTTGGAGAAATCGCCCCCTTTCCGGTCGATCTCCAGCGTATACGAAATAGATGCACCTGTGCCATGATTGCTGCCTGTCGTCCAATCGAACGTCAGTGCGGTATTGTATTTATTCGCCTCGTTGAGGACGATCGCCGAGTCGGAAGATGCGGATAGCGCCAGAATGGTATTGACCTTGCCCGGCGCGAAGTTTTCGGTTTTCTTACACGATACCGAAGCCGCGGCCATCGACAACATGACCAGTGTCCATTTACCCAGGTCCTTCAGCAGCCGCGTATTTTTTATGGTAGACATACAATGATTTTTATAAAGGTGGAGCATTCCCGATGCCATTCAATAGCCGGGGTTTTGGGTAAGATTGGGATTGGCTTGCAACTCCGCCAGCGGAATAGGCAAGAGAAGATTTTTCGTAGTCGCATTAGTGTGGCCGATCGAATGCAGAAAATCCAATCCATACTGGCCTTTGTTTATCCGGATCAGGTCGAACCAGCGCTGCCCTTCAAAGGCAAGCTCCATCCGTCTCTCATGAAGCACCGCGGTCCTGAAATCGTCTTTCGAAAGGCTTCCGGCGATATCCGGCAGACCCGCCCGCTCGCGCACCAGGTTCAGCGGAGCCGCGGCTTGCATAGTCTGGCCTACCTCATTCAGCGCCTCCGCCTCCATCAGCAGCACGTCCGCATACCGCAATGCCGGAAAATCTTCCGCGCTGGTATTGTATTGAGGCGATATAGTCGTCGGAACGAGGAATTTCCGAACATTGTAGCCTGTAGTCGAATACGTGCTGTCATATACATTCCCGTTAAAAGCAGGACACCCGGTGTAGAGGACGGTCACGTCCTTGCGGAGATCACCCGGTTCATAGCTATCGACAAATTCCTGCGTTGGCTGATTCCATCCATAGGCGCCCCCGACAAAATTCGTATTTCTGGGTCCCATATAAGGACTCGTCCAGGATGCCTGGTTCAAGTCGTCAAAAAAACCATATAAGGTGTTGCCGCTGTACTGGATCTCAAAGATGGATTCCGGAGAATTTTTCGTAGCGATACTGAAATTATCGGCATAATTGGCGTCGAGTTTGTACCCCAGCGCAGTCACCTGCTGACACAACGGGATCACGTCTGAATAGTCGCCGAGCGTCAGATCGACTTTGGCCAGCGTGGCGATGGCAGCTCCCCTGGATGCGCGACCGACATCCGCACCGGTATAGCTTTCTCTCGGTGGTAATAGGCCGATCGCGTCGTTAAGATCCTGTTTGATCTGCTGATAAATAGTAGCGGCCGCCGTCCTCTTGGGATAGTAGTCGGCGGAAGAAGGAGACTGGGGTTCCAGGATCAAAGGAACATCCCCAAAATAGCGGACCAGGATAAAATAGTAATTGGCCCTCAAAAACTTTGCCTCCCCGATGATCCTGTTGCGCAATACCGTATCCATATCGATACCCGGTACATTTTTCAGTACCAGGTTGCAGTACAATATGCCCGGGTAAGGCCCCCGATAGAGGTCCAGCACGCCCGCATTGCTGGCATCGGTGGTAAAATTCGCTTCCTCTACCGTCTCGATCCCGTCGGTACCTCCTCCCGCACCGGTGACGCTATTGCCGGCAAAAATATCGGATGTCCACATCCGGAGATTGTACAGCTTGGGTCTTTGCATCGGTTGATAGCACGCGTTGATAGCATTGATCGCATCTTGCGACGTCTGAAAGAAATTGGAGGAATTGACCGTGTCCAGCGGAGCCTTGTCCAGGTATTTTTTGCACCCCGCCGTAACGAGCAGCACAGTCGATAGACATATAAAAACGACGACTTTCATAGCAAGTGATTGTTGAGGTTAGAGATTGAGATTTATTCCGGCACTCACTATCCTCGTGACAGGATAAACGCTGTAGTCCACACCGTTTACGCCCACTTCCGGATCGAATCCGCTGTAATGCGTGAACGTATGGACATTGCTGCAGGATACATACACCCGGATGCTGGAAAACCGCATGGACTGCGCCAGTCTTCCCGGGAAGGTATAGCCCAGGGTGACGTTTTTGATGCGCAGATACGACCCGTCTTCGATGTACCTGGTCGAGATCCTCGAGTTTTGATTGGGATCGCCATAGACGGCCCTCGGCATGTAATTGCCGGTGCCCGCTCCCTCCCACCGCTGTAACGTCCTGGCGGTCTCGTTCTCGCCCGTGGACATGCTTTCTTGATAAATATTGTTGGCATTGAAGATCTTATTGCCATCGACTCCTTGCAGGAAAATACTCAGGTCCGCCCCCTTATAGGTAAAACTGTTGCCCATCCCGAAGACGAATTTCGGATTGGGGTTTCCGATATAGGTCATGTCGCCGGAATTGATGATCCCATCGTTGTTGAGATCTTTAAACCGGATATCTCCCGGAGAAGTGCTGTTCGAAGATTTCGTACCCAACTGCTGGACGGCATGCGCCGCCACGGCCTCCTGCGTCTGGAAAAGGCCATCCGCGACATAGCCGTAAAATTCGTTGGCGGGGTGCCCTTTCTGATCAACCCCGAAATTTGCATTCAGCCCGTAATTGTCCACGTAGAGCGGCGTACTGTCATTCAGGCTGGTGATCCTATTGGAATTGAAGGATATATTGAAGTCCGTACTCCAGGTAAATGCGCCGACAAGGTTTCTCGACCCGATCGTCACTTCGATACCCTTATTCTGCATGGTCGCCGCATTGACCGAAGGCACCGTAGTGCTCGAATACCCGGTCGTCACCGGCACCACCGCCGGAACCAGCATCTTCGACGTGTTTTTTATGTAGCCGTCTACCGTTACGGTCAGCCGGCTCTTGAAGAGTGCTGCATCGATCCCTATATTGCTTTGCGCGACCTGCTCCCATTGGACATCGGGATTCGGCAGGACCAGCGGATAAACGATGGAAACTATGTTGTTGTTGAAATTATATTGGGCGATATTCAGATTCGAGGCAAAGGAATAATTCCCGATGTTTTGATTGCCCGTGACGCCATAGCCGGCCCGGAGTTTCAGGTCGTTGATGAAAGATACATCCTTAAAAAAGGACTCCTTCGAGACCCTCCAGGCCACCGAGGCGGATGGGAAGGTGCCATACTTGTTGTCGGGACCAAAACGGGAAGATCCGTCCCGCCTCAGCGTTGCCGTCACCAGGTATTTGTCCTTGTACGAATAATTGACCCGCGCCATAAAAGAAAGCACAGCCCATTCCGACCCGTCGCCGCCGACATTGGCTGCGCCCGTTCCGCTATTGAGCTGTTGCGTGACACTGCTGGGAAAATTAACGATATTACCGCTGATGTAGCTGTAGCGGTTATTCTGCGCGCTGGTTCCCGCAAGGATTGTCAGGTGATGATCCGATCCGAACCGATGATCATAGGTCAGATAATTGTCCCACAAATACGTCAGGTTCGTATTGCTTTGCTGCGACAGATACGACTGCGTTTGCGGATTGGGCTCGAAATTGTAGGCAGGAGCCCAGCTGCGGTTATTGTAAAATTGCGCTTGCAGTCCGCCCGTCGTTTTAAAAGTCAAACCAGGCAATAGCGTCACCTCGGCATAGAGATTCCCCAGGACGTCATAGCTCTTCGTATCATTCTGATTAATGTGCGCCGTGCCGATCTGGTTGGTAATATCTCCATACCATAACGGGTTTCCCAAAACATTGGAATACGTTCCGTCTTTGTTATAAATAGGTTGGATCGGATTGGACGCCAGGGTGTTCCTGATGTCATACGACGTGGCTCCGTTTGCGCCCATCCCGGGCTTATCGTCCGCGGTCAGGGTCAGGTTGTTCCCGAATTTCAACCAGGGCAGTACCCTGGCCTCGTTATTGAACTGTATCGTATAGCGTTTGTAGGCGGTGGTCTGTACGATGCCCTGCTGGTCGAGCATGGAAGCAGACACATAGTAGTTGTCCTTTGCCGATCCGCCCGAATAAGACAGCGTATATTTTTGCATCGGGGCAGTATGGAAAAGGGCGCCGATCCAGTCCGTTCCCTCGCCCAGGGTGTCCGGGTTCCCGAATGCCGGATTAACGGCCTGACCTCCATTGCTCAGCATCTCATTATTTAAAGCGGCGAACTGCCGGGCATCGAGCATCTTGACAACCTTCGCCGGCTGCTGCCAGCCGGACATCAAATTCAACGCCAGCCGCCCCTGCCCGGAATGACCGCGTTTCGTAGTGATCAGGATCACCCCATTGGCACCCCTCGATCCGTAGATCGCCGACGCGGATGCATCCTTCAGCACATCAAAACTGGCAATGTCGTCCGGATTGATATTGTTCAATGGCGCATCGGTAGGAACTCCATCCACGACGATCAGCGGATCGGCATCATTGATCGTCCCCGTGCCCCTGACACGGAAAGTCACGTTGTTCCCGGGAGGGCCCGAAGCAATCACCTGGACACCCGCAGCCTTGCCTTCTACGGCCTGTCCGGCATCGGAAACCGGGAGAGAAGCAAAATCCTTTGTGCTGACCGAAGCCACCGAACCGGTAATATCCTTTTTCCGCTGGGTTCCATATCCAACGACCACGACATCCTGTAAGGCGTCCGCCGACCGGCTGATCCTGATGATTACGGCGTTTGCCCCGCCAGGCACATATTCCAACGTCCCGAACCCGGTCGAGCTTACCACAAGCGTCGAACCCGGCCGGGCCCGGATGGAAAAATCACCATTGGAATCAGCCGTAACACCGCCATTACTGTTCTTTACCCGGATCGATGCGCCCGAAACGGGCATATTATTGTCTTTGTCCAGCACTTTGCCGGACACGACCCTATCCTGGCCAAAACCGGCGATACAGAAAAAAGAAAGAGCGGTAAAAAAAATCAGTTTTCTAAAGCAGTGTCTATTAACTGGCATAATAATCGGGTTGAAACGTTAGTTTTCGTTTTACGGCTGTAAAAGAATCACAATTTCAGCAATGGGTGCAATCGGTGAGCATCAATATTTGATCAAACGTTCTCATTTTGATCATCCGACCACGATGACCCATTTAATCTCTTTGAAAAGTTATAAATTGCCCGGGTTAATAAACACAGACGCGAAGAGTGAAACGATTACTTATACTGGCTATGGTTGCGATGCTTGCAACTACTCCCGGGCAGGCCCAATCCTATTATTTCAAAAGCTATCAGGTCAATAACGGGCTTTCCAGCAACGCCATCACCTGCAGTATCCAGGACCACAATGGGTTCATGTGGTTCGGGAGCCGCAACGGGCTCAATCGTTTTGACGGGAACGCTTTCAGGATCTTCAGAAACCGGATCGGCGATACCACCAGCATCGGCAGCAACTCCATCCTGAGCTTATGCGAGACAAAAAGCGGCTTATTATGGGTAGGCACGACAAAAGGTGTTTACCTGTACGACCCTTCCAAAGAAACCTTCCATTCCTTTACACAAGTGCCGCAAGGAGAGGTGAGGTACATAAATGAAGACCGGCAGGGAAATATTTGGATCATCTCCAATTTCAATCTTTACCGCTACGACCCCGCCCGCCAGACCGCCCGGCATTTCACAGCATCAAACGATGAGACAGTCTGTATCTCTATCTCCAAAACCGGCCGGGTCTGGGCAGCCACCGGAAACGGCATCATCAAAGAATACGATGCGCAAAAAGGGGATTTCATATCCTACAACCTGGTTCCGCTGGCCAAAGAAGAAAAGCTTTCCCGGATCCAGTCGCTCTTTTCGATTAATGACTCGCTGATCCTGTTCGGCACCCTGAACCACGCCTATCTCCTGAGCATCCCAACTCTATCCCTCCGGAACATCTATAAAGGGCAACCGGCCCTGAATGATGTACAGATCCATACGATCATGCAACAGTCCGACACAGAACTGTGGCTGGGCACCGAAAGAGGCCTGTACGTCTATGACCTGTCGACCGAAAAGACAATCCTCATCCAAAAGAAATATCAGGACCCCTATTCCATCACCGACAATGTCATCTTCTCCTTTTGCAAGGACCGTGAGGGCAACACCTGGATCGGAACTTTCTTCGGCGGTATCGATTACTTCTCGAAAGAGTACAATCAATTCAGGAAGTATTTTCCCATACCCGATGCCAATACCCTTAGCGGCAACCTCGTCCATGAAATATGCCGTGACAGATACGGCGATCTTTTTGTCGGTACGGAAGACGCCGGCCTGAATAAATTGAACTTGAAAACCGGAAAATGGCAGCATTTCCTCCCCGGTAAATCCAAAGAAGACATCTCCTATACAAATATCCATGGGCTGGTCGCCGACGACGACCGGTTGTGGATCGGCACTTACGAACACGGTCTCGATGTCATGGACATTCGCACCGGAAAGGTCATCCGGCATTACAATGCCGGTAAGGACTCTACTTCCCTGAACAGTAATTTCATCGTCACCCTTTATAAAACAAGGAACAACGATATTCTCGTCGGCACCTGGGAAGGAATGTTCAAGTATAATAGGGAAAAAGACAATTTCATTCGTTTGCCCTTTTTCAACACCCAGATACAGGCGATCCATGAGGACGGGCAGGGCGTGATCTGGGCGAGCACCTATGGCAATGGCGTTTACTACTTCAATCCGGCGACGGGACGGGGAGGCCGATTAAAACACGATCCCGGAAACCCGAACAGCCTGATCAATGACTATGTCAACGGTCTTTTTGAGGATCGTGACCACAACTATTGGTTCAGCACGGAAGGCGGCATCTCCAAATGGGA
>Ga0134126_10007507_pt1 | contig 13699 bp, 12 predicted proteins | sample KB31752_FD_96881 | JGI IMG/M metagenome (GOLD analysis project Ga0134126, IMG submission 96881) | Terrestrial soil microbial communities with excess Nitrogen fertilizer from Kellogg Biological Station, Michigan, USA - KB3-175-2 | ecosystem: Environmental > Terrestrial > Soil > Unclassified ...
ATGAAGCGCGCCGGCGCGTCCTGTTTTCTCATCGGCGAGTCCCTGATGCGCCAGCGTGATGTCGCCGAAGCGACGCGCGCCCTGCTTGCTCCCGCGAAAGCGACGGCATGAGCAAACCCCGCCTCTCCCATTTCGACAAAAAGGGCGACGCGGTCATGGTCGATGTCTCGGCCAAGGACGCGACCGACCGGGTCGCGGTCGCCGCCGGCTCGGTGGTGATGCGGGCCGAGACGCTCGCGCTGATCCAGGCCGGCGGCATGAAAAAGGGCGATGTGCTGGCGGTGGCGCGGCTCGCCGGCATCATGGGCGCCAAGCGCACGCCCGACCTCATCCCGCTTTGTCACCCCCTGAACCTCAATTCGGTCGCGATCGAGCTCACATTCGACCCCAAAAGACACGCGGTCGACATCGAAGCGACCGTGAAAATCAGCGGGAAAACCGGGGTCGAGATGGAGGCGCTGACCGCTGTTTCGGTCGCCGCGCTGACAATCTACGACATGTGCAAGGCGGTGGATCGCGGCATGCGGATCGAGAACATCCGCCTCCTCCACAAATCCGGCGGCAAGTCGGGGACCTACGAGGCGCCATGATTCCGGTCGATGAAGCCCGCGAGCGCCTGCTCGCCACGTTGCAACCGCTCGGCACCGAACAGATTCCCGTCGCCGACGGGTTCAGCCGTGTCCTCGCCGAAGATATCGCCGCGCGCCGCACCCAGCCGCCCTCCGCTCTTTCCGCGATGGACGGCTATGCCGTGCGCGCCGCCGACGTCGCCAACATTCCCGCGCGCCTTTCGGTGGTCGGCGCGGTTCCCGCCGGCAAGTCCTACGATGGAAAACTCGGCGCGGGCGAAGCGGTGCGGATCTTCACCGGCGCGCCCCTGCCCGACGGCGCCGACGCCATCGTGATTCAGGAAGACACCGATCGCGACGGCGACATCGTGGTGGTGAAAGAAGCGAGCCCGGTCGGGCGGCATGTGCGCGTCGCCGGGCTCGATTTCCGCACGGGCGATGTGCGCCTCAAGGCGGGACGCCGCCTCACCGCGCGCGATGTCGGTCTCGCCGCCGCGATGAACCATCCGTGGCTGCGGGTCTATCGCCGCCCGCGCGTCGCGATCCTGCCGACTGGCGACGAGATCGTACTGCCCGGCGATCCGATCGGCCCCAACCAGATCGTAAGTTCCAACAGTTTCGCGCTCGGCGCCCTGGTGCAGGCTTGCGGCGGCGTGCCCGTCGCGCTGCCGATCGCGCCCGACGACCCTCGCGCGCTGCAACAGGTCGCGGCGACGGCGACCGGCATCGATCTTCTCGTCACCACCGGCGGCGCATCGGTCGGCGAGCACGATCTGATCCGCGACGCGCTCGCCGAGACCGGCCTGGTGCTGGATTTCTGGCAGATCGCGATGCGTCCCGGAAAGCCGCTGATGGTCGGCGCGTTCCGCGGCACGCCGATGATCGGCCTGCCCGGCAATCCGGTCTCGACGATGGTATGTTCGATGCTGTTCCTGAAACCCGCCATCGAAAAACTCTCGGGCCTCGCCCCAACGGTGCCGGCGTTGCAGAAGGCGCGGCTGACATCGCCGCTCAAGGCCAACGACCGGCGTCAGGATTATCTGCGCGCGGCTCTGACGCGATCCGCCGACGGCTCGCTCGAAGTGGCGCCGTTCGGCAAACAGGATTCCTCAATGATGTCGCTGCTCGCGGCGGCCGACTGTCTGATCGTGCGCCCGCCGCACGCGCCGGCCGTGATCGCCGGCGACCCTGTCGACATCATGATGCTGTCGGGCGACCCGGTTCCGCTATAGGACCTAATCGACATTTCGCCTGTTGCTAGAGGCGAGATGGCTCGGATCGTCACCGAACCCTTTGTATCCGACATTCCGGCACGGCTAGACCGGCTGCCGTGGTCGCGATTTCATCTCCTGATCGCAATCGCGCTCGGTGTCACCTGGGTGCTCGACGGGCTCGAGGTCACCATCGTCGGTGCGCTGGGCGGGGTGTTGCAGGACGAGGCGACGCTGCATCTCACCGGCACGGAAATCGGCACGATGGCGTCGGCCTATGTCATCGGCGCCGTGATCGGTGCGCTGGCGTTCGGCTGGCTGACCGACCGGGTCGGCCGCCGCCGCATGTTCTTTGTCACGCTCGCGATTTATCTGGTCGGCGTGCTGCTCTCGGCGTTTAGCTGGAACTTCGCGAGCTTCGCGATTTTCCGGCTCATCACCGGGCTTGGCATCGGCGGCGAGTATGCGGCGATCAACTCCGCCATCGATGAGATGATGCCGGCGCGGCTGCGTGGCCGCATCGACCTCATCATCAACGGAAGTTTCTGGATCGGCGCGGCGCTCGGTTCCGGCGTCGCCAATGTGGTGCTCGATACGCGGCTGTTCCCGGTCGATCTCGGCTGGCGGCTCGGCTTCGCGATCGGCGCGGTGCTCGGCTGCATCGTCCTGTTCCTGCGCCGCTGGGTGCCGGAGAGTCCGCGCTGGCTGCTGACTCACGGCTATCGCGAACACGCGGGAGCCAACATCGCCGAAGTCGAGCGGCGCGCCGGCGTGCACGATCGGACGCCGCCGGAAACGCGCGCGACCTTTCATCCACGCCAAAGTTTCGGGCTCGCCCTGCTGTTCCACAGCATGTTCGTGGTCTATCGCCGCCGCACAGCGGTGGTCCTGGTGCTGATGGCGTCGCAGGCGTTCCTCTACAACGCTATCTTTTTCACGCTCGCCCTGGTGCTGACCAAATTCTACGCGGTGCCGCCCGCGTCGGTCGGTTCCTATATTCTGCCGTTCGCCGCCGGCAATTTTCTCGGACCGCTGGTGCTGGGCCGCTGGTTCGACACGATCGGCCGCCGCGCCATGATCGCCGGCACCTATACTGTCTCGGGCGTGCTGCTCGCGATCACCGCCTTGCTGTTCGCCGAAGGGCGTCTCACGGTCGATCAGCAGGTCGCCGCCTGGAGCGTGATCTTTTTCTTCGCCTCGGCCGCCGCCAGCGCCGCCTATCTGTCGGCGGGCGAGTTGTTTCCGCTCGAAATCCGCGCGCTCGCGATCGCGGCGTTTTATGCCGCCGGCACCGGGGTCGGCGGCGTCATCGGGCCGTATCTATTTGGACGCCTGGTCGATACCGGGTCGCGATGGGCCTTGTCGACCGGCTATCTCGCCGCCGCGGCGCTGATGCTGATCGCCGCCGCGGTTCAGGCGGTGTTCGGCGTCGACGCTGAACGGCAACCGCTCGAGGCCGTCGCCGTCCCTCTTTCCGCGCGCGATCAACATATTGATGCTTGACGCACGAAAAGAACTAAACTAGAACGCTTTTCTGGTTGCGGTTTTGTTCTCTCTGCGGGGATGAAACGGCAGATACGAGACCGGAGCTAACATGCTGACTCGCAAGCAATACGAGTTGCTTTCCTTCATCAATCAGCGACTCGCGGAAGGTGGAGTATCTCCATCCTTCGAGGAAATGAAGCAGGCGCTCGGCCTGCGTTCCAAATCCGGCATTCACCGGCTGATCAGCGGCTTGCAGGAGCGCGGCTTCATCAAGCGGCTGCCCCATCGCGCCCGGGCGCTCGAAGTCATCAAGCTGCCGGAACAGAGCGCTATCCCGGTAACGCGGGCCCGCAGCGGCGAGCCGAAAGGCCGCTTCTCGCCCACCGTCATCCGCGGGGACTTCAAGACGGCCCTGCCCGCCGCCCCGGCCGGCAATGGGACCGGCGAGGTGATTCAGCTCCCGCTTTTGGGCAAGATCGCCGCCGGCACGCCGATCGAGGCGCTGCGCGACAATTCCAATTCGCTGGGAGTGCCGGCCGGCCTGCTCGGTCCGGGTGAGCACTACTCGCTGTCGGTCGAGGGCGACAGCATGATCGACGCCGGCATTCTCGACGGCGACACCGTGATCATCCAGCGCGGCAACAATGCCGATAACGGCGCCATCGTGGTGGCGCTGATCGACGACAACGAAGTGACGCTAAAGCGGCTGCGCAAACGCGGTGAATCCATTGCGCTCGAGCCCGCCAACAAAACCTACGAGACACGCATCTTCGGCCCCGATCGCGTCAAGGTGCAGGGCAAGCTTGTCGGCCTGATGCGGAAATACTGAGAGCCGGATCGCGCTTGATGGAATCGCTCGAGGCGATCCCGTCAGGCGTAAAATTTTGTCTCTAGTCCGCCTCGTCACCGTCTCGCGATCGGTGCGGCACCGGATCGTGAGTCCACGGCCGGGTGCCGCGCCAATCCCGCACGCTTTCGATTGAAATACCGTCGCGCGACAGCCAGACGGCGTGGCTGCCGCGCTTCCAGGTATCGACGCTGTCGATCAGAGTCGCGCCGCTGCAATTGTAGTGCGCCGCCACCGGGCTGATCACGAGATCGGCCGAGCGGCACGCCGCGGCGACGCTGTCGCGCCGCCGCACGATATCGACGGTGCGGCCCTCCGCTTTATAGACGCAGATCGCGCCGTCGCAGCTCAGCCGGCCGTCGGCGCTGTCGCCGTGCCGGGGCCAGGCGCCGTCCAGCGTCGCCGCCGCGCGTTGCGTCCAGTTGTCTTCGGTCCAGTTGCCGCTGTGACCGTGCGACGGCATGTAGTCGCCCTGCGCCGACCGCACCGCGACGAGTTTCGAATCGTTGGAGATCAGAATGCTGGGCGGCGTCACGAAGATCAGCGTCGCGTAGCCCGCCGCCATCGGCACGAGACCGAACACGCGCCACGAACGCTGCCACACGCATAACCACAATCCGCCGATCGTCAGCAGCACGAGTCCCTCGGGCGGCATGCTCGGCACGCGCAGCACCGCGCCCGGCAGCGACGTCACGCCGTGCGCGATCGCGCCGACGACATGAATTCCCCAGCCCATCGGCGTCAGCGCCAGCGCTTCGAGATGGAACGGCATCAGGACACAGGACAGGACGGCCCACGGCATGATCCAGAAACCCGTAATCGGCACCGCGACGATATTGGCAAGCACCGAATAAAGCGGAAAACGATTGAAGTGATAGATCGTGAACGGCATGGTCGCGACCGTCGTCACCACCGTCGTCAGCGCGATGCCGAACAGGTACAGCGCGACGCGGCGGCCGCGCCCGGCATGCGCATGCCATGCCGACAGACGCGGCCGCAGCACCTCGTACGAAGCGACGAGGCCCGCGACCGCGGCGAACGACATCTGGAAGCTCGGGCCGGTCGCGCTCTCGGGCGCGAGGATCATGATCGCGATCGCGGCGTAAGCCAGTGTCCGGGCCGACAGCGTGACGCGGTCGAGCAGCACGCCGAGCAGCATCAGGCCGCACATGACGAAGGCGCGGCGCGACGACACGGTGGCATCGGACAACAGCAGATAGAGGAACGTGACCAGCAGCGCGCCGCCGGCGGCGCATTTCTTGGTCGACCAGCGCAGCGCGATAAAAGGAATAAGCGCCAGGATCGCGCGCAGGCCGAAAAACACGATGCCCGCGACCATGCCCATGTGGAGGCCCGCGATCACCAGGATGTGCGCGAGGCCGGCGTCACGGAACGCGCCCGCGTCCTGCGGCGGAATCGCGTGCGTCTCGCCGGCGATCAACGCCGAAGCGATGCCGCCGGTCGGCCCGGGCAGCGCGGCATGGATGCGCGCCGTGACATTGGTGCGCGTTGCTTCGATCAACGCCCAGAGCCGGCTCGGCCCCGACCCGTCGGGTGCCGGGACAATCATCGGCGTGCCCAGCGCAAAGCCGACCGCACCAAGCCGGTCGAACCAGGCGCGGCGCTGGAAATCGTAGGCGCCAGGCATCGCCGGTCCCGGCGGCGGCATCAGCACCGCCCGCAGCGTAAGCCATTCGCCCGGAATCAAATCCGGCGCGCCATGACGCAGCCGGACCCGGATTCGGATCGGCATGCGGTCCGCCGATAGCCGTTCGATTGTCGACGGCGCGATCACCAGCCGCGTGCCTTCGGGCAGCGGATCGACCGCGATCAGCTTGCCGGTGATTTCGACCGGACCGAGCCGGTGCTCGATGACGGGCGCCGCGACCAGCCAGGTTTGCAACTGCGCCAGGCCGAACCCGAAAAACACGATGGCCACCGCCATCGCCGGCACCAGCCATGCGCCGAATCGCGGCACGCGCCCTATTGCGGCGCAGGCGGCGGCGCCGGCCGCGAGTCCGGCCGGCGCGATCCAGAACGGCGGTTCGAACGTCAGCCAGAAATAGGCGCCGATACCCGCGCCCATGAAAACCGGCAGCCACAACGCCCAACGGCCGCGTTCCGAGGCGAGATTGTCGAACAGCCAGGACGCAATGCCCCGCCGCGCCGGGATCGGCGCCACGTCATCATCCCAGGCCGGGACGAAATCGGAGGGCATGCGATGACTCTACGTGAAATCGAACCTGTGCTAAAGACCGCGCATGACCGTCACCGTCCGCTTCGCGCCCTCGCCCACCGGCTTTCTGCATATCGGCGGCGCGCGCACCGCTTTGTTCAACTGGCTCTACGCGCGCCACACCGGCGGCAAATTCCGCCTGCGCATCGAGGACACCGACCGCGCGCGCTCGACAGTCGAGGCGGTCGAAGCGATCATCAACGGGCTGCGCTGGCTCGGCCTCGAATGGGACGACGACATCGTGCACCAGTCGAGCCGGCTGGAGCGTCATGCCGAGGCGGCGCGGCAGATGCTGGCGTCCGGCAACGCCTATTACGCCTACGAGACGCCGCAAGAACTCGAAGCGATGCGGGAGAAGGCCAAGGCCGAGAAGCGCTCGGTTCGTTACGAGGGAATCTGGCGCGACCGCGATCCGCGCGACGCGCCGCCCGACGGCAAGCCGGTGATCCGGCTGAAAGCGCCGCGCGACGGCGATACCACGATCGTCGACCACGTCCAGGGCGAGGTCACAGTCGTCAACGAACAGCTCGACGATCTCATCATTCTGCGCGCCGACGGCACGCCGACCTATAACCTTTCCGTCGTGGTCGACGATCATGACATGGGCATCACCCATGTCATTCGCGGCGATGACCACTTTACCAACGCCTTCCGCCAGACGCAGATCTATCGCGCGCTTGGCTGGGACGTGCCCGAATTCGCGCATGTGCCGCTGATCCACGGACCCGACGGCGCCAAACTGTCGAAACGCCACGGCGCGCTCGGCGTCGAGGCCTATCGCGACATGGGGTATCTGCCGGAGGCGCTGCGCAATTACCTGCTGCGGCTCGGCTGGAGCCACGGCGACGACGAGATCATCTCGACCGCGCAGGCGGTCGAATGGTTCGACCTCGACGCCCTCGGCAAGTCGCCGGCGCGGTTCGACTTCGTCAAACTCGCCAACCTCAACGGCCATTATATCCGCGAGGCGTCGGACGACCGGCTAATCGAAGCCCTGCTGCCCCGCCTCGACCTGAAACCCGAGGATGCGCTCGCCGAGCGGCTGCGCGCCGCGCTGTCTGACATAAAGTCTCGCGCCAAGACGTTGATCGAATTAGCTGATCTTGCACGATTTTATGTCGAGGCTCGACCCTTGCCGTTCGATGACAAGGCTACCAAGGCGTTCGACCCGGCCGCGCGCGATCTTCTCGCCGGTCTTGCCGGATCCCTGGCAGGCGCGGCCTGGAACGACCACGATTTGGAAACATTGGTTAGGAATTATGCCGAGAGCAAAGGTCAGAAACTGGGCACGGTGGCGCAGCCGCTCCGGATCGCATTGACCGGATCGACCAATTCGCCGCCGCTTTTCGCCGTTATGCGGGTGCTCGGCCGCGCGGAATCGTTGGGCCGGATCGAGGACGCGCTGAAACGGTGAAAGGTTTGATTCGCTGACCCATTCAGCCTAAAATATTTTGTTGCAGCGCAGCAATGCGCGGGTTGGGGCCCTTACGAGGAGTTGTCGCATGAGCGTGGCCGAGACAAAAACGACCGCAAAAAAGGCCGGAAACAAGGACACCGTCACTTTCACCGACAATGCCAGCGGCAAATCGGTCGATTTCCCGGTTCAGTCGGGAAGCGTCGGTCCGCGCGTCGTGGACATCCGAAAGCTCTACGGCGAGATGGACATGTTCACCTATGACCCGGGCTATACCTCGACCGGGAGTTGCGAGTCCAAGATCACCTATATCGACGGCGACAAGGGCGAACTGCTCTATCGCGGCTACGCCATTGAGGAACTGGCCGAGCACAGCGATTTCATGGAGGTCTCATACCTCCTGATGAAGGGCGAGTTGCCGAACGCCGAGCAGAAGGCAAAATTCGTCCGCGACATCACATTGCACACGATGGTACACGAGCAGATGTCCCGGTTCCTGTCGGGCTTCCGCCGCGACGCGCATCCGATGGCGGTGATGTGCGGCATGGTCGGCGCGCTGTCGGCGTTCTATCACGACTCCACGGACATCGCCGACGCGCATCAGCGCATGGTCGCGAGCTATCGCATGATCGCGAAAATGCCGACGATTGCCGCGATGGCCTTCAAATATTCGACCGGCCAGCCGCTGATCTATCCGCTGAACAAGCTCGGCTACGCCGAGAATTTCCTGCGCATGACCTTCGCGGTGCCGTGCGAGGAATATGAGGTGAATCCGGTGCTCGCGAAGGCGATGGACCGGTTCTTCATCCTCCACGCCGACCATGAGCAGAACGCGTCGACCTCGACGGTGCGGCTCGCCGGCTCGTCGGGCGCCAACCCGTTCGCCTGTATCGCGGCGGGGATCGCCTCGCTGTGGGGCCCGGCGCATGGCGGCGCCAACGAAGCGGTGCTGAAAATGCTGATGGAGATGGGCGACAAGAGCCGCATCCCCGAATTCATCGCGCGCGCCAAGGACAAGAACGACAATTTTCGGCTCTCGGGCTTCGGCCACCGCGTCTACAAGAATTACGATCCGCGCGCCAAGGTGATGCAGCGCACCTGCCACGAAGTGCTCGACGAGCTCGGCGTGCGCGACGAGCCGCTGCTCGATCTGGCGATGGAGCTCGAGCATATCGCGCTCAACGACGAATATTTCGTCGAGCGCAAGCTCTACCCCAATGTCGATTTCTATTCGGGCATCATCCTCAAGGCGATGGGCTTCCCGACCTCGATGTTCACCGTGCTGTTCGCGATCGCCCGCACCGTCGGCTGGGTCGCGCAGTGGAACGAGATGATCGAGGATCCGGACCAGAAGATCGGCCGGCCACGCCAGCTCTATACCGGCCCGACGCGGCGGCCATACCCCGCTAAGCGCTAACCCGCTCGGCTTTCGCGATCGGCGCCGGCGACGGCGCCGCCCGCCACGGCCCGAGCAGCAGCGCGACCGCCGTGCCGCCGCCATAAGCGACGGCGGCGCACGCCACCGCGACGAACAGCGTCGGCAGGCCGAGCCCCAGCCGCGCGACGATGATCCAGCCGCCGACGCCTGCGATCGCGAGCCGCGCGGTTCCGGCGATCACCGGCCAGAACACCTGTCCCGCGCCCTGTCCCGCGAAATAGAGCAGCATGCCGAGCCCGATCAGCCCGTAGAACGGCGCAACGATGTGGAAATAAAGTGTGCCGGTCGCCAGCACATTCGGATCGCTCGTGAACATGCCGAGCCAGGCGTGAGGCGCGGTCGCGGCCGCGACGCCGATCGCCTCCATGACGCCGGCCCCGAACAGGCCCGCGATCCAGCCGATGCGGCGCGCACGCTCGAAATTTCCGGCGCCGACATTGATGCCGACCATCGTCAGCGCGCCGGTGCCGATGCCGAAGCCGAGCGGGATCAACAGATAGTCGAGCCGCGACGCGATGCCGTAGCCCGCGACCGCGTCGGTGCCGACGCGTCCGACCATGCCGGTGACGATCGCGACGGTGAGGTTGATCTGCACGGTGCTGAGCGACGACAGGCCGCCGACCTTGAGAATGTCGCGGAGCAGCCGCCATTCGATCGCGGCGATGCGCAATTTGAGAGGGCTGTTGCGCGAGCGCAGATAAAGAAGCAGCGTCGCGGTCGCGACGACATAATAGCAGATCACCGCGGTGCCCGCGCCCGCCACGCCCATGCGTGGCAGCGGCCCCCAGCCGAAGATCAGCGCCGGCGACAGCGGGATGACGATGATCGCGCCGGTCAGCGTCACCGCCGCCGGGACCAGAACGTTGCCAGCGCCGCGCAGCGCGGCGGCGAGCAGGCTGGTCAACCAGATCAGGATGGAGCCGGCGAACACGACATTGCCGTAGCCGAGCGCCGCCGCGAGAACGTCGCCATTGCCGCCCATGATGTGAAACAGCCAGCGTCCGCCGAGCCATTCCGCCGCGGTGAAGACCGCGCCGAATGCGGCGCCGGACACGATAGCGTGCCACACCAGCGAGTCGGCGTCGTTCCTCCGTCCGCCGCCGAGGGCGCGCGCCACCGCCGACGAGACGCCGCCGCCGATGCCGCCATTCGACATCATCTGCATCAGCATCAGCGCCGGAAACACCAGCGCGACGCCGGCCAGCGCATCGGTGCCGAGATTGCTGACGAAATAGGTCTCGGCGACGCCGACGCCGGTCTGCACCAGCAGCACGACGATGGTCGGGCCCGAAAGACCCAGCAGCGTCGGCAGGATCGGCCCGCTCAGGATGCGTTTCTGTCGCTCGTTCATGGACGCGAATACCTGTCGGGAGAAGCTATGCCGCGCGCGCCAGCAATTCGGCAAGCCGCAGCGCCTTGAGTTTCGGGCCGACGCTGGCCTGCGCCTTGCGCCACGCCGGCAGCGCGCCGCGCGCCATGTCGCGCCCTTTGCCGGTGATCGCGACGATGCGGGTGCGGCCGTCATCGATGCCGGAGAACTCGATCCAGCGGTTCTTCGCGAGCGGCCGGAGATTCCGGGTCAGCGTCGTGCGCTCGACCCCCAGCTTTTGCGCCAGCCGGCCGACCGGCATGGGCCCGCTTCGCGCCAGCGCGACAAGCATCGAGAATTGCGTGCCGACCAGGCCGGTGCCGCGGAAATGCTGTTGATAGTGCCGCGCCACCTCGCGCGTCGCGCGCCGCAGATTGGCGCAGACGCAGCCGGCGCAGTCGCGGAATTCGTCGTCGTTATTTTTCGGGCTCACATACGTGTATATACACATTCTTGCCGGACCCGGCAAGCCGCTATTCTTTCCGGCGACTCCCGTTACGGACGGCGGTACTGTCCGCATATCGCTGGCGCAGCTTCAGACGCCGGACGACATGCGCGGCCGGGTCGGTTCCCGTCACTGCGCAAGATGGAACGGCTGGCGTGACGGGCCCGCCGCCGCCCTCTATAAGAAGGTCGACGGGGTTCGAGGGAGGAATGGTCATGCCGGTTATGGTTCGGTCTCTGCTGGTATGCGCGTTCGCCGCCGCAATTGCCGTGACGACCGGTGCGATGGCCCAGGACGACGACGCCATGCCCGCCGTGCACCAGGCCGCGGCGCCCGGGACGCCGGCAACGCGGGAAGCGGTGGCCCGGTTCTACAAGGCGCTGAACGCGATGTTCGCGGGCGATGCCAAACCGATGGCGGCGCTGTGGTCGCGCAAGCCGGACGTCGTTTACATGGGACCCGACGGACGCGCGCATCACGGCTGGCTCGAAGTGAGCGCCGATTTCGACGCGGCGGCGAAGCGCAAACTCGGCGGCGCGGTCGAACCGCGCGACATCACCATCGCCATCGGCCGTGACATCGCGGTCGTCGCCGATATCGAGGTCGGAAAGCGCAACGGACGCACCAACAAGGTGCGCGCCACCTCGGCGTTCCGGCTCGAAGGCGGCCAGTGGAAGATGATCGCCCATCACGTCGATCCGCTGCCCACCGCGCCGTAGCGGGGGAATGCGCGCTTGAGTTGGGCGCGCGCCCTGTGGCAAAACCCTAATATCTTTGCGGCCGACAAAAGTCCTTAAACGGAGACGAAACGTCATGAAGTTCGGAATCGCCTTTCAATTGTCCGTGCCGCGGCCCTGGACGCGCGAGAGCGAACACACCGTGTTCCACAACGCGCTTGAACAGGTCAAAGTCGCCGAGAGCCTCGGCTTCGAATATGTCTGGGCGACCGAACATCATTTCCTCGAGGAATATTCGCACTCCTCGTCGCCGGAGATTTTCCTGACCGCGGCGGCGATGGTGACCAAGAAAATCCGCATCGGCCACGCCATCGTGGTGTGCGTCCCGCAATATGCGAGCCCGATCCGCATCGCCGAGCGCACCGCGGCGATGGACATCTTCTCCAGCGGCCGCCTCGAAGTCGGCACCGGCCGGTCCGCGACCTGGACCGAACTGGGCGGCTTCGGCGCCGACCCCGACCTGACGAAGAAAAGCTGGGACGAATACGTCCACGTCATCCCGAAAATGTGGATGCAGGAACGTTTCTCCTATAAGGGCCAGTTCTTTTCGATGCCGGAGCGCGCGATCCTGCCGAAACCGTATCAGAAGCCGCACCCGCCGATGTGGGTCGCGGTGTCGAGCGCCGGCACCGAGCTTGACGCGGCCGAGCGCGGCATGGGCAGCCTCGGCATCTCCTTCGCGCCGATGTCGGTGCAGGATCAGGTGCTGAAGCGCTATCGCAAGACGATCCAGAACTGCAATCCGGTCGGCGCTTTCGTCAACAACCGCGTCGCGACCATCAACTTCCTTTACTGTCATGAGGACGACAAGGTCGCGCAGCAGGTCGGCGGCGGCATCACCTCCATGTTCCAGCCGCTCGCGGTTCAGTTCATGCACAATCCCGAGGCGCTGCCGACCAAGCCCGGCGCGCATGGCGGCCTGCTCTCCCAGCTTCGCGCCCAGCTCGCCGGCAATCCGCGCGAAGGCATCGCCATCGGCGACCCCAAGCACATCATCCGCGAACTCAAGAAATGGGAAGGCATGGGCGTCGACATCGTCAATTTCATGCTGAACTGCGTCGAGGTCGTGCCGCATGAAAAAGTGCTGGAAAGCCTGCGCCTGTTCGCCAAAGAGGTGATGCCGGCGTTCAAGCAGTCCCAGGCCCAGGCGGCGGAGTAGAACCATGCCCATGCATCGTTACGGCACCGCCGACATCAAGGCGCGGCTCGCTTACGCGCCGACCATCAAGACCCTGAAGCCCGAAGCGTGGACGCTGAAAAACGTCCGCACGATGGAAGCGCGCTGCGAGATTCTCGACGCGCCGGGCGATCTGCTGGTGCCGCCGTCCTTGCGGCCGTGCATGCCGGCCTATTGCTCCATCGTCGTCAGCGAGATTCCGGACAGTCCGGTCGGGCGGTTCGGCCTCGCCGAGGTGCGTGTCGCCGCCCGCGTCGGCCCGCGTCCGACCTTCTTCCTGCTCAACAGCTACTGCGACAACGAAGCGGCGCGGAAAGAGCTTTCGTCACGCTGGGGCTACAGCGTCTCCGCGGGTGAGGTTTCGATCCGCAACGAGCATTATCGCGCGGTCGGCGCGGTGACGGCGGGCGGCAGGAATATTCTCGAATTCCTGCTCGATCACCGTGATCCGCTGCCCGGCACGCGATTCAACCAGTTGCCGACGGTCAATCTGTGCAAGCTTGACGGCAAGCCGATCCTCGCCGGCGTGTCGATCGAGATCAATTTCACCGACAACGACAAGGGCGATCAGCACATTACGCTCGACAACGCGGCGTGGCATGCCGAGGGGCTTAAGCTCCTCAACCCGACCGCGGCGACAGTCGGCGTGACGGACTGGACGCTCGGCAACATCGAATTCACCGTCGATGTCGAAAAAGCCGCCGAGCAAACGATGGCGTTCGTCGATTGATGTTCGACGGCTTCGCTCGTCATAAGATCGACACGGGCGAC
>Ga0134126_10007508_pt1 | contig 13699 bp, 14 predicted proteins | sample KB31752_FD_96881 | JGI IMG/M metagenome (GOLD analysis project Ga0134126, IMG submission 96881) | Terrestrial soil microbial communities with excess Nitrogen fertilizer from Kellogg Biological Station, Michigan, USA - KB3-175-2 | ecosystem: Environmental > Terrestrial > Soil > Unclassified ...
GCCGAGCATCCCAACTTCATCAGCATGCCCGGCATGCACGGCAGTTACGCGGCAAACATGGGCCTGTCGAATACCGATCTGATCATCGCATTGGGCGTCCGGTTTGATGATCGCGTCACCGGCCGCTTGGCCGCCTTCGCTCCACACGCCAAGGTGATTCACATTGATGTTGATCCAGCCGAAATCGGCAAGAACAGATATGCGGACCTGCCGATTGTGGGTGACGCCAGGCGGGTGCTCCCGAAACTTGCCGCTGAACTGAATGAACTGGCTCCGGCGATGAAGGCGAAAAACTCCGCGGCCCGGCAAGCGTGGTGGAAGCAGATTCGGGAATGGAAGGAAGAGCATCCCCTGCGCGCGGAGATCTCCGACAAAGAGATCAAACCGCAGCACCTGATGGCCGAAATCGACCGTTTGTCGGGCGGCCGTGCGATCGTGGCCAGCGACGTGGGCCAGCATCAGATGTGGGCGGCGCAGTTGATCCGCTTTAATGAGCCGCGCCTGTGGCTCAATTCGGGCGGCCTGGGATCCATGGGCTTTGGTTTACCAGCGGCTATCGGAGCGCAGTTCGCGCGCCCGGACAAACTCGTCTTCGCAATCGTTGGGGACGGCGGATTTCAGATGTCAATTCCGGAACTGGCCACCATCATGAATCACGCCCTGCCGGTCAAGATCATCGTCATGAACAACGGCTATCTCGGCATGATCCGCCAGTGGCAAGAGCTGTTCTACAACAACCGGCTGAGCCAGGCTGAACTGACCTCATTTCCGGATGTCGAAAAGCTAGCCGGCGCTTATGGTTTCAAAGGACGCGTGGTGGAGACGGTCGGCGAATTGCCCGGAGCACTGGCGGAAGCGGTCAGGGAACCCGGCCCGTATCTGCTAAACGTAAAAGTATCGCCGTTTGAAAACGTATTTCCAATGGTTCCGGCCGGCGGGGCAATCAATGAGATGGTGCTGCGCCCACCGCAGCCGGTGGAAGTATAGAGCGGGGATTTTATGCAACAGATCATTTCCCTTCTAATGGAGAACAAGCCGGGAGCGCTGATGCGCGTAACCGGCCTGTTGAGCCAGCGTGGCTACAATATTGAGAGCCTGACCGTCGCCCGCACAGTAGATCCCACGCTCTCGCGCATGACCATCACCGTGGATGTCGAGCCAAACATCCGCGCGCAGGTGATCAAGCAGATGAACAAGTTGATTAACGTCTTGCAGGCCACCGATGTGACTGATGGGCCCGCAGTGAATCGCGAACTTGTGCTGGTGCGCGTGCGAACGAACCAGCAGAGCCGGACCGCGGTTCTGAAGGAAGCCGAAATTTTTCAGGCGCGCGTAGTCGATTCCACACTGGAGGGCTTCGCCCTGGAGGCGACCGGCGATCCGGAGAAGCTCGATGAGTTCATCGATGTGATGAGCAGTTACGGCGATATCGAAGTGACCCGATCGGGTATCGTATCCATGTCGCTCGATAACAAGAAGCTGCGGCTTTCCCCGCCTGTGCCGCGAGGCGCGGCCCCCGAAGAAGTTCCGGAATTACAAGGCGCGGATTAGCACTGCCGATTTTCAATTCCAACAAAGGACATTCAATGCCAAAGAGATTCTACGAGAAGGACGGAAGCCTTGCACCGCTCCTGCAAAAGACCGTTGCGATTATCGGATATGGAAGCCAGGGCCATGCCCACGCGCTGAATCTGCGCGATTCCGGTCTCAATGTTGTGGTCGGCCTATACCCCGGAAGCAAGAGCGCTGAAAAAGCAAAAGCGGCCGGACTACCGGTATTGAGCGTTGCGGATGCCGCCAAAGCGGCGGACGTAATCATGATTCTGTTGCCGGATCACCTGCAGGGCGATGTGTATCGAAACGAAATCGCGCCGCACATGACCAAGGGCAAGACCCTGATGTTCGCCCACGGCTTCAACATTCACTTTGGCGAAATCAAGCCGCCTGCCGATATCGATGTTTCCATGGTCGCCCCGAAAGCTCCCGGGCACCGCGTGCGCGAGCTGTTTGTAGAAGGCGTCGGGGTTCCGGCCCTTGTCGCGATTGCCCAGGATGCCTCGGGCCACGCGCTCGAAAATGCGCTTTCCTATGCTTTTGCGCTGGGCTGCCTTAAAGCGGGAGTGATCGAAACCACCTTCAAGGAAGAGACCGAAAGCGATCTTTTTGGCGAGCAGGCGGTGTTGTGCGGTGGCGTGAGCGAATTGATACGAGCCGGCTTTGAAACGTTAACGGCGGCGGGCTATGCCCCTGAGATTGCCTATTTCGAATGTCTTCATGAGCTGAAGCTGATTGTCGATCTCATCTATGAAGGCGGCCTGGGCTACATGCGCTACTCGGTTTCGGATACCGCGGAATACGGCGACTACACGCGCGGCCCCCGGATCGTCAATGACCAGACCCGCGCCGAAATGAAGAAGATCTTGAGCGAGATTCAATCCGGCGAGTTCGCCAAAACGTGGCTTGCCGAAAACCGGAACGGACGGAAGAAGTTTCTTGCAATGAGGGAAGCCGCAAAAGATCAGCCCATCGAACGGGTGGGCGCAGAGCTTCGATCGATGATGACATTCCTCAAGAAGCGCAAAGAAGCCGGAGTGCCGGAAGAAGCCGCGGTGAGCGCCTGAGGGCGTCCGCTACTGCTCAGCGAAATCAACTCGCCGGTAGATGTCGGCCACGTTCAGAGCCACACCTATCGGCCCTAATTCGATTGCCCCTGACGCCTGGTTGAATTCCGTCAGGAGCCACTGCCCGTTCTCCTGGCGCGTCCACCGCTCGACATGCATCTCATCCTGAGCAATGGTCAAATATTCTCGCAGCGATGGCAGCATCCGGTAGTACTGGAACTTCTGCCCGCGGTCATAGTTTTTTGTCGATGGCGAAAGCACCTCGATAATAACGACAGCATGGCTGACCATGTCGTCTTCCGGTCAAGCCGGATCTCCGCAGACGATCATCACATCCGGGTAGGTATACATCGCGGCTTCGGTGACTGCCAGCCGCAGGTCGGTCGAAAACACCTCACACGGTTGTCGCGCAGAGCACTTCCCAGTTGAGTTACCAGATTCCGTACAATACGTCCGTGCCGCACGCTTGCGCAGGCCATCGCGAAGATCTCTCCGCGCACGTATTCGCTTCTGGTCTCCGCCTTGCGTTCGCGTTCCAGGTACTCTTCCGGGCTTACGTAACTCGCCGGTACTGTCGCCATCTACTCCAATCTTACAGATCTATACGCTGCTCTCGGTGCCTGCTGAGATACCAGCATGGAGTATCGCCTTCCTGCGGGAATAACGAGTGGACACACGTCTGCTGCACGGGATCGTCGAGCAAAAACTCAGTTTTGTGATTCTTTTCGGGCACGGCGTAATAGGGCCGCACGGTAACTGTGCCGAAGGGAGTGTCTTTCGTTGCGATGCGGTAGCGCAGCACGGCATAATCGATGGCGTAAACGAGCGCCGTTGTAAGGACGATACCGGCAAAGGCGCGGCGCAACAGACGTGCAATGATCTGGCGTCCCGTGCGCGAAGGCATTTGATTCAGCGATCATTCTCGCACGAGTATGCTGAAACTGAGATGGATCGGAGAAAGGCAATGCATCCTGAACAACTAACCACTGAAGAAGCACAGAATCAAACTCCATATAGAGGCTACGCCGGCCTGCCGCCGATTGCCGGACTCGCGTCGATGCGCGATGCCGCTACCGAAGGTATTACTGTTCAGGAATCGGTCGCGCGATTGAAGCGGATTCACTGGGCACTGAAGCGGCTGCATGCCATCTTCGTCTCGCGGATTACGGCGACTCCCATTTATGAACTGAAGATGGCTTTCAGCCTGCACGCCCACTACTGCGCGGAACATGTTGCCGCGGTTGCCGCACGTGTGCGCGAGATGCGCCAGCCGCCTCACGGGCTCGATGTATCGCCGCATCCATCGCTCGACCTTTTCTTCGATGAAATCCTCGCGGCGTCCGGGACCGGAGCGTTGCTGCTGGGTCTGTATGAACACGCCGTACCGGCCGTCATCCGTGCGCTCGAACGGCTCATCGCAGACACCAACAAATTGTTCGATCATCCTACCTGGCGCATCAGCCGCTTCGCACTGCTCGAGATGAAAGATATTCAGCACTATGGCGATGAAGCGATCAAGTGCCTTGTCGATGACGAACAACGCGCATCGTTGTCCGGCTGGTTATCGCTGCTGGATAATGCGCTTGCGTCCGCAGGAGATTTGGATGGAAGCGTCACCCCCATTGCGAAGCCGGCAGATCGGCATTTTTCCGCCGTGCCCTATAAATACGATCCAGTCCCACAGCGCGACGAACGCTTCCAGGACTGCTACAACATGGGCGTCAACGCAGAGGCGATGCTGTTCAACCCTGACGTAGAGCCTTTGCCGAAAACGATCATGCTGTATTTCAAGCGCATGCGCGAAATCGACGTTCCCGAAATGATGGCCAGCATTCTCGCTGAAACAGCAGGGAAACCGTGGGAATACTACCGTGACATGACCCGGCAACTCTGGGATGAAGCCCGTCACGCCATGATGGGCGAGATCGGGTTTGTTTCGTTGGGCATCGATTGGACGAAAGTCCCTTTGAACTTTACCTGGTCTCTCGGGTTAAATACGAAACTCAGTCCGAAGGATCGCCACGCTGTGCTCTTTGCTATCGAGCAGGGCCTGATGCCCAAAAAAGCCGGCAAGGAATACGAATGGAGAGTGGCGGTCGCCACGACCAACCGCCTAACCGCTCTGATTCAGGACTACGATTGGGCCGACGAAGTTCTTCATGCGCGAATTGGGCGCGATTGGATTGTGCCGGAATTGGGCTCGCAGGCGGAAGCGCAAGCCTACGGAAACGAGGTATGGTCGCGGGTGCTGGTGGACTGGTCGAAGTGGGTGGACGAAGGGCTTACCCAGCACCGTAACTGGTGGCCTGAAGTCTATCGGACGGCCTGCGAGCACTGGGGCATATCTCCCGACCCTGAACTCCTCGCATACAACACAACTTATGAGACCATCCGCGCCGATCTCAAGCAAGTGGCCGGTTGACGCATTTTTCGTCAGGTGAGAATTATTGCGGCAATGCGCCGCTGTTACTGACATAGACCCGCAATTCGACTGTTCCAATCCTGCGGCCGTCCACTTCGCCCTGGAACGTGAGCTGCTGCCACCCGCGCTCTCCCGTTTGAGGACCGGCAATCTCGGCCTGGACAGGATACGCTTCACCGGCGCGCACCGGATAAACCGCAAATCTCGTTTTATTGCTCCAGCCGGCAGGCAACTGAAATGTTAACGTCACATCGCGGGCCGCTGTGGTTCCGTTTCGGATTGTGAGCGGAATATGCAACGTATTTCCGAAGCGAATCGCCGCCTCGGGGACAGGAAGCAAGCTGGAAATATGCTCGATGCCGTGCGCCTTCCAGAACGCGCGGTAGAAGGCCCAGGGTTCGCCAAGCTCGAACGTTAATTCATCCGTCTTGCTCACGCGGTATCCCGTAACCGGTGCGAACGCGCACGCGTCGTCTGGACGCACGTTCTCGAAGATATCTCCGGTCGTGCTTCCTCCTACCACCGATTTGCCGAATATAAAGCGCGTCGGATATTCGAAATCTTGAAAATCGTTCTTCTTTATTGCACCGGTCCCCAGATAGCCCTCCTGTGTGAGATAGAAGGTCTGGTACTCGGCCGTGAGTTTTGCGTATGAGGTTTTTCGCAAAGGAGAAATATCGGTCTGCGAGTATGTGGGCCCGGCGTCCTCTGCTATGTTTTTGCGAAAGGGCGAGCGCTCCTGTACGTCGTGCCAGTAAGGACCGAAGTCCTCAAAAGCATCAGTAAAGTAATAAATCTTTTGGGGCTGCCAGGGATGGAGCCCCTCCGTCATGTTCATCATGCCTTGCCGGTTGCGCGGCGGGGCCACTTGCTCGGGAAACCGGGTGGGGTCGCCGGCGGCATCGAAGGCCTCCGTCGCCAGCACTCCAGCGCCCTGATGGTCGTCGTGATTTTCGCCGACCACGTAGTCAGGCAGCCACGTCAGGATCACCTCGGGGCGCGTTAGCCTCACCAGGCGCACGATCCTATCAAGAGCGCCGCCGTGATTCCAGTTGTCCAGTGACCAGAGCACATCCTGACCTGGCGTATCGTGCCCATCCAGAAACCAGACGTTCTCAATTCCGAGCGATCCCAGTGCCCGCCGCGCTTCAATGGTTCGCATTTCGCCCAGCGACCGCCCCGCCTCAAAACCCACGGAATTGCCGCCGCCGTCGCCCGTTGTGCAGTAAATTACAGCGATTCGTTTATGTTCGTCGAGGCTTGCCCTCGCTAGGTAGCCTCCGATGACAACGTCGTCGTCTGGATGGGCAACGATGAGTAGAAGATCCGCTTTATAGCGCGTATCCGGAGGCAGCAGCGGCGGAGCTTTGGGAAACTCCGCAGCCGCAAGAGGGAGAAGGGAAAGCAATAGCGCCGGAAAGTGCAGGTTCATATTGGATGAGCGGGCAGCGCTAGCCGCCCGGCTCTCATCCAATGCTAGCGACTGAATCTTACGGCTTCGGCGGGCGCAGAGTGTTTCACGCTCTACCGGTACGCCTCAGCAGCGTGGACAATGTGACCAGGCCGAGGCCGGCCAACGCCCACGTGGCTGGCTCCGGAATCGACGGCGAACCTGACGGCGGATCGCCGGCGGTCGCCAGATTGTCGAACTCGAAGCCGCCGGAATCGTCCATCTGCTGGAATCTCGCGGAGGTGAACGTCGATCCCCTGTTTCCCCAAATATTCACATAAGCGAACAGTTCATTCGGATCCTGCCCGCTATTTGGGTTCCCGCAATACGCGTTTGCGCTTCTGCACGATCCCAGCGCATTCAGCAGAGTTTGGTTGGTCATCGTCAGCACTGGGGTGTTCCCCGAATACAGCGTAAAGAGGTTGTGCGGGTCCGCGGCAGACCACCAGAAGCCGAAATAAGAAACTGGATTTGCGAACCTCACCGTGGAACTTTGAACGTTCGCAGCGCCGGTCGGGTCCCCGACGACTCCGTACCGGCTTCCCATTGCGCCGCCGTATTCGTTTGCGTTCACCGGGTAAAGCTTGCTGAACGTAGCGAATGCGGAGGAGGGCGCAACCACCTGATTCGGCCCTATGCTGTTGAACGAGTACACCGACGCTCCTACCACATTGGTTGTCTGAACGCCTGGGGCATCATAGCTCACCACTACTGAAGAAAATGCGCACGTCGCAAGGCTAAGTGCAAGCAGCAAGGTCAATCTAATGGGTTTCATCGCTAGCAGAATTCCTCCAACTCGTTTGTTGCTCGTTTTGTTCGAGTGAGAAAGCGCGCTGCAGGTTACTTATTCTGTTGCTGAATCGCCGTCGCGGGTACCAGGAAAAAGAACGGTAGATTGCGGTACTCGTTAAACTCCGTAAGACATATAACCGCTCGGAGTCTGAGATTTCACTTCCATATAGGCGCTATCCAAATAATTGATTGGCGGCACGGCAACTTTGAAGCTACTGTCAAGATTCAACCCAGTCCGTTGCGCTCACCCCGTTGGTGGCCCGGCACTCCGTTCCCGTGCCGCAATTCACATTCGAGGAAAATTATGCGAGCACACACGGTACGACTGGCGGTGTTGGCGATGACAGCGCTTGCGTCGGGATTGGCGCAGACAACCGGCAACACGGCCGCGCCCCCCTCGCCTTCACCAGCCCCGAAGTCTATCTGGACGGTCGGAAAAGTAGATTTCAGCGGCACAGCTGATGTCTATTACAGCTTCAACAACAATCATCCTGATGCCGGCCTCAACCAGCTCTACAACTTCAACGACAAAACAAATCAATTCGACTTAAACCTGTTGAAATTGACAGTCAGTCATGATCCGGATCCGATTGGCTTTCGGTTGGACATAGGACTTGGCCGTGCATTCGATATTTTTCATACACCCAGCCCAGACCCGGCATTCTTTCGATATGTCGAGCAGGCCTACGTCAGCGTAAAGCCGAAGGGATGGAAGGGCTTTGAAGCCGACTTCGGAGACTTCGTCACCTCCGCCGGGGCTGAGGTGATTGAAACGAAAGATAACTGGAACTATTCCCGGTCCTTGCTGTTTTCTTTCGCCATTCCGTATTACCACTTCGGAGTGCGCACCTCGATGCCAATCGGTGGCAGTTTCACGGCTGGAGTGCAAGTGATCGATGGCTGGAACGCGATTGTAGACGATCATGGCAACAACATGAAAACCGTCGGCCTGACCGGAGCCGTGACGCGGAAAAAGTTTACCTGGACCAATACCTACTACATCGGCCCGCAATATACCGCGGTAAACAACCGGAACCGCGCGCTCTACGATACAGTCTTGCTACTGACGCCGAATGACAAGGTGAATGCATACTTCAATTTCGATTACGGCCAGCAGCGTCGTCCTGCATCAGGGCTGGACCACTGGAATGGATTCGCGGGCGCCGTCCGATTTCAAGTCACCAAGCACATAGCACTTAGCCCGCGCGCCGAATACTACAACGATTCCACGGGATTTACCACCGGCACAGCGCAAAGGCTTCACGAGGTGACGGTAACTGGCGAATACAAGCTGCTCGAAGGTCTGCTAGGCCGGCTGGAATTCCGTCGCGATGGTTCGAACGAATATTTCTTCGATCGCGGCACCGTCCCGGCTATTTCGAAATCTCAAAATACATTAACCGCCGGAATCGTCGCCTGGTTTGCCCCGAAGCACTGAACGCCATAGCCGGTCCTTCCCTCCCGGCAGTTCCGAACCTGTTACCATCGTCAGTTTATGAAGGGTATCGTGCTGGCGGGAGGAACAGGCAGCCGCCTGTTTCCCCTTACGAAAATCACCAATAAGCATCTGCTGCCAATCTATGACAAGCCGATGATTTACTACCCGATTCAAACCCTTGTTGAAGCGGGTATTCGAGATCTCTTAATTGTGACGGGCGGCAGGAATTCCGGCGACTTTCTCCGGCTATTGGCAAACGGTAAAGAATTCGGGCTGAAGCACATCAACTACACGTATCAGGAAGGCGAGGGAGGAATCGCCGAGGCGCTGGCCCTGGCCGAACATTTCGCAGAAGGCAACAAGATTTGCGTGATCCTGGGAGACAACATCATTGAAGGCTCAATTGCGCAAGCAGTACGCGATTTCCAACAGCAGGAGCGCGGAGCCAAAATTCTGCTGAAGAAAGTCGATGACGCGGAGCGATTCGGGGTCGCGGAGATTCAGGGCGATCGCATCGTGGGAATCGAAGAAAAGCCATCCCGGCCAAAATCGAGTTACGCCGTCACCGGCATCTATATGTATGACGAGACAGTATTCGATAAGACGCGCACGCTGAAACCATCGGCGCGCGGCGAGTTGGAAATTACCGATGTGAATAACGCCTATATTCGCGAGGGCACGATGACCTTCAACTACCTGGAAGGATGGTGGACCGACGCAGGTACGTTCGAATCGTTAATCCGGGCGGCAAATCTTGTGCACGGCAGCGCCCCGCCGCAGAAGGAACCGGCGATGGCGGTGGCCAGCGGAGTAAAACCCGTATGAGCGCCGCCACCTTGGGCCTTTTGGAATCAGGAACCCAACTGGCGGTTCCCGTGGCAGAGCCTGGAATCGGGAAGGTGATCTTATCGCCAGGGAGCAGCGACTTGATTGCGGAGGTTGAAGTCAAACCGTTTCCGGTCTGGCCTGATGACCGCGGTTATTTTCTTGAAATAGCGCGCCTGGGCCAGGACCTGGTGGCGAAATTTCCGTCGGCAACCACCCAGGTCTCCGCGGCCTTTAATTATCCCGGCATCATCAAAGCGTTCCATTACCACAAATTTCAGACGGATTACTGGGTGCCTGCTGCTGGTCTACTGCAAGTGGCGCTGGTTGATTTGCGCGTGGGTTCCAGGACACACGGCGCGAAGAATACGTTGTACGTTGGAGCGCTTCGACCCTGGCAGATCCTGATCCCGCCCGGAGTCGCGCATGGCTATAAGGTTATCGGTGAGCAACCGTCCGTGTTGGTGTATATAACAAATCGAACCTACGATCCAAAAGATGAAGGTCGCATTTCATACAATGACACGGCGATCGCCTATGACTGGGAGCTGCAGCATAAATAATGAAAATCGTTGTTACCGGAGGAGCTGGATTCATCGGCTCCTGCTTCGTGCGCACGGCGCTCCGGGAGAACTGGGCCGAGCATGTCATCAACCTGGATAAGCTGACATATGCCGGCAATCCCGATAATTTAAAGCCGATAGATGACGATCCCAGGCACCGGTTTGCGCAAATCGACATCTGCGATGCAGAAGCGGTCGAACAGTTGTTTAAGGCCGAATCTCCGGACGCCGTTGTTCATTTCGCGGCTGAGTCGCACGTTGACCGCAGCATCCACTCCCCTGCCCCGGTTATTCAGACCAATTTCAACGGAACGTTTACCTTGCTTGAATCGGCACGGCATCACAAGATCGCGCGATTCGTGCATGTCTCGACCGATGAAGTTTACGGCAGTATCGATGCGCCGCATGATGCAGACGAGAGCTTCCCGCTGCGCGCCAGCAGTCCCTATTCGGCATCAAAGGCCGGGTCGGACCTGCTGGCGCTGTCCTATTACACAACCTACAAACTGAACGTCTCCGTTACGCGGGCCTCAAACAACTACGGACCGTATCAATTTCCGGAAAAACTGATTCCGCTGATGATTTCGAATGCGCTTGAAGATAAGCCGCTTCCTGTCTACGGCGATGGCCAGCAGATTCGGGACTGGCTCTATGTGGAAGATCATTGCCGCGCCATTCAATCCGTGCTCGAGAAGGGGCGTCCTGGCGAAATCTACAACATCGGCGGAAACTGCTCGCTTCCCAACCTGGACGTTGTGCGGCGGATTCTGAAGGCGACCGGAAAGCCCGAATCCCTCATCGAGCGCGTGACCGACCGGCCCGGGCACGACCGCCGCTATGCGCTGACAAACGCAAAATTGACTGCGGAAACCGGTTGGGAGCCCGTGGTGAGCTTCGATCAAGGTTTGATTTCCACTGTGAACTGGTACCGGACGAACCAGGCGTGGGTGCAGCGCGTGAAGAGCGGAGAATACCGGCGTTTTTACGAGCTCAACTACGCCAATCGCGGCGAATAACCAATCTATTCTCGCTATAATTCGACTGGAGCGCACTCCTTCAAAGTGGATCGGTCTCGACAAACGCTTTCTGCTCTGGACGAGTTGGGGCAAATACAGTACGAGGTACGCCTTTCACGCTCGTTGAGCGACCTGCGTCGCTACTTCGACCGTGTTCAGAAAGTCCGTCGCACCTACGTAGACGATTTCGATGTGCAGCTTCTTGCAGCGGATGTGCAGGAAGCGGTGATCGAGCGGGCCCGGCTTTTGCGCGAGCAATCCGCCGCGGTGTATCTGGAGGAAGATGATGCGGAAAACAGCGGTATTCCCCCCCTTCCCCCACCGAAGCGGTCACATGAAGCGGCCGAGATCCCGCCGGAAGTGCCGCGGCTCGACGGGAAAAGCTGGAAACGATCCATTTATCTCGCGTTTCTTTTCACTGTTCTGATCTGCGCCGGGTTCTTTTACCTGATTCAGACAGCACGCAGGATCAATCTGCCGGAAACGGTCCCAACCAGCGCAGCGAATCCGGCCCAGCCGGGCGGCAAGCCAGCGAGCCAGGTTACGCCGGCCCCCATCCCGTCCGTTACAGCGAAACCGACGCTTCGCGTTTATACCGATCTGGTGCCGGGGACCGTTTCTATCGACGACGGCGCGCCGCAAGATCTCAAGGATGGTGAACTGGTGCTCGATGACTTGCAGCCCGGCCGCCATACGATCAAAGTGGCCGGCCGGAGCGGCAACGCCGGTTTCAGCTTCGACGTGAAGGACAACGCGGCGCCGCAAATTGTTGGTCCGCCCACAGCCGTAAATGCTATGGCCGTTCTGGTTTCCGCACAAGACGGCAAAGGCCGGGTATTTACGAACGCTCAGCCTTCCGCTCTGCTGGTGGACGATAAGCCGGCCGGTGATGTGAGCCCCGAAGGACTGGCCCTGGATGACCTTGGCGCGACCGATCACGACTTGCAGATAGTGCGGGACCACGACAAACAACGTTTTGTTTTGACGTACACTCCTGCTCCGGCTCTAACGGCTTACGTCAAGTCCGATCCCAATACAGGGACCGTCGTGGTGATGGCGGGCCGGGATGGAGTGAATGTCTTTATAAATGACAAGCCGTATCGCAGGGCGACAAATCAGGGCCAGCTACGAATTCCGCTGAAGGTGGGTGAATACACCATTCGCGTGCACAAGGATGGGTTCACGGACCCGCCTCCTCAAACTGCCGAGGTGAAGAAGGCGGAAGAGACCGCGATGGAGTTCAGCCTGGAGCCCGTTCCGCAACTCGGAACGCTGGAAGTACACGGCGCCGCGCCCGGAACAACCATTTATCTCGATAAGCAGCTTGCGGCAACAATCGGCAACGATGGAGTTGCAAACATCGGCAACGTTAAGGTGGGGGAACACACAGTGGAACTGCGCCGGCAAGACGCTATTCCGAAAAAACTGCTCCGCATCTTTACAGCAGGCGTACCGATCGTGCTGTCCGGCCCCGACGTGCAGCTTGAAAAAGTGATCGCCAGCAACAATTCCGCCGCACGCCCTGAGCCGGAGCCAGTCGCGCAACCGGCCGCCACACCGCCGCCCGCTCCCGTGCAGACCCAGGGTGAGCAGATACGGAAGGGAGGGGGATTCGTTCACTATTCCACCCCCGAGAAAGCCGGGCAATATTCATTTCAAATGCACGGGCACATTGGCGGTTTTCTGAAGCACGGCAAGCTGCAATGGTACGCGGGCTATCACGATACCGACAACTATGTTCTGTTTACGCTGGACGGTAAACATGCAAGCGTTCGCAGGATTCAGGGTGGGAAATCAACCGAGGTAAATCGCATTCCGTTCGATGCAACTTCAGATGAATGGATTCAAGTGGACATGTCGGTAAAGCCCACGGGCGTTTCCGCACGTATCAAGGGTGTTGACGGAACGTGGAGCGATCTGGGATCGGTAGCCAGCCCCGGACGAGACTTTACGCAGGACAAAGTGGGTTTCTATATTCCGGGAAACGACGAAGTGGCCATCTCGAAATTCCGGTTTTCGGGCCACTAAATTCGATGTCAAAAGGATTCGAACACTGTGGATGAACGCGCCTTCTATCGCGAATCGCAAGCCACCAAGTCGGCTTCGCTGCATTGCTCGTTCTGCAAGACGGTCAATGAGTATGAGCTCCGCTGGTTAGTGCGGAAAAAAATAGACAAGCTGCCGCGCCATGCGGACGAGCGCGATCGCGCTAAATTCGCGAAAGCTGCGAGTTATATGGTGCTGCTCGACGACAAAATCAATTGCAAGAATCCTCGCTGCCGCAGAACATTCGAAGTATCTGGTATTCGGACGACCGCATTTCTGAACGAATAGTAACGACGACCCCCTATTAATTTCGTTTTAGAAACAAGCCATAAGACGGCGCTCCGGTAACGCCGGTTCAAACCGGCACATCTATCAGGCAGGAGACACCAAACATGGTGCGAGCACTTGGGAAGCTCACAAAGAGATTCGCTGCTGCCGCGATTCTGTCCGCAGTTCTTTCGGTCGCGGCTTATGCGCAGGAAGATCCACCCGACCGCGTCGCGCGGCTCAATTACATCAACGGAAA
>Ga0134126_10007509_pt1 | contig 13699 bp, 12 predicted proteins | sample KB31752_FD_96881 | JGI IMG/M metagenome (GOLD analysis project Ga0134126, IMG submission 96881) | Terrestrial soil microbial communities with excess Nitrogen fertilizer from Kellogg Biological Station, Michigan, USA - KB3-175-2 | ecosystem: Environmental > Terrestrial > Soil > Unclassified ...
AATTTCGCCTTTACTTTTTTCACAGCTTCCAAGACTCGAGACGAATGCCCGTGTGCGCTGTCAATTGCCAGCAGATCAACGTTTTCTTTGACCAATTCGGCCGAGCGTTCCAGGTAATCGCCAGTCGCGCCGATCGCCGCGCCCACGCGCAACCGACCTTGCGAGTCCTTCGCGGCGCCCGGATATTTCAGCTTTTTCTGAATATCTTTTACTGTGATCAGGCCCTTCAGGTTGTAGCGATCATCCACCACCAGCAGCTTCTCGACGCGATGCTTGTGCAGGATCTGCTCAGCATCCTGGAGTGTGGTTCCCACCGGCACTGTGATCAGGTTTTCCTTGGTCATGACCTTGCTAATGGGAATGTCGAAGCGTGTTTCAAAGCGAAGGTCGCGATTCGTAAGAATCCCCACCAGCTTTTTGTTTTTTGTGATGGGAACTCCCGAAATCTTGTACTTGCGCATTACTTCCAGTGCGTCTGAAACTTTGTCATCAGGCGACATGGTCACCGGATCAACGATCATCCCGCTTTCAGAGCGCTTCACCTTGTCGACCTCTTCCGCCTGCTGTTCCACTGTCAGGTTGCGATGGATAATTCCCAATCCGCCTTGCTGGGCCAGCGCAATTGCCATGTGAGACTCAGTCACGGTGTCCATGGCGGCGCTCAGGACGGGAATATTCAAGCGGATCGTTTGCGTGAGGTGCGTCTGGGTGTTGGCATCCGCCGGAATCACGTCAGAGCGGGCGGGCAGCAGCAACACGTCATCAAAGGTGAGGGCTTCAGGAACTGGAAAATGAATCATAAATTGCGGGGTAAACCACCATTGTAGAGACGTGTGATCGTGGAGGCAAATGCGTGCAGGAAGGCTCGCGTTTATAATTCGCCGCTGATTTGTTTCCGGGCATTATTCAAAATGAGCGCCGACGATCAGGGCAAATATTACAATCCGAAGTTTTATCGTGAGCTGGCATCTGCCCAGGAATCTGCCCGCGAGATACTGCCCCTTGTCCTCGAAATAGTTAAGCCTCCAAGCGTCATTGACATCGGGTGCGGCACCGGTAACTGGCTGGCGATCGCGCACGAACTTGGCGTGCGCGAAATACTCGGCATTGATGGGCCATGGGTCAAAGCCCAATTGGCAATTCCCCCGGAGAAGTTCGTCGAGCACGACCTCACCATGCCTTTAAAGCTTGACCATCGCTTCGACCTGGCGCTCTCGCTCGAAGTGGCCGAACATCTGCCGGCATCGGCGGCGCGAGATTTTGTGCAAAGCCTCTGCCAGACGGCCGACGTAGTTCTGTTTTCCGCCGCGATTCCCGGGCAGGGTGGCCGTCGCCACTTGAACGAACAATGGCCAGCTTATTGGGCAGAGCTGTTTTCGGACCTTCGGTACGAGTGCTACGACTTCTTGCGTCCAAGGATTTGGAACAATCCGCGCGTGACCTGGCACTATGCCCAGAATTCCATGATCTTCGCCCGCGCAGGTTCCAGATATGCATTTGGCGAACCCACCACACCTCTCCCGCTGGTTCATCCCGTCCTATGGTCGTCGCAAGTCGCGCGCATGAAAAACCCGGGAAAACTGCTGGAAAGTCTGCCTAAAGCGATCCTGGCCGCGATGAAGCCAAAGAAACCACAACGCTAGGCATTCCCGAAACCACCATAACGTTACGCAGCATGGTTACCAAAGTTCGGGAATGAGCCCCAGCCTCGTCGGAAAATGAAACCCGCAATGTTAAGGTAAGGCCGATGTGCCAATACGTGCTGCAGGGCAATGCTTGCAGGCCGGAGGCATATTGTCCGCAACTTCCCGGTGGATGATTAGGAGCGCAGCCTGCCGAAAAATTTGGCAGGGGGCAACTGCGCGAGTTGGTCCGGTTCGGCGCGCCGCCATATGACGATCCGTAAAAGAATTTTGCTTTACTCTGCCCTCGCGCTGGGCGCCTTCCTGGCAGCCGTCTATTTTGTTTCGCGCTTTTCTTTGATGAATGGATTCTCCCGCCTTGAAAGCAACTACGCGTATGAGAGCGTCCGTCGGCTGCAGAGCCATTTGGAAAACGAACAATCGCAGCTTTCGACAATGGCGCGCGATTACGCGCAGTGGGACCGTACTTATGAATTTATGGCCGGTCGCGATAAGAGCTACGTTCGCTCGGAATTGACCGACGATACTTTTAATATCATTCACATTAATTTGTTTCTGTTGCTTGACCGCGCTGGACAGCCCACTCTGAACCGGGAAGCGGGGAACTGGCCTGTCGGAAAAAGCGACCTTGCCGCGATTGCCGCGGCTTACCGTTCCAACTCGGCTTACAAGCTAAACGCGCCTTTACGCGGCTTGGTTGAAATAAATGGACGTGTTTTCCTGCTGGCATATGAACCGATTCTGACCAGCCGCGGGGACGGGTCGCCTCGCGGTACCCTGGTGATGGGCAAGGGCCTGAGCGAAAGCTTGCTGGCTAATTTGTCGCATTCAATGGGAATGCCACTCTGGCTGGAGCCGCCCGACAATGCACCTTCCGCTAAAAATGGCACGCTATGGAGCGATGGAATCAACTCAGTATTCCTGGAGAGTGATTCGACCATGCTTGCTTACGTTCCATTGAAAGATATGTCGGGAGCCACCAAACGTCTACTGGTGGCTCGCATACCGTCGAATTTGTATTCCGAAGGCCAAAAAGTCACACGCTACTTATTGCTGCTCCTAATGCTGGCCGGAGTCGTGCATAGCGCGGTACTGCTGATCGTGCTCGAGCAAAACTTGCTGTCCAGAGTCGAGTCTTTAAACCACAAGATCACTCAGGTGACGGTAAGCGGTGATTTGTCCCTGCGTCTGGATGCGCATGGAAAAGACGAACTGAGCGCTCTTGCCGGCACCGTAAACGACATGCTCACAGCAATCCAAAAGGCAAAATTTGAATTGCTGCAGGCGCAGGAATCATTGCGTTTTCATGCCGAGCACGATTCACTCACCGGGGTTTTGAATCGTCGCGCCATTCGCGATGTTCTGCGCCGCGAACTGGCGCGTTGCCGCCGTGAAAATCAAAGTTTGGGAGTTATGCTGGCGGACGTCGACCACTTCAAGCGTATCAACGACCGTTACGGGCACGGCGCCGGCGACGCCGCTCTTCTCACTGTAGTCCAGCGTATTTCATCTACGTTGCGTCCTTATGATTTGATTGGCCGTTATGGCGGCGAAGAGTTCCTGGTCATCGCTCCCAATTGCGATTTGGGCTTAACGCAGCGGCTCGCGGAGCGTATACGCGAGGCGGTCAATAGCGAGGGCGTGGAACTAGGGAACGACAACGTGCCGCTGACTGTGAGTGTCGGAATTACTCTTGGCACTGCCGATAGCGATCCAGAGTTTCTGGTGGCGGTCGCCGATTCCGCCATGTATCAGGCCAAACGCAAGGGCCGTAACCGCGTGGAACTCAGCATGGACTTGCCTGATCCGGAAACCTGGGAAGCTTCTTTCGTCGAGCATAGTTAGCCACTCTTGCCTATCCGCATTTGCGCCTGTGTAATGGTTTCTGTCGAACTTCTGCTGATCCTTTAGACCCATGGCGCGATCCGAAAATCTGGTTTTCTGCGGGACTCCGCAATTCGCGGTGCCCACCCTTGAGAAGTTAGTCGAGACTGGATTCAATGTGCGCATGGTCCTTACTCAGCCGGACCGGCCAAAGGGACGAGGCCTGGGATTGGTCGCGTCCCAGGTCAAAGAGGCAGCGTCGCGCCTGGGACTGGCAACCTATCAACCGGAAAAAATCAAGCAAAACGAAGATCTACAGGCCAAGCTAGAGGGAATTGCGCCGGCGGCCATCATCGTTGTCGGTTACGGACGAATTATTCCCCAGTGGATGCTTGAACTTCCGAAGTACGGCAATATCAATCTTCATGCATCGTTGCTGCCGAAATATCGCGGCGCCGCGCCCATCCAATGGGCGATCGCAAGCGGGGAGAGCATGACTGGAGTGACTACCATGCGCCTCGCCGAAGGCCTCGACACCGGAGACATTTTGCTGCAAAAAGAACTGGCAATTCTGGACGAGGACACAGCGGAAACTGTGTCGCCGCGGCTGGCGGCGATTGGTGCGGACCTGATGGTCCAAACATTAGGACGATTATTTGACGGCACGATCGACCCGGTTCCACAGAAAAATGATGAAGCCACCTTGGCGCCGATACTCAAGAAAGAAGACGGAAAGATCTACTTCACCCGGGACGCTCAGGAAATTTATAACCGTTTACGTGGGTTCCAGCCCTGGCCGGGTGCGTTCACAACATTTCGCGGCAAGACATTGAACATCACCGCTGCGAAAGTATCTGGCGAAAAAGTTCTTCAGGCAGAGCTTCTGGTTACAAATGACAAGCTCTTCGTCGGGTGCGGAAATTCCTCCGCATTGGAGCTACTGGAAATCCAGCCTGAGGGCAAGAAGCGGATTTCAGCGCGAGATTTTATGCACGGATATCACCCCAAAGTGGGCGAGAGGGTCGGTGAATAGTGCTCACGTCTATCGATGAGCGAAATGGGGTAAGGAGACTCTAGCTTCCGAGTAGCCGAGAATTCTGCAGTAATCCAGTCTGAGAAAAAATGGCGACATCTTCCTATGCGGCTAGCAATTTGGCGCGTCGCGAATTGGCAGGTGATCAGAAAAGGGCGTCTTCGGTTGAGGTCATCAGAAAGCAGGTACAGCCGGTCTCACTCCACACACGATGATCAACGGTACCCGCTTCGCTGTGGATGAAATCGCCGGGATACAACGTTCTCTCATCAACTTTCAATACGCCGTGCAGAAGATGCAGTTCTTCGGTGCCGGCATGTGTGTGCGCGGGATAGTCGGTCCCCGGATCAAGCCGTACCAACATGCTCACGCTGTCGATTTCGGTGTTCCTCGCCAGTATTTTGACGTGGATACCTGGCGCCGCTTCTTCCCACGCTGGTTTAGCCAGCGATTTCAAGGGAGGCACGAACGGCTGCGTGGCCGCTTCGCTAGCGATTCGCTTTGCGAGTCGGTCCCATAGAGACTCTGCCGGGCGCAACACATCGGTGGACCAGCCGACAAAGGATTTGATAATGGGCCGCAGCGTCTCAAGTTCCTGCCGGCACTCCTCACACGACAAGATCTGAGCTTCAACCGAGGCCATCTCGCGCGGAGAAAGACACTGCAGTGCAAACAGGAACACGAGATCCAGATGTTCTTGACCGTGCATGCCGGATTTTGAGCTCATCGTGTCGCCTTCACTTTAATTCCTAGCGCGTCTCGAAGCTTTCCCAGTCCGGAGCGGATCCGCGTTTTTACGGTTCCAGGCGGCTGATTCAATTGGCTTGCCGTTTGTTCATAAGTCAATTCGGAGAAAAATGCGGTTTCGATCGCGTTTCGTTCTTCCGTAGTCAGGACTTTGAGCGCATCCCGCAACAGCCGTCCTTGCTCCTCAAACAGGCACGCTTGTTGAGGATCAACAATGTCCGTTGTCGGCCGTAGCTCGTGTGGATACGTGTTCACTCTTTTTTTCCTCTGATCGAACCGCAGGCGGTCAATCGCCCTGCTGCGTGCCTGGTTCATGATCCATCCGACAACCGATCCGTTCGCAGGCTCATAGGTCGAAGCCTTTCGCCACACGTCATAGAACACGTCAAGCGTCACTTCTTCGGCCGTTTCCCGATTCATGAGTATCCGTACGATCAACGTAAAGACGATGCGATTCGTTTGCTCGTATATAGAATGCAGTGCACCCTGGTCACCGCCGGCAATGGCTCGAACCAGCTTTAGCCACTCATCCTCGGATACGCGAATCTTTGACTTATCGGCGTAGAGAATATCCCCGAGGCTCTTTGTCGCTGGTTCTTGCACAGAAGCATGATGCCGGGCGCAATCTTTCCAGTCAAGAGAGCGGGACCGATCCTGGACGTATATTCCTTGCAAGCTTCCGCTCACCTTAATAAAACGTCAACAGTTTGCCGCCGGATTTGCTGGACAGAAATAAATAATGATCGTGAACCCTGCGCCAGAAATAAATTTTTTCGAAATGAAAATCCAAAGGCCAATTATTGACGTTATTTGATATTCCCTTCTCTTCGCGAGGGGACACGTTAGTTTTTGAAAATGTTTGTTGCCCAACAGGCTGTCTTGTGGGCCAAACAATCGAGGCCGAATGAATCATTACCATATTCGATGGGACCACTCGAATCTAGATTGGGAAGCTTTCCCGACCAAAGACCAGGCCGTTTTTGAAGCCGAACGGCTCAAGCGGGTGGACGAAAACTACAGCATCGAGGAACGTGACGGCAATTGCGAAAGATGCCAGTGGCTAGATGCGAATACGCGAATCGTGGAACGCTGAGCTGGCATTGCTTTGAGAACACCGTTAAAACTGGGCGGCACAATCGAACCGTGCGCAATGTCCGGGAGCAAACTGCCATATATTTTTTTGCCGGCAAGCCCTTCAGCTATGAAGTCGGCCTCAGTGCCCGTCTCGATAACGGACAAACCGGAAGCTGGCTATTGATATCCGGCGATCACGAGGTCTCCGGAAGTAGCTGCCCTAAAATAGTTCCACATGCCCATCTCTCCCGCTCGCGCCGCCGCTTTCGAAGTCCTGTTGCGGATTGACGCCACCGATGCTTACGCGTCCGAGATGTTGCATTCTTCTCGCTTCGCTAAGCTCTCTCCAGCAGATCACGGACTACTGACCGAACTAGTTATGGGAGTGCTGCGCTGGCGGGGGGTGATCGACAAAGATATTGCGGAGCGCTCAACCCAACCGCTGGCCAAACTTGACCCAGAAGTACTCACTGCGCTTCGCCTTGGTGCTTATCAAATCTTATTTCTTGATCGTATTCCGACACACGCAGCCGTGAATGAAAGCGTCGAACTGGTGAAGCAGGCACGCAAACGTTCTGCGGCAGGGATGGTCAATGCAGTTTTGCGAAAAATTGATCGACAGTCGCATCCCAGCAATGACAGTTCACATCCAGAATGGCTGGTCGAGCGTTGGAGGCAAACTTACGGCCCGGATGTTGTGCGAAAAATTTGTGATTACGACAACGCCGCGCCGCATCAGACCGTTCGCATCAGCACAGCCCATTCAAGTGTGGGCACAGCCGCCCCTTCGGCGAGCTCAGGGCAGGCTCTCGGCTGTCTACAGGACGCAGGCCCGACTGGCAAACTGATTGTTTCCGGCTCAGAAGCAAATCGAGCTGCGCTCGATGGACAGCCGGGGGCGGCCGTCCCCACATGGATGGCGGCACTGCAAACTAATGGTGTTCGCCTCGAACCCGGATCACTGCTGGCAAACGCATTCACTGTGACTGCCGGCGATATCACCCAAAGCAAAGCCTTTCGTGAGCGGCGCCTCATCATTCAAGACGAGGCCTCACAACTGATCGCGTTATTGGTTGGCAGGGGTAAGGCGATTTTGGATTGCTGTGCAGCGCCCGGTGGGAAGACCCGAATCATCGCGGAGCAAAATCCGGACGCAATGGTGGTCGCGATGGACCTTCATCCCCATCGTGCGGCGCTGTTGAAGAAGCTCGTCAGATCCGACAACGTTCGTGTAATCGCAGCCGATGCCCGCCAGTTTCCAGTGGACAAGAAGTTCGACCGGGTCCTGGTGGATGCTCCATGTTCAGGCACCGGCACTCTGGCGCGAAATCCCGAAATCAAATGGCGGCTAGACCCAGAAGACATTTCGCGGTTGCAGGCGTATCAAATAGAAATTCTCGCTTCCGCGATGAATCACGTCGCGCAGCATGGAAGATTGATTTACTCGACCTGTTCACTTGAGCCGGAAGAAAATGAGCAAGTCGTAGCGAAAGTGCTGGCCGAGAATCCGGAGTTTCGGATTCTTGACACCCGCGCGGAATTGCAACGCCTGAAAGATAGTCGCGAACTCGTGGTCGATGAGATCAATTCATTGTTAAGTGGCCACTACGTGCGGACCATTCCCGGAATTCATCGCAGCGATGGTTTTTTCGCCGCCATTCTCGAAAAGAATTAGGTCACTTGACCACAAAATTAATTGCAGCGCCTGCGAGCACTTTCTGGCCGGGCGCGGGCTCCTGCGAAACCACGATGGAAGCGGGCGAAGGAGCTTGCGTCGCGACAATCGGCGCTGGGGGCACGAGCTGAGGTGCAGCGGACGTCGGATTTCCGGGCGTGGGGGACGAAACCGGTGGCGCAATCGTGACCTTGCCAACCACGAAACCTGCGCTCTGCAGAATGCTGGTTACGCTACCCAGCGGCTGGCCGATGAAGCTGGGCATTACAAACGCTTGCGGCGAAGCAGATTGTGCGACCAGCAAGCTGATCTTGGGCGCAGAAACATCAGTCGCATTTGCCGGAGGATCTTGCGCAATCACCTGGCCATTTTCACCTCCAGCGATTTGTAGGTTGTCCGTGGAACTGAGTTGCAGCCCGCGTTCAGCAATGCTGATGGCCGCGGCGCGATCGCTTTTGCCGACGACCTGCGGAATCGTAACCCGCTGCGGACCGAGACTCAACGCCAGGCCCACCTGCCAGCCGCGGCGAACTGGAGTTCCTGGCACCGGAGTTTGCGAAAGCACTCGCCCCTCGGGAACAGTTGCACTGTAGTAATTGCTCTCTACCTGCGCCGCCAAGCCATCCGCTTCGGCAACGCGTTTCGCCTCGGCAGGAGTTTTGTTCCGCAAATCCGGCACTTTTACTTCGCGCACCTGTATGGCCAGCCGCATGGTGGTCAGTGCGGAAACCAGCGCAACCACAAGCAGCAATAGCGCCATCAGGAAGTAGCGGAGCAGGTTGCGCATGGGGCGATTATAATTTGCCCTCGCTGCGCCATTGGTTGAGATCGACTAAAGGAGCGTGTCGCGTGAGAGCTTTTCTCGCAGGATTCATTATTGCGGTCATTTTGATCGGGGCTGGAGTAGCGTACTACTTTATCTCTGGAACAGCGCCCGCAGCAGTAGAAGACAAGCCGATGCCCATGGAGAAGTTTTTCGCCAACAAAGCCCTGCACACGCATATCGAAAAGGAAATGCCGAAATCGATTCCGATCGCTGCCGACGAAACTGCGTACCTGGCCGGAGCGGACATCTATCAGCAGCATTGCGCCATTTGCCACGGTCTACCGAATGTCGACCAGACTCCGATGCCAAAAGGAATGTTTCCCAAGCCGCCAGCACTGTTCAAAGGCAAGGGGGTGACCGATGATCCCGCCGGCGAAACATACTGGAAAGTTGCGAACGGAATCCGGCTTACCGGAATGCCCGAATTCAAACATATTTTGAACGACACGCAAATGTGGCAGGTGAGCTTGCTTCTTGCCAATGCCGATAAAATTTCTGATCCCGTCAAAGATAAACTGAAGCCGCCGCCGACGCCTGCGTCGCCAGGGTCGGCTGCGCCTCCTCCGGCGCATGTGCCGGCAAAACCAGGGCGGGTGCCGATCAGCCCCCACTCTACCCCAACGCTGTAGTGATCTATTGTTCGGCTGAAATGCTGATTGCGACTTCGCGTTCACGTGGGCCGTCGAGTTCCACTAACACAACTCTCTGCCATGTGCCCAGGACGAGTTTTTTGTTTTCGAAGGGCAGCGTAACCGACGTGCCAATCAGCGCCGACAAAATATGGTCGGGCACGTGAGCCGGATTGTGGGGATGGCGGTAGCGCAGCTTTGGGATCATGGCCTCGAACGCGTCCAGCATGTCGAGATCAGTTCCGGGATCGAGATCAGCGGTGGTCAGAGCTGCGGTGGTGTGAAGGACCAGCAAATGGCATACCCCCGAACTGGTTTTTCCGCATTGCTGCTCGATCAGATCCGTGATGTCGAGGATTTCTCGCTTCTTATGGGTTTTGACTGAAAGCCTGTTCATAGCGGGTTGTCGCTCTGCGCGGCCTTTATGATTTCCAGGCAGTGGGGACGGGATGCCCGGACTCGTAAGCGGAAATTTCGGCCTGATGTTGCAGGGTTAGACCGATATCGTCGAGTCCCTCGAGCAGGCAGTGGCGGGTGAATTCGTCAATCGGGAAAGTTGTGTTTAATCCTCTATCGTCTCGAACAGTGCAGGCTTCGAGGTCAACGGTGAGTTGGTAATCGGGAATTTCCTCTGCCCGTCGCGCGATTTCTTGCGCCTCTGGTTCCTTCAGGACCACCGTAAGTACGCCATTTTTTACGCAATTATTGGCGAAGATGTCGGCAAACGACGGCGCAATCACCACGCGGAATCCGTAGTCCGCGAGTGCCCATACCGCATGTTCGCGCGAAGATCCGCAGCCGAAATTCTTGTCGGCGACGAGAATGCTGGTACCAGAGTATTGCGACTGGTTCAGCACGAATGACTCGTCTGCTTTGCCCTGCGCCGAGCGGCGCCAATCATTGAACAGAAATTCGCCGAAGCCCGTCTTCTCAATCTTCTTCAGAAATTGCTTGGGGATGATCTGGTCGGTGTCTATGTTCGCCCGATAAAGCGGCACGACCTTGCCCCTATGTTTCCGAAATGGCTGCATAGTCTCTTCTTCTCTGTGGCTTTGCTCTGTGAAACACTGTGTTCTCTGTGGTTAGGTTTTAAAATCTTCACCACAGAGAACACAGTGTTTCACAGAGCAAAGCCACAGAGGACAATCACTCGCCGCGAAATTTCCAGTTACGAATGTCGGTAAAGTGGCCTTCGATCGCCGCCGCTGCCGCCATCATTGGACTTAATAGATGCGTGCGCCCGCCACGGCCCTGGCGTCCTTCAAAATTGCGGTTGCTGGTAGAGGCGCAACGCTCTCCGGGATTGAGAATATCCGGGTTCATGCCCAGGCACATCGAACAGCCTGACTCGCGCCACTCGAATCCCGCTTGCTGAAAAATTTTGTCCAGGCCTTCCTGTTCGGCTGCGTGCTTTATTTTTTGCGATCCAGGAACCACCATGGCGCGAACGCCAGTGGCCACTTTGTGACCTCGAGCCACGCGAGCCGCTGCGCGTAAATCCTCTAGCCGGGAATTCGTACACGATCCAATGAACACGCGATCGATGCGAATTTTCTCGACCGGCGTGCCCGGCTCGAGGCCCATGTATTCCAGCATGCGTTGGGCATTTGGTCGCTCGTTTCCATTTGCCGGAAGCTCCGGCACTCGACCGGTGATCGGCACCACCATGCCGGGATTCGTTCCCCAAGTCACGAAGGGCGCCAACTCGGCGGCGTTAATCTCGACAACTCTGTCGTACTTTGCTCCCGGATCAGAAGTCAGTTGCCGCCAGCGAGTAACTGCCGCATCCCAGTCCGTTCCACTCGGCGCAAATGGACGGCCCTTCATATAGGCGAACGTGGTTTCGTCGGGCGCGATCATTCCCGCGCGGGCACCCGCCTCAATACTCATGTTGCAGACCGTCATCCGCCCTTCCATCGAAAGAGCCCGCATCACCTCGCCTGCGTACTCGATCACGTGGCCGGTAGCGCCGTCAGTTCCAATTTTTCCCAGAATGCCCAGCACCAGGTCTTTTGCGGTTACGCCTTCAGGCAGCTTGCCCTTGACCTGGATCAGCATGGTTTTGGGCTTGCGCTGCGGAAGGCACTGCGTTGCCAAGACGTGCTCGACCTCAGAAGTGCCAATGCCAAAAGCCAGTGCGCCGAATGCGCCATGAGTGCTGGTGTGGCTGTCGCCACAAACGATTGTCATTCCCGGCTGGGTGTAGCCCAACTCAGGGCCAATCACATGCACGATGCCCTGGTCGGGCGAATCCATATCGAACAGGTGAACGCCGAAATCTCGGCAGTTCTTTTGCAGTGCTTCGATTTGGCGCTTGGCAATCTCATCGGTAATGGGGGTGCCACGTGGCTCGGTGGGAATGTTGTGATCGACGGTCGCAATGGTACGTATAGGTTCGCGAACCTTGCGTCCGGCGGCGCGTAATCCGTCAAATGCTTGGGGGGATGTGACCTCGTGGACGAGATGCAAGTCCACATACAACAGCGGGAGCTGGCCAGTGGGAGCGGCCACGATGTGTTCATCCCACAACTTTTCGAAAAGTGTGCGAGGCATGTTGCGGTATAGCTAGTTTATCAATAAATCCGGCGCCTCGGCCTCGCGCGGGCTCACCGAGGCCTTGTTCGTCAGGTAAAAAAGCAGCATTGCCGAAACCCCCAGCAAGGGGATCAGAAATGCGGTCCGCAGGCCGGCGGTGTTGCTTGAAATCTCGCCTACGAACCATGGCACGACAGCGCCCCCAATGTTTCCGCTGGCGAAAATCGCGCCACTGGCACGCCGTGCCGAAGGCCCGAACCATCCAGGAAGCAAAGAAACGCTGATGGGAAATATCGAAGCCAAGCCCAAGCCGGCCAATACGGCGCCAAGGACCACCAGCTTCATTTCATGTGCGGCGACGAGAGCCAAGCCTCCCAGCAGGGCTACGGCTAAACCCGACCGGGCGATCGTAACCGCGGAACGGAACCTCAAGGCAATCGGAGCGAGCGCCCGGCCGGCTAGCAGCGCTCCCCAATAAAAAGATGGAGTCACCGTCGCGAGGACGTGGGCGCGTGAGTCAACGCGGCGTGCGTAAGTCGCGATCCATGCGCCGAAAGCGGTTTCTGTGCCTACATACACGAAGAATAATGCACAAATCAGAGGCAGCGCGCTTTCCCTCCAGAAGCTCTTGCTTCCGACTGACTCCTCGACATGCGCATGGGTATCCGGAACAAACCTTGTAAGCAGGAGGGCGAACAAGAGCACCAGTAATGCCCCTGCGGTCCCGTACAGGAAATATCCCGGATGATGCTCGCGCTGGGCGATTGCAACCAGGAACGGCGAACTCATGGCGCCAATTCCCCAGACCGCGTTGACTACATTTAGGGCCGAAGCGCTGCTCTCCGGGTTGATCTCGGCGGTGCGGAGATTACCGGCGGGAGTTGTGAGCCCGTACCCAAATCCGAGAATGCTGACCGCCACAATCCCCATTCCCCACGAACCCGACGCGAGTAGCGACATGCCCGAAGCCATAAGCAATGCGCCGATAATCAGCGTGAACCGATAACCTCGACGCTGTACCGACACGCCGGAAACCAGCATCCCGAACATTGAGGTGAAAAATTGAATAAAAATCAGAGATCCCGATTGCGCATCAGTGAGCGACCAGCGCGCCGCCAGAATCGGCAACATGGGGCCGATAAACGTCATGACGACGCCGGTGACCAGGAAATCGGCGTGGATCAGCTTGATGCCGTCAGTGGCTACCGGGAGCCGTTTGGGGGCGGGAATGCTTGAGGCCATGATTTATAATTTGAAGTGTATCTGAGCTGGGGTTTTTGCAATCCGAGCGTCCGGCTACGAGCCATAATTGCATGCTTAACGGAAAGCGCATAGCCGTCGTAATGCCCGCGTATAATGCGGAGAAAACGCTGCCTGCGACGGTCCAGGAGCTGCCCGATATCGTCGATATCCGGATTCTCGTCGATGACAATAGCGCCGACCGTACAGTCGAAGTAGCGCGCGAATTGGGGCTGGTGCACTTCGTGCATGATCGCAACTACGGTTACGGCCGTAATCAGCAGACCTGCTACCGTGAGGCCCTGGCTGAGGGTGCAGACGTCGTCATCATGGTTCACCCGGACTATCAGTACACGCCGCTGCTTGTGACCGCGATGGCGAGCATGGTCGCGTATGGAATATACGACGTGGTGCTGGGATCGAGAATTATCGGTGGGCAGGCACTGCGTGGCGGAATGCCGCTTTATAAATACG
>Ga0134126_10007510_pt1 | contig 13698 bp, 11 predicted proteins | sample KB31752_FD_96881 | JGI IMG/M metagenome (GOLD analysis project Ga0134126, IMG submission 96881) | Terrestrial soil microbial communities with excess Nitrogen fertilizer from Kellogg Biological Station, Michigan, USA - KB3-175-2 | ecosystem: Environmental > Terrestrial > Soil > Unclassified ...
CAGAGTTATCTCGCCGCAAATTCGTGGTTGCCGAAGATGAATTATCCCTGGGGATATAACAGTTGGCGTGTTTTTGTCCAGATAGCGCCGAACACCGATATGGCCACCGTCTCCTCGCGTATCCGGGATGCCAAACAAAAAAATGTGCGGGACGAAGAGAAGAAGAACCATTATGCCCTTCTGCTTCAACCGATGAGCCGCTGGAATCTTTATTCGGAATTCAAGAATGGTGTCAATACGGGCGGGCGCATAGAATATGTATGGATGTTCGGTATCATCGGCGTCTTCGTGCTCCTGCTGGCATGTATCAATTTCATGAACCTGTCTACGGCCCGGAGTGAGCGGCGGGCTCGTGAAGTAGGCATCCGCAAGGCGATCGGGGGATTGCGGAGCCAGCTGATCTATCAATTCTTCTCGGAGTCGATGTTGCTGACACTGTTGGCGTTCGGTATTGCGCTGGTGCTGGTCAGTCTTTCGTTGCAGCCTTTCAATGAGATCGCGGGCAAATCGGTCACTATGCCGTGGGGCAGTTTTTCGTTCTGGGCTGCGGGACTCGGCTTTTGTCTTGTGACGGGATTGATAGCGGGCAGCTATCCGGCATTGTATCTTTCGTCTTTCAGACCGGTGAAGGTGTTGAAGGGAACCGCGAGGTTCCGAACGAGCCTGAGCGTGTCGAAGCAGCTCGGGCGAAGTTCATTCAAGGCGGGGCGTTTTGCGGCTTTGCCGCGCCAGGTGCTGGTGATGGTACAGTTCACCGTTAGCGTTAGTCTCATCATCGGAACGGTGATCGTGTTTCGTCAGATACAGATTGCGAAGGACCGGCCGGTAGGGTATGACCAAAATGGATTGGTGATGGTGCCCCGGATCACCGGCACCATTCATAAACATTACGAAGCGGTGCGGGAGGATCTGATACACCAAGGGGCGGTGACGGATATGGCGGAGTCCAGCGGTCCTCCGACGCAGGTATGGTCCACCAATGGCGGTTTCGACTGGCCGGGTAAGGACCCGAGTCAGGGTGTAGACATTCCCAATACGGGTGTGTCAGTGAATTATGGAAAGACGGTTGGATGGCAATTCGTGGCCGGTCGCGATTTCTCGAAGGATTTTGCGACGGATACGAGCGCATTCGTGATCAACGAGGCGGCGGTGAAGTTCATGGGATTGAAGAACCCGGTGGGGACGGTGATCAAATGGGACGGATATCCCTTCACCATCATCGGGGTGATCAAAGACATGTTGATGGAATCGCCGTATTCGCCGGTGCGTCCTTCCTTTTATTGTACGATAAAGGACCATGAGGCGGTGATGATCCTTCGTGTGCCGGCAGGCGCGAATATGGCGGCGGCGCTGGACAAGTGCAAGGCTGTGTTTACACATTACGATCCGGCGGAGCCATTCGATTATAAATTTGTGGACAAGGAATACGCGAAGAAGTTCGGCGATGAGAGGCGGGTAGGGCAACTGGCTGGAGTGTTTGCGCTTTTGGCGATCCTGATCAGCTGTCTCGGGCTTTTCGGTATGGCCTCATTTATGGCGGAGCAGCGTACAAAAGAGATCGGGGTAAGAAAGGTATTGGGGGCCAGTGTGGTGAGTCTGTGGGGACTGTTATCGAAGGATTTTGTAGTGTTGGTGTTGTTGTCGCTGGTGATCGCGATGCCGTTGAGTGCGTGGGTGATGAAGGGATGGCTTGCGGGGTATACGATCCGGACGTCGTTGTCATGGTGGATCTTTGCGGCGGCGGGCGCGGGGGCGTTGGTGATCACGGTAGTGACGGTGGGCTGGCAGGCGATAAGGGCCGCGATGGCCAATCCGGTCGATAGTTTGCGTAGCGAATGAAGGCGCTTCGCGCCTTCCGGGTTTGCGGAATAAATGAACGAAAGAGGCCCGGGCAATTGCCCGGGCCTCGTATTTTAAAATAGGAATTATTATTGTTTTCGCGTGTTCTGGCGTCGTTGTTTGTAGCTGATACCAGTCTGGCGGCCGTTGCCTGCGGGGCTGCCGACGCGGTCCATGGCGCAACGGAATCCGATGGTGCTGTTGGCCTGGTCTTCCTCGAGGAAGCGGCGGGTGCCGGGGCTCAGCCAGTAAGCGCGGTCATTCCAGCTGCCGCCTTTTACTACACGGGATTTATTGCTGATAAGGGTGGTCTTTCCATAACCGTAGTTGATACCGGAGATGGAGGAGTCACCGTCGAGATAGTTGATGACGTCGCCTTTCTGGTAGTTGCGGCGATTCATGCTTTCAGAGTCGGTCACGTTACGCATCTTGATACGGCCGAGGGAGTCGCGCTGGGCTTTGCCGTCCTTGTCGTAATCCACCGTCTCAAAACGGTTGCCACGATAGGGGGCCACGTCGTCGGCGTCCTGACCGGTCATGGGGCGGTAGACGTCGGCTACCCACTCGCTGACATTACCCGACATATTATAAAGACCGAAAGCATTGGGGAAGAACGAGGTTACGGGAGCGGTATAGACGGCGTTGTCATTCAGACCACCGGCGACACCCATGTTATCACCCGAACCGCGTTTGAAGTTGGCCATGAAGCTACCCTGCCAGGTGCCGTGACGCGTGTCGCGGAGACCGTTGACGTTGTTGCTCCAGGAATAGACCTGTTTGTTGGCGATAAGCTCTTCACCGCGTTGTTTGTCTTTATGGCTGGGCATCGGGTTCTGACCGACGTAGCCAAGGGCGGCATATTCCCACTCGGCCTCGGTCGGGAGGCGATAGTTGGGAAGGAGGATACCGTCTTCGAAGGTGACCTGTGTACGCGGGGTACCATTGGGGTTCTTCAGCGGATTGCTCTTGGATCTTGCCCGTTTGTCGGGAGTTGCCTGGAACTCACCCATCAGGTAGGCCTTGGTATCGAAGTTCTCCTGGCCGAGACCCTGGAGATTCTTGACGGAGTTGGCATTGATATAGCCGCGGTCGATGAGCAATTTCTCATTGACGCGATCCGAACGCCACAGACAGAAGTCGTGCGCCTGTTTCCAGGTCACGCCGACCACGGGATAAAAATTATAGGAGGGATGGCGGAAGTAGTATTCGACCATCGGCTCGTTGTACGCCAGTTCGCTACGCCAGCAGAGGGTGTCGGGTAGTGCCGCTTCGCGGACTGCCTTGTACTCATCGGCGTCGAAGACGTTATTGATCCAGTAGAGGTATTCACGGTAGTGGATATTGGCTACTTCCGTCTGGTCGATGTAGAAGGAGTTGACCGTTACGCGACGGGGAACGTTGTTCCAGTCACGCATTACGTCCTCCTGGGTAGCGCCCATGGTGAAAGTACCGCCCTGGATGAATACCAGACCCGGGCCGGTGCGCTGTTCTTTTTCTTTCGATACCTGGAAGCCACCCATTTTGGAATCGTTGTAATTCCAGCCGGTAACGGTCGATTGCTCCGGCTTTTTCTTAAAAACATTACAGGAGCCAAAGAGGGCGACGGATGAAGCCAGGATAGCTAGGTTTTTCAGATTCATAAGTTGACGCTTTTTAAACCGTTGATGTCCAAAGACGGCGGGACTGATGGACCCGTCGGCTTGAACGTGGAAAACGACGGTTTTGCCTATTTTATTGTATGACCGCCACATTATAGTACGGTGTGAATTTATCCACAGTTGCCGCCGCTGAAAATTCTGGAAATTTTTCCCGAAATTCTATATTTGCCGGCGAAACCGGGCCAAACGCAATCCGGTATGGACTTTGCAAACAATAGGCCACAATAAACGATGATTAAATCCGTTGGAGAAAGATTGAAAAAGGGGATAATTCCGGCCTCTTCGGACCGGAACGACGGATATGAATGGATTGCATATTTAAATAGTTAAAAATCATTAATTTAGCCGCCTATATCACAAATCTACTTTTAAATTTTAACAAGCTCATGAAAAGATTTTACCAGGGATTAGCTGCTTTATTAATGTTAGTCTTTGCGGGGCAGGGTGTTTTTGGACAGACGAATAATCTGAATGTGACGACGACGGCGGTTCCCTTCCTGCGGATATCACCGGATGCCCGGGCCGGGGGCATGGGTGATCTCGGGGTAGCTACTTCCCCCGACGCGGCTTCTACTTTCTACAACCAATCCAAGATACCTTTCGCGAAGAAGGATCTCGGCATCGGGCTGACCTATACGCCCTGGCTGAAGGACCTGGGTCTGAATGATGTGTATCTGCTGGCGGCCAGTGGCTATAAGAAGCTGGACGCTCTTCAGGCGTTGTCGTTCTCGATCCGATATTTCAGTCTGGGTAATATCCAGTTCACGGATTTCAGCGGTAACGAGCTTGGTAGCGGCCACCCTCGCGAATTCAGCTTTGACGCGGGTTATAGCCGGAAGCTGGGCGATAAGCTGAGTGTCGGTCTGGCCGCCCGTTATATCTATTCCAATCTGGCCTCGGGATATGCCGCCAGCGGGTCGACCTATCAACCCGGCAAGACATTTGCCGCCGACATCTCGTTATTCTATCACGGCGTGACGGAAGACAAGGGGGGCTGGAATTTCGGTCTGGCGCTGACGAATCTCGGCGGTAAGATCGGGTATACCAACTCGGCCACCGACAAGGATTTCATCCCTGCCGATCTGGGTCTGGGCGCAACCTATACCACGGTATTCAATGAAGACAATAAGCTGACCTTTGGTATCGACATGCACAAGTTGCTGGTGCCGGTGCCTCCGACGCCGACGGGTGATGACTCGACCGATCAGTCCAATCTGGACAACTACCACAATCAAAGTATTACGGGCAGCTGGTTCAAAGCCTTTGGTGGGGAGAATCAGTTCAAGAGTCTGCAGTTCTCGCTGGGTGCGGAATATTCCTACCAGGATCAGTTCTTTTTCCGTGCGGGTTATTTTTATGAGGACCCCAGCAAGGGGGATCTGAAATATTTCAGCCTGGGTATCGGCGTCAAGTACAATGTGATGGGGTTGAATTTTTCCTATTTGGTGCCTTCGGGCAGCGGGACGAACCGCAATCCCCTGTCGAATACGCTGCGTTTCGGGTTGACCTTCGACCTGGACAGCAATGGTGGCGACAACAATACGTCGGGCAGCGAGCAATAAATCGCGTTTAAGCTTATATATTTGCGGCGGCCCGAAGGGCCGCCTTTTTTTATGCGTATTGGTTTTGGGATAGATTATCATCAGTTGGCCGAAGGCCGGGAGTTGTGGCTCGGCGGGGTGCGGATACCTTCGGAGAAGGGTGCCGTCGGACATAGCGACGCGGACGTGCTGATCCATGCCATATGCGATGCGTTGCTGGGCGCGCTCGCGCTTGGGGATATCGGGCAACATTTTCCTAATACGGATGAGGCATATAAGGGCATCGACAGCAAGATATTATTGAGCAAGACTTTTGAGATGGTGAAGGCCTCGGGGTGGCGTGTCGTCAATATTGACAGTACTGTGACGCTGGAGGCGCCGAAGATCATGAAATATGCGCTTGCCATGCGCGAGACGATGGCGGGGATCCTCGGGGTGGGGGTAGGGGATATTTCGATCAAAGCCACGACGACGGAGAAGATGGGGTTTGTAGGACGGGGCGAGGGGTTGGTGGCGTATGCGACCGCGCTTTTGGAAAAGGTATGATGTAGAGGTATATTTGCGCCATGTCAATAAAGGTCAAGATCATCAATCAATCTTCGAATCCTCTGCCTGAATATGCGACGGAAGGGTCGGCGGGTGTGGATCTCCGGGCAAATATCACCGCGCCGGTGGTGCTAAGGCCCTTCGAAAGGGCGCTGGTCCCTACGGGGCTTTTTATCGAGCTGCCGTTGGGTTATGAGGCGCAGGTCCGGCCCCGCAGCGGTCTGGCCCTTAAACACGGCATTACCTGTCTCAATTCCCCCGGCACTATCGACTCCGACTATCGCGGCGAGCTGAAGGTCATTCTCATCAATTTGTCGCAGGAAGAGCAGACCTTGCATCATGGCGACCGTATCGCGCAGATGGTGGTGAGCCCGGTGGTGCAGGTCGGATGGGTGGAAGTGGATTCAATTAGTGAGACCCTCCGCGCCGCGGGTGGGTTTGGACATACCGGTAAATTATGAATGGAATTAAAATTTTGGCGGGGATCGTTCTTGCCGGTGTGCTCGCCGGGGCGATCGGAAGCTGCCGTAGTACGAAGACGATACGGAAAGTGATCGCCACTCCGGCCCCGCGTCCTGATACCGTCGGCGCGGCTAAAAGGGCGATCGAACCCGTCCGGGATCTGCATGCAGACTCGATCGCCATGATCCATAGCACGATAAACGGGCTTTACAGGAATCATGTGGATTTCCAGAGTTTTTCCGGTAAGATCCATGTGCACTTCCAGAGTAGCGACGGGAAGGACTATGAGGTGACCGCGTTCGTTCGCATCAAGAAGGACAGCCTGATCTGGCTCTCGATCGTCGGGAGCCTGGGACCTGTGTCGAAGGAGGTGATCCGCGCGATGATCACTCCGGACAGCGTCAAGGTCAGGGACAACCGGGAGAAGGTCATCCGGATGCGTTCTGTAAGCTATCTCCAGGAGCAGGTACACCTGCCCGTTGATTTCAAGGCGTTGCAGGACCTGCTGATCGGCAACCCCATCTTCCTCGACACGTCCCGGGTGTTGTACTACCGCACGGAGACGAAGGGCATCTCGTTGTTCAGTGCAGGGGCGGAATTCAGTAACTTCCTTACGCTGAACCCCGATCTGACGATGAAGCATAGCAAGGTGGATGATGTGGACCCGTTGCGCGCGCGTACCTGCGATCTAACTTATGGGGATTACGATTATTCGGGGGTGGTACCCTTCTCGGCCTACCGCAAGATCTCGGTGGAGGAAAAATCGAAGGTGGATATCGAGCTCGGGTATAAGCAGTATAAGTTTAACGAACCTTTAAGTTATCCCTGGCAGGTCCCGAAGAATTTTAAGTACCGATAGACGTTATACCTGGACAATCACCGCTAAAAACAGGGTCCATGTTTAAGAAAATCTTTATCAGGTGTTTCGGCATCCTTTTTTTGACGCTGGCTATGGGCGGACGCATCCTGGCGCAGGCGCCGGGACAGACGTTGCCGCAAAGCCGTGCGGATCTGGAGAAGGAACGTGCGACGATCCAAAAAGAGATGGCGGATCTGGAAAAGACCCTCAGCGAGACGCACAGGAACAAGCGGGAGAACCTGGGTCAGCTGGCGCTGCTGCAGCGGCGGCTTCGGTTGCGTGAGTCGGCCATCCGGAATATGAATGCCCAGATCAACGCGATACAGGGGGACATGAATGAGTCCTGGCGCGAGATCATCAAGCTGAAGGCCGAGCTGGATACGCTCCGTGTCCAGTATTCGCAGAGTATCGTGTTCGCGTATAAGAACCGGAGCAGCTATGACTTCCTGAACTTTATTTTTTCGGCGACTTCGTTCAACGACGCTTTGCGGCGGATCGAGTACCTGAAATCCTATCGGGCTTACCGGGAGGAGCGGGCCGCGAATATCGTGCGGACGCAGCAGTTGTTGCAGGGTAAGATCGACGGGCTGAAGGTGACGCGTGTAGAGAAGGAGGAGGCGATCAAGAAACAGAGTAAGGAGCGGTCGATGCTGGAGGATGAGAAGCGGGAGAAGGATGCGGTCGTCACCCGTCTGCAATCGCAGGAGAAGGAATTGAAAAAAGAGATGGTCGCCAAACAGCGGCAGGACGCGAAACTGAGCTCCGCAATTTCCGCGGTCATCCGTCGCGCCACGGCCGCAGCAGCCAAAGAAAACGCCCGGAAGAATGCAGAGGCCGCGGCATCCGCTGCCAGGACAGGGAGGGAAGAGGAAGTGTCGCCCGCCACGCTGAATACGGTAAAGTCAGGTGCGAAAACTGTTTTTAGCGATGATGCGGACGTACATCTGACCGGGGATTTCGAGCGGAACAGGGGTCGGTTGCCCTGGCCGGTGTCGGGGACCATTTCGATGGCGTTCGGGCCGCATGAATATATCAAAGGCATTATTCACAACAACCTTGGCGTTACGATCGATGTGCAGGCCGGCGCTGCCGTGAAGGCCGTGTTCGCGGGCGAGATACAGGCCATTTTCAATGTCGGCGATGTGCAGGCGGTGATGGTGCGGCATGGGAGATACTTTACCACTTATAGCAATCTGACGACGGTGTCGGTGACGAAGGGTGAGCATATTACCACGGGCCAGATACTCGGCAGGGTGGGAGATGTGGCGCAGCTGGAGTTCGCTATCTCCAATGAAAAGGGGACGATGCTGGATCCGGAGCGGTGGTTGAAAAGATAGAGGCGGTGCGCAAGATATTGGGCGGCCGGCGCTGAAAGCGCCGGCCGCTGTGTTATTCGGGCACAATTTATACCCCTTAGGGATCGTTTAAGAGGTAACACTTAGAGGGTCACCCGCGGGGCGGGAGAGACAGTGCGTGAGAAGGCGGGACCCGAAGCTAAAAATTCAATTCCTATGCGTATGCGCGAAAACCTCTTTTACCGGAGCCGACCCGGCGTGTCCGGTGTGTTCGTCGTCCTTTGGCGGATCATCTGTTTTGCTTCTATCATCCTTTTTGTTTTCTTGTTCGACGAAATCCCCGGCATTTCGGTGATGGCGATCTTCGGATCTTTTGCCAGTCTCGTCGCCGCCAGCAGGGGCGTTATCACGGTAGAAGAAGACCGTTTTATCATCGGGAACAAGCGGATCATCCTCGAGTTGTCGGACCGCGAGGAGATGCCTTTCTCCGAGATCGCGGAGATCGAAGCGCGGCTGTCGGTATTGCGCCAGCGGCTGCGGATCAGTTATGAGGATGGGACGGTGACGTCTATGACCTTGTTTATGGACCGGGCGATGGTACGCGAGGCGTTGCAGACCATACGGAAACACTCGACCATTCGCGTGGAAGTGGTGGGAAACGACATATTCAGGTTAGCCGACGGGCGACAAGGTCAGGAAGCGGTTGTATAGCGCCTCGTATTGCGGCACGATGCGGTGGATGTCGAAATTTTTCGCATGTGCGGCAGCGTTAGCCTTGAATTTTTTCAGGATATTATCGTCGCTGAGGATCCCGATGGCGTGCTCGCTCATGCCGCGGATGTCGCCGACATCGTCGAGATAACCCGTCTCCCCCTGTATCGCGATCTCGGGCAGCCCCCCTGCATTGGTAGAGATCACCGGTACGCCTGCCGCCATAGCCTCGAGCGCGGCGAGTCCAAAGCTTTCATATTCCGAAGTCAGTAAGAACAGATCTGCAACTGCGAGGATGTCCTCCATCTGCTCCTGTTTGCCTACGAAGCGGGTGTCGTCGCAGATGTCGAGCTCGCGGCATAGGCTTTCGGCATCCGACCGTTCGGGACCGTCGCCGACGAAAAGCAGCTTGCTGGGGATCGTTTTGCGGACGATCTCGAAGATGCGGACGATGTCCTGAACGCGTTTGATCTTGCGGAAGTTGGAAGCATGCAGCAGGATGCGTTCTCCGTTGGGCGCGATGACCCGGCGAAAGGCGTCGATGGGTTTGCGGTGGAAGCGATGGGTGTCGACGAAATTATGGATGACCTTAATATCTTTTTCGATGCTGAAGTTGCGGAAGGTTTCGTCCTTTAGGTTTTGCGAGACGGCGGTAATGGCATCGCTTTGATTGATGGAGAAGGCCACCACGGGGGCGAAGGTCTTGTCACGGCCCACGAGGGTGATATCGGTGCCATGCAGGGTGGTGATCACCGGTATATAGCGACCCTGGGCCTCGACGATCTTTTTAGCCATATAGGCGGCGGAAGCATGGGGGATGGCATAGTGGACATGCAGCAGATCGAGCTGGTGGTTATTGATGACGTCCACCATGGTACTGGAGAGCGCGGTCTCATAGGGAGGATAGTCGAAAAGAGGATAGGTGGTGACGCGCACCTCATGATAGAAGATGTTCGCGTTGAACTCGTTGAGCCGAACGGGTTGCTGGTAAGTAATAAAATGGACCTGGTGGCCTTTGTCCGCCAGGGCCTTACCCAACTCGGTAGCAAGGACGCCGCTGCCGCCGAAAGTTGGATAACAAACGATGCCTATGCGCATAGGTAGAGAATTGTATGTGCTAAGGTAGGTTTTCCTATCTTTAGACGAAAATAACACCGATGGGCTCTAAATTGTTGACTTTTAGTTTACTATTCTTTTTAATCGGTAGGACTTACGGACAGACGGCAGAGGATTCGGTGATGATCCGGCGGATCGCGGATACGATATTGACCGACGGGAAGACCTATGGGAATTTGAAGGTGTTGACGAAGACCGTCGGGGCGAGGTTGTCGGGGAGTGCGGGTTTTTATAAGGGCGAGAAATGGGGGCAGGCGGCATTGGAAGATGCGGGGGCCGATAAGGTGTGGTTGCAGGAGTGTATGGTGCCACATTGGGTGAGGGGAGGAAAGGATGAGGCTAAATTTATCGTCGGCTCGAAAAGTCAGCCGCTGGATATCCTCGAGCTGGGTAATTCTATAGGGACGGGTCCGAAGGGTATCGAGGCGCCGGTGATCGTGGTCAATAATTTCGAGGAGCTGGAGAGGCGGAAGGACGAGGTGAAAGGCAAGATCGTTTTCTACAATTATAAATTCAATCCCTTTTTTATAGAGACATTCGCCGCGTATGGTGACGCGGTGCGTTATCGTGGCGCGGGCGCCAGCCGGGCGGCGAAATATGGGGCGTTGGCCGTACTGGTACGGTCGATGAGCTCGTCGGTAGACAATAACCCACATACGGGGGCGATGAATTACAATGATTCCTTCCCGAAGACGCCGGCGGCGGCTGTGGGTTTGAGGGATGCCGACCATATGGCGGATGTCCTGGGGTCGGGCGCCAGCGCGAAGGTCTATATCCGCACATTGGCGCATATGCTGCCCGATACCGTCGCACACAATGTGATCGGTGAGCTTCGCGGATCGGAATTCCCGGATCAGTATATTACGGTGGGCGGACATTTGGATAGCTGGGATCCAGCCGAGGGGGCCATGGATGACGGGACGGGTCTGGTGCAGTCGATAGAAGTGCTGAGGGCGCTGAAGGCTACGGGTTATCGTCCGCGGCATACGATTCGCGTGGTGTTGTTTGCCAATGAAGAGAATGGCGGTCGCGGCGGCCGGAAATATGCCGAGGCGGCGAAGGCGGCGGGCGAGAAACATCTGCTGGGACTCGAGAGTGATAACGGCGGGTTTACACCGAGGGCGTTTACCTTGTCGGTGTCGGACGAGAAGGTGGCCGCGTTGCGGAGCTGGGTGGACCTGCTGCGGCCTTATGGGGTATATGAGATCGAGCGTGGAGGGGGAGGATCGGATGTGGGTCCGATGCAACGGGTATTGGGTTCCGTGGTCGGGGAGTACCGGCCGGACTCGCAGCGATATTTCGATTATCATCACTCGCGCGGCGATGTGCTGGAAGTGGTGAACAAACGCGAGCTTGAACTGGGGGCCGTGAATATGGCTGCGCTGATCTACCTGGTGGATAAGTATGGGTTATAATTCAGGGTCATGAAAAAGATCGTTTGGATATCGATAGCGGTGGTCGTGGTCGGCCTGGGGCTGTTCGTCGTGAGCCGGTATTATTGGGTGTTTGCATATGGTTATCGGGCAGGCACGTTGAACTACGTGGTGCTGAAAGGGTATATCTGGAAAACATATGAAGGCGAGTTGATCCAGACGGGTATCAAGAGCAAGATGCCGGGTGCGATACAAAGTAATCAGTTCGACTTCAGTATCAGCGACAAGAATGTGGCGCAGAAGCTGGAGCTCGCGAGCGGAAAAGAGGTGCAGTTGCATTACCGGGAATATTTTGGCGCGCTGCCCTGGAGGGGATACAGCAAGTTTATTGTTGACAGCGTTGTTTCTATCGAAGGAAAATGACTATGAAGCAATATTGTACCCTGTTTTTCCTGAGTCTTTTCGCTCTCAGGGGATGGGCCCAAAAACCTGCATCCGCCGAAATGCCGGCTTCCGGCGCCGGGACGACATCTGCAGTCGCCGCCATGCCGGCCGGAGACAATCTCGGCCAGGCCGTCATCAAGGCCAAATGTACGACGAGACATGTCAGTCTGCCTTCGCGTAGAAGGGCGGCGGATAATCCTACTTACTTTCGGAACATCCGGGTCCTCGATTACCGGCGGGACACCTCGCGGGTCGGGGTGGTCCATAGCGGTACTTATTCACAGGCACAGATCGCTGTTTGGCGCGGGAGTACTTCGACTACCTTCGCTGCCTACCTGGATTCCGTCTATGCCAGCCGGAGAGGCTTCGATTCGCTGTTGGTGGTGATCAAGGATCTGTGGATCTCCGACTCGGTGGACCGTACGGCGCCTTCGCGCGGTCTTTTTTCCGACCCCTATTGGTCGAGGATCGCATTCCGTTTCGAAGCCTATCAGCGGCGCGATGGCGGATTTGTTCCGCTGACCTATCTGGATACCCTGTCGGAGACGAAAGGGAGTGAGGACCCCTATGTTGCCGATCGGCGGCTGGTCGAGCTCTGCGACGTCTTTATGGAGAAAGTGGCGGATATAGAAAATCAGGGTATTATCGCCCGGAGGAGGACGGTCACGATGGCTCAGATCGATTCATTCGCCGAGCGCCGTTTCGACTATGCGATGGACACGGCGGTGCGGCTGGTGACGGGTGTATATGCCAGTGTCGACGAGTTCAGGGATAACCGGCCTTCGATCACCGATTATAAGATCACGAAGGATAAGCAGGGGAATATGGAGCTGCGTATCCGGGATGCCGACGGGCAATATTATTATTCGCATACTTTGTGGGGTTTTTGCGAGGGCGGGCAGACGTATGTGATGATGGATGGGAATCTGTTCCCGATATTCCGGGTCCAGCAGCAATTTTATGTATTGGGGTCGGATGAGTACAAGCGGGATGTCGTGGCGATAATCCCTTTTCTGATCCCGCTGGGTTCGGCAGCATTGCTGTATGGAGCGGCTACCGTGAATTCGCCGATCTATAGGAAACTGCAGATATTTCGTCTGGATGCGGAGTCGGGAAAGGTGACCAAGTAGATGGGGGGGAGTTGCCGGGGGCGGCGGGCTGCGGGGTGGTGGTTTGGGAGGTGCGGCTGGCTGCCGGGGCGGTCAGGCGAGGAGGCAGAAGACGGCGGGTTGTTTATTGAGATCGGGGAGGGGTGTGAGCTGGCGCCATTCGGAGATAGCTAGCGTGCGGATGTATTCGGCGGGGCCGGTGAGATTGGCGGCTATGCAAAGACGTGTCGCGGGGCGACAGGTTTGGAGGATGGTAGCGAGAAGCTGGTTATTGCGATAAGGCGTTTCGATAAATAGCTGCGTGCAGTGGTGGCGTTGTGAATCTGTCTCGAGGTCTTTGAGCGCCTTTGTTCGGCCGGCATTGTCGACGGGGAGATAGCCGGTGAAGCGGAACTGCTGACCGTTGAGACCGCTGCCCATGAGGGCGAGCAGGATCGAGCTCGGTCCTACGAGGGGACGGACGATGGCGCCGGATTGCTGGGCGATGGCGATGAGGATCTGGCCGGGGTCGGCGATGCCGGGGCAGCCGGCTTCGGAGAGGATGCCGATGGTGGCGTTGCCGGCGAGCGCTTTGCGGAAGGCGGCGGTTATTTCGGGGGTTTCCTCGAGCTTGTGGATAGGATGCCATTCATAGTTGTCGATGATCATTTCCGGCCATAGGGCTTTGAGGTAGCGGCGGGCGCTACGTTCGTTTTCCACGAAAAAGATTTGACAGTCTTTGACGGCGTCGCTGATGTACGCGGGG
>Ga0134126_10007511_pt1 | contig 13697 bp, 14 predicted proteins | sample KB31752_FD_96881 | JGI IMG/M metagenome (GOLD analysis project Ga0134126, IMG submission 96881) | Terrestrial soil microbial communities with excess Nitrogen fertilizer from Kellogg Biological Station, Michigan, USA - KB3-175-2 | ecosystem: Environmental > Terrestrial > Soil > Unclassified ...
CCCGGCGATGAAGCCGCGCACCGTGCCGAGATCGCGCAGGCCCTGCGCGGCGCGCGCCGGATCGCTGCGCAGCGCGGCGCGCAGCGCGCCCGAGAACACCGTGGGGCCGAGCCGATCGTCGAGCCACGTGCCGACACGCACCAGCATCTGCGCGCGGATCGCCTCGAGCAGCGCCAATACGCCGATGGCCAGCACGGTGATCAGCGTCAGCATCACCAGCGTGTCGCCGCTGCGGCTGCTCAGCACGCGATCGAATACCTGCATCATATAAAGCGGCGTGGCGAGTGTCAGGAGATTGATCGCGAGGCTGAATACCATGATGATGCCGAAGGCTCCCCGGCACGCCCGCAATGCCTTATGCACCTCGTTGAGGTTCTCCTTCATCACTTCTCCTCAGAAATATCGTTGGCCCAAACCAAAATCCGCGTCGTGGCGTATCCGCTAATTTCGGATATCCCTCGTCGGTACGACGCTCCGGAGCGGGTTCGAGACTGAAGAGCTATGGTTAATAAATCCTAACCAACTAAACGGTTGATGTATCTGTATTTCAACGTGCGCTGTGGTTGATGAGCCGGGCGCGCGTCCTCATCTCGATTTAACCAATCTCCTCTAGCGTTTACGGGCGATGAGCACGCCCTCCAACCCCTTGCCGCCGCGCGGCGTCAGCCCGGCGGTGATCGGCAGCATCCGTCAGGCGAGCCGCGCCACCGGCGTCGATTTCGGCGCGCTGATGGCGCAGGCGAAAGAGGAGAGCGGCTTTAGGGTGGAAGCCAGATCGAGCAGCAGCTCCGCCAGCGGGCTCTTCCAATTCATCAACGCGACCTGGCTCGGCCTCGTGCAGCGCTTCGGCGGCAAATACGGCGTCGGCGCCTTGGCGCAGCAGATCGCCACCGATGCGACCGGACAGGCGACCGTCGCCGATCCGGCGCTGCGTGCGCGCATCCTGGCGCTGCGCAACGACGCCTCGCTATCCGCCGCGCTCGCGGCGGAATATGCCCGCGCCAATAAAGGCGAGATCGAGCGCGCGCTCGGGCGCCCCGCGGGAAACGCCGATTTGTACCTGGCGCATTTTCTCGGCGCGGCCGGAGCCACCGCTTTGCTGAGGGCGGTCGCGCAGAACGGCGATGCCGTGGCTGCGACGCTGCTGCCGGCCGCAGCAGCGGCCAATCGCAGCGTCTTTTTCGACGACACCGGGCGCGCCCGCAGCGTCAGCGAGATCTATCGCTCCTTCGCGCAGCGGATCGACAGCGAGGCGCAACGCTTCTCGCGCACCACGGCCGATGGCGGTGCCGTCGACCATAAAACGGGCACGCCCACCTCAGCGGCGGCGGACGTGCCCGGCTTTCTTTTCCGCCTTGGCTTCCATGGCCAGCAGCTCAGCCAGCCCATGCTCGCCATGCTCAATGCCTTCGCGCTGTCGGCGCTGCAGCTGCTCGCCGCGCCGCGGCCGGCCCTCTCCGGCCCAGGTCAGCGCGCGATCTAGGCCGCGACCTGTCGCCGCCCGGCCTGAGGCTCGGGCGCCGCCGCCTCGTCGCTCTCCGTGCTCTCGCGCTCGACGCGCATCTTCATGTCCATGAGATGCCGCAGCATGTCGCGGCCGCGCGACAGGCGTGAGCGCACCGTGCCGACCGGCACGTCGAGCACGATCGCCACTTCCTCATAGCGCATGCCTTCCAGGCCGACGAGCAGCAGCACCTGGCGCTGCTCCTCCGGCAGACGCGCCATGGCGCGGTCAAGGTCGCGCAGCTGCAGCGACGCGCCTTGCGTCGACGGCACGGTCAGCACCGGCGCGACATCCTCCACCGGCACGTTGATGCCCTCGCGCACCGCGCGGCGCACATCGTTCACATGCTGATTGTGCAGGATGGTGAAGAGCCAAGCGCGCAGGTCGGTCCCCGGCTGCCAGAGATGCGACTTCGCCAGCGCGCGCACCAAACAGCTCTGTACCAGATCGTCGGCGCGGGTGGCGTCGCGGGTGAGCGCACGCGCGTAGCGCCGAAGCCGCGGTATCTCGTTTTGCAAGAGGCTGCCAAATCCCGTCATCGGTCTTCCCTCATTCGTGTTCGTTATTCGATATGGAGCCACCATAACGAGTCAGTGTAACGCCCGAATGTACGGCGAATGATTTTGTGTAAATTCTTGTAACTCTTTGTAGGCAGGAGCAGTTGCCCAATCCTGTCCCGTGTGGGTGGAGCGATACTTCTTTCGGTCGATGGCAAACGACTTGCCTCGTCTTCGGCAAGAGCTGTGAACGACAGCAATCGGCTTTGAGAAGCCGATGTATTGACCATGGCCTTGCAAAGATATGGCGATCGCCGCCGCGGCCGCGATTGTAACAGACTGTCGTCGCGCAACGGACAACGAGGCGATACGGAAGAAACCTTGCGTGGCGGAATTGACCCCGGGCGGAGCCGCCCCTATTGTCCGCGCCCGTTCCCCCGAGCCCGTAGCTCAGCCGGTAGAGCACTTGACTTTTAATCAAGGGGTCGCGGGTTCGAATCCCGCCGGGCTCACCAATCATCGTCGCTTCGACCCGCACGCGCCGTTTACACCGGGCTCTCAGACTCGCGGCTGAGGCCGGAATCCCGCGTAGGAACGGCCCTCTCGGCGCCAAGGTTTAATGTATTGGACGGCGCGGGCAACCCGAGCCCCGCAGCGGGAGAGAGATACTATGCGGTGTGCTACAGGCATGCAGGTCGCTCTGCTAGTTATGCTCGCCGCGTGCGCAACGACGGAAGTGGAAACGTTGAAAGCGCCGGCCGTCGCGCATAACCGGGATTTTGTTGGTGGAGAGTTGCAAACGGGTCGGCCTGGCAAAAGCACACTGATCATCAAGCGCGACAGGGGTGTCCAAGGTTTGGCGTGCTACCTGCGCATCTTGGTCGACGAAATGCCCGTCGCCGACCTCGATCGGGGAGAGAAGGTCGTACTGCACCCGGACCCTGGGGACCATGTACTTGGTGTGTCGCCTACCAGCGGCGTCTGCGGAGGGGGTTACGCCGGAGCGACGGCGTCCTTGGTAGCCGGACAGACTGCAACCTTTCGGGTTGGGTTTGGATTTGGAATAGGAAACGTTTTCCTCCAGGGAACAGACTCCTGAATCCTTCAACGCTCGCCGAAATAGCGGCGATAGGCTGCATCGCGAGACTGCGGCCAGAGATTCGCCGCGACATCGGCGCCGCCGAGCCCAAGCGGAATGAGGTGGTCGATCTCATAGTGACGGTGGCGCCGGGCCGGCGCGCATTCCGGCCAACTTGATCGTATCGGTTGGGGCGCTGCGCTATTGCGCTATTAAGTTGGTTTTGATCGACGGGGCTGACCGCCCCGGCCTCTCCCGTGCTCACGGCTCCTCTGTGCCCATGCGCGAGCGCCCAGCATCTCGGCGTGCTTCACAATCGCCGCAACGCCGGTAGCCGAGGACGACAGCCCGGTGCGGCGCAGCATTGTCTTGACGCCAGGGCGCTTGGCTTCAAGCTCGTTCATCAACCGCTTGGCCGCGTCTATTTTTGCCTGCGCCTTGTCGCTCACATCCGGTCGAGTGCCGACGCGCTCGGTCGCCACCCGCAGCGGGTCCGTCCAGAGATGAGCGTAGTGCGCCGTCGTGGCCGGCCGCGTGTGGCGCGCCGTCAACGGACGGAAGGCTGCGTCTCCGTCACGCTGACGCTGACCGGACGATAGCTGAACGAATAGACGTGGCGGCCGTGGCGCAGATCGGCGTCGGCGCGCGGGCCCCAGTCCCACATCTCGAGATCGTACCACCACACCGCGCGCGGCTGGTTCGGCGCCGCGATCGGATCGAGGTTGATGATGTAATAGCGGTTGCCGACCTTGACGAGCTCGCTCAGATAGTCGTTCTCGTTGACCGAGTTGTGGCGCGCCAGCCGGTCGCCTTCCTGCGCCGTGGCGTTCGAGAACTGTCGGCAGCTCGGAAAGCCCACCGCGACGAACATGCCCGGCCATACCGCGCGCTCCTCACGGGTGCGGGGCAGGTCGACGGGGATGTAATGCTCGCCGCGGAACACCAGGACCTCGTCGCCGCCGATGACCTGTTTCGGCACGTCGAGGCGGTACATGGCGAAATTCCGCGTCGCGACATTGATGTGGCGCGCGGCGCGCAGATGCAGCGGATCGACCTTGGCGCATTTCTGGCGGATCCGCCGGTAGCTCGGCATGTCCGGCCGGTCCGAGCGCTCGATCGGCTCGATCACGGTGAAATCGCCGGCGCGCAATTGCGCGATGAGCGACCGGCAGAAGTCGATCTTGTCGCAGCCGGCGCCCGGCTTGAACTCGCGGCCCGTCATGACGCGCGCCAGCACCGCCTTGACGCGCTCGCTGTAACCCGCCGAGTCCTGGGCACGCGACGCCGTGGGCGCGCACAGCAGCGCCGCCACGAAGCCGACCGCCAACCATCTGCCGAGGACACGCGACGTCACGCTGGTTGCTCTTCTGCGAAGGGGAAGCGCAAGGGCCAGCATGCTATGCGACGGTTAAAAATGGGGTAACCGCGGCGCGCGCCGGTCAGCGAAAAAAGCGCCGGCGCCGCGCGGCGATGTAGGCGCGCAGGCCGTAACCGGCAGCGAAAGACACTGCCAACATGGCGCCAAGAACCATCAGCTCCATTGCCGACCCCTGCCGCAGAGATGGCACAAGAAACCACCCCGAGGCAACTTCCGATAGTGACAAAAATAAGCCGGCCAGGCGCCGCCAATTTTAGAGAAAATTTTTTAAGATCAGATAGTTGTATTGGGGTGCAGCGGCTCCGGCGGAGAGCGCGGCGGCGCCCCCTTCAGCTCGTCATCAGCCGCGGTTTTTCCGCCGACATGGCGCGGATATCGGCCTTGATGGCTTGCAGCTCGAATTCGCGCGCCATGCGCAGCAGGCCGTCGACCACCACCGGGCCGATGGCGAAGGTGGCGAGCGCTCGGCACTCCTTGGCCTTGTCGCGGAAATACCCAGCCTCGTCCATCGCTCCCTGCTCTCAAGCTACAGGCGATGCTAGCCGCCGGTCGGGGCGGCCGGTGGTGATATTAAAGGGCCAAGGCGGGCTCAGCGCAGATGGATCACGGTGCGCGCCGCCACCGGGTTGCGAGTCTCCTCGGGCTCCTGGAACGAGGCCTCGAGCCGGCCATCCCGCAGCCGAGCGGCGTCCTCGGCGGCGAGCCGCAGCACGACATCGCGGTAAGGCGTCGGCGCATAGATCGAGATGCCGTCGATCGTGGCGATCTCCTTGCCGTCGCGGCGCAGCGACAGCTCGCCGCGAACCGATCGCTCGCCGCTGCGCTCGACGCGGAGCGCGACTGCAGGCGTGCCATCCGGCAACGACGTCAGATGGGCGTCGCCAAAGCTGACGGAGGCCGACGGGTCGCCCTGGCGAATGATCAGCGGGACGGCGACGCCGAAGACCGCCCGCAGGTCCATCGAAACGCCTTCGCGACGCTCGAACGGCGGCGCCTGCAGCGCATCGACATCGGGCACTTGCTGGACGGCGACATGGGTCCGGTACTCGCCGGGTCGCGGGTTCACCACCTGCAGCCGGACGACCTCCGAGCCGCCGGGCGGTAGGATGAGCTCGCGTGGCGCATAGCGCACCATGCCGGTGGCGAAATGCTCGTTCTCGGCCGGCGTCGCGGCGACGCTCATGCCGCCGTCGGCGGCCATGCGGAAATTGATCAGGGAGACACGACAGATCTGCTCTTTCGTGCCGGTGTTCGTGACCGTTATCGCCTTGGTGCCGATTTCACCGTCAAAGAGGACGAGAGTGGGCGATACCGTGACATCGGCACGGCACAGCGAGGGAAGGCCGATCGCCATCACGCATAGCAAAACCGCGACGCGCCACGCGATGCGTGCCGGCGAACTCAATGTCCTGGCGATCCTCGACAGCAATCCCCGCCGACGAGCAGGAGAGCATTGTCTCATCTCGGCGTGCCCGATTCATGCCTCGACCGCGCGTGCGACGCCATTCGCGGCTACCCGCAGCTAGTAGATCACGGTCACGGTGTAGCTACCGCTGTAGGAGCCGCCCACCTGGTTGGCATTGACCACCAGATCGCCCCCGACATCGAAATCGAGCGTCCCGGCGCTGCTGAGGATCGGGTTGGCGCCCGCGTCGGTCGTGAAATTGCGGACCTGCATGGACGCGCCCGGGCCGAACAACGAACCGGCGACGAAGCTGATAGCCACGGCGCAATTCCTCCTGCCGGTAACGTGGAATTTGCCCGCCGCCGCACCACCGGTCAGCGCAAAGCCGGCCGGGGCGCTTGCAATGCCGGCGCTCGATAAGGTCACAGTGCCGCCACCGAGTGCGGGCGCAATGTTCCCGTAACTCATCTGCCCTGTCTGGGTGACGGTGATGGGTTTGTTGCAGGGGGCGGCCGAGGCGGAGTCCGCCATGGCGCACAGCAGAAGCCCGGCAGCCCCGGCGGCGACGAAGGTCGCCAGTCGACCGCTCCTAGTGTTTGAGCCCTCTGCGCCGCAGAAACATGCCAACACGCTCATGGGCCACCCTGAACGTCGAATGCAGCCCGTTGCTGCAAGCTATTTCATACAATACGCACTTTAATTTTCGTTTAATGGCTTAAGCCAGTTGGACCAAGACTTGGCTTCCATACACAAGCGATAGCGTTCACGAGCCAGGCGGTGTTAAACGAAGAATAATCAATAATGACATATTAAGTATAAGACAGAAATTCTCTACTATATACATATGCAGCCAAACGTCCTTCTTGATAATTTCCTCCGCAATTAGGCAAAAACACATCCATATTTAGAGAATATTTACACCTGTGGCCTAATCTCCTCGGCTATACCGGTCGACCATCGAGATAGGCGGCCGACTTAGGCTAAGAGGAGAGGCAAACATGTTCACGAATATGCGGAGTCGCTCACTGGCCTTGGCCGCCGTCGCCGCCGTGGTCGGCCTGGGTTCCCATCAGGCGCTCGCGACCAGCGCTACGGGCACCGCCTCGGCGACGATCCTGTCGCAAATCTCGGTGACTCAGTCGACGGCCATGGCTTTTGGCTCGATCGCGCCGAACTCCGCCGGCGGCTCCGTGGTGCTGAGCCCGGCGGGCACGATTTCGCCGGTCGCCGGGTTCGTCTTCTCGGGCTCTCCCGCGGCCGGCAGCTTCAGCGTCACAGGCGCGGTCGGCCAGCCCGTTGTCGTGAGCTACAGCACTGGCGACACGTTGACGGGCCCGGGCACGGCGATGCCGCTCGGCACCTTCACCAACAATGCGGTACCCGCCACCTTCCCCGCCGGCGGCAACTTCACCCTGAATGTCGGCGCGACGCTGACGGTCAATGCCAACCAGGCGGCTGGCGCCTATGCCGGCAACTACACGGTGACCGTGAACTACTGATCGGTCGCACAAGCGACTTCGCAGTGGCGGCCGGACGATCGGAAGCGATCGCCGGCCCGCCCACCGCGACGACCGGCCGGGAGTAAGCCATGTTGACAAGGATGCTCCGTCCGCGGCCGGTCTTGGGAGCCCTGGTTCTCGGGCTCGCATCCCAGAGCGCACTCGCCGCCAGCCAGACGACAAAGGCATCGGCGACGATCCTCCAGTGGATCGCGGTGGCCGAAAGCACGCCGATGAGCCTCGCCTCGGTGGCGCCACCGGCGACGGGCGGCATGGTGATGCTGACGACCGCCGGCACGATCAACTCGACGAACGGCTTCGTGGTTCGCGGCACGCCGGTTGCCGGAGAATTCACCGCCCACGGCATCCCCAATTTCCCGGCGATCGTCACCATCAGCAACGGAGACGCCGTCACCGGTCCCGGCCGGCCGATGCCGCTCGCGGTCTATCCCAGCAACGCGCGCGCGACTTTCAACAGCGCGGGCGAGCTGCACTTCTCGGTCGGCGCGAGACTGACGGTCAATCCGAATCAGGCGCCTGGCGCCTATTCCGGGACCTATGCGGTCACGGTGAACTTTTGATTAATCGATCCGCGCCATGATCGCGGTCCGGACGAATAACGCCGCACGCGCCCCGGCACCGGGCGTCGCTTTTTACGGCGAGGAGCACATTTTGCGCGACACGATGACAAAGGTCAGGACATTTTGCGCCGTCGCATTCGCGGTCTCTTGGGCGTGGCCCGCGCTTGCCCAGGAGAGCGCGACGCCGCCCCCAACGAGCGGGCTTCTTGTCAGCCCAACCTATGTCCTGTTCGATGGTCATGTCCGCTCGCAAGCGCTGCTGTTGAGCAATCGCGGCGTCGCTCCGGAAACCTACCGCATCAGCATTGTCAATCGGCTCCAGAGAGCCGATGGGCAACTCGTCGACGCCACCCAGCCGGTCGCAGGCGAAGGCTTCGCCGCCCCCCTGGTGCGTTACGCGCCACGCGAGATCGTGCTGCCGCCAAACCAGCCACAGACGGTACGCCTGCTCTTGCAGATGCCGGCAAACCTGCCCGACGGCGAATACCGCTCGCACATTCTGTTCCAGCAGGTACCCACCGAGACGGCCAGCGAGTCCCTGCCGGATCAAAGCGCAAGCGGGCTCTCGGTAACTATCCGCGCCGTCTTCGGCGTGACCATCCCGCTCATCATACGCAAGGGCCAGCTGGAAGCCTCCGCCACGTTGTCCGACCTCCGTCTGATCCGCGTGAGCGACAATCAGCCGGCGCTCGCGCTCCGACTGAATCGCGCCGGAACGCGCTCGCTTCGCGGTGACCTCACCGTGATGATCGACAATACGCAAGCCGGCTTCCTAAAGAATGTGAACGTCTTCCTGTCTACTCCCTATCGCGAGCTTGCCATCCCTCTCTCTGCAACGGGCGACCTCACGGGCCACCGCATCGCGGTAAAATTCGCAGAAGACGAAGAAAAGCCCGGTGCCGCATCGGCCTTGCAGACGCTGACGCCCTGATCCGGCGGCAGAGCGCGCGGGTCCCGTGAGCCATGCCGCGTCCGGGAGACCTTGCCCGCCGCCTCGTCGCGCTGGCGTTCCTCGCCTGCCTGGGCGCAACCGAAACTCGTGGTGCCGAATCGCCGCTCATGCGCCTCGTGCAACGGCCGCAGGAGCAGGCGCTCGTCGTCGATCTCACCTTGAACCGCACCAGCATCGGCGAGAGCTTCATCGTCTATCAGGACAAGAACGGCCTGATGGTCCCGCTGAGCGCGGTGATGTCGGCATTGGAGATCGCCATTGCCGCAGATCCCGACGCCGGAACCGCCTCAGGTTTTTTCATCAATGAGAAGCGCCGGTTCGCCCTCGACCTGAGCACCGGCACGGCGCAGTTCGACGGCCGCACCTTCACGCTCCCGGCCGGCAAGATCGAGCGTCAACTGAGCGATATCTATGTTGATCCATCGCTGCTGACCGAATGGTTCTCGATCCGCCTCCATCTCAAGCTCGACGATCTGACGCTGCTCGTGTCTTCGGTCGAGCTCCTGCCGGTACAAGAGCGGCTCGACCGCGAACGCCGCCGCGCGAGCGTTTTTCGGCGCGGCTCTCGGCCTGACTACACGCTCGTCGAACCACCGGAGAAATGGCTCGACTGGCCGTTCGTCGACACCAGCATTCAATATTCGACCAGCCGAAACAACGGACAGATGACCCGGCAGGGGCAATACTCCTCGGTGGTCACCGGCATGGTCGGCGGCCTCGATCTCGACATGTCGGCCAACGGCGCCATCCCGAGCGATGGCCAGGATACGTTCTTGCGAGCCACCCTCAGCCGGCGCGATCCGCGCGGCGGCCTGCTCGGGCCAATCGATGCGACCGAGTTTGCGCTTGGCGACGTCTCGTCGCCGGGACTGCCGCTCGTCAGCAACAGCGTCGCCGGCCGCGGCGCCATGCTGTCGACGTTCCCGCTCCACCGCCTGTCCGACCTGCAGCGCGTCACGCTGCGCGGCGAGCTTCCGGTGGGATGGCAGGTGGAGCTGTACCGCGGCGCCGATCTCATCGATTTCCAGACCAGCAGCAGCGATGGCCGTTACGAGTTCTCGAATGTGCCGACTATTCCAGGGCTCAACGCCTTCCGGCTGATGTTCTATGGGCCTGAGGGTCAACGTCGCGAGGAAGACCGGCCGATATTCGTTGCGGCCGCCGCAGTAGAAGCCGGCGAGACCGGCTACAGCCTCCTCTTCAACCAACAGAACACCGACCTGCTGGGCAATCACCCGAACAGTCAGCCGATCTCAACCCCTTTTAACCGCTTCGATGAGCTGACCCGCAATCAGCTGCTCAGTCAGCCCAACATCAACGATGGCGCGCGACGCTTCAACGCCGAGGTCGAGCACGGCTTTACCGACGACGTCTCGGTCAACGGGGCGGTGTCGAGCCTGCCGCTCGGCATCGGCGATGCCCAGTACTTTCAGACAGGGCTGCGGGCGGCCTGGCTCGGCGCCTTGAGCAATCTCAGCGTCGCCTCGGCAACCACCGGGGGTGTGGCGGCGGGCACGTCCGTGCAGAGCCAGTTCAACAGCCTCGCCTGGCTGCTCTCCTATGATCGTTTTGTCGGCCACTACGTGTCCGAGCGCTCCTTCGATCTGCTGCTCAATCAGCCCCTGGTCGCGAACTCGACGGCCCAACTAAACGGCTCTGTGCCCGGCTTCACCAATGGTCGCCTGCCCTTCGCCACCAGCGCGACGTACAGTGAAGCCGAGAACGGTGCGTCGCATCTTGAGCTGAGGGGCCGCATTACCAGCTATATCGGCCGCTTCACCGTCGGTGCCGAGACGCAGTCCGAACTCGTCAGCCATCAGCCGACACAGACCCAGGAGATCATCCGCGTCGGGACACAGTTCGGCAGAATCGGCTTACGCGGCGAAACCATCTACAACCTCACGCCTACCGCCGAACTCGCCGCGACGCAGCTCACCGCCGACTTTGCCGCGCGCCCCAACCTCAATCTGCGTCTGGGCGTGACACGACTGCAGACGCGGCCGCAGGAGACGCAGTTCACGACAGGCGCCGCCGTCCTATTCAATAAGCTCGCGGTCGGCACCGATCTCAGCATGTCCGACCGAGGCGACTTCTCGGCTCTCCTCAAGATATCCTTCAGTTTCGGCATCGATCCGCGCTCGGGAAGCGCCGTGTTCCGGGGAGAAAACTTCGCCCGCTCCGGCGCGATCTCGCCGCTCGTCTTCCTCGATCGCGACGGCGACGGCAAGTTCGGACCGGAAGATACCCCCTTGCCCAATGTCCGGCTCCGCGGCGACGGAGCCGCTTTCCACGATCAAACCAACCAATCGGGCGAGACGTTGATCACCGGCCTCGAGCCCTATCACGAGACCCCTGTCCGCATCGACACCGAGACGCTGGAAGATCCCTATTGGAAGGCGCCCGACCAGAAGATCGCGGTGCTGCCGCGTCCCGGCTCTGTCGTGAAGCTCGAGTTCCCGGTCTACGAGACCGGCGAAGTCGACGGCGCCGTCGAGATGGAGCGCGGCGGGCAGCGTGTGCCGCTGCCGGGCATCCGCCTCCAGATCGTCGACGCCAACGGCAAGGTCGTGTCCCAGGCGCTGAGCGGCTATGACGGCTCGTTCTTCGTCCAGGGCGTGCGCCTCGGCAGCTACACGCTGCGCGCCGATCCCGACCAACTCGCCCGGCTGCATCTCACCGTAGCGCCGCCACAAACGATCGCGCTGACGCACGACAACCCAGGCGTCACCGCGGGCACCATGACCTTGGCGCAGGATGGCGGCAACCACATCGGAGAGACAGGGGTGCCAGCCGCCGGACTTGCCTCGCCCGCCACGCCCACCACCGCGCGCCCATAGGCCGGTGGTGTGACACGGAGCACAGCGGCGCGGCCGGGCATGCCGCCATAGTTGTCCTGTCGCGCCGGTAGTATTGCTTCCTGCAAAAGCAGCAGACGCCCTGGGTTCGTGGCCCATCGCCCGGATCGTTTCGGCAATTCAATAAAATTCGAGCGAATTTTTAGACAAAAGTTCTTGGTTTTTGAGGCAATTGGCCGCCTGGTTAGACGCATAAACAAGGCCCGAAGGAGAACTTTGTCATGAAACTGACGAGCCCGGTCTCCGCGAAGACCATACGCGACGCGCTGAAGTCGAGCCGCAGTGCTGCGGTTGTCGCCACGCGCATGAGCTCGCTCAACACCCCGCCGCGCGCGCAGGGCTTCTTCCGCCGCGCGCAGCCGACGACGTTCCACCGCTGTCTCGCTGTGCATATGCATTTCGCGGAGCATGCGAGCGCGCTCGACTGAATGACGCGACTCGTGCGCGTCGTCGCGCATAAACCGGCATAAATCCCCGCCGGCGTCGGTCGGGAGCGTATTCATCGCTCCCGGCCGATCATCGCCAACACCAGCAGAAATCAGCAGCACAGCGCAGTTTCGTGATATTTGCGGCGCTAGTGAAGAAGATGTCCGATAATTCTCACCGGTATCGGCTTTACGAACCCGTTCTCTTCGCGCATTCTAACAGGGCGTCGCAAGGCGACGCTGGATGTAGCGAGTTTCATTCCACTCACGGGGGGTTTGATGGCCCGTTCAAAGTCGAAATCGAAGCGCGGGCGCAAGAAGGGCGCGCGTGCGAAGACCAAGCGCCGCTCGGCAGCGGCCAGCAGCCGCGCGAAGAAGGGCAAGCGCGCCGCCGCGAAGCGGCGTGGCCGGCCAGCCGCAAAGCGCAAGACCGCGAAGAAGGCGAAGAAGAAGGCAGCGCGCAAGAAGTCGGCGCGCAAAGCGGCACCCAAGGGAAAGGCGCCGAGCATGACGTCGACCGCGCCGATGCCGCGGCCGTCCTCGCCGCCGCCGATGGCGCCGAAGCCTGCGGCTCCGCCGATGTCGCATCAGCCGCCGCGTCCGGCGGCGCCGCCATCGCCGCCGCGGCCGTCGACACCGTCATTCGGCTCGAGCTCGTCCTCGACCTCCTCGGCGCCCAAGCCGTCCGAAGGCTCGTCGTCGATGCCGCCGAAGCCGCCCGGCAGCAGCTGGGGTGGCGGGTCGAGCGGTGGCTCCGGCGGAGGCTCATCGAGCTTCTAGTCCAATGACGCACCACCTCCGCGTCCGGCGGGTTGCCGGACGCGGAGGTGGTGACCTTATCCGGCCGGTTTTTTTCGGTCGGAGTCGCACGCAGTGCTTTCTTGCGTGTGCCGACGGCACAAGACTGGTTATGTCATCGCCAAAGGCTGTCGATTGCTGTGCGGCTGCTCGCCTACTCCGCCGCGCGGGCCGGCCGCGCCAGCTTGGCACCCGGCCACAGGGTTGCGCGGCTTCGCTCGTATTGCGGCGGATAGCTCACCGGCGCGCCGAGCGCTTCGGCGGCATGCCATGGCCAACGCGGGTCATCGAGAAAGGCGCGTGCCATCGCCACCATGTCCGCCTGGCCCGAGGCAATCACGGTTTCGACCTGATGTGGCTCCGCCAACAGACCGACCGCGCGCACGGCGATGCCGGCGCCATGGCGAACCCGCCTCGCCAGCTCGAGCTGGTAGCCCGGCGCCACCGGAATGGGCGCCTTCGGCACGATGCCGCCGCTGGAGACACAGACATAGTCGCAGCCGATCGCCTTCAGCGACCCGGCAAAGACGACGGCATCCTCGACCGAGAAGCCGCCCGGCAGCCAATCGGTGCCGGTGATGCGCGCGCCCAGCGGCTTCTCTTTCGGCCATGCCGCGCGCATCGCGGTCGCGACGCGCAGCGGGAAGCGCATCCGGTTCTCAAGGCTGCCGCCAAAGGCATCGGTGCGCTTGTTGGCGATCGGCGACAGGAACTCGTGCAGCAGA
>Ga0134126_10007512_pt1 | contig 13696 bp, 9 predicted proteins | sample KB31752_FD_96881 | JGI IMG/M metagenome (GOLD analysis project Ga0134126, IMG submission 96881) | Terrestrial soil microbial communities with excess Nitrogen fertilizer from Kellogg Biological Station, Michigan, USA - KB3-175-2 | ecosystem: Environmental > Terrestrial > Soil > Unclassified ...
CAGCTCCCGCAGCGACACATGGTCTTTCCGCCGCTCCGCCGTGGCACGACCGATGATGACATGATCGAGCACCTCGATCTTGAGCAACTGCCCGGCGCGAATCAGATCGCGTGTCACTTTGATGTCCGCCTCGGACGGCGTCGGATCACCGCTGGGGTGGTTGTGGACCAGGACGATGGCCGAAGCGTTCGCGGCGATGGCAAGTTTGAAGACCTCCCGCGGGTGAACGAGAATGGTGTCGAGTGTACCCTGGGAAATCTGGTCCACACGAATCAGTTTTCGTCGCGTGTTCAGCAGCACGACCTGAAAGTGCTCCACGTCATAGAGCCGGTTTTCTTCGCGCAGCAGGTCCGCGACGCGCTCCGGGGTATCGAGCACGGGCGCCTCGTGCTGCAGTTCCTTCGCCATGCGCTGGGCCAGCGTGAAAGCGCTTTTCAACGCGATGGCCTTGTCACGCCCAACACCCTTGACCTGGCGCAACTCGTCGAGCGACGCACGAGCCAGGTTTTCCAGTTTTCCGAATCTGGCCAGCAATTGCTGGGCGATGTGAATGGCCGAGTACCCTTTTATTCCCGTCCGCAGAAGAATCGCGACGAGTTCCGCGTTGGACAAGGCCTCGGCTCCGTCCGCCGCGAGCCGTTCGCGGGGACGCTCTCTTGCCGCCATGTCCTTGATGCGCGGATTCGTGGTCATGCCCTGCCGGTCCCGGTTCTATCAGGCAAAAGAAACTTCGCGAACAAATAAATTCGTTCGAGATGGGAAATGACAAACCGGCGGGTTTCAGGCGATGCGCAAATCCTGCACGATAAACGGCGCAAACTCCGCATGCAGATGCGGCGGGATGCGGGCCTTGAATCGCGCATCGGCGCCGTTGTAATCGCGCTCCACCACCTGTCCGACGGCGTGCAGCCGCGCGATCACCGCCGACTCGCTGTGCGGCACCTTCAGTTCGAGAAACTCGCGCGTCGGCCGCAACTGACTGCCGAGTTCGGCCAGCAACGCCGGGAACCCCTCGCCGGTCTTCGCCGAAACAGCGACCGTGTTGGGCAGTTGTTCGGCCAAGCGGTGTCGCAGCTCACCGCTTATCAGCCGGTCAATTTTGTTGAAGACCATCAACGTTGGCCGGCCGGCCGCGCCGATTTCTTCAAGCACGGCATTCACCGCCGTAATTTGCTCCACGGCCTGCGGATGACTGGCGTCCACGACATGCAGCAGCAGATCCGCCTGCACGACCTCTTCGAGCGTGGCCTTGAACGCCTCGACAAGTCGGTGCGGCAGCTTCCGGATGAATCCCACCGTGTCCGTGAGCAATACGCTTTGGTTTGTCGGCAGGCGCAGACGCCGCGTCGTCGGGTCGAGCGTGGCGAACAATTTATCCTCGGCCAGCGCCTGGGCGCCCGTGAGCGCGTTGAGCAAGGTGGACTTTCCGGCGTTTGTATAACCGACGATGGACGCAAGCGGCCAGAGGTGCCGCTGCCGGCCAGACCTTTGCGTCGAGCGTTGGCGGCGCACCAGTTCCAATTCCTCGCGGATCCTGTCGATGCGCTCCTGTACTCGGCGGCGGTCGGTTTCGAGCTGCGATTCGCCTTCGCCACCGCGCATTCCAATGCCGCCTTTTTGCCGCGACAAGTGGCTCCAATAGCGCGTCAGCCGCGGCAGCAAATGCTGCAACTGTGCCAGCTCCACCTGCAACTTGCCTTCGCGTGTGCGGGCGCGGCGCGCGAAGATGTCGAGAATCAGCACCGTTCGATCAAGCACCTTGCAATCGAAAACCCTTTCGAGATTGCGGCTCTGCGCCGGGGAAAGGTCGTCGTCGAAAATCACCGTATCCACGCCGTGGCGCTTGCAATGCCCGGCAAATTCCTCGGCCTTGCCGCTCCCGATGAATGTGGCGGACGCGGGCGCTTCCAGCCTTTGGGTGCCGTCGCCGACGATATCGGCCCCGGCCGTTGTGGCAAGTTCGGCCAGTTCGTCGAGGGAATCACGAACCTCCCAGGTGGTGCGCGACTTCAGTTCGGCTCCTATGAGGAACACGCGCTCGGTCCTCTTGTTCGATGTCGGTATGAGTGCTTTCAATTTTTAAATCGCAACCGCGGGAACCATAACATGATTCGGCGGGGATTAAAGTCCGAACTCAACCGGAAACTTAGCCCGGAATGGATTTGACGATGCGCCGAAGTCAATTCCGGTTCAGCCAGGGTCCCCCCTTTGATTCGGGCCCAGCCAGTTTTTGTGCGGTGCCCCTGCTCTCAAAAAGCTCCGCCGCCGTTTGTTCGGCGTCAACGTCCGGCTTCAGGTGTACCCAATCCAGATCGAATTGTCGGCGGAACCACGTCATCTGCCGTTTCGCGAACTGCCGCGTCCGCACTTTGACGAGTTCGATCGTTTCGTCCAGCGAACGCCCGCCGCGGAGATGTTCAACAACCTGCCGGTAGCCGATGGCCTGCATCGCGGTTTTGTTTTCTTCCAGTCCTTGTTTCAATAATCGTTTCGCTTCCTCGACCAGCCCGCGAGCGAACATGGCCTCAACGCGTGCGTCTATACGGGCGCGCAAATCCTCGCTGGAACGCGCGAGGCCGAAGAAACGAGGAGGGACAACTTCCACGTTGTCCCTGAAATTTTCGAACGTAGTGGAACGCGTCCCTTCCAAAGAATTCCAGACCGCTCGAAGTTGCGAAAACGGCTTGCCGGTCAGGCGAATGACTTCAAGCGCCCGGATGACGCGGCGTGGATTCTTCCGGTCGATCCGCGCAAAAGTGTCCGGGTCCTTTTGTTCCAACTCATGGAGCAATTCGGCCAAGGACGTCGCCTCCAGCTTCGCGCGCAAAGCGGCGTCCGCCGCCGGCGTTTCGCCAAGCCCTCCGAGAAACGCTTTGAAGTAAAGTCCTGTGCCGCCGCAAAGGATTGGCACACGGCCGCGCTGCCGGATTTGCGCCACTGCCGACCGCGCCAGCCGGACAAATTGGGCGGCGTCGAACGGCTCATTTACTTCAACGACATCAATCAAATGGTGCGGAACCCGCCGCCGGTCCGACGGCGAAGGTTTCGCGGTGCCGAGGTCGAGTCCGCGATAAACCTGCATCGAATCGACCGACACGATCTCGCCGTCGATACGTTCGGCGAGGGCGACGGCCACGGCGGATTTTCCAACGGCGGTCGGCCCGCCGATGAGGATCGCGTCGAGCGGACGTCGCGCCGCGCGGGACACGCGGGAAGAATTCGTTGTCATTGCCTCACCCTATCCGTCCCGAAAACTCAGTTCTGTTTGACGGGCTCCTTGGCAGGCGAAGTATCGGTCCGGTCCTTTTGCCACGAAAGCAGGAAGAGCAGACCCACGCCGGTGCAGATGGCGCTGTCGGCAACATTGAACGCGGGAAAGCCGATTTCACCGCCCCCTCGCCGCGACAGATAAAAATAAATGAAATCCACAACGTGCTTGTGAAGGAAACGATCCAGCAGATTGCCCGCAATGCCGCCGAAAATCAGCCCGAGCGAGAGCTGGCCGAACAACGTGTGCGAATCGAAGTGGTGCCGTGTCAAAAACAGCACCAGCAGAGCGACCAGGGCAAAAATGGCCAGCAATTGGTTGCTGGCCGCAAACTGATTGAACAGGCTCCAGGCCGCGCCGGTGTTACCCCAGTGGACGAATTTGAAAAAACCGTCGATGACCACGATTTCCCTCGCGTAGCCGAGATATCGGAGCACAGCCAGTTTGGTCAACTGGTCGATCACCAGCACGGCGGCGGCGACGAGAGCCATTCTTCTGGTCGGTCCCAATTTCATGCCTTCAACAGCCCTTTCTGCCTCACTCCCGGCGCAAACGCAAGTGCAGCCCGCACGCCGGACGATGGAACTGGATGTCACCCAGACGATGGATTCGGCCCGGGAGAAGGGGCGGCGTCTTGAACGACGCGCGGTCGGCGCGGGTAGAAGATGAGGTAAGCGGCCGTGATGATCGCCGCAACGACGATGCCGAAACCCGCCTGTTGCCACGTCACGGTCCCGCGACACAAATAAACCGCGCCAAGCAGGCACTCGAACGCGCCGCGCGCGATGCCTATCTGGACCCACACGACGTGGCGGATGGGGTCCATCGCGGCCACAGCGTAGCCAGGCGCCATCGTCAGCAAAATGCAGCCCCACAGGCCGATGATGTAATTGACACCGTCGGGCAGGTTCTTGAAATGGAAGGCGAGTTCGACCTGTTTGGGTGAGAGGATCAGGAGCAATCCCAGCAGAAACAACAGGGCCGCATCCATTGCGAGCAGGATCCGAAGTGGCGAGAGTTTCATGGTTTACCGTTCCTTTCTTTTTGAGCGCCTCATGACCTTGTGCCGATCAACCTCGAAATGCCAGCGCGCAGCCGGCAAAGAATATCCCTGCCAGCACGGCGCCGAGTCCCAGCAACACCAGCACTGAGACGACCATCAGCTTGACGAATTGAAGAAATGGATTGCCCGTTCGTTCCGTGTCCTGCCGGAACGATCCTGGATAAGGCGGCTCGCTGAGGCCGTAATGGAAGCCGCACACGGGACATCGGGCGACGCGCCCCTGCGTGACGAAGCTGACCTCGTTTTTACATTGAGGGCACAGGGCCCTGGCGTTGCTCATAAGACAGTCACACCGGAATTTGGCGCGCCCGCGACATGGCGCGCGCTCCGTTTCGTTTTCAAGGCCAAAGCCAGCCACAACACACCGCCAATCACCAGCGCCCCGGGCAGGATCAGACCCGCTCTTTGCAGGTTATTCCATCGGTCGGAAAGAGCGCCCATGACCTGCGAAGACCATAAATCGCCAAACAGGTGGATCATGAAAATCGCGATGGCCATCGCGCTCGCCCTCAGATTCACGGGCACGGATTCAAGGATCAGCGTGTTGACCGGCCCGGTTGAGAGAAACAGAAAAAAGACGGTGGTCGCCAGCGAGGCCATACAAACAGTAACGTTCGTCGTCAGAAATGTTGCCAAAGCCGGCACCACGGCGGCAAGCGTCGAGTAACCCAGGACGAGCGAGTATGCCGCTGAGTTCCGTTTCCGCCAGGCCGCGGCCGCAAAGCCGCCGGCAAAGGTTCCAACCAACCCGGCGACAACGACCACTGCGCCAAGAAAAAGAGACGCGTTGGATTTGGTGATTCCGTGGACGCGGTGCAGATAGCCCGGGCCCCAGAAGGCGAATGCTCCCATGGCAAACGTGTAAGCCACATAGCCCCACACGATCAGGTGGTATTCCGGGAGGCGAAAAATTGCCAGGGTATCCCTGAGTTTGGGCAGTTGGGCGTGACCAGCGCGGCTTTCGGCCTCGCCGCGTGGAGGTTCTTGAAATGGCGCCATGCTCATCGCCAGCAGAAGCCCGGGCAATCCCGCCCAGACAAAGGCGTGGCGCCAGCTCCAGTGAGCCTCGATTTGCCCGCCGACGACGTAACCCAGAGCCGCACCCACTGGCAGAGCCACATAAAAGATGGTCAGCGCATTGTTGCGTTTTTCCGCGCCAAACACGTCGGAGATCAACCCGGGACTGATCGAAGCGTAGCTGGCCTCGCCAAATCCGACGATCGCGCGAAAAAACATCATCTGTGCGAAGCTGGTGGCGAATCCGGTCAACACGGTTCCCAGGCTCCATACCGCGATGCCCGCGAGAATCAGCCATTTGCGCGAGGCACGATCTCCCAGGTAGCCGAAGAGCGGTGCCGTGACAAAATAACCGAGCATGAAAGCCGTGTTCAGCCGGCCTCCCTGTTCGTCCGTCAGCCTGAATTGCACCTGCACCGGATCGAGCACCGCGGCGAGGATGTTCCGGTCGAGATAATTGAACAGGTTCAACCCGGTAAGGATGAACAGGACCTGTGACGGTGAAAGTTTGCGGTTCATCGCAGCGATGTCCGGGTTTCCGGTTCCATGCGCGACGCGAAGGTAGCCGACATCACGCCCGCAGAGTTAATCGAAAAAAACGGCCCGAACATCGACGCGGCCGTGTGCCTCCACCCGGCCCGCGCGAAACGCTCAATGGGAACACGCGTCGGTCGATTTCCGCAGTTCGGTCAGCAGTGCGACAAGGCTTTGCCGGGAGCAGTCCCCCATCAGGCAGATTTGCACCCAATTCCGGTTGCGCAAATAATCACTCTGGTAACTGAGGAGGAAGCCGGCGGCCTGCAACCGATCGCCCAGTTTTTGCGCGCTGGTTTCGCCCGGAAGCACAAGCGTGATCACGGCCGGAGACGCGTGCGTGTTGGGTGCGAGGATGCGAAAGCCGAGTTCGCGAAGTTTCGGACGGAGCCAGTTCGAGAGTTCAACGATTTCGGCGAACGGTTGCTGCGAATCGTAACGTTTCAGCGCCGTTTGCAGAGCCGCGAGCAGGTTTGACGATTGTGTAAACGGAATACCGTCCTGCCCGGCGTAAAAGCCAAGGTCGAGGTAACGCGGCAGTTTGTCCGGTTGCGGCGCGATTTCGTGATGATAGAATACCATCGAAAGACCCGGGAACGCGCCGAGCCCTTTGCCACTGACGCACGACGCGAGGTAAACCTCGTTCAAATCCACAGGTACGGTTCCAACCAGGCTGATGCAGTCGAGACATAGCTTGACATCGCGCGGGGCGCACAATTCTTTCAACATTTCCAGGTCGTTCAGCACACCCGTTGAAGTTTCGCAGGCCGATGCCCAGAGCCACCGCGCGTCGGGATGACGATCCAGAAACTGCCTGATTTGCTCGCGATCGAAGACGCCGCCCCACTCGTACTCGAGAGCGGCAAACGGAAGTTCAAATCGTTCTGCGTGGTCCAGCAGGCGGTTGCCGAATTCGCCGTTGCTCAAGACGATTCCCGGCGCACGGTCCAGCGAAAGCTGGGCGGCGACGACATCGTTGGCCAGCGTGCCAGAGCCGAGAAGGATTTCGACGCGGCGTGCCCTGACGAGCTGGCAAAGCAACGTCCGGGTTAGCGCAAAGTCTTCTTTGAAGCTGGTGCAGCGATGCGATACCGGCAGTTTGTCCAGAGCAGCCCGAATTTCCGGCCTGATGCTCACCGGTCCGGGCAGGAAACTCGCCGGGTTCAGCGCGCGGTCGGCGGTTGAAGGCACGTTGAGCAGCGGCGTTGCGACTTCGACGAACTCCTCAAGCGTCAGATACATCGGCTGATACTGGGCATCCTGCGAGCCAACAAGCGGGCCAAACGGCACGAAACCGAGATGTTTGTAAAGCTTCTGCTGGCGAACCGTGCCCGAGATGACGGCGAGGTTGTAGTGCTGGCTCAACCCGTAATCGAGGAGCAGTTTGAGCAGCCCCTGGAACACCATGCCGTTGCGGTGGCTGGCGAGGACGGCAAGCAGGCGGACTTCGCAGATCTTGCGGCCCGGCGGCAGATAGCGATCAATGTTGCCGAGCTTTTCGTCGAGCGAGAAGGGCCGCTTGTCGCGAACGGCCATCATGCCGACGAGCTGGTCCTCATCAAGCGCGATCAGGTAGGTGTTCTCATGATGGAAACGGTCAACCAGCCGGTGTTCCGGATTTGGCGCGTGTTGCGGGATTTCCTCGACGAAGGTCTTGTAGTTGAGCCGAAAAATCTGCTCGAATTCCGTCTCGTCCACCGCAATTTTGAATTTCAGTTTGCGTTCCGCGTTCATGCACTTACTTGTGCGCCGGTCTGCTGTCGCTCTTGCGTCTGCGCCCGGTCAGGAGCTTGTGCATTTCATCCGGGATATTTTTGCGGTGCGCAATCAAAATCAGCAGCGCCAGCGCGGACAGTCCGAACACGCTGGTCAGGGGGAAATCGAGGAGGAACAACGCAAGCGGCGTGATGGCGAGCGCGAACAATCCCGCCAGCACATAGCTCCGCGTCGCAGCGAACAAGATGAGGAACAGGCCGGCGAACATTGAGGCGATAAAATGGTCAAACATCAGCACGGCACCCAGGGACGTGGCCACCCCTTTGCCGCCGTGAAACCAGAGCTGGGCCGGCCAGATGTGGCCGACTGTCACCGCGACCATCGTCAGCGCCGTGCCGGTCGCGTCCAGCCGGAAGTAATGCGCAAGCCAGACGGCGAGCAGCCCTTTGCAAAAATCGCAGAGCACGGTGAGGAAAAACCCGGGTTTGCCCAGCACGCGACCGACATTGGTGGCGCCCACACTGCCGCTGCCCAGCAAGCGAATGTCCTCGCCCGTCCGCCAGCGCACAAGGTAGTAGCCTGAGGCAAAGCAGCCCAGCGCATAGCCAACGAGCATCGTCAGTGTCTCTTTGGCGTAAGGCACGGAATGCATTTGTCGATCCGAAAACGGATATTCGTTTCAGCGGACTGGTTTCCCGACACATTTTGTAGCACGATTGTTTCAACCGGTCATCAAATAATTTCCGCACCTTTTGCACGACAAACCGGCCTCCGAATCGCAAACCGGGATTGCCCGCCTTCGCATTGAGGAATTCCGCCATGACCTCGCTCCAAGTCCGTGGACATAATTTGAACCGGCTCCGACGAGATGAGCTTTGGTGATTCGGAGGTCGAGGTCCGGCTGGCGTTCGGCCTGGTTCCTAGCAATGGACACCGCCTGAGGGTAACCCCGCTCCATTCCAGGATTTCAGCCCGCACCGACCCCGGACGGCGGAGCGTTGTGTTGATGAGATAAAAACCTCGTCTCCAAACCCAGTAAGGATGCTGCCGCAAGCCGTACCGCCGTCCCGAACGGATCCCACTCTCCCGCCAGCCCCACTTTCCCCTGCCCAGTTCGTCAACAGCAATGACATCGTAATGACTGAAGGATCCACTTCCATTCCGCAAAATGAGGTTGACTTGTTTAGTTTCGAAGTCTATCCAGTGGGCAGTTCTTTGAATCGAACACAATCTGTTGTGTTAACATCTTGAAGAGTGCCCGCGGCGATAGCCACGGGAGAATAGGAAAACGGGTGCAAATCCCGTGTGGTAAAGTCCCGCTGTAACGAGCGACGAACGCCTCGAAAAGCCACTGTCCGGTCTTGGATGGGAAGGTGAGGCAAGTAGGACGACCTCGAAGCCAGAAGACCTGCTTTTCATGCTCATCAAGTCCGACCTGACGTCGGCAACTGTCTTGCCAAAGACAGGATGAGGGAAGAGACGAGCTTGTTCAATTTGAGGCCCGCCTTCACTCCCTCGTGAGTGGTCGCGGGATTTTTTGTGCCCACATACCACGCGCGAGCGGTTTCCCTTCCCGGTGAAACGCGGTGTGGCAAGCCGCCAACTCAAATCATCCGACATGCTGCACGAACAACTCGACGGCCAGCTCCGGCTGGCGCAACTCGACCCGCTTCGAGGACAGGAATTCCTCGTCCGCAAACGCGACGGACGCCTGGCCTACTTCGATGAGACGCGCATCCTCCTGGCGATAGAAAACGCCTTCAAGGCCGACTCCGGACTTCACCACGACCAGCCACTGCCACAACCGGAACAAGACCATGCGATCCGCGTCGCAAATGCCGTCGTCGAAGCCGCAATCGCGCAGGCCGTACGGGGCCACACACTCGAAATCGAACTCATCCAGGACCTGGTGGAGACCCGGCTCATGGAGGCGGGTCATCACAACGTTGCCCGGCGTTACATTCTATATCGCGAGGAACGCCGCAAGGCCCGCGCGCTTGGATGCAAACGCACCGTGGAAGGTGATCCCCAGGCACAGTTATTCGTGACCCTTCCAGACGGCTCGCGGGAGCCGCTGGATCTGCAACAAATTCGTCGTCGCCTTATCAACGTGTGCCGGGGCGCGGAGAAGAATTGTTCCGCCAGCGGCCTCGCCGAGGAGACGCTCAGGAATCTTTATGACGGCGTCAGGACGGAGGAGATTGAGCACGCGATGATTCTGGCGGCGCGCTCGCGCGTCGAGCGCGAACCGGATTACACCTTTGTCGCCGCGCGACTGTTGCTCCGGAAGCTGTACCGCGAAGCGTTGCCCGGGTTCAGCACACCGGCCGAACTCGCCGCGCGACACCGCGGGCATTTCCCGGACTTCATCACGCGCGGCGTGGAAGTCGGACGTCTCTCCGCAGAACTCCTGAAGTTTGATTTGCCGCGACTCGCTGCGTCGCTCCAACTCGATCGCGACCGGCAGTTCACCTACATGGGCGCACAGACGCTTTACGACCGTTACCTCATTCATCACGAGGGCCGGCGCCTGGAGACGCCGCAGTATTTCTGGATGCGGGTCGCGATGGGACTCGCGGTTGACGAAGGCGAACCAAGAAACGAACGCGCTACGGAGTTTTACGAGATCCTTTCGACGTTCCGCTTCATCAGCAGCACCCCGACGTTGTTCAACGCCGGCACGCCACATCCGCAACTGAGCTCGTGCTACCTCAGCACGGTCATGGACGACCTGGAGCACATCTTCAAGGTCATCGGCGATGATGCAAAACTCTCCAAGTGGGCGGGCGGCCTCGGTAACGATTGGACGAACATCCGGGCGACCGGGGCGCACATCAAAGGCACGAACGGCACGAGCCAGGGTGTCATTCCGTTCATGAAAGTCGCCAACGACACGGCCGTGGCCGTGAACCAGGGCGGCAAACGCAAAGGCGCCATGTGCGCCTACCTCGAAACGTGGCATCTGGACATCGAGGATTTTCTCGAACTTCGCAAGAACACCGGCGACGAGCGCCGCCGCACTCCCGACATGAACACGGCGAACTGGATTCCCGACCTGTTCATGAAGCGCGTAAAGGAGGGCGGGCGGTGGACCCTGTTCAGTCCGCACGACACGCCGGATTTGCACGACCTCTACGGCGCGGCGTTCGCTCAGCGTTACGAGGAATACGAACGCCTCGCGGACCAGGGCGAAATCAAACTCTGGAAGCGGGTGGAAGCCGTCGCCCTCTGGCGCAGAATGCTGACCATGCTGTTCGAGACCGGGCATCCGTGGCTGACGTTCAAGGACCCGTCGAACATCCGATCACCGCAAAGCCACGCGGGCGTGGTCCACAATTCAAACCTGTGCACGGAGATACTGCTGAACACGTCTGCGGACGAGACGGCCGTCTGCAACCTCGGCTCGATCAACCTTGCAGCGCATTGCAGCGACCAGGCACTCGACGAAAATTTGCTGGCTCACACGATCCGCACCGCGATGCGGATGCTGGATAACGTCATTGACATCAACTTCTATCCGACGCCCGAGGCGGGAAACGCCAACCGGAAACATCGTCCGGTCGGCCTCGGACTGATGGGTTTTCAGGACGCGCTCTACAAACTGCGCCTGCCCTACTCGAGCGAAGCCGCGGTGGAATTTGCCGATCGCAGCATGGAGTTGGTCGCCTATCACGCACTGCTGGCGTCCACCGAACTCGCCCGGGAACGCGGTCCTTACCCGACCTTTCGAGGCTCGAAATGGAGTCAGGGTTTGCTGCCGCTCGACACAATCGAACTCCTCGCGAAGGAGCGCGGCGGTTTTGTGGACATGGACCGGACGGTGCGTCTGGACTGGTCGCGTGTGCGCGATGCCATCCGCCAGCACGGCCTGCGTAATTCCAATACGCTGGCCATCGCTCCGACCGCGACCATTTCAAACATCGCCGGCGTCAGCCAGTCCATCGAGCCGACTTACAAGCACCTGTTCGCGAAGGCCAACCTGAGCGGGGACTTTACCACTGCCAACACGTATCTCGTCGCCGACTTGAAGCGCCTCGGTTTGTGGGACGACGAAATGGTGGACGACCTGAAATACCACGATGGCAGCATCAGCGGGATTGAGCGAGTTCCCGCCGGATTAAAGGAGCTGTATCGCACGGCATTTGAAATTGAACCGCGCTGGCTGATCGAGTGCGCCAGCCGGCGCCAGAAGTGGATCGACATGGGCCAGTCGCTGAACCTCTATCTGGCGCGACCCGACGGTAAACAGCTCAGCGAAATGTATCTGTTCGCGTGGGAGAAGGGGCTCAAGACCACCTATTATCTGCGCTCGCTGGCAGCCACCCAGGTCGAAAAATCAACCACGGATGTGAACCGGCGCGGCCTGCAACCCCGCTGGATGAAAAACAAGAGCGCGTCGGCGAACATTCAGGTTCAACGCGAAACCGACCCGGGTTCGGCCGCGGCGAGGAACCCGCAGGCGAAGGCCTGTCTGCTCAACGACGCGACCTGCGAGGCTTGTCAATGAACGAACGAACGCGCACCCATAATCTCGGTTTCCCTCGCATCGGAGCGAAGCGTGAACTGAAACGTGCCCTCGAATCCTTCTGGTCCGGCAGGATTGACGAGGCGCAACTCCTCGAAACCGGCAGAGCCATTCGCGCCGCCAACTGGCACACCCAGCAAGCCGCCGGAATTGACCTCATCCCCTCCAACGATTTCAGCTTTTACGACCAGGTACTCGACACCTGCGCGCTGGTGGGCGCGGTACCGGAGCGTTTCCACTCGCCCGGTGGAAATGTGGATTTGAGGACCTGCTTCGCCATGGCGCGCGGCCTGGCTGCAAGCGACGGGAATTGTCCCGGCTGCGGAAGGACGCACGCAACGAACGCGCTGGAAATGACCAAGTGGTTCGACACGAATTACCACTACCTCGTGCCGGAGTTGCACCCCGACCAGACCTTCCGGCTCGCTTCCACGAAACCTTTCGACGAATTCGCGGAGGCGCTCGCGCTCGGGATCCGCACAGTGCCGGTGCTGATTGGGCCGCTGACGTTTCTGCTCCTCGCCAAAACACGCGGTCAAAACTTTGACCGGCTCGCGCTCGTGGCAAAACTGGTGCCGATTTATTCGGAAGTGGCGCGTCGTCTTCACGGCCAGGGCGCCGAGTGGGTGCAATTTGACGAACCGGCCCTCTGCCTCGACCTGACCATCGAACAACGCTCCGCGTTCGCGACCGCCTACGCGCAACTCCGTGAATCTGCGCCGGGCCCGAGGCTTTTGCTCGCCACCTACTTTGGCGCCCTGGGGGATAATCTTGCGACCGCCTGTCGGTTGCCGGTGAACGCGCTGCACGTGGATGCCGTGCGTGCGCCGCATGAACTCGACCGATGGCTCGCCACCCTGCCGCCGACGATGCGGCTTTCGCTCGGGCTCGTGGACGGGCGGAACATCTGGCGGAACGATTTCGAGCGTTCCTTGCGCCTGTTGCGAAAGGTGGAGTCGGCCATCGGGATGGACCGGCTCATTGTTTCACCGTCCTGCTCGCTGCTCCATTCACCATTGAGCTTGAAGTATGAACAGAAGCTGGACGCTGAACTGAAAACCTGGCTCGCCTTCGCGGAGGAAAAGCTTTCGGAAATCTGGCTCCTCGCGCGAAACGTCAATCAGCAGGACGACAGCGCCCCCTTGCTGGAGAATCGCGCGGCCGGCGCCGGTCGCCGGAACAGCGCGCGCATCCACAACCCGGCCGTAAAGCAAAGGGTCGGCGGGTTGGCTTCGCTGCGCCTCCAGCGCGAGAGCCCATTCTCCCTGCGGCGCGCGAAACAACAATCGCGGCTCAACCTCCCGCCTCTGCCCACCACCACCATCGGATCGTTTCCGCAAACGGACGAGGTCCGCGCGGCCCGCGCACGATTCCGGAAGGGCGAGTTGTCGTCCGCCGATTACGAGCGGTTGCTCGAACAGAAGACAACCGAGTGCATCCGCTGGCAGAAGGAAATCGGTCTCGATGTGCTGGTGCACGGCGAATTCGAGCGGAACGACATGGTGGAGTATTTCGGGGCGCAACTGGACGGTTTCGCTTTCACGGAAAACGGCTGGGTGCAGAGCTACGGTTC
>Ga0134126_10007513_pt1 | contig 13695 bp, 16 predicted proteins | sample KB31752_FD_96881 | JGI IMG/M metagenome (GOLD analysis project Ga0134126, IMG submission 96881) | Terrestrial soil microbial communities with excess Nitrogen fertilizer from Kellogg Biological Station, Michigan, USA - KB3-175-2 | ecosystem: Environmental > Terrestrial > Soil > Unclassified ...
ACCATATTTCGCGGTGAGATTTTTTTTGATAGTATTAAAAATATTATGAACAATTACATCAAATTCCCCATCATCTGAAACATCAACTTTAATATCAACATCCGATAAAGAATCTTCTAAGTCTAAAAATTTATTAACATCAAAATTAGGATCAGTAGTGTCAAAAACCACACTTGGGACAACATTTTTGGAAGGATAATATTCGTCAAAATAATCTATCAGTTGACCTTTATTTAGCTCCCAAAACTGCATAAGTTTTTCCACTCGATCAGTATATCCCGGACCTTTTTCTTCAAAAATTAAATCTTTTTCTAGAGGGAAATAAATTTTAAATAAGGCTTCCAAAGGATTTCGCACTGCACAAGCCGGAATCAACGAGCCGCCAAAATAAATTTTATCAACTTGCAAACCGTCAAAAATTCCATCGGTAAATATTTGAAATCTCTTCCAAAAAGACCAAATAGAGTAAAGACCAGTATTACGCGAGTTGAGAGGTTTAATTAAATAGTCTTGATTAGGCACTTTAGAAGAGTGTAAATATTCTGCGGAAATAGTTAATGGAATAAAAGGATTATTATCTAACGCTCCTTGGTATAAAGGAATTTTGCAAAAAGTTTCTAAATCCAAAACATGACGATCATCAGGTTTAGCATAAATTTTTCTGATACATTCTTCTTTATATAAAAGATAAAATCCGTAAAATAGACAATGATGAATAATTTCTAGATTTTCCGGTTCTAAAAAGGGATTATCAGATTCTATTTTATCAGAGGGTTCAGAATTATATATTTCACGAGTGTAAAGTTGTGAGTTGAACATTATATTCAAGATAAATTCATTTAAAACCAAATGACAGAATTCTCGCGAGCAAACTAATGAACAAAACAAAGCTAAAATAGAAGAAAGAAATCTTTTTTCCAGAAATAACTCGAATATTTTATCAATTACATCTTGCCGAACTACTTCATAATATTTGTGATGTTCCAAAACCTCGTAAAAGATTTTGTTTTTCTTTACAGGTGCTTCATCAAAATAATCGCTGTTTAACATATTTATTATACTTTGCCGATCACCATATTTAGCTTTAATTCGCGCTAAAATTTCTTTTCTTTTTTCTCTATTTTCCTCGGGTTTTACAAGTGCTGTAGAATTTTTAGAATTTGTAGGCTCTGCAGAAACTACCATTCTAATAGATTCTGGTCCGGCATAAGCTACAGGAAATTCTCTTTTATTAAATTTATAAGAAAAGATATCTTTATCCCAAGCCATCACTTCCCAAAAAGATTCGATATAAATGAAAAGTTCTGAAATTAAGGCTTCTATTTTATACTCCACGAAAAATTTATCAACAGGATTGTTTATTTTAATTCTTGATAATTCTAAGATTTCTGCGAAAATATTGGAAATACTGTTTTTTCGATGGTCTATCTTTTCTCCATTCTCAACTTTTTTCTCCTCAAATTCATCTTCCAAAATAAAATCTTCTTTAATTTCCAATTCATCTTCAATTTCCATCCTATAAAATTTAATAATTGATAAATTTCAATATTTAAAAATAAAAATTCATTTTTCGTTTTTAAATATATGTAAAATATAATTCTATAAAAAGAAATGAGTAATAGTGTTAATATTTATATCAATAGTGCTTCAGGATATCGAGATATCACAGGAACAAATGAAAATTTTACCATCACTAAACCTGTATCTAATTTTAATAAGATTCCTAAAAGAGTCAAGCTTTTAAGCGCTAGAATTCCTTTTGTTTGGAATAATGTCACAGCCAATAATAATGCTTATGCTTTACTAGAATATCCCGGACCTATAGGATATACCGGAACCGTCGCGGTTGGACGATATACTGGAGCAGCTCTTGCGACTGCTTTACAAACATCTTTAAACGCTATTTTGGCAATATCTAATACCTATACAGTCACCTATGATGCAACTAATCTTAAATTTAATATTACCTCCACTCCATCAACTTTTCAATTTAATTTTAATGTGGCTAACAGTATCGGTCCTTTATTGGGATTTGCAGAAACTACCACAACTAATACCGCTAATTTAATTTCCCCAATTACCTTGCTTCAACCAGATAATGAAGTTTTAATTCAATCATCTCTTGTTGGAGGAATAGATAATGGAATTGTCCCTTGGTTTACTGGAGCTACGGAAGATCTGCAAATTTTGGCTGTTATTCCTATTAATCCTAACACTAATAATATGATTATCTATCAATCTCCTGATTCCGAACCTTGGAAAAATCTCAGCCAAAGTGCCTTTGCAATGATCCCGAATAATGGAGATACTTTATTGAAAATGAGCTTTAATCTTCTATTACTTTCTGGAATTCCCATTAGTCTCAGCAATAATCCTTGGTCCGCTAATCTTTTGATGGAATTTTGAATATAAACTCAGTCTAAGACTCAAAGTATTTTTTTGAAAATTGAATGAATTTATATTATCAATAATTACACGCAAATATAAATATTTGCAGATACAATATTTACAAAATATAATTCGCAAATGAGATATTTTTGCAGTGAATATCCGGGGGTTTTGAGGGAAATTATTTCAGAGTGTATAAATTTAGAAGTGGGAAAAATAGTTTCGGAAAATGGTGAACTATTAGAAATTTTTGATAAAACATTATCATATCCATCATTCACAATTGACAATGTTAAAACAAGTATAAAAACAAACATGGGGTTTATTTTTATACCGCGCAGATTGATCAGTCATTTCATGAAAAATTTTACTAATAATTTAAACGAAATCAGTGCTAAATACAAAGGACGAACTGGTTCAGATCATTTGCAAGGTTATTCAGCTTTAGAAATAGGAAATGATCATTTTACTACCTTAAAAGCTAAACATTCTTTGGACGAAGTTTCCACAAGTAAATATCACGGAAGTGTTAAAAGATCTATTGTTGTTAATGAAAATGAAGAACGACTAGATAAAATAGTTGGGTTAGCCAGATTTACCTGGGTGATTTATTCTGTTGAACAATTTATCGAGGATATTTCCAATTATCATAATCGCAAGATTCCCATCGAATGTCAACTAGTGAGTATCTTTTATGATCCCGATAAAATTGTTGATTTGCCTAATGGTTATTTGCAAGTCGGTAATTTGACATTTAAACATTTTAATATTTGTCAAGGTGTTACTAGTATTTGTACATATGGGAAAATTAATCAAAAGTTTTTAGTAAAATATGCTAAAGCAAGTGAAGGTCAGCCTAATTTAGTAGAATATGTTAAAAGTATCAATAGTAACATGGTTCGTCCAGAGTTTATCGCGGAATGGCAACCTTCAGCTTATTCTATTAGACTATGTGAAAAAAGAAAAGGTGCTTTTGAAATTATCAGACATTTGGGAAATAGTAAACTTTATGAAAATATAATTTATATCCCGATTTATCCACTACCCATTGTTTATGAGGTAAATTACGAAGATTTGACGATTGATAATTCCAGTAAAGAAATTAAGAATGATCTTTGCGGAAAATGTAAAACTCCTTTATATGATGATATCTACATAGTCTGCCCTAAAAAATCAAATGTGGGTTTAGGTTATTGTGCAACATGTTTACATTCTCGGTTTAATCCAGATTCTGGAAACTTAGATTATTTAGGTAAACCTCTTTATAATATCGAAATAGAGGTGATTGCCCGAGTCAAATATCCTCGATCACTTTCAGAAGTTATCACTCGTTTAAACACTTGTTCAATAGTTAAAGATATCATTTATCAAAGTTTTCAAAATAATTATATTGATGTTAATGGCTCCGTGGAAGTAACTTATTTGAATTTCTCTCCGCAAATGGATGAACGAGAGACAAAATACATTGCTTGTAATAGTTCTGTGGGACATTTCGTTAATTATATTGGTGATCATTTCAGTAATATTCATAGTAAATTCCCTAGTAAATCTGAAGCTCTCAAATTCATTAAATCAAGTTGTATTTTTCATTATACTAAAATTTCTTACAAATAAAAAATATAAATTTTATTTTTTATTTCCAGCATCTTCGCAAATAAAATTGAATTTGTTAGAATTCATATTTAAAATAATATTTCTAAAGAAACTGATATAGAGATAGATGTCTGTTGAAAGGGAAATTCGTCTTTTAGAACGCAAGTCTATTTACCAATGTTGTGGTGGAAGATTTAAAAAATTTAATATTGTTACACAAACCAAAATTGTTTTAGCTATCGAAAGTAGTATTCTAGACGCTTCGGTTGATACAGCTAAAGTAGATAATATTCCTATTTATTGGAATACTGATGAATTTACACAACTTTATTCTAGTATTGGATATAATATTAAAATAAATTTAGATACTGAATCGAGTGTCAATAAAAATAAAGAAGAGAAAATCAAAACTTATTTAATCAATGAAATATGTGATTCTATCACAGCAGATTTATTTGTTAAAAAATATAAAGAATATAATGAAAAATATGAAAACTCTCCAAAGTTACTTAATCCGATATCTCCGGATTTTGGGATTTTAGATTTTCCTCCAGAAATTTTCGAGAATATTATTCATTTTGTCCAGCTATTTGACATAAAAAAAATTGGTTATAAAACTTCTCAGGAATTAAATCCATATATTAATCAATCTTATCGTGATATTTTAGCCTTGCGCGAAAATCAAATTGTCGAAGTAAAATATTCTGAAATGTATAAATGTGGTAATTGCGGAAATAAAAAGACACATACCAAAGAAATCCAAACTCGAAGTGGTGATGAAGGAGGTACTTTATTTATCACTTGTATTGTTTGTCAAAAGACTTGGACACAATATTAATTTTTCAATCAATAAGCTGATATCTTTCTCAGTTTTATCGACTGTTTTACTAATTTTTTCAACCATTTTCTCAATATTTTTAACTCTTCCTTCTACTTTTTTGACTCTTAATTTAACAGTTTCCATAAATTCTTTACAATTCTCAATCTCAAAATTTGCGGTATCTATTTTTGAAGAAATATCTTCTAAAACTTGTTCAGTGTTGGAAGTCAAATCCTTATCATAAAATTCCGTAATCCAACTTTCTTCTTCGGAAACATATTTCTTTTTTCTGATTTTCTCCCCAGTTTTTTCTGATTTTCTTTCCATTTTTCCGGTTTTTTTCCTTTGAAATTCAGAATCAATATAAACATAATTACTCATTTCCTCAGCATAATCTTCAATTTCATAATCTCCAATATTAATTTCAATTAACTTGTCGGTCATGTTTTTCTCATAATTATGACTTTGTGTTTCATCTTTTGTTTTCTTTTCGTCTTTTGTTTTCCGCTCATCTTTTATTTCCTTTTCGATAGTTTCTTTCTGATTAATTATATTTTCGATCTCATCATAATTGATCTCATTCAAAATTAATGACATCTTGCATATTTTATGAAAAAATAATATCAATTTTTCATAATTTAATTTCCTTTAATTAAAATGGGTCAGCATCCAAACTACGATTATCAGTGATAACTTCTGGACCTTGTGCCTTTTCCATAGAGTTAAGCATTCGCATAACCGGACCATAACCGGGGATTGCTGAGTAATTCAACCCTCGAGACATGTCAGCCCATTCAATTTGCGTGGGAGATTCAATTTGATATTTTTGACTTGCAACAGTTTCAGTTGTCATATTTTCCTTATATCCCTTACCAAAATAAGATCCATGAGGAGCACCTACCTTCATACATTCATGTGGAGGATTATAACAACACAACCAGAAAAGTAAAATTATAAAAATGACTAAAACAGCAATAGCAATATTATCCATTTGATATATTTTAAAAAATAAAATTTTATTTTATGAATTTTTATTTCATAAGTAAATTTTTATAAAAGTGCGATCTTGAACAAAAGTTTACATATACAACCTAGCATTATGAAATAATTCACCTTGATCCGTGCTTGTGAATTGTTGGCCGAGGATCCGCAAGTCAGCTCCACTGTCATCAATGCTATCGGTTAAAGGTCTTCCAACATATCCACCTAAATATCTGTTTAAATAACCTCCCTGAGCCGAGCGCATTAGTTCACTTTGTTGAGTTGATATTTGATAAATATAATAAAATAAAACCAAAATTAAAATAATCACTATCACTTGAATTAAAATATTTTTAGCTACACAATCACATTTTTCTTTGGGTTCTGCCATTGTTAAATGTATATTAAAAGGAAATTCTATTTTGTGAAATTAAATATTTCATTTTGAGATAATCATCACGGTTTTCGCCGAATAATTCTGGGGAAAATTTGTCTAAAACACTATATTTTGGTAAATAAACATTAATGTTTTTAGTGATTTCCACGAGGTTTAAATTGATGATTTTGAGATTTCCAACAGAATCTACGCCAAGATTATTTGGGCTAAGATCGCTGAATGATAAATTATATTTTTTCTTCAGATAGTCTATTAATTTTAGTAAATTAACTAGACTTTGATAATTAATATTTTTAACGGATTCGATTGATTGCAAATGTTCTCTTTCAAAAACCAAATAATATTTAGACATATTAATATTTTTATTGGGTGAAATATTAGTTGTAAAAGCTGTGGAATAAATTTGTGGAAGAGAAGAAGCATATTCAGTAGACTCCAGCTCCTTAAAGTACTTGATTTCTTGAATAGCATTAAGTTTACAAGCTAAACAACATAAAGGCAAAACTTTATATTCATGAATTTTTCCATTTGCAGTTGTATAAATATAAGCATGACCGTCATGTTTTAGAAAATGAGCATTTAAATAAGTTTCTGGAGGGTTAGTCAAATAAATCGAATTCAAAAATTCATTGGCTTTTTCAGCTTTTTTTCCCTCGATTTTGGGAAGTAATCCTAAAAGTGATTTAAGCTAATTTCAAAAATAATAATAAACAAAAGCTAAAATAATTAATAAAATAATTATCAACAAAAAGTCCATCTACAAAAATTTATACGTTCAGGTTATATTTTCACAAAAATATAATAATATTTGTAATATATCATGAATGTTCATTTTTGATAAACTATGGATATTGATTTTAATTATAATTTTGATTATCTTATATTTGATAATTAATTATAGTGCTGAAAAGAGAAGTTGGGCTGGAGGTAATGAGGAACCAAAAGTTATCAAATGGTCAAATACTCGCCCCGATGATGAATCCGAAATTATTAAGAATGTTGAGTTTATTGAAGGAAATTTAGAATTTCCCGAAAAAGTTGAGCTTACCAAACTTAAAAAATATGCTCGAAAAAACAAATTAAGTTTTGAAAAATTACTTTATCTCCGAGAATCTGTCTTGCTTTCGTCTGGATCGGAGAATTTAAAAACGAAATTAGGAAAAATTAAAACGGATAAACAAGATAAAGAAAATTTAATCAAATGGCTCAGACAAAAATATCCTAGTTTAGTTTTTCAAACTCAAGATCAACTTATTTTATTTGATGAACCCACTTCAATCAATGTTAATGGGGCTGAATCTTTGATCAAATGGATTGAGATAGAAACTTGCACTTTGACTAAAATTCCTTTTACTTTCAAAAATATTTCTGAAAAATCTGAAAGAATAGTGCAAAAATATGGACCAGGCGCGATGATATTTAAATATGGATTTGTCAAAAATATTCATCTTCCAAATGTTTTAATTTTGTAAAAATTGAATTTGCGTTTTACAAATATTTAAAAAATGGAAATTACTTGCAAAAGTTGTGGAAATGACAAATCGGAATTGGATTTTCCTAAAGGAAAAAAAGTTTGCAAATCTTGCATTGCCAACACCAAGAAAGAAAATAAAGAAATTAAGGAAAGTAAAGAAAATAAAATTACCAAAGGAGATGTCGAAAGAGAAAAGGAAAAAGTAGTTAAAACAGACAAAATGATTAAAAAATCCGCTGTTGAAACTCCCACTCCTAGCCCAGCTAAAGCTGATTATTTTGATAGAAAGCTCAATCGAAAAGAGCTAAAATTAGCTAATCATTTTCGAAAAATGATGAACGGTTTATCTGCCGAAGGAAAATACCAAGATAAACTTTTGGCATTCATCGGAGAAATCTCAGAATTCTCCAGAACTTACGCTGAATCCTCCTAATTGCCCTTATACTCATATTACTTTTTTTCAATATTAAAATTATCTCGTGTATTTTTTTATTTATCTTTTTTTATTTATTAAAATATACTAAAAAGAATAACTAGAGAGAAAACAAAATAAGATGACTTCGGCGTTGACGGGACATGTGATAGTGGGCAGAACTTTTCCGTTTTATATGACTGTGACGGGTACGCTACCAGTGAATTCCTATGATAGAGTTATTGCGCTTTTGACAGGAGCGGCCACTTTAACTTTGCCGGCTTTGGCCACGTGTGCGCCGGGATATGAATTGCGTATCAGAAATAATTCCGCAGCTCCACAAACTTTAACAGTGGCGGGTAATGGATCGGAAGTCATCGGTTCTTCAAATACCGCTAGTGTCACACAATCACAATCACTCTTAATTTTAGCAGATCACAAAAATTCCAAATGGCAAATTGAATACGGGCCAGCCTAAACTTCTTCGGAGTTTGACTTTAAATTTTAATAAATTCTTATATTTTTTTGAGAAAATTAAAGCTTTGCAAAGTTTTTGCAAAAAAATAAAAAAGCCTAAATATACGGAAAAAAAAATAAAAACCGTGATATAATTTCTGGGTGTGGAGCCTATAAATTATATACTTAGTTAAAAAAGATAATCTAAATCAAAAATCCGGAAAAAGCAAAATGAGTTCTTTTAGAGAATTAGTAACTTTGATAATTGATGAATTACACTGGGTTAGAGAAGTTGTCAAAGATCTGACGATTGATGAGATGGAGAAACTCCTTAAAAATTCTGAACAAACTGCTAGGATTCGAAGATTTTGCAATTGTTGTGGTAAGGAAAAGAAACTGAGTGAAATTGCTGTCAAAAATAGAAAACTTTTAAGAAAATGCAGAAAGTGTAACATATATGCAAAAAGTGTTCGAAATGAGGAATATGATAAGTTAGAGGTGGAAGCGGAATTATGTATATTAAAAAATCTTGAAACAACTAATAATATTCATGCTCAACAAGTCGCGGAATTAATTAATAGTTTTGTTTTAGAATCTCAAGCAGAATATACAAAAGAACAATTTATCTATAAAATTACTAAAATGCTTAAGAAAAATATTTCAACTCCAGAATTTATTGAGATAAAATTCGACAGTGATTTTAATGATGAGTCCTTAAAAAATTTCATTGTTGATTATTTTTATTTGGCAAGTATTGATATTTATCACAAAGATATTAACATTTATCGAAGTAAAGATAAGAATTGTGTCACCATTACTAACAAAAAAGTTATTAGATATCTCTCGGATAATGTTAAATTTTTCGCCAGATTTGAAAACTTCCTCACTTGTAAATCCGCTATTAACGATCTTAAATTTTTCGGGAGGAAAAGTAGTAATAAAGATATTTTATTAATAAAAAATAGTTCGCAAATGGATATTAACACAAATCGTCCCGAAAGTGATGAAAATATGTCTAACAAAAATAATAAGATAAACCAACAAACTTCAGTTTATATAGTATCTCCGAGCGAGATTTTTAACGCTCTTACAGAAGAAGAAAAAATGGCCTTTTTCGAATCTGAGCGGAAAAAAGATGATCTTGAAGAAGAAAGAAAAAGAAATTCTGCAAAACCCTTAAATATTAAAATTATCATACCTGATAAATTTGGCTTTTCAGAAGATGTAAAAGACATTCTCAAAGAATTCGGTCATGATATTACTGAAGGATTTGTCACAGAAACTTTTGATAGATTATATCTTATGTATTATGAGATGGAGGACCGAGAGGAATTTCTCAAAATAATTCATTTTGCTTATGCAAAACTCTGTAAATTATTCCCTAAATTAAGTCAAAAAGACAAAATATATATGTTAAAATATGTTCAAGATGAAAAACTTTTAATAGAAAGAGATAAAAATTAATTTGTGATCAACCTAACTAAAATTTTTCGAAATCTTTATGATAGAAAAGTCCAAATTTAATTTATGTTTTTATTTTTTGCGATAAAAATCTGAACTACTTTGAACTACTTTTCACAACCTTTTTTTCAAAAAAAATATATATAATCCATTTTTTGGGATACTTTTTTTAAGTCCCAAAACTCAAAAGGTAGTTCAAAGTAGTTGACTTTTTGTGTGAAAATCCCCGCGTGCGACACTAACTTTCGACCTTCCGGCAGCGATTTTTCATTGCCAAGAAAAGTTGTAACTTTAGTAGATTTTCACATATCTCAAAAAAATCGAGTGTCACACTAGTCGGAGACTTTCCGCCGATGAAAAAGTTGTCGGATGTGAAAGTTGAAATTTCCGGAAAAAATGAAGATAGTCGAAAGTTGTGAAAAAGGTCTCGATTTTTCAATATTTATTTTTTTGAAATTTTTTAGAAAAGTTTCAGGATTTTTATGTTTTTTTATGATATCGAGAGGTTTGTATGTTTCCATAGGCGGAGGCACTTTGCCTATGAAGATATGCAAAGGTTGGACCGTTGTGAAAACGTACACTTTGCAACACGTTTGCTCGAAGCCAATTCTTCACATGTTTCCATAGGCGGAGGCACTTTGGCAAAATATTTTTTTGAGATTTTGAAAATTTTCCAAAAAGGGCCTATTTTTGGAAAAAAAAATTTAGAAATATATATCGATTTTTGGATTATATTTTTTATTTTTTTTTCTTTTTTTCGTTTTTTGGGCGAATGAAGGGAAGAATCAAAAATAATAAAAAATCATTCCACTTGGGAGTTGAAAAAATATCTTTTGGGAAAGTTTATTTTTCGAAAATCTTCCAAAAATCCCCAAACTTTCACAAAATTCAACCTTTCTTTCAATTTTTTTGGGAGTCAGCTCCAAAAACTTCCTTAAAATTTTTAGTTGGTCAATTTTTCAAGAAAAAAAGAGCTGAAAGACTCTCTGATTGAAAATCTCTGAAAAAAATATAAACTTTTCGAAAATTAATACGAAGTTTTTACTCATCTTTTTCAGGAAAAAGATTAAGCCGGCCCAAACTCGATTTGCCATTTGCTGCGGACATGATCACATAAAATAGTTAAGGATTGATTTTGCGTCAAACTAGCTGTGTTACTGGATCCAATAACTTCTGAACCATTGCCAGCGACAGTTAGGGTATTGGAACCCGAAGAATTATTACGAATTCTGACTTCGTAACCATTAACACAAGAAGCTAAGGGTGGTAAAGTTAAAGTGGCTGCCCCAGTAATCAAAGCAATCACTCTATCAAATTCATTAACACCTAAAGTAGAAGTGCCTGAAATATACAAAGGAAAAGTTCTGCCAACTTGCGGATGTCCTGTAGCCATTTTTGCAGAGGTTTGTAAAGGTATATCTTATTTTTTATAATTTTTTATAAATTATTTATAATTTTTCTGATATTTAAATTCATAGATTTTAAATAAATTTAGATAAATTTTATAGATTTGATAAATTAAATTTATCAAAAAATTGTAATTAATTTTTCAAAATCTTGTGAAAAAGTAGATCTTTGATCTACACATTAAAAGTTCGCGCAGCAAATCTTTGATTTGCGATTTAATATTGTCTCCAGCCAGTTGAGCTAATGTTGACGAAGGTTTTGCCGGTGTTCAGAGCTACTGAAACAGGTGCGCTAGTACCATTGATAGTGTCAGATAAATTGGGAGAAATGGCCCCAGCATTAGCAGCTGAGGTAGTTACAGCAATATATCTAGTTCCCAAAGGAACGCTAGCTGCCGAAGGCAAAGTGACGGTAACAGTATTAGAAGTAGTATTCATAATAGCAAAATCAATTGAAGGATCAATACTGGGGGAAGTGGTAGTGTAAGTTGCGAAAGTTAAAGTTTTCTTAGTTTCAGCAATTCTTCTCCAGGAATTGCTATCATACCTAATTAACTTCAAGACATGTTGGCTGTCGAGCGGTAAACTGGCTAATCCGCTAATAGTATTGGAGCCAAAAGCCGCAATCGTTACGGTGTTAGCTGTGGTATCTAACCTGCGAAAAGTAAAGATCTTACCTTTCAACCCTGTAGAAGCTGTGTTTAACAAAGTTAAAATGATATTTCCCGCCGTCGCATCAATCATATAATCATCAATAGTGCTCACGACACTTCCCGTAGCTGTGATAGTGGTAAACTGTTCATAAGTCAATTTTACAGACATCCTTGTAAAATTTGCAAAGTATATTAATATTTTACAAAATTTATGAAAATATAAATAATGAAAAATAAACATAAGTTTAAATAAACCCATAAGTTTAAATAAACGCATAAGTTTAAATAAACCCATAAGTTTAAATAAACTTATAGGGAAAAAAGGGAAATACAGCGCAAACCGAGATTTGCAGGCACGTTTCTCCCAGATTCTACTGCCGGGAAAAGCAATAGAATAATTTAAAAAAGAAGATTCAATTTTTATATTTTTCACAAGGTTTGTGAAGTTTGTAAAGTTATGTCCAAATTGGTAGATCTAATTCTGGATCAACCATACCTAAACCAAAGCTATTGCGATTTAGATAGGGCATGAGTAAGTCATTTCCACATCCTGAAAGATTATCATAACAATTTACTGTTTCGCGACCGCCGGGGTAAACATTTCCAAATTTTTCTTTACCGGCTTGCACGTCGAGATAACCTGGGTAATCCCATTGATTAATAGATTTAAACTCTGTAAAACTCATATTTTGCGGAACATATTCATTAAACGGGTCTTTGGCAATGTTAAATTGTTCATTACGAAAGTAAAAGTAGCATAAGATTAATATAATTAAAACTAAGATTCCCCAAACCAACATTTACGAAGTATATTATCACAAATGTAAATGTATTTTTACAAAATTATTTTTCAAAAACGATTAAAAATATAAGTTTACAAAACCGCAATATGCCTGCGTATGTTCACTTTGGAAAATTTAACTTTCAAAAAAAAAATAAAAAAATCTAAAAAATAAAAAATAGTTTTTAATTCAGCTCTTAACTCGGAAAAACTAAAAATTAATAAAGCTAAGTATCAAAATGTAAATTATACTTTTATTTTTAAAAATTTTTTGAAAGTTTTTACAAATTTTTAAAGTTGGGATAAATTTTGAAAGATCTCGAACTCAGCTTTATTAACTTGGAAAAACTAATAGGGCTGCGTATATCTAAATTTTATTAATAAAATTTTATTTTTAGATCTTCAAAAAAAATAAAATCTAAAAATGTAAATTATACTTTTTTATTTTTATAAAATTTCGAAAAAAAATAGAAAATTATTGATTTCTAAAAAGTTTTTAAAAGTTTTTAAAGATTTCAAAACTTAGCTCTTGACTGTATATTTTTTCAAATTTTTCACAAAAAATTTAGTTTTCAAAAATTTCCTAAAAATAAATAAGATCCAAAAATGTAAATTATATATTTTTGAATTTCATTTCATAATCAAACTTTTTTATTTTTTTTCAAAGTTTCTTAAAAATTTCCTAAAAGTCAAGAGCTAAACTAAAGTATTAAGATTTTTTTCAGAACCGCAACATGCCTGCGTATAAATTGCGTTTTTTAATGATTTTTTTAGATTTTTAAATCAACTTCATAAAAATAAAATTTCAAAAAATCAAAAAAAAAAATAAAAAAAAAAACAAAAAAAAAAAAAAAATAAATAAAAAAAAAAAAA